>ERZ1026955.424-NODE-424-length-23392-cov-6.222608_pt1 | contig 23392 bp, 20 predicted proteins | sample MGYA00519459_ERZ1026955 | MGnify/ENA primary metagenome ERZ1026955 (study PRJEB26926, sample SAMN06164833) | human gut metagenome | biome: ENVO:00009003; feature: ENVO:2100002; material: ENVO:00002003 | host: Homo sapiens | place: USA | collected 2012 ...
CTTCATGAACCACCTGATCCGCCACTATTACGAGCAGGGGGCGCACGTGCTGCTTATCGACACGGGAAATTCGTATAAAGGATTGTGCGAACTCATCCATCGCCGCACACGGGGCGAGGACGGTATTTACCTGAATTACACGGACGAAGCACCGATCTGTTTCAACCCCTTCTACGTCGAGGACGGGGTGTACGACGTCGAGAAGCGGGAGTCGATCAAGACGCTGATCCTCACGCTGTGGAAACGCGAGGACGAGGCCCCGACACGCTCGGAGGAGGTGGCGCTGTCGAACGCCGTAAACCTCTACCTTACCAAGATCAAGAGCGATCCCGCCGTCGTACCTTCGTTCGACACCTTCTACGAGTTCGTCGCCACCGACTACCGACGGCTGCTGCAACAAAAGAAGGTTCGTGAGAAGGATTTCGATTGGGCGAACTTCCTGAACGTCCTCGAACCCTTCTACCGGGGCGGCGAGTACGACTACCTGCTCAACTCGAACCGTCAGATGGATCTGCTGCACAAGCGGTTCATCGTCTTCGAGCTGGATAACATCTCCGAAAACCGCACGCTGCTGCCCGTGGTGACGATCATCATTATGGAAACCTTCCTTGCCAAGATGCGGCGGCTGCAAGGCGTGCGCAAGGTCCTGCTGCTGGAAGAAGCGTGGAAAGCCATCGCCAAGGAGGGAATGGCATCCTATGTGAGGTATCTCTTCAAAACCGTCCGCAAGTACTTCGGCGAGGCGATCGTCGTCACGCAGGAGGTCGAGGACATCATCTCGTCGCCCATTGTCAAAGAGTCGATCATCAACAACGCCGACTGCAAGATTCTACTCGACCAGCGCAAATACCGCAACAAGTTCGACCAGATACAGACCTTGCTGGGACTGACGGACAAGGAGCGTGCGCAGGTTCTGTCGATCAATCTCTCGAACGACCCCGCGCGCCGCTACAAGGAGGTCTTTATCAGCCTCGGCGGGGTGCAGTCCGCCGTCTATGCTACGGAGGTCTCGGACGAGGAATATCTCGTGCGCCCGTAAGGGGATTTGACAAATGTCGCTGTGGCAAGCGACTGGGCGTGAGTTTATAGGCCCATTAACAACCGACTTATCTGAAAGGGAAACCGGACAGGGAGTGCAGCATGTCGGTAAAGCCATAAGTCAGCCAACTATCAGGCTGCGACTGAATGGCAAGTTAAAACGATAGATATAAGGATAAAGCCTGCATTGGTTGAACGATAGTCCGAGCAGTCGTATCCTTGGGCGGTGACGGAAGATAGTTATATACGTCACACTGCGGTACTACACTGATGAGAGATAGCAGGCGTAGCATGAACTGACCGCAGGGCAACTGCCATAAGCAGTAAAGGACGAAAGTCGTATCCGACAATCTATCGCGCCAAACAGTTGTCAAGTTCCTAAACGGGGATTGCCTAAACCGGAACGCCGCAAGGCTATTAGGTGTAGACCTATGAATATCCGGCATGGCAACGGAGTTCCCATAGTAGTCCGAGCAGGGTAACGCCCTGTACATGGCGAAGGGGAACAGCTAATTAAGTTTAACAATTTAACGGAAAATGTGTGAGACATGAGAAATCCAAAGAATGTGTTAAACAGTCTGTCTAAACACAGCGGTAATTCAAACTACAAGTTTGAGCGGCTGTATAGAGTGCTGTTTAATGCGGAAATGTTTTATGTGGCCTACGAGCGCATTTACGCAAAACCGGGCAACATGACAGCAGGAACTGACGGTAAAACCGTCAGTGGAATGAGCATTGAACGCATTGAGCAACTGATTGAAAGTCTGAAAAACGAGACTTATCAACCAGCTCCGTCCAAAAGGGCGTACATACCGAAGAAAAACGGCAAGAAACGTCCGCTTGGCATCCCCTCATTCAACGACAAGTTGGTGCAGGAAGTGGTGAGAATGATACTGGAAGCTATCTACGAGGGCAGTTTTGAGCATACCTCACACGGGTTTCGGCCCGGGCGTAGTTGCCATACCGCACTTATCAGCATACAGAAGTCATTCACAGCCGTGAAATGGTTCATCGAGGGCGACATCAAAGGGTTCTACGACAACATCGATCATGATGTGTTGATAGGCATCCTGCGGGAACGCATCGCCGACGAGAGATTTCTACGGCTTATCCGCAAATTCCTTAACGCCGGATACATCGAAGATTGGGTGTTTCACAGAACGTACAGCGGGACACCGCAGGGCGGTATCGTCAGTCCTATATTGGCGAATATCTACCTCGACAAGTTCGACAAGTACATCCGGGAATACATCAATCGGTTCAACAAGGGGGAAATACGGAAAGGCAACGCTCAGTACAAGCTCTACGAGCAGCGGAGATACCGGCTGGCTAAGAAACTGAAAAATGAGAAAGATGAAAAGGTAAGAGAACAGATGGCCGCTGAAATCAAGCGGCTTCGGGAAGAAAGGAACAAGTTCCCCGCGCGTAATGAAATGGACAGCAGTATCAAACGATTGAAATATGTGCGGTATGCTGACGATTTTCTGATTGGGGTTATTGGTAGTCTGGAAGACTGCAAAACAGTAAAAGAGGACATTAAGAACTATTTGAAAGAGGCTCTTAAACTGGAACTGTCAGATGAGAAGACTCTGATAACCAACGCACAGAAACCCGCCAAGTTCCTCGGATTCGACATTTTTATCCGTAGGAGCAACGATTTACGCAAGGATATTAACGGCAAAACAATCCGTTCGCTCGGACACGTTCCGGTACTGTATCTGAATTACGAAACGATGCGAAAGAAACTCTTTGACTATAAAGCTGCGAGAATAGCGGTTGAAAACGGTAAAGAGATATGGAAATCCATCGTCAGAACGTACATGATCGATTTGGATGACTTGGAAATAGTCAGCCAGTTCAACGCCGAGATCCGGGGATTTTACAACTACTACTCGATAGCCAATAACAGTCCGGCCATCAACTCTTTCTATCACATCATGTCATACAGCATGTACAAGACTTTCGCAAGAAAGTACAAGTCGTCTGTAAAGAAAATCCTATTCCAGTACAAAAAGGACGGGACGTTCAAAGTGGCATATGAGAACAGTAAGGGTAAAACGCTCTACCAATCATTCTATCACGACGGTTTCAAACGCAAAAAAATCGCAGGGGCTACCTCATGCGACACTATCCCGCGGACAGTTACAATAACGGGCGGTCGTAACAGCCTAATGGAAAGGCTGAAACTCCAAGTCTGCGAATTATGCGGTGCTACGGACAAACTCGAAATGCACCATGTCCGCAAACTCAAAGACCTGAAAGGTAAGTCCGATTGGGAGAAGAACATGATCGCACGGCGGCGCAAAACGCTGGCGGTCTGCTCGAAATGTCATGCAAAGATAGACCCCGACCGACGGATCAGACTGAATTAATTAGTGGAGAGCCGGATACAGGGAGACTTGTAAGTCCGGTTCGGGGGCGAGTGCCCGGAAACCTATCATAGAAATATGACAAGGCGCTGGGTACTTAGCCTACGCGTTTACGACGGAGCAGACGGAGAAGATGGAGGTGTACGCTCAGGCCGAGAAGCTGGACGGCGACATCGAGGCGGCGATCCGGCAGCTGGCCGAACGCCGCCGCAGGGAGCGGGAGGCGTAAGACCATGCGGCGATATGCCTTCGGGATTGTCGGCACGGCCCTCGCCCTCGTTGTCCTGCCGTGCCTGCTGCTCCTGACTGTGGATATGGAGGAACGACGCATCGCACCCCTCGCAGGCCGCTGGGCCTCGGTGCTGCACCCCGGCGCCACGGCCGACATACGTCGCGGGCCGGAGTGTTACATCCTCACGCTGCGACGCCCCGGCGAGGGCTTCCGCCATGGCCGGATCTTCCGCCTGCGCTACCGGCGCGGCATCTACTACCTCGATGCGGGGCGCCGCGTGGAGCTCTACGCCCCGACGACGAATCGGCTGCTGCTCCTGCCGGGCGGCAGCTATCGAAGAATTACGAACCCTTAAAAAACACGACTCATGATGGAAAAAATGAATCCCGTCGTCACGGCTCTGCGCGACGACATACGCCGCCGTCAGCAGGTGGTGCAACACATCGCCTCGCTCGAAGAGCAGCTCGACAGCGACCGCATCTGCGGGGCCTGGCTCGCAGCACAAGGAACGCTCACGGCCTCCCTGCGCCGCATCGGTACGGCAACCTACCGGATGCTCGTCTACGACCACACGCTCTGCTACCGACGGCTGGTGCAGGATGCGGTCGTCACGCTGCGACGCCACCGTCTGCTCTTCGGTGAGGAGGAGGACTGCGGCGCCAACCGCGTGGAGTACGACTCTGCGACCGACCGGCTCACGCTGGGATGCTACGGCCTGTTCCTGCCCGACGACGCTACGCATCCCGCCGCCGAAGAGTTCGAAACACCCGTCGAATAGCTATGGAAAGACGTCTGGCACTCCTTCTGGTGTGGCTGCTCCTCGGCGCAAGGGCAGCCCGCGCCCAGTGGGTCGTCTCCGATCCCTCGAACCTCGCACAGGGTATCGTCAACTCCACCAATGAAATGGTACACACCTCCTCGACGGCGCAAAGCATGTTGCAGAACTTCCAGCAGACGGTGAAAATATACGAGCAAAACAAAAAGTACTACGACGCGCTGCGCAAGGTCAACAAACTCGTGCGCGACGCCCGCAAGGTTCAGCGCTGTATGCTGCTCGTGGGCGAGATCTCGGACATCTACGTCGACGGCTACCGCCGCATCGTCACCGACACGAACTTCTCGGTCGAGGAGCTGGCGGCCATCGCCATAGGGTACAAGCGCATCATCGAGGAAGCGGCCGGAGAGCTGAAGGACCTCGGCGAGATCATCAACCCCACGGATATGAGTCTCACGGACAAGGATCGTATCGACGTGGTGGAGCGCGTCTATGGCACGCTCATGCGCCACCGGCGCCTCGCGGGTTACTTCACGCGCCGCTGCATCAGCGTTTCGCTGCTGCGCGCACGCACACACCGCGATATGGAGCGCGTGGTGGCGCTCTACGGCACGGACGAACAACGCTACTGGTGATGGTTCACATGCTGCTATCGATGGACAACATGCACGGCATCCTCCGTCAGCTCTATACCGATATGATGACGCTCTGCGAGGGTATGACCTCCGTAGCCTCGGGCATCGCAGGTCTCGGAGCGCTGCTCTACATCTCCTACCGTGTGTGGCAATCGCTGGCACGCGGCGAGGCCATAGATCTCTTTCCGCTGCTGCGGCCCTTCGCACTGGGGATCTGCATCATGTTCTTCCCCACACTCGTACTGGGATCGCTCAACGGAATCCTTTCGCCCGTGGTGCAGGCCACGCACTCGCTTATGGTCGGCCAGACCTTCAATATAGAACGCTACATGGAGCAGCGCGAAGCGCTCGAACGCGAGGAGCGCGAGCGGCTGCCTGCGGACTCCTACTACGCGGAGGATCCCGAAATGGAGCGCGAGCTCGACGCCCTGGGGCTGGACGAGCAGACGCGCAGCACCCTCGACAAGATGGACGAAGAACGTTCCTCGTGGTCGTTCAAGGGCTGGCTGATGAAAGGATTAGCCTACATACTGGAGTTGGCCTTCGCCGCCGCAGCGGTCGTCATCGACGCACTGAGGACCTTCTATCTGGTCGTGCTCTCCATCCTCGGACCTCTGGCATTCGCCATCGCAGTCTTCGACGGATTCCAGAGCTCGCTTACCAACTGGCTCTCCAAGTACGTCTCGATCTACCTGTGGCTGCCGATCTCGGATCTCTTCTCGGCCATCATCGCTCGTCTGCAAATACTCGCGCTCCAGCAGGAGACGACGAGCGGCACGGCCGTCACGCTGATCTTCATGGTCATCGGCATCTGCGGCTACATGTGCATCCCCTCGATCTCTACGTGGATCGTGCAGACCGGAGGCATATCGAGCTTCAACCATACCGTAGCCCGCACCACGACACTGGCGGCCGGCTTAATGGGCATGGCCGCAGGAAAAGGATACGCCGGCGGCAAGGCCGCGTGGCACGGCGTCAGGTGGGTTGCCGGAAAACTCCGGGGAACACGTCAATAACCGCTTTACATTCGCTGTATGGAATTCAAAAGTCTTAAAAATATCGAAAGCAACTTCCGGCTCATACGCATCTGCTGCGCCCTTTTCGCCGGATTGTGCGCTGCCGTGGCCGTAGCCTCCGTAGGCTTCTCCTATGCCTTCGCCGAGCGGCAGCGGCAGAAAATCTACGTCCTCGACGGCGGACGATCGCTCATGGTCGCACTCTCGCAGGATCTCTCCCAGAACCGCCCCGTGGAGGCGCGCGAGCACGTGCGGCGCTTCCACGAGCTCTTCTTCACCCTCTCGCCCGACAAGGCGGCCATCGAGTCCAACCTGAACCGTGCGCTGCTAATGGCCGACCGATCGGCCCTGTCGTACTATAAGGCCCTGAGCGAAAAGGGATTCTTCAACCGCCTGATCGCCGGCGGCATCTCGCAGACCGTACGCATCGACAGCATACGCTGCAACTTCGACAGCTATCCCTACCAGGTGACGACCTACGCCCGGCAGCGCATCATGCGCGAGAGCACCATCACCGAGCGGTCGCTCGTAACGACCTGCCGCCTCATCAACGCCGTGCGCTCGGACAACAACCCCCAGGGGTTTCTGCTGGAGAATCTGAACGTCATCGAAAACAAGGACCTCGCAACTTATGACCGTTGACAGGCTGCGCGTACGAACACGTTATGCGAGGCGGTGGCTGCGCCGCCGACACGACCGTCTGGCGCCCCGCCAGCGGCAGTGCATCGCTCTTGCGGCGCTGCTGCTTTTCGCCGCTGCCGATATGTGGATGCTGCTGCGGGGCGTCTTATCCTGAATATCAAATTCCGATGAAGATGAAAGAACCAAAAGATGAAATCCGCTCCCGCAGGCGGCCGAAGGTCAACGTCCTGCTCGTGGCTGCCGCGCTGCTCGTACCCTTCACACTGTTCATGTGGCGGATATTCGGCACGAAGGAGACTCCGCAGCAGGAAGGGGCTGCGGGGATCAACTTCTCCGTGCCGGAGGGCCGCGAGCAACAGATCGAAAGCTCCAAGCAAAAGGTCGTGGCGAAGGTCCGGACCGAGGCGTTGCAGGCCCAGCGGCTGCTCACGCTCGGCGAGGAGTCCTTCTCGCTGCTGGACGACCGCACGGAGCAGCCTCCGTCCCGGCAGAACCCCATGCAGGAGGCCGATGAGGCCAACCGCGCCCTGCAACGGCAGCTCGCACAAACCTATGCGCCCCGCACCTCCGAGCGGGAGGTCGAACATCTGCGGCGTCAGGTCGAGGAACTCTCCGCACGGCTCGATGCGTCGCCGCCGGCAGCTTCCGCAGATCCGCTGGAGCTGGCCGAGCGACAATATCAACTGGCTCAGAAGTACCTCGGCGGCGGAACACCGCACATCGACACCGTACCGGCCGAACGGGGACGGCTCTGCGTGCTGCGCCCCGTGCCGGACCGGGCACTGACGGCTTCGACGCTCGGCGCAGCGGCAGATTCCGCACAGGAGCGCAACACGGGGTTCCTGACTGCCGAAGGCGAAAAGATCCCGGAGCATAACACGGCCGTCTGCGCGTGCATAGCGCAGACACAGACCGTGCGCTCGGGAGAGATGGTCCGCCTGCGGCTGCTCGAAGAGGCCGCAGTCGACGGCGTACGGCTGCCGCGCGGCACCTCTCTCTACGGCGAAGCATCGCTCGACGGCGTGCGTCTGCGGATCGTCGTGCGCAGCATCCGATACCAGGGGCGGATCTTTCCCCTCGAAGCCGCAGCTTACGATCTGGACGGGCAGCCGGGGCTCAACATCCCCGACTCGCGCGAGCGCCGAGCCGTGAAGGAGGCCCTCGCCGACATCGGGCAGCAGACCGGCACGAGCATCGACATCAGCCGCAACGCCGGGCAGCAGGTGCTTGCAGACATCTCCCGCACGGCTCTGCGCGCTACGACGCGGTATGCGGCCGAGAAGCTCAAAGAGGTCAAGATCACACTTAAAGCCGACCACAGGATCTATTTACTATCGAAAGAATAAAACCGTCATGAACCGATTATCCAGTCTTTTCCTTACGATCGCAGCGCTGCTTGCGGCCCTCGCCGCAGATGCGCAGCACGTCGATGTAGCACCCCGCCGTATCGAAGTGGGGTTCAACAAGACCGTACACATCCTCTTTCCGTCGCCCGTGACCTACATCGACATCGGGTCGATGGACATCATCGCCGGAAAGGCCGCAGGAGCCGAGAACGTCGTGCGCGTGAAAGCCGCCGTCCGAGACTTTCCGAAAGAAACGAACCTCACGGTCATCACCGAGGACGGAGGCTACTACTCCTTCGATGCACGCTATGCCGAGAACCCGCAGGTAGCAACGCATGAGATAGGCGCTGCGACGTCCGCGTCCCCGGCCGTGCAGACGCCGCCCGCAGAAGGTCGCGTGCTGCTCGAAGCCACCGGACGCGAACGTCCCGCCGTAGTCAAGAAGACGCTCAACGACATCTACAGGCTCAACCGAACCGAGATGCGGCTGCGGAAAAAACATTACGGCATCGAAACGGAGGTGCAGGGAATCTACGTCCGCAACGACGTGATATACATCCATCTGTCGCTATACAACAACTCCAACATCTCCTTCGAAGTCGAGGACCTGCATTTTCGGATCGAGGACCGCAAGGTCGCAAAGCGAACGGCACAGCAGATAACGCCACTCGAACTGCTGCGCGTATGCAACGACCTGCGTATCGTACGTGCCCATCAGCGCCAGAGAACCGTCTTCGCACTGCCCAAGTTCACCATGCCCGACGACAAGATCCTCGTACTCGAAATCGTCGAACGAAACGGAGCACGCCATCAGCGTATCGAGATTCGCAACAAGCAGATCAGGCTGGCACGGACCCTTTGATCCGCAGCGGATCGCTCCGTCGGGCACAATAATTTCGGCCGGAGAGTTGTTATATTACTAAATATTGGTAACTTTGTAGCTGAACAAGAGAAGGAACTATGAGAACGACATCCGTAGCACTCGGAGACTATTTCGAGCGCTTCATCAAAGCTAAGATCGCCCAGGGGCGTTATAACAATGCCAGCGAGGTCATACGCGCCGGGCTGCGGCTGCTCGAAGAAAACGAGAGCCGCACGCTCGACCTGCAAAATGCCGTCGCCGAAGGATTCGACAGCGGCATCGCGGAAGGTTTCGATCCCGAGCGGCATTTGCAGCATTTGAAAGCCCGACGTGCAGATGACTGAACTTCGTTTTACCCGCAAGGCCGTCGAGGACCTCTCGGACATCTGGCGTTACACGGTAGAGCGGTGGTCGGAAGAGCAGGCAGACCGCTACTACGGATTGCTTGTGGCGACCTGTCGAAAGATCGCCGCAAGCACCGTCCCGATCGGACGCCGTTACGAACAGATCGCCGAGGGGTTGTATGGATTCAGGGTCGGACGGCACATCCTCTTTTACCGCATCGAATCCGGCCGGATCGTTCTAATCGTCAGAATCCTCCACGAACGGATGGACCTCGGAAACCGTTTCGCAGAGTAACGACCGCACAACATCGTCGCCGCAGGAGTCGAGTCCCCTGCGGCGACGATTGTTTCATACCGAGGCGACTATTTTTTAAGACACTCGACGAACGCCTTCGAAGGCTTGAACGCCGGGACGGTATGCGCCGGCACGAGGACGGTCGTGTTGCGCGAGATGTCGCGGGCCTTCTTCGCGGCTCGCTCACGGCGCACGAAGCTGCCGAAGCCCCGGAAATAGACGTTCTCTCCGCCTATCTGGGCTGCACGAATCCGCTCCAACAATGCCTCGACGACACCTGCGACCATTTTACTCTCCAGACCCGTTTGTCCGGCAATTTGCTTGACGATCTCTGCTTTTGTCATAAGTGCTGCATATTGATGTTCGTTATATTTGCAAAAATAGCGATTTTCAGCAGCACCGGCAACTCTGTTTCGCCGTTTTTTCCCGGATGTATCTCGAATTCGACTCAAGAATAACCGGTCTCTTCCGAATGATCTTATGCAGAAACCTTCAGCCTGTCCGATGCAGCGCGGCCAAGCGTTGCAATACGGGGAGCTTTATCTCTTTTATGGCGGGCGGCTCGGACAAGAGACATGTTGTCGTTCACGAGGCGGACGATGCGGTCATGATACTCCGTATTCCTATTGCACGCCCCGCGTGACTGCACGACCTGCAACCGCGACAGCGAAACCTCCACCGTTTCCACCCTCCGGTCCGCGATGCGGGCCGAGAGGAGGAGCGAATCGCTCTTGTCGTGATACCGCTCGACGCAGTGGTGCATAGCCTTGCCCTCCTCGATAAATTCCTGAACGCTTTGCAGCACCCGAACTTCGATCTCTCCGTCCGAAAAAGCGATGCCGAGGTACCTGCCCTTGGCCTTCCGGTACTGTTCCTCGTATTCGAGGTATTCCGCACGCCGGCGTGCGACCTGCTCCTCGGCCTCGATGCGGGCCAGAAGCGCATGGCAGCGGTCGTGCGCCTGCCGGAAATCCGACGGACAGACGTAGTGCGCGTTATGTATGTCCTTGCCCAACCGGCCCAGCATGTCGATATAGTCGCACCACGAAGCCGCATCGTCGATGCGGTAGCCGTTGCGCAGGCAGATGCGGAGCGAAGGCCAGTAATCTTCGATCCGACGCCCGCCCGCTCGGCAGAAGTAGCGGAACAAGTCGTAGCGCCCGATTTTAAGCAGCGTTTCCGCATGGCGCTGACTGAAGGTATATCGGAAGATACCGACAGGATTCTCCGCATAAAGGTCGTAGCGAAGTCCCATCCTTCGCAATTCGGGGATAAGGCGGCAGCGAGGGTAACTCCGTTCGACGGATATGCGGTTGTAAAACCAACATTCCGACCGCAGCTCCAGCGGCGTAGCGCAGCGCCACACATCGTAGGAATAATAGGACATATTGCGCATGCGTGCTACGGTAGCGATTTTTCCGTCGGGCGTAATCCAGCGCTGCATGACCTCGCAGCATTCGTAGCGTGCGGGTTGTCCGTCCCGCACCCGCCGTTCGAGAAGGAAGTAGCGTACGACCTGCAAGCCCTCCCTTGTCGTGACTACAGAGAGATAAGCCTTATTCCAGGACGTGCGCCGACGGGTGGTTACGACCGTAAGTCGCACGCCGCAATGCGGGCAGACGGCACGGTCGATTTGCTGATCTCCCTGCCACGTATGCCGACATTCGGTGCAGGTGATTTTTCCCCTCTTGGTGCGGAATGCTTCATGTGGCAGAAGATGGGCATAGCCCCAATGCAGCTGCGCGGGTGTGATCTCCGGCAGGCGGCCGCTTGCCGCCACGATGCGCCGTTGCAGTTTCGTTCTCGGCTTCATGGCTCAGAAAAGACTTTGTTGATTCGCCGCGTTTGCGGCATTCGACGCAGGTTGGGATTTGCTCTTGTGCGTTATCTTCGCATAGGCTTCGTCGGTGGCTTTGCGAAGCGCCTGCTCGTGCGCCTCGCGCTGCTCCTCCTCGGTCAGAACGATCGTATGGTTCACGACGACGCGGCAATCGAGCGGCCTGCCTACGTCGATGTCGTCCTCATCGTAGTAATGCACGGCCAGCGAATAGATCTCCGCGTCCGTGAAGCCGTTGCAGCCGCTCTGCTGGACATAGTTCAGAATAAAGGTGATGCAGTCGTCGAGGTTTTTATGCTCTTTGGCACAGGAGGCCGCGAAAAGCGCATCCGCGCCTGCACGCTGCTCCAGATATTCCCGGATCGTATCCCGGAAATGTTCGCTCGGTTTTGTCATAATGGTGTTGGTTTTGGTTAGGGAATAAAAAGCCGGGAGGAGCGGATAACCGCTCCTCCCGGTATCGACATTATTTATAACTGTTATGCCGCAAGCGATGCTGACGCTTCCGGCCACAGATCCGGGTCGAACGGCTCTCCTTCGGGCTCCGGAACATCCTCCGCAGGTACCGCATCCGGAACGGCAGGATCCTCGGGAACCACCGGATCGAAGGCTTCCACCTCGGCGGCCAACTCCTGCGCCTTGCGCTGCTCCAAAGCGTGAAGCTGCTCTTCGAGTCTGGATTGCGTCTTCTCCAGGCGATCCAGATGCTCCGCGATCACACGCTCGCTCGTCTCCTTGTCCTGTTGCAGGGCGAACTGACGCAGCAGTTGCAGCTCGAACGTTTCATCCGTCTGCCGGAACTCTTCGATATGGTCCATGCAGTCGAAGATCACCGACCGCATCAGCATATTCATGCGATCCCCGTCCAGATGATCGAGAAAATCGCCGATCTGTTGCACATCCTGCAAGGCTTCGCGCTCCAAACCCAGTTTCTCGGCGTATCTCGACGGAAGCAGGCGTAGCAGCGAATAGCCGTACAGCCGGCTCTCGGAAGCCGCAAGAGCGGAGGAAGAAATCTCCGTTTCCCGAAGTACTCGTTTCAGGTCCGTCGTCATTTGCGTATAGCATGAGCGATGTGCCATAACGATGCGGCTCTCAAGCTCCTCGACAATGGGACGCGGAGCGATCGACGTATAGACCGTGACGCCCTTGTCGTCGGACGTCTCCTCGATCTGCTCCGGAACCTCCTCGTAGAACAGATCGACGTCCAGCATACCGATAAGGGCATATTTACGCACTCGGCCCGCGTCGATCTCCGCATCCAGCTTCTTCATATTCTCACGGTACTCCGAAACCTCGGATTCGTACTCCGCCAGAGCCTCTAAATACTCATCCCGGTCCTCGTAATCCGACTCTCGGGGAGCCTCGACGTCGGGAAGTACGGGAACGTCCGGCTCCCACATGCTGTAGGTGTCGATGACCTCGACCGTATAACCTTGGGATGTGAGGCGTTCGAGAACGGCATCCGAATAGCGCCCCACCTCCACGGCAAGCAGCGTGCGAGGGTCGTTCCGCTGCATGCGGATCGCTTTCTCAACTAAAAATTCGTCGTTCTTGCGGATCATGCAGGCCCGGTTTTCGCAGCCCGCACACCCTTCGGCAAGATCCGAAAAGAGAATGTTGTTGGCCGTATTCTCGGCACAGGTCGAGCACTCCGTCTTGTCGAATTTATAGGTGTTCAGCTTGGTCATGTAGCGGTCGTGAAGGTATTGGCCCACCTGACGCGGTGACGTGTTCTTCCACGAGTTGTGACCGTCGTTTGCGAAATGCTCTTCGAAGACGCACTGCTGAACCTCCGAAGGGTATTTGGCCAGCTCGATGGCCATGCTTTCGATGATCTCCTCGCGTTCGAGCAGGTTCGCGAGCGGCTCGATAAGGTCGTTGAGCTTCAGGTGTGAACGGATGTAACGCTCGCTCTTGCCGAACTTATCGACGAGCGTCGAGACCGTATGACGGCCCGTTTTGAGCGCTCGAAGGAACGCCGCAGCCTCTTCGAGAGGTGCTACGTCCTCACGCTGGAGGTTCTCCGTGATGGCCATATCCTCCGCATCCTCGTCCGTGAGATGTTCATAGACAAGGGCCTTGATGTGTGTGAAGCCCGCACGCTGCGCGGCCCGGTAGCGGCGCTCCCCGTAAACGATTTCGTAGTGCTCGCCGCTGCCTCGTACGCAGATCGGTTGCAGCTGGCCCGTCTGCTGCATACTCAGGGCGAGTTCATCCAGCGACGACTCATTCAGATTGCGGCGAGGGTTATAGGTGCTGCAAACGATCCGATTCAGCTCCAGAAGGACGATCGGCGTAGCGGCAGGAGTGCCCTCCGAAGCGGACGCGACGGCTTCGGACGCGGCAGCGGAGGTTGTCGAACTTTGTTCCGAGAGCGGTGCTGCGGAAGCAGCAGTGGTCGTCGCCGGGGCAGGGAGGGAGGATTTCCGAGAAGCGGACTTCTTCGTCTTCGTCATAATGATTGGACAGTTTTTACCGTGTGTCTCACGTGTTGGTGCGATGCAAAGTCTATTTGCATCGGATACGATAATCGATAATTATTCGAGGGGCGATCCCGAACGGATCGGTTGCCTCGGAAAGAATACTGGTGCACCGTGCGAACGAAGCGACGGAAAAATACCGAAGCCCGCGCGAGGATGATTTTTCCGCCGCGGAGAGAGCGAGCGCCGCAGGCGCGGACGGGCACCTATCTTTTCCGACGGCAACCGAATGAGGACGCTACTGACAAAGTGAAAATCGTTCCGACGGGAAACAGCAAGAGAAAAACATCATTAAGACAATATTTCGAAATTATAATTACCTGATGAATTTGCTTTTACTGAAAAATAGAGATATGATGTAGAAATGTATTATCGTTTTTTACTCGATTCTACATCAAAAAGAGGCTACTCGAAGGTAGCCTCTAAATTAAATAGTACTAAATAAAACTTCCCGTTACTCTCTCCTTTTCATTCGATTATCCTAAATATTTGTCAAGAAGAAGAACAACAGCGAACACAAATGTAACAGCAGCCATATATAATCCCATAAATGGTCCATACACACCTCTTTCATCCCATTCTCCATGCTTTTTATAATATTTATAATCTATATTATAAAATAGCAAAAGACTTATTGCAGTAAGAATAAATAAAGTTAGTATCATAAAAGTATTTAATTGTCAAATGACAGATTTACAGCATATTCAAACGGAGCTATACATCCTTGAAATATTAAATTTTCCGAAGGAGAGATTCCTTTACCTAATCCCATACCTCCCCAATAAAATATACTTGAAAACATCGCACCATATAAAGCCCCCTGTTTGTCACCTGCCCTATATCGTTGGGCTGCATTCTCTATATTTCCATAATATCCTACCTTTCCATACGCATTCAATATATTATTTACATTTCTACTAAGAACTTTTCCTATACTCTCTCCTGCTGCAATACGCCCTGTGAGATTAAGCCCTCCTGTATATACAAATAAAACTGATTGAAGGACAAATTTTGTTACCGGATGATTTAGAAATTCGTGCTGAGCTTGATGTATCCGCTGAATAATAGGATCATGCATTGTTAAATAATGTCTCAATTCATTTACAGTGCTAAATTGATTAACAAGATCATCCCATAAAATGCTAACACTGCCGCCGCCGCCACCGCCATAACGACGATTTCCGCCATCCAGACGTCGACGTAATTTCTCATTACGCTCAGTCAATTGTTTCAAGGACTGTATTTGATTCCTTATTGACAAATCATTCAGGGGTCGATTTGGGGCTTTACTCGGATCACTCCATACTACGACATCGGCGATTTGTGTAAAGCCCGGGGTGACACCTAACCCAGGAGTACTACCCTCCGGAACTTGCGCGAACAACCCGAACGGATCGACATAATTGACCGGACTATTCAGTACGTAAGCATAAGGACTTACATTCAAAGTAGTTTCCGCCAATAGGTCCTGCGTCAGCCAACGCGTTATATCCGGATCGTAGAATCGAGCACCGTAATCCAACAAACCCGCATCGCCGACCGTCTGCTGTTCCTTGCCGTTGAAATGATAGTAATCGTAGTAAACCGGTTCCGTCGATCGGCGCCACGTCTTGCCGAAGGGGTAGTAGTTACGCAAAACCATCAGTTCGCCCGTATGGTCGATCAACGAACGAGGGCTGCCCAAATGATCGCAAACATAATAGACCGGAACGTATTCGTGATTTTCTATAAGATGATTTTTCCGGAAGAAGCCCTGGCTGAATGCGGCGTGATCCAATTCATACGCTCCGTTCCGAAATCTATATACCAAAGAGCCAATGTAAATCAGACCTTCGCCCGTATCGTCCGTTGCCGAGAACTTACTACCGTCGGCGAGATACCGGTAATTCACTACCGACTGGCCGTCGGTCGAATGGATTCGCATTGGCAAGTTAAGAAAATTATAGTCGATCTCCAAATTATTTCGACCATTAAATGTAATATTTCCGCAACCATCGTATTTTATACGTTCATTACCGACAGCTGTTAAGATTCCGTCCGTATACGTATAATCGAGTGTTTCCGGAACTCCCGCATCGTAACGGGTAAGCGAGCGAATATTGCCGTTCAGGTCGTAGGAGATGTCTTTCTCGGAGTAATCGTCACTCAGAGTATTTCCTTCATAATAATGTGCATCGGAGATGCGCCCGAGATTGTCATACTCGAAACGATACGACCGATTTCCCCATTTCCATTCAGAGATATTACCCGTATAGGAAGGGTTGGAACCATCGTAGTATTTGAGCTGGGAACTGTAATGGTGACCGGACGATCGGGTCAACCAGCCTTGCAAATTATATGCATAGCTCGAAGTTATGCTGTTCGCATCTTTTCCCACGAGCCGCCCCAATTCGTCGTATTCGAAATTTACCACGACCGGTTTCGAATCATTGAACGTAGTTTCTTCCTTCACAACACGCCCGGCATGGTCGTAAGTGGTAAGGACGGTAAGCACATCCTCTGTTGAACCGCTTTGGGGTTTAATCCTCTCACGGCGGAAAACCTCGTTACCTTGAAAATCGTAGGCATAAGTGAAATAGCCGATGCCTCCGAGAGGATTCTTCTCGACAATCTGTTGCAAACGCCCCTCCATATTGTAGTAAAATGCCCGTTCGACATATCCTATCGCATAGTCTTTGTGATCGAGTACCTGTACCTTTTCGTAAGTCTTGAGTCCTCGAAGCCTGGTATAGTCGATCGAAACACCGACCAAACCGCTATTCAGGTCATTCCGGTAGGCGAGTTCCGACGGAACATTCGAATAACTATCGTAATAATAGCTGACCATCGTCACAAGGGTTGAAGGCAGTTCAGTCCGAGAGCTGCCCGATACAGCATAATATGCCCTGGATACGGCAACCAGACGATTCAGTGCGTCGTATCGGTATCGATCTGCATATTCAATGGTTCCCTTAGTATCTTTCTTACCCCGGAACCGTGTTGTCAGCAACCTCTTTTCATTGTACTCCATCTCTTCGAGCGCACCGCCGGGAAAGCGACGGGCGACAAGATCTCCGTAACAGTCATAACGGTACGTGAAGCAATAAGTCTTGACAAAGGAAGAGTCGAACGATATATTTTCGGGATCGAGATCGTTGATTCCGAGTGCTGCGGGGACAAATCCCTCGATCGCAGCGGTATCGGTCGCCGCCGACGCTGCTGTCTGACGTAACTCCGATCGGTATTGCGGGGATAACAAGCGGCTGCCTTCGGGTGTTACGACAATGACCAAACGGCCTTGAGCATCATACCCATAGTAAGTCCTTGCATTGGCCGCTGTCGTGAGAACGACCCGTTCCGACTTATCGATATAAACGTACGTGATCCGTCCGTCGGCATCGGTGGCTTTCGTCACGGTCAATGTCCCGGCGGGATAAAAGTCCGAAGCGTCCAATACGAAGTTTTCCCCGCTCTGCCGGACGGTCATTCGGAGCACTTCGTCCTGCCAGTTGAGTCTGTATTCGAATTCTGTCGCCTTCCCCAACGATTGCAGGGCTTCTCCGGGCAAAGCTTGTGCCCGGGGGCGTTTGAGAGGATCGTTAAAGTAAGTCGTTTTCGAATAAGGCGCCGTATCACCGTAATATTCGCAGGTTAAGTCCCGAAGTTCGTCCACAGGTATATATTCACCCAGGTCGCCGGAGGATGGCAACGGAAGCCAGCTCTTATCTTCTCGCAGGAGAGGATCGCCTTCCTGCATGGAAACCAAATCCTTCTTTTCGGGTGTATAACGAACGTATACCATTTCACTTGGATTCCCCAAACCGTCGAGGAATTGTTTACAGCGGTATCCTACACCCGTACTCAAAGGTGAATTGTAAATGGTCGTAGAAATATAGTTATTGTGGACCGCCCCGATTTCAATATCCGATGATGAAGCGGAGGTAGCGGAAGTTGGAGATGCTGTATTTTCAGAAGGTATTGAATGAAGATCGGGTATAGAATTTACCGCAAATATTTGAGTATATCCATACAAGAGGATCAATACAAGCAATATGATCTTTTTCATGGTTATTCGGGTTTTATTCGTAGATAAAATGATAGTTATAACTGCGAACAGTACGGTACTGATCGTCTAATTCGGAAGCCAAGCGTCCATATTCGTCGTATGAGAAGCACCTACTACGGCCGGAGGGATCCGTTATCCGAGTTGGGCCGACATGAGGTTTATACTTATAAGTCGTAACCAAGACGTTGGAAAGAGCACGCAATTCGGATTCTTGTGCCTCGGAAAGAGATATTGAAAACGGTGTCGTACGTCCAATAATGGGCTGTATGGTCGTATAATGCGCCCCCACAACTTGAGCGACAGGATAAAGTCCATCGTATCCCCAAACATAACTGGTCGAAACACCTGTTTGATCTGTAGACTGAAGCAGACGGCCTTCAGAGTCATAGTGATCGTAGGAAATCACGAGATCGTATTCCGGTGTCGTCGTCAAGCCAACCGGCTTATCTATTCTGGCACGACGTTGACATAACGGACGGACAATACTGTCCCCGACAAGTATATATTCAAATTCATCAGCCGCAGTCAGCAACTCTATTAATGTGCCGGGACGTCCGGGAATCGTAGATGTCTGGCGAGTGGTCTTGAACCTCTTAATTGGCAAGTCCAATACGTTACGAGCGAGCATTGCCGTATGTACGGATGTTCGTTGTGCGGGTGCCAGATCGGAAACATAAAGAATGGAATCTCGTATTTCAGAACCGTCACTTTCGAGCTGGACAATACCTGTGAGTTGTCCGAGGGAATTATAAGAGTAAGATTGTTTAGTCGTAAGGGATTGTGTTTCTCCAGGAACATATATGGTCGTCTGCTGACTCAAAAGAGGATAGGATTCGAGATAAGAACGGTGGATGTAGAACTGATCGGCGGCATATCTTACACTCTCGATGAATCGCCTTTCTTTAAGCGTATTATATGTATTTACAATGCGCTTCACTAATTGGGACTGATCGTTGTAATACGATGTCATAAGAAGATGACCTCTGAACGAAGGCTCATAATCCGGCTGTGTGAGAAAATTGTTTACCCGATAAGCATTTGCGGCGTAAGTTTCGGGATTTACCAGTGAATCCCTGCGGCTTCGAACGCGATCGGGGTAATCGTGATAGTTGGCAAAATTGTAAACGGTATGAGATCCATCGGTATAAACTTCCATGACCCGCTCGTATTCAATATGGGATTCGGATGCATCACTGTTCGCATAATTAGCCAGCCAAATATCCTGCTCGTTACGAACTCCGGTCGTACGGTTGTATTCATCCATATGGAAATAGTAATACGGGTGTATTAACAAATTACCACTACTCTTGCCGTCGGCAGTCAAATAAAGATACGATCTTGTGTTCGGAGTTCCCGTCAATGGATGATCGGTTATTTTCTTGATACGCAAACCTCCGGTCGTAAAAGTGGAAGATCCTATTTTCAAGTATGGCAAGTTGTCGGACGAACTGTCGCGTGTCACCATATCTTTATATTGGTGCGGTTCATACTCAAACGTCGTATATCCTCCTGTCGGGTATGTAATTTGGGATAATAAACCCCGACAAGCAAAGTCCGCATTAGGTTTGCGGCTGGCAATCAAAGTCCAATTGTATTCTGCAAAATCATCGACTTCAGGAAGAAGGGTCGGACGCAAATCCCCTATATGTCGATAATCATCGGGATCAGAAGTAACCGGACGATCATTATACCCCGCATTATAATATCCCCAATGATCGAGATCGGAAGTTTGATGATATGGAAAATCCTTGTCTATACCATAGTAATCCATTCGGTAGATTCCTGACCCTGACAGCCGAACCGAATTCAAAAACATAATCCGGTTGCTTTTGTCAGCCATTTCTCCTGTATTATACGAGTATTCCAATGAGCATTCCCGCAAAATATGTTTGTCCCCGGTTTTTGATGTGAGGGAAACAAGAATAGACTCCAGTTTGCTCCCAGAAGTAACAAGTTCTTTATTTACTGCAAGCTCCGACAATCTGCTACCATATTTGAAATCGATTTCCACACCACCGTCGATGTCGATTTTGTCGATAAGGATTAGATCCTGCCCTGTTTTTTTATAATCCAAATCCGGTATATTTGCGCCTCTGTAATCGTTCCTATACGTTATCTCCTGCGTATCTTTCGGCCGATATGTTTCAACCTTTGATTTTACATAGGAGAAGGTAACGGTTCGACCGTTTGGAGCAATCGCTTCGACCAAATGCCACGTCGCGGATAAATTTTGACTATCGAATCGAAGTGAACTCCACCCCGATTTCAAATAGCGTGTATATGACGCGATTTTGTCATCTGAACGATTCAAATCTTCGAAGACATAGCTATAACCATTGCCTGTTGTTATCCGAAAACGAGGTGTACTGCCATCCTCAAAACGAACTGAATATTCCCCACTCGGATAATTCGAGTCAAAGACTCGGATGTTTTTACCGACAACCATAAATTTGCCTACGTGACCCAGAAAGTTGAAGGAAAAAATATCGGGTTCGGTTTCGATATACCAATTCCCTCTCAACCAAGGAGAATACATATGATGGGATAAATCGATAGCCGCAGGATCCAAGTCGATAAGAGTATTCGTTTTATCGTCTTCCGTATGTTTGATATATCCCATCAGGAAATCATACATTTCAGTATCCGGCATACAGTTAACCGTTTGAAAAATTTGTCCGCCGGCGTTAAGGGCCCAACCCAATCCAACGAAATTGGCCACTACATTAGGTGTATAGCCATTCGACGCATAACTGAGTGAAACAGGTATTGTAAAATCGTCGTCTTGATAAGTATATACCGGTATATTGGTAGATACGGTACCGGTATAAAGGTTCGGTGTCGTTCCACCGTATTTCATTATGCTCCACGTTTGAGGCGATGATGTGTAGCGGTCACTGCCGGTGTAAGACGAGCTTTCCGAAGCCGTTGCAACATTTTGTACGACTGCCGTTTCATCCGTTTGCTCCTGCGCCGGGCAGAAAGTCCAGATACCCAACAGGCATCCGACGGTCAGTAATAAAGTTTTTCTCATGATAAATTTGTTTAAGTTGGTTAATAAAGGTATCACCCCATGATTCCTCCGAGGGAGAACATGGGCATATACATGGCGATCAGGATCACGGCGACGAGAATTCCGACGCAGAGGATGAGTGCGGGTTCGAGCATCGCGCCCATGCGGCGGATTGCGTATTCGAGTTCTTCGGTGAGGGTCTCACCCTGCCTGCGGAGCATCTCGGGCAGGCGGTTCGTCTGCTCTCCGACGCGGACGAGCGCCGTGAGTTTTCGGTCGTAGAGATCGGGGAATCGGGCCAGTGTTTCGGCGAAGGCATCGCCCCGTTCGAGCCGTCGCTCGATCTCGTCGAACGACTTGCGGTAAGGGTGGAATCCGATGACCTCGCGGAGCATTCCGACGCCGGCGAGCAGGGGCACGCCCGCGGCGCATAGCAGGTCGAGAAGTTTGCAGCACTGCGCCTGCATGTTCTTGCGGATGATCTCACCCGCGACGGGCAGGCGGAGCAGGATCGCCGTGCGCCAGCGCTGCACCTCCTCGCGCTGTCGGTTGGCGCGGTAGAGCAGATAAAGTCCCCCTCCCGCGATGACCGCAACGGCGGCATAGGCGGGAAACGCTTTCGAGAGTGCGATGATCCCCCTCGTGAGCGCGGGCAGCTCTCCTCCCATACGCGCATATACCTCCTCGAACATGGGTACGACGACCGAGAGCATGAATGCCACGACAGCCGCCGCCACGGCGAGGATGACGACGGGATAGCTCACGGCCGAGGCGACCATGCGCCGCTGCGCGGCCCGCTTGCGGTAGTAGTCGCGCAGGAAGTCGAGTGTCCGTGCCAGACGTCCCGTCTCGTCGCCGATGCGCACCACGCCGCACTCCAAGGGGCGGAATGCCCCGCTTCGGCGCATGGCCTCGGCGAGCGTCTCTCCGCGCACGACGGCGGCGTAGAGCTCTTCGAGCAGCGCCTTCGTCCGGCGGTCGCCCTCGCCCTCGATGAGCAGTCGGAATGCCGCCGAGAAATCGAGACCGGCCGTCAACAGTGCATGCAGCTCGGCGTAGAACATCTCGCGTCGGGCGTCCGTCAGTTTATGGCTCTTCGTATCCATGATCCTTTTCGATTTCAGCGATTCTTCGTCCGTAGCTTTCCCGTGCGGGCTGCGGCACGGGGAGTTTGAGCATATGGCCCCCGACGTCGATTTCGAGGGTATCGGCCGCCGCGTCGCAGCGTAGGAGCTGCATGTGCCCGACACGACGCAGGAGCGTATCGCGGAACTCCCCCGCGACGAATACTGCCGCGGAGTCGCGCGTCGTCAGTGTCGTCTCGCCTCCTGCACGATAGAGGTACAGCAGCTCGCCTGTGCCTCCGCCCTCTGCGCTGCGGATGCTGTCGGCCGTTGTGAGCAGCTGCCCGAGGCGGAAGATTCCGTCGCGCTGCCGTCCCGCCTCGACGAGCACGGCCGCGCGTCGCGCCACGAGCCGCGAGACGAGCGTCAGGGCCTCCATGGTGGCCAGGAAGACGATTCCCGCCACGAGCATCATCACAAGCGTTTCGGCCAGCGTCGAGCCGCGCAGCATATGTTTCACTCGGCGCATTCCACCAGTTGTCTGTGTACGATCCGTTTGCGGCTGCCGTCGATGCGGACTTCGATCGTTATGAGTTGCACGTCATTGTATTGCCGATACGGCTCCACGCGCACCGTCGCTTCGCCTCCGCCGTACCGCTCGACGTACGTGCCTGCGGGCCATACGCCTGATCCGTATTTGTCGAAGGCGCACATGGCCCGGTATTCGGCTTCGGCAACTGCGAGCGCATCGTCCCCGCGCAGCGTCAGACGGGGCAGCAGCTCCATTGCCGCCGTGAAAGCGATCAGCAGCACCACCGCCGCTACGACGGCTTCGACGAGCGAGGCCGCGCGCAGCCTTCCGCCCGAGGCCCGTTTTACTCGACGCATACGGCCTCCTTTCTGCGCACGGCCTCGGCGCCGCCGTGCCACAGCGGTTGCGCCGTGGCGGAATTTTCGAGCAGCGTAAGGTCGTAGAGCATATCCTTGTAGTATCCCTGCGGCGAGAAGTAGACGGCCTGTCTGAGCTCCGCACACCCCGCGACGATCCCCTGCACCTGCGCCGCGCCATCCGCATGAAGAAGCCCCCGCACGCGTGCCGTGCGCGACTGGCAGTAGGAGGCGGCCATCTTCTTGTGCCGCACGGTGTCGCGGACGATGACATAGCCGTCCGCCGTCGCACGGTCGCCCAGTTCGGCGTACCGGCCGGCGTAGATGCCCGACGGATATTCCAGCACGGCGCACGGCTCTACGACGACCGTGTCGCGGGCGAAGAGCTGCGCCGCGATGCGGGCTCCGCTGCCGACCGTGATCTTGCGTGCGCAGACCAATACGTTTTCCAGCCGGCAGGCGGAGTCGATGCGCAGCTCGTCGGCTGCGAGCACGATCCGCCCGCGCAGCG
>ERZ1026955.436-NODE-436-length-23012-cov-5.014375_pt1 | contig 23012 bp, 29 predicted proteins | sample MGYA00519459_ERZ1026955 | MGnify/ENA primary metagenome ERZ1026955 (study PRJEB26926, sample SAMN06164833) | human gut metagenome | biome: ENVO:00009003; feature: ENVO:2100002; material: ENVO:00002003 | host: Homo sapiens | place: USA | collected 2012 ...
AAAGCCGTGTGGCCCCGGAAGAACTCGAGGCAGGTGCGGCCGCGCCCTGCGGCAGCAGTGAACGCCAAAAGGCCATCGCCCTGGCCCGCTCCTTCATCCGCGAACAGTGCGAACAGGCTGCGGCCGCCGCTCCCGGCCTGTTCTCGCTTGAAAGCGCGCGCGAAAATTTGCCCACAATCGGCGAGAAAAACTCGCCGGAGCAAATACCCTGTTTCGTGCAATACCATTACACAAAAAGGCGGGTTGCCCCGCCTTTTTTCCTTGCCTAGCCCATCGCTACATCCATTATATATGGTTGCACCTGCCGCAGCCGTTGCCTGCTGATCTCGTAGTAGGCCGGAGCCAATTCCATGCCGATGAAACAGCGGCCGGTCTCCAGGCAGGCCACGCCGGTGCTTCCTGCCCCCATGAACGGATCCAGCACAGTGCAGCCGGGCGGCGTCACCTCCAGCAGATCTCTCAGCAGGGCCACAGGCTTGGCCGTCAGGTGCAACTTGTCCCTGTCCACGCAGTACGCTAAGCAGCCGGGGAGGCAGCGCTCGTGTGCCGCCTTAAACATCCCCTTGCTGGCAAAAAGCACGAATTCACACTGTTGCCTGAACCGTCCCTTTTGAGGGCGGGCGCAACGCTTGTCCCACGCTAGCACCCCGCCCCATGTCCACCCAGCCGCTTGAATAGCGTCCGTCATGGTGGGCAGCTGCCGCCAGTCCGTGAACATCAGAAGTGACGCGCCTTCCCGGGCCACACGCCAGCACTGCGCCAGCCAGAGCTGCGCCCAGGCTAACCAGCCGCGCTGATCCTTGGCATCTCCGAAAAACTCGGGGTAGCTCTTTTTCGTCTCGCTATTTTGGTATTTGTCCGACACTCGCCGCTGGCGATCCCGCAGGCATATGCCACCACTAGCATAGGGCGGGTCTGTGAGAACACAATCCACAGAGGCGTCGGGGAGCTCGCGTAGAAGCTCAACACAATCCCCCTGCCTCAAATCCATACACGACATTATCGGACCACCTGCAGAACCTGCTCCGGCCACGGCGTGGCCTCGCCACCGCCATCCCAGGGCGCCCCCTCTTGCGCGGGCAAATCGCGCAACGCCTGCCGGTAGAGCTGCACAGCCCCCTTGAGCGTATCATTCAGCGGGTAGTCCGGCATCAACAGGTAGTCCGTGGCGGACAGGCGCCGGTCACGCTCGGCGCGCAGGCGCTCGAAACGGGCTTCCTCGCTATTGTATTGGGCCAGCCGGGCAGCCTCGGCCTTGGCGGCAGCCTTTTCCAGTCGGGCTTTTTCGGCCTGCCAGAGTTCCACGAACGGCGCGACCTGGCCGTCATAGTCGGCGGCCTCCAACGGCTGGTTGGGGCCGTCCGTCCACTCGGTATGGCCAGTGTCCCCACGCCATTGCAGGGCATGCAGATTTGTCGGGGCGTCAAAGGGGAAAACAAGGGCCTTGCCATCCACGATGATCAAATTATCGGCGGGGACAACAGTGACAGTGGGCATGTAAGTACCCTCCACAGGGGTTGAAGGTGTGAGAATGGAGGCTAATGGAGTGAATATGGGAAGGCATCTGGCAAGGGTAGAGCGCCGGGGGCGTCGTCTCGTGACCGGCTCCGCCTTGCGAAGCGCGGTGCGCCTTGATTTGCTCTGCCTTGGCCACAATTTCATCGTCCGTTATTTCCCGCATTCCGTGCGGCATCAATTCAAACCACATAACGATTCTCCATTGTTGGACTTTTCAATTATCCAGCAGACTGTCCGGCACTGTCGGGGCCACGACCCTCACGGAAGCCCAAATGCCGAGCCATAGCCACCGTATGGGCACGAACGTCGGCACTGCCGGCGCGAATGCTTACGCGGCAACTTCTGGCAACCTTGCCAGCACGCAATCTACCGGTGGCAGTCAGCCCCACACCCATGCTTTGACCGGGGCGTCCGGAGAAGCGTCCTCCCTGCCCCCGTACTACACGCTTGCGTACATCATGCGATGCGCATGATGTACGAAAGGGCGTAATACGGCGGCAGACTGTCGGCCTCGCCAGATGCCCCGTCCAGCGTGTGCGTGTGGGATTGAGAGCCGCCAGCATTATCGGTGTTTGCTGTGGCAGTATTCTGCCAGAACATGGGGGAGCCGGTTGCATATCCGCAGTCGCGGCTTGATGCGCGGAAAGTATAACTATGGCCATGCGCTGGCATCTGCTCAGTGGACAGTGTCGTCTCGCCGACAGTGCCGGACAGACTGTGCGAATGCTTCTCCGAGCCGCCAGTGGAGCCGGCCGGGTGGGCATCGGACGCGCCGCGAATAAACAGGCCGCGCAGGTCAGGCACGGGCAGCCCATTGGTGGTGGTGCCGTCGCACAGGCAGAAACTGAGCAGGGGCTCCGAGCTGCCCAGCGGGATGGGGAAACGGTTCCCCGTACCGCCGAACGTGCCAGAGAACGGCAATATCCCACCGATGGGCACCGCGCCTGCATCGTTGCCGCTGTCGACGGCCTTCCAGTACGCCCCGTCACCGGAAACGGGGTTTTTGGCCCCCACGTCGGGCACGTTGGGGCCGGACGAGGCCTGCGCGATATACTCCACACCGTTGCTGCCCAGGATATGGGCACCCCTGAGGTAGTCCAGGGCGTTGCTCCAGGTGTAGAGGCTACCGGACTGGAGAAAATGCACATGCTGCGAGAGCAGCTTGAAAACCGCGTTGAAATCCTCGCGCATGGGAGCCACGCCTCCGGCGGTCAACGGGATGGCCGTGATCTGCGGGAATGCGGACTGATACGAGAAGGCGCCGCTCCCGGAAGGTGTGGCACCGGGGATGACGTTCACGTCCGCGGCGTAGCCCAGGACGTTGGAGAGGAACGGGGGATTAGAGGGAATAGGCATCGCGCGGGCCTCCTATGGCAAAATTGCCCTGATTGAACGGTTGCAGGCCGGAGCCCTGGAAGCCGAACGTATCCGCCCGGCGTATCTCGTACACGTCGAAACCCACGCCCGCCGGTTTGGGCGGCACGTCCTCCCGCGCGATCAGTGCGCGCTCGAAGGGGCGCAGGTAGAAATCAAAAGAGAAGCGGATCCGCATGGTGCCCACATGGAGCACGCAGACCGTGCCGCGCTCGCCGAACATCATGTCCATGATGCGATTGAGGCTAGCGAGACTGCCGACGGTGATGTTGATGGCCGCCTTGAAAAAGATCAGCTGCCGGTAGGCCTCATCCGTCAAACGGTAATAGGACGTGGCGTCCTCGCTCCAGAACGTGCCCTGGTCGAACGGCTGCAACTCCGAACCGTTGAAACCGAATGCCGCGTCCGTGCCCTCCAGCTCGATATGGCGGCCTATGCCCACGATCTGGCCCCAGCAGTCCAGGCCCCAGCCCACGGCCGTGCGCGGATCGAAGACCGCGTCATAAAACGCCTGTATGTCCACCGCCGGGTCTATGGCCCCATTTTCCCCGGCCAGCAGAGCCAGCAGACGCGGGCTGTTGTCGTATTGGCTGATGATGGTCTGACGCCAGTTTTCCACTGTCCGCCTCCTATTCCTGCACGGTCACGGTGATGTCGTCCGCCGAGAGGCTGGGATACTGGTCGTTGGTCATCTGGACGGCATTCCCCGGGCTGCCGCCTTTTTTGCCTATCTGGACGCTCACGAGCTGCGAGGCCCCGGCACTGATGGCCGGACAGTAGAACCGGCTGGCGTAGACCAGGGCGCCGATGGGGATCCGCGTCACCTGGGCATCGTGGGCCGTGCCGTCCCCGGCGTTGGGATAGGGCTCCCCGTAAAAATCGGCCAGGATGTTGCTTTTGACGCGGGCGGCCACGTCCGAGGGCGTGGTGGCGTTCTTCTGGAGCGTGACCTCGATGGCGAACGGATACTCCTCCGGGCGCTGGAATCGCACCGTCTCCACCGCGCCGGTCACGGGGTCCGTGTACTCCACGCTCGTGTCGCCGTTGTAATCGCAGCCCCCGGACACACTGTTGTAAATGGCCTCGGCGATCTCGGCGTCAGCACCGCCCAGCACGGCGATATAGATGGAATGCGGGGCCAATGTGACGCCGTTGTCCTCCACGGGCGCGTCGGTGCGGTTCTGGCGCGCCAGCAGGTCGATGACGCCCGACAGGTTGCCCACACGGGCATAGACGCTGGAGAACATGGACCGCGAGTTGAGGGCCACGGACTGGCGGCGGCGCGTCTCGAACGCCTGACGGCCTTCCGTGCTGCGGCCTGTGACGCCCGGATCAGGATTGTCCACGGTGTCCCATCCCGGCTGGGCCTGCACGATGGTGGTGACGGCGTGGGCCTCTATCACGACAGGGCCGGGCTCCTGTGCCGCGAACGGCAGCGTGATGGAACCGCCGGCGGGGATGGTACCGCCCGTTTGGCAGACCAGCATCGTGCCGTCCGCCGTCCTCACTCGCGCCGGAGCCACGCTGGTGTCCTGCCCCTCGATGACCGTCCCGGGCAGACCCGTACACACCACCTGCACCGTGGTGGCCTGGGCCGCCTGACGCGTGATGAAATAGATGGCCGCGATGGCGTCCTGCCACACACCGCTGGCTGTGGCCGGGTTGAACATGTTCGCCAGGAAAAGCATCTGGCTGTTTTTGTCCTGCACGATGGCGGCCAGGCTCGCCATGAGCTGCCCCTGCGGCGTGGCCGGGTCCGGGTTCAGCTTGTTGTCGAACGCGGCCTGCCATATGTCCTGCTGCGCCTGGAGAACGTCGGCGCTGTCGGGCGCCACAGGCCCCAGGTCGGTGTATTCGATGCTAGACTGCGACATTGAGGTCTTCCCCTTCGTCCGTGGTCACGCGGATGCGCCCGTGCAGGGTGCGCGCGGCAAATTCCGTCAGCTCCACCGTGGCGGCGGCCACGCCAGGCACCTGCATGGCCCGGCGCACGGCCCGCTCCCGCACCAGCTCCGCGGGCGGCAGGCTGCCCAGCTCATTCACGAGATACGGAACGCCGTCCCCGGCGGCGTACCAGGGCTCGCCGTAAAATGTGCGCTCATAGCAGGCCACGTCCTGCGCGATGCGCTCCGGACCGCTCACGACGGCCAGGTTGCCGCCGGGCGTCAACGTGAGGTCCCAGTCCCCGGAGAGTGCCAGGCTGTCCATGATCCGCCTCCTACTGCGGTTTTCCGGTGCTGCCGCTGCCGGGCTCGACACCGGTATGCGTGTGCCCTGTCTGGCTGATGCCGCCGGCCACCTGGTCGCCTGTACTGGTCACACTGCCGTTGATGCTCAAATCGGCATTCATGACGGCCGTGGCCCCGTCCCCATCCCCGAAAACGAGCGACGGGGTATGATGCACCTCGGTGGGCGACGTGCTCTCGATGCCCGCCGGGGCCGTGATGGTCAGCTTGCCGCCCTTGAGCTCCAGCTTGCCGCCCTGTCCGTCGTCCAGGGTGATGCCCGTATCGTCCACCATGACGTAGCGTTTCGGCGCGGCGTTCAAAAATCCGCCCAGGTAAAACCCGTCGCTCTTGCTGTAGGTGCGGGCGCTGCCCGGGTTGGCCGGATTGCCGTCGCGGTTGGCCCTGACGCCCTCGGTGTCCCGCATGGCGTAGACGGCGAGCCCCATGTCGCCCGGCTTAGGGTCCACGATGACGGCGTTCTCGCCGCCCTGGATACGCAGGTAGGGGAGCTGAAAAAGCTCGCTCTGTGCCATGCCGTCGCCCGCTCCCGTCACCAGGTTGACCAGGGGCTGCACGCTCACCATACCCACCGGCCCCACGGCGCCGGGCTGCACACTGACCACGCGCACGGGCTCGGCCGTGTTGATCCGGCGCAGGGCCTGCTGGATCTGGAACTCCTGGGCGTTGTAGCCGCTGGCCCCGGTGGTGAAATCCTGTTGCCCCTTGATCTCGCTCACTTTTTGGCGTCCTTCTTGGCGTCGCCCTTTTGCTGGTTGGGATACGTCGCGTTGAAACTGGTCTCCCAGGCCGATGCCCCCGCGTAATTGGCTTGCAGCTTGTGGCTCAGACTCGTGACGCGCCACAGGCCGCCGGCCTTGGGCACCATGCTCTCGATACGCACCGGGCCGCCCAGCAGCAGGCGCGGCTCATACAAACAGCGTCCCACCACGCCCTTGGCGTCAAATCCGGGGAAGCCGATCAGGCCCGTGCTATCCTTGAGCACCGGCGTGCTGCCCTGGGCGTCATCCTGGCGCAGTTTGCCGCGCGGGGCGGCGATCATCTCCCCATCGTCCAGAATCAGGTCGATGCGGGCCTCGTCCGCCAGTTGGCGGGCCTGCTCCATGGGGCCACCCATCAGGGCGATGTTGCGCACCGTCACGGAAACACCGCGATTGACGAACGAGAACCCCATCTGCTTTGCGAGCCCCTGCAACAGCGTAGCCACATCCTGCGCACCGGCCGCCGTCAGCGTCCTGACCGGGGTCACGCTGGCCACATAGCCGGTGATGGCCGTGACCTCGAACACGCTGGAAGCATCGGCATTGAACCGGGGCACCGCGCTGGTGATGTCGCCCACAAAAGCCTGCGTCATGCCGTCGGCATCGCCCGCCATAAGCGTGAGGCGGTTTTTCTTAACCGCCAGAGGGTCGAAGGCCAGCGTGGTCAACACCTGCATGTCGTCCAGGGGCAAGTTGAAGATCTTCAGCGTACACTTGGGCTTTTCCTTGCCGCCCGGCTTGCTGATCTCGGCGTCCATGCCCAGGCGCACCACCTTGGTGTTGGCGGCTTCTCCCGTTCCGGGGTTGAACCCGCCCTCGGCCAGCGTGATGCGGGCCTCCAGCATTTTTTTGGTGAAGCTGCTCATAATGTCGTCCCCTCGCGGTAGGCGGCGGCCTCGGCCGGGGACATATAGAGCAGCTTCCAACGGGTCCCGAGCCCGGACCAGTGCGGGGCTTCGTCGCCCTCCATGTCGATAAAAACGAGCTGCCCGGTCATCCCCAGCCACGCATAGAGCGGCATGGGCAGGCCGTCGAGGCACGGGCAGCCGTAAAATACGGGATTCCGGTCGATGCTCAGGTCACAAAACAGCGTCTCCACGCCATCCGACAGGTTGCGGGTATAGAGACGCAGGGAGCAGTTCTGGCCCTCCAGCACCACCTGGAGCGTCTGGTTGCCCGTGGCGCGCAACGGTATTTCCTGCATGGCGTTTCCTCTATTTGGCGGCCTTTTCTTCGCGCGGCCCTAAAAGCATGTTGTTGTGTTTTTTGCTCCACCTGCCCTGGGTGGCCGCGTCCGCCTGCTGGGCGGACTGCTTGCCCGCCTCGGTCGTTTTGCTGTCGGCGGCCTGCTTGGCTTTGGGGATCTTTTCGTTGCTGTACTCCGGGGCCACTTGCCGGATCTCCACGAGGGAGAGGGAGACCAGCAGGCGATCCACACCGCTGTCCGCGCTGCGCTGGTAGTCGTAGGACTCCAGCGTGTAGTCCAGCAGCGTTTTTTCCGGCGTGACGATGCTGACGAGATCGGTGGAGCTTTTGAGCTTCTCCAGGGCCTCCAGGGTGCGCCCCAGCGTCTCGCTGTTGCCGGTGACGCCCAGCACCACGCCAACGGTCCCCGGGCTGTCCACCTTGTTGTAGGCAAAAAAGCCGTTGGGCTCCGTGGGATGCGACGTGACCTTGCCCTCGTCCTTGCGTGTCATGGCAAAGAACGTATCGAACGGCACGGCCGCGGCTCCGTCCTTGTCGTAGATGGACCAGTTGCCCGCTATGCCCTGCCCAAGCACACTGAAAATGCTCATGCTATACCCCGTTGGCGCCATCCGCCTGCGCGACCTGGTTTTCAAAACCACGGGCGAGTTCTCGCCCCGTTCCCTCTCCGGTCTGCGCATTTGTGACAACGGTCATATTCTGGACATTGAACTCGGCTTTGCGGTTGTTCGTCACATTGCCGCCCGCCGGCCTGGCCGCATCCCCGGCGCGGTAGCTCATAAGAGGACCCACACCGCCGGTAGCCGCGGCGTCAAGGCCGTCATAGCCGCCCCCGGCAGACTGGCTTGCTTTGCCGGCACTCGCCGGGGGCTTGCTGTCTCCGATCAGGAGGTCCTTGATCCACTGCGGCAAGAGGTCCTCGACCCATTGCCCGATGCTGCGCACAAAATTGGAGATCGCGTCAGCAACCGCTTTGACCTGTACTTTCACGCGCTCAAGCGCCGCCTGGCTGTCTTTTTCGTTGCCGGTGAGCGCGTCCCACAGGTCGAGCACAAAACCAACCGCACTGCGCACGGTCTGCCGAAACTCTTCGACCGTCTTGTCCGTCGCGCCGAACGCGCGCATGAGGTTTTCGAGTATCGAGTTGCCGCCGGAGGCGAAGGCCCACAAATCATCAAATGCCTCAGCCAGCGCCAGAGCCCCCAGGATGAGCGGAGCGAACGGCCACAACGCTGCGGCCGCTGCCTTCGCCATGCCCCACAGGGCGGGGGTGAGGAGGCGGCCAATGACGGCGGCCAGGGCCGTGATGAAGACCAGCAGGGAGTCCTCGTTTTCCCGAACCCAGGTGGAGACCTTCCCGGCCTTCTCCGCCAGCCAGTCGAATGCAGGCCCCAACGCCCGCAGAATGGCCCCGGAGACGGCATTGTAGACGTAGGTGACGCCCTGCCAGGCCTCGCGCATCCTGCGGGCATTTTCGGCGTCCCGCCTGGTGTAGAGCGCCTGTTCCTTGCCTACCTTGATATATTCCTCGATGGCCTTGCGGCCCTTAAGGATCAGGGGCGTGGTCTTTTCGTCAAAGCCGATCTGCTGGAGCCACGAGGTCGCCTGCTGGCGGTCCATCTTGCCCACGGTATCGGCCAGGCGCATGAGACCTTCCTCCATGGAGACCGTGGCGCCCTTGGCGTCCTTGAAGCTGGTCTTGGTCTTCTCGGCAAAGTCCTTGAGCGGCCCGGCGTCGTTGACGTTCAGATCCGTCATCCAGTCGCCCAGATCCATGAACCGGTCGCGCACGTCCTCGGCTTCCAGCCCGGCCTGTTTGGCGGCATAGGCCCAGCCCTGCCACTCCTCCATGCTCATGCCCAGCATGTCGCTGGTCTTCTCAATCTCGCCCACGGCCTGCACATAGCCGGAGACCGTGGACTTGATGGCTGCGAACCCACCGAGGGCAACGGCCACCTTGCCGAGCGTGCCCAGCAGACCATCGAACCCGCGCTCCCCGCGCTCGGCGGCCTGCTGCATGGATTTTCCGGCTTCCCGGGCCTTGCCGCCCAGGTCGTCGGCCTTGTCCGCGGCTTTGTCCATGCCCCTGGCGGCCTTGTCCGTGGCCTCCTTCGAGGTCGTGCCCAGCTTGTCCAGTTCCCCCTGGGCATCCTGGACACGCTCCCGGAATCCCAGGCTATCGAGCACAAGTTTGACGACGAGTTCACGGACGGTCACGGAATTTCTCCCATTGGGCGCGGTTATGGGCATCTACGCGGGCTATCTCGTACAGGTCCAGGGCATCGCCCAGGCTGTAATGGCATTGCATGTCATGGAGCGACGCCATCCCGCGAGCTATGGGCACGGCTATGCAGGCCGGGAGGGCTTCGTAGTCCCGGAGGTCAGGCGGTCGGCGGCTGTTGTCAGGCGGGAGTACAGCCCACCGTCCCTGCCGAAAAAATCGAAACACACCTCCAGCACACCGGCACGCAGGCGCAACAGCGTGCTCATGTCCTGGATATGGGCGTCCACGTTGGCGGGATTGAGCTGCACCCGTGCGGAGGGTGTGGACGGATCAGGGACGTGGTACACGCAGCCCAGAAGCTCGTCGTAGAGCGGCTCCACCAGCTCCCAGCTGATGCCGCCAAGACCAGAGGCCACGGCTTGGGCCAGGGCAACGGCGTTGCTGCCCCTGGCCTGCTCGGCGATGTCGGCGGGAAGGTTGCCGTTGAACAGGGCCAGCATGGCCCGGGCGGACCACTTCTCCAGCTTGCTGGCGGGCATTTCCCGGACGACGAACGTTTTCCCCTGATCGCGCCCACTCTCGATGGCGATGAATTTCTCGTTGAGCATGGCAGATCCCCCCCCTAGATGACGGCAGGCGTCCATTTTTCAAACGTGATGGTGTAGGCCGTGGCCTGGAGCGTCTTGTTGGCTCCGGGCATGGGCGGGGCGCTGGTGATGGCCCCGCGCATGCCGATATATTTACGGCCGATGCCGGGCAGCGCGAACTCGGCACTGCACACCATGACCTCACGTTTCGCGTCCTGATAGGTCACCCAGTCGTCCATGATCTGACGGCTCGGGCTATCGGCCGCCAGCGTGACCGTCACGGCCTTGGATGTAGGGGTCCAACCAAACGATAAATGCCCGTCCACCCCCATTTCCGCCACCACCGGAGTGATGGCCTCGCCGCTCACCATGGCGTCGGTGCTGTAGCCCTCGATCTTGACCGGGCTGTTGTAGAGGCCGGGCACGGTCAGGTAGAACGTGCTGTTGGCCGCCGTGATGGTCTGGTTTCCCTGGTTGTCCATGTCGCTCCTCCTACTGGATGGCCGTGGCGCTCATCACGATCTTCTGGATCGAGCCGCCGTCGAGATAGTAGAACGCGCAGTTGGGGGACTGGCGCTGCCCGCGGATGACAGCGCCGGGGTCCGTGATCTGCATGTACCATCCGGCGCTCTCCAGCGTTTGGCTCACGTCCTTGCCGATCTCCTGCAACAGCTGCACTTTCTGGGGCTGGCTCAGGCTGATGCCCGTCCTGATGGCGCCGAACTCGATGAACCGGTTGATGGTGTCCAGGCAGGCGGTGCGGACGCTGGCGTAGCCGTCCTCGTTGTAGGGCAGGCTGCGCACAGCCTTGAACAGGTCCAGGATGTTGAGCTGGAGCGCGTCCTTCAGGGCGATGGCGTTGCAGTAGGTGTCCAGCCAGTCGAATTTGCCGGACACCTGTCCGTTCTGGAAAAATTTGAACTGGGCCGAGGCCGTGGCGAAATCCGCGTAGCAGTTGTAGCCGTTGGCGATCAGGGCGTCGTAGTCCCCGTCATCGTCACAGGTGACGGCCACGCCCTCGAACTGGCGGAAGGCCAGGGTCGTGCGGCCCTCGCGCTGGTCGAAATTGAGGCAGGCGATGGCGCCCATGACGCCCGCGGCCACGTCCAGCGTGTTCCAGACGCAGCAGGCGCCGTCCAGTTCCAGCGTGTGGGTGATGGCGTAGCCGGCGCTGGCGGTGCTGCCCTGGACGCGGGCCGTGTTGTCCGTGTCCCACATGATATAGGCGAAGCGGGTGTCATGCCCGGAACACCAGGTCGCCAGCTCCAGCTTTTCGGCACGCTCCGGCTCCCAGATGGTGGAGAACGAGACCCAGTCGCGGGCGGACTTGAGCACGCCTGTCAGGCAGTCCGTGAGGCTCTGGCCGTCCGTGCCCTCGCTCTGCACGGCCCCCAGCTGCTCGGTCAGGTTGAGCACCCGGGAAAGATCCGTGCCGCTGCCCGCGCTCTGGCCGTAGGCCACGGCGGACGCGCTGCCCGTCTCCCCGGACGTGATCTGAAATGCCTGCGTCTGGGAGTTGTAGGTCACGACGGGTGCCTTGGGCTGGTAGGCGGCCGTGCCCGCTATGCTGACGGCGCCGGTATCCTGCGTGAGGCCCAGCGCTTCCGCCAGATCGGCCACGCCGCCGGTGGGCTCGGGGTCCGAGGCATAGGAGACTGTGGAGCTCGCGCCCGTGGTGGCGGACGTGATGACCAGAGAGCTGCCGGAGACCGTGACCGTGGCCTTGCTGCTCAGGGCCGTGGTGAGCACTCCGGCCACATCCGCCAGACCGGCGACGCTCGAAAAATCCAGGGCGGTCAGGTCCTGCTCGGTCCCGTCCACGCTGATGTCCAGTTTGCCGGCGCTGACGGCTTTGAGGGGCTCCACGTTCGTCACGGGACCGCCGGTCAGTTTGCCCGCCGTAGCCTCGATCTCCGGCGTCTGGGAGAGGGCCGTCTGCAAACGCTGGGCGCAGTCGCTCAGGCTGGTGGCCGTATAGAGGTCCACACCGTTGGCCGTGCGCTCGATGCCGTCGATGGTGATTTTCAGGGTGCCGTCGCGCACCAGCTTGAGATCGGCCAGCGTGCCCTCATAGGCCGCACCGCGCAGCCACGCGGCGGCCGCCGTCGCCCGGTACGGGGCGAACAGCAGGAAGCCGGGCAAATACTGCGTGTTGGTGTAACCCTGAAAATAGATCCGCGCGGCCCGGGCCTCGTCGGTCTCGGAGCCGAAATAGTCCGCCACGGCCTGGGCGCTGGCGAACTGGAGCACGCGCCCGGTGGGCGGCAGCTCGCTTTGTGTCAGGATCAGGCCGGAGAATGTGAGGCCGGACGTGCCCGCGTCGATGACGCGCGGGACGATCTGCACCAGTTTGTCGGCATTGACGCTCATGTGCGCCTCCTACGCCTGCGGATGCAGGCCCAAATTGACGTTGTCGAAAAAATCCAGTTCCACGGTCACGCCCGCGAACTCCGGCCCCGGCTGGAGCTCCAGCTCCAGCATCCAGCGCGGTTCCGCCTGCTCGTTGCCCGCCATGCCGGTGAGCTCCTGCGGGTCCGTGACCGTGAGGGGCGTCAGGCCATAGGGCTTGAAAAAATCACACCCCGTCATGTCCTGCGCCAGCGTCGCCACGGCCTGGGCCTGCGCCTGGGCATCCGGCCCGTAAAAATCCACCTGCACACGGCGGCTCATGGAGCGTGCCACCGTGACCCGGCCCCGGCCGTCCTCTCCGGGGCTGTAGCTCCGGGACGTGGTGGCGTGCCAGGTGGCGGAGAACGGCGTCACCACGATATGGGCGCCCGGCGGGCGGCTGACGGCGTTGGTCCAGCCCCGCACGACGGGCAGACCGGCCCCCACGCACCAGCGGCAGAAATCCCCCACGGCCTTGACCAGCGCGGCGTCCAGCGGCGTGACGACGGGCTGCGTGCCCGTATCTAGCCCGGCCATGCGGGCACCTTTCCGGGGCGTTCCGTGGCCCCGGTCTCCGGCGGGTCGGTGGCCCGGATCTGGATACAGCGGACCTTCGTCCAGCCCGCCGTGGCGTTCCATGCCTCCAGCACCTGGTCCACCTGCCACTCGAAGCCCTCGAAATAGAGCATGTCGCCGCCCTGGGCCGTGGCGCGCTCCAGGCCCGTCACGGGGCCGTAGAGGTAACAGTCGCGCCAGATGCCGTTACGGCGGGCCTGGAGCAGCCATTGCAGGGTCTTGTCCGGTACGGGCTGCACCTGGGCCGGGACGGACACGGCCGGGTGCCACAGGGGGTGCTGCGTGTAGTCCTCCCCCTGGGCCTGCCCGGCGCTCGCCAGCAGGATGACCGTCTGATCGGGGTTGACCGCGGTGATGGCGTTGCGAGCGATGGCGTGCAGATTCATTGTCATTCTCCCGGCCCTGTCAGGGCAAAATCGACGGCATCCAGCAGATCCCCGCTATCCACCAGCGGATTGTCCCGTTTGCTGCGCTTTCGGGCGATGGTGGAGGGCTTGTTCGGGGGATAGGCCCACTGGTCGATGGCCTCCCGGATGTCCGCGGCCATGCGCCCGCCGGTCTGGACCAGCGCGTCACGGGGATCCACGCCGTCCCAGAGGCGCGTGGCCAGCAGGTCTTCCCATTCGCCCATCCGCGCGTCCGCCGTGGACCGGAACGCGGCGCGCGGCGGGATGCGGCGGGTCCCGTATTCGTTGGCCATGGCGTACTCGGCCACGGACACGCTGCGTCCTTTCTCGTCGGTATGCACGGCGCCCTCCAGGACGCCCACCTTGACGCCCAGGCCGCCGGCGTCCGCCAGCTCGAACAGGTCCCCGAGCGTTTTGTCAGCATCGGCCATGGAAATACGCCCCCCCGACGCGGTAGGGCTTGAGCAGTTGCCATGCCGTGGCCCCGCATTGGGTCTGCGTCCACCAGGCGGCGTTCCTGGCTCCGGCCTGGTAGTCCATGCCCGTGTTGACGCTGCCCTGGCCGGCGCTGGAGACACGCCCCACGGTATCCCCGCGTCCGGCCAGGGTCGCCAGGTGACACATGACGAGGTCGATAACGGCCTGCCGCTGCAAGCGCGCCGGCGGGTCATAGGGCACCGCCGAACGGTCCGAATTGTCCACCAGCATGCAGGCCAGGGCGAACCACTGGCCCACCTGTGCGTCCGTGGCCTCGGCGAACGCCGGGAACAGCTCCCGCCAGGCGGCCGCGTCCAGTGTCACCACGGCCATGGCTAGGCCTCCCCGTCCAGGCCGCGGGCTTCGGCCGGGCTCTCGGCCTCGGGCCGCGTGTTGCCCTGGCCTTCCCACACGTCCACCTGCTCGCGCCCGTGGCGGGCCTCGACCTGCTCGGCGGCGCGGGCCTCGGCCGATGCCGGGTCATCCTCGGCGAACAGCAGGGGCGGCTGGGTGCGGAAATAGCGGCTCTGGCCGTAGGCCTTCTGCACCCACTCCCAGTCGGCGCGCGGCACGCCCCGGGTCTCGCCGTATTTCCCGCCGCGCAGGTAGTTGCCGTCCAGGCCCACCAGTTTGGACACCGGCGCGCCCTTGATGGTCAGCTTCCGGCCGCCGGGCAGCACGAACACGAGGTCCTGCGGCAGGCAGCAGCGCACGGTCACGGTCGCGGAGTTCGTCTTTTTCGCCATATCGCCCCCCCTACATGCCCAGCATCCCGGCGATGGCGGCCGGACGGGCGATGACGGCGCCGAACGTGCCGGCGCGGAATTTCTGTTCGACGCGGCTGTGGATCTTGAGCGGCGCGAAGCTGTACATTTTTTCAGAGGGGCAGAGCATGATCGTCTCTTTTCCCATGACCCTGGGGGCGATCATCTGCATGAGCTCGCCGCCCGTGGTGTTATATTCCGGGGCCACCACGATGGTCAGGGAGGGAAAATAGTCGTTGAGGCTCTTGAGCACGCTCTGGCCCAGGTCGTTGATCTTGCCCAGCATCACGTTGATGGCCGGGCTCATGGCGAGGATCAGCGGATCCGTGGCTTTGACGCGGCCGCCCATCTGCGTCACGAGCCGCTGGAACAGGGCCAGCACGTCGTTGTAGATCTGCTGCTGCGTTTTGTTGGCCCACCGCGGGGAATCGCCGGTGCCCACGGCGGCCGGGGTGATGGTGGCGTTGAGGCCCGGGTCGTTGAGGATGCCGTAGTTGCGCAGGCCCGCCACGCCGTAGAAATAGAATCGGTTGGCGTCCACGTCGATGATCTCGGCCGCGGCCTGCTGCATCTCGGCACTCAGGTTGATCTTGGCCGTGGCCGTGCGCCGCTGGGCCAGGTCGCCCGTGACCTGGGTGGTCTGGAACAGGTAGTTGTCGCGGGCCACCCAGTTGGCATTGATGGTCACGGCGCCGCCGTCGGCGAAGTCGTCGTAGGGCTCGGTATGACCGGCGTATTCCACCACGGGGAACTTGGCTGTAGTCGTGGCTGCGTTGCCCTTGAGCACCTCTTTGCCGCCCGTCAGCTCGCGCGCGGCACGGATGGCCGTGAGGATCTTGATGACCTCGGGGTCGAAGAACGTCGTCAGCTCGCCCGGTACGCCGTTGTTGGGTTCCGTCACCAGGGCGGCGTCCTGGGCGGCCTTCCCGGCGCGCAGCACGCGGCTGTAGCACTCGGAGCCGAACCCGTGGGACCGGTAATTGTCGATAGATTTGCGCATGTCTGGCTCCTACCAGTTGCTGATGTGGATGATGTCCCCGGACGCGCCGGCGGAGCGCACGACCCAGTCCGTTTCCACGGACGAGGCCGCCGAGCCGCCGGCGGCGCCCAGCGAGAGCGCGCCCGTGGTGTAGTTGGCGAAGACCTTCTGCCCCACGGTGGCCGCGGCGGGGGCCGCGATCAGCAGGTCGCCACGGACGGCCACGGCCACGGGGCGGCCCGCCTCGATCTGCATGGTGGCCTCGTCGGCGCAGGGGATGGTGCTCGCCATGTCGCGCACCACGATGCCCAGAGGCTTCGGATAGGCCTCGGAGCCCTGGGCGGTGGACATAATGACCGTGGTGGGCTCGCCAGGGTCGAACCAGACGGCATGGCCCACGGTCACGCCATCCTCGCCGCCGGCCAGAGGCACGGGCAGCAGCATGGCGATAGGGTTCAGACCGGCGCGCTGGCCGGTCACGCCGGCGGCGGGATAGGTCGCGATGGATTTCTGGAACGGCATAGGGTCCTCCTATTCCATGGGGGTGATGCGGCTCAGGGCCTCGCGCTCGGGCAGGTCGTCGGGCAGGGCATCGTCGGCGGTGCGCCGGCCGCTGCCGGCCTGCGCGGCCACGGCCACGCGGAACATGCCTTCCCAGGCCTGGCGCGGCGTGCCCCTGCGGTCCACACCCAGGGCATCCAGGGCGGCGCCGAAAATGCTGGCGGCGTCATCCCGGGCCAGGTTGGCCCGGACCTCGCCCACCCAGGGGCGCACGGTGTCCTTGGCGTCGGTGATGGCCTGCATCCGTTTAAGGGCACTGTCTTCGGCGGCTTTCAGCTTGCGTTCCATGCCCTCGGCCTCATGTTCGCGATCCAGCTTTTCCTGCTCCCCGGGCTTTTTGAGCAGGCGCTCCGCGTACTTGACGCCATCGGCGAACGCCTTTTTCTCCGCCTCGGTCTCCAGCTGGTCGCTGGGGTCGTCATCCTCGGCGGCAGGCGTCGGGTCCCCGTCGCCCGTGGCCGGGGCGTAGGCCACGTCGGAAAGGCGCGTAGCCAGCTTTTCCACCTGTTCGGGCGTCAGATCGGCCTCGGCGGCCACCTGCTCCACGAGGCGGCGCACAGCCGCGGCCTTGTCTTCATCTTCCACGATGTCCACGATCTGCCTGTCGGGGGTCCTGGTGTGCAGGGAGAGGATGGTCTCGGCCCCTTCCTTGATTTCCTGGGCGGCTTCGACCTCTTCCTGTTCGATGTCGTTGTCATTGGCCGTCTTTTTCTTCATGGTGCCCTCCTTCAGGGCTGCGTCCGCCACGGCCACAGTGGGGCCGGCGCGGCCGGTTTCGACCAGGGCCAGATGGTTGCCCCGGATGTTGCGCATGATGACCTCGTAGGGCTGCCCGTTCCATGTGCCGGACGAAAGCTCCGGGTCGTAGAAATAGGAGAGCGAGAGCTCCCGGCAGCTGCCGTCTTCAATGGCGGCGATGGCGTCCGCCACCGTGAAAACCAGGCTGTTGTCCAGATAGCCGCCCTCATAGACGGCGTCCGTGCCCATGGAGCCGATGCGGTGTTCCACCTGGGGCTCGTCGGCGCTCTCGTGGTGATGGTGCCAGAGGATGGGCAGGCCGTTGCAGGTGGCCGCGGCCTTCGCGAGTTCCTCCCCGGGGCGGTACACCTGATAGAGCCGCCCCTGTTCCAGTCCCAGAGCTTCCCAGCCCGGGATCTCCTCGCCCAGGTAGCCCGTCACCTGCTCCCGGCTGATATGGGAGCGGGAGACGTGCAAAAAACCGTTCTCGTCCGTATGGCGGCGGCTGGCGGCATCCGCGGCCAGGATCATGCAATCCCGTTTCACTGGTCCATCTCCATGCGTGCTTTCCATTCGTCCACATATTTCTGCCCGGCCGTGGCATAGTCGATGGTCTTGCGCCGGAACGTGCGCCCGCCGGGCCGCTCGATGACCGGCTCGAACCGGCAACCGCAATTGATCTCCTCACCGGGGAAGATCAGCTTGCCGTCCAGCAGCATGCCCTCGGACAGGTCGAACACCAGGCCGTCCGCGGCCTTGTGGCTCTTGCGCGGGTGGCGGCTCACGCTGGTGTGCCGCCAGATGCCCAGACGCACCCCGGCGTCCTGCATCCGCGCCCGGCCTATGGCGGCGCTGGCCTTGTTGTTCTGGTCGCGGGCGATGGTCAGCGCCCGGCGGCGCGTGATGCCGTAGCGGTCCTCCAGCTCGTCGGTCAGCCAGGCTATGTCGCGCCCGGCGCGCACACTGCGCAGCACCAGCCCCTCGACCTCGGCGAAATACTGGCTGCTGATGGATTTGATCAGATTGACGTTTTCCGCCACCACGGCCTGCACCACGTTGTTGACGTTGCGGGTCATGGTCATGGGCACCGTGAAACCGGCCGCCTCGGAGAGCGAATTACGGGCCGCTGCTGTGGTGGTCCGCAACGCCCGGGCCGCGAACCAGGCGGCGTAGGCCTGGGCCTTCTCGTCGAACTTTTTGCGCCAGCGGCGGGACTGTTGCCGCAGCCGGGCCAGCAGGTCCCGGGCCGGGCTCGCGTCCTCGGCGGCGGGGCGCGCGGTGAGGGCCGTTACGGGCGTTGCCTCCATGCGCTCCACTCGCGGGAGCTGCCGCTTATATTCGGCCAGCAGCCAATAGGTCACACTGTCCGACAGCTCACGCACCAGGCCCGTCAGCTTGTCCGCATAGGCCCTGTGGAGCCCGGCGTTGGCCGGGATCATGCGGGCCGTCTTGACGGACCGGGGCAGATCCTTGCGGCGCAGGCTCATGCCGCGCCCCCGTCAGGCAGCCCCGGGGCGGGCATGTCGCCCTCGCCGGAAAAATCGTTGTCGGGCGTGTCCGCCGGGTCGATCCCCGCATAGCGGCCGCCGTCCTCGCCGGCCAGGGCCGTGCGTATCTCCTCGGGTCCCAGCGCGCCGATGTTGAAATAGACGGCCGCGGTATCCGCCTCGATCTTCGCGATCTCCGCGCGTTCCCGCCGGGTCATGGTCCACAGTGACGGCCACTCCCAGCTGATGCCCGGGGCCTCGCGTCCCAGCACCGACAGGCACAGCACGCGGGAGACGGCGTCGAAATTGTGGGCGAAGATCTTGGCCCGCTGGCTCTCCACATGGTCGTAGAACGACCGGAGGTCGCTTTCCCCGGTGGCGTTGAAACCGCCGGGGCTGATGCCCAAAAATTTTACTACCGGGATGCGCCACACGCAGGCCAGCAGCTCCAATGCCTGGCGCACGATCTCCGTGACGCCGGTGAGCGGTGTGTTGACCTGGACAATATCCTCGTCCTCCATGCTGATGGCGTAGACCCCGTCGTTGTCGCGGTGGTCCGCCAAATGCTGGAGCCGGGCGCGCACGCCGGAATCGTCCGAGCCGTAGAGCACGGCGTCCATGTCCGTCTTGAGCACGGTCAAGGAGAATTTTTTCAGCAGGCGCGCGGCGCTCTCACGGGTGCCGGTGAAGTGGCGCAGGTAGTCGAGCGCGATCTGCACCTGGGGCACGCCGAAAAAATTGTAGGTGGGGCGCAGCAGGATGGGCGGCTCCGCCGGCACGAAACGCAGGAAATGCGAGGCGTGCACAGGCCCCACGCCGGTGACGTACCAGAGCCGCGGGCGGAAATACCACCGGGAGAGCGGGTCCACGGCATCGTATTGCAGGGGGGCGCAGTTGTAGGGCTCCACGGGTACCAGGCGGCGCAGGCCGTCCCGGGGGATGAACGCCCGGCTCAGACTGATGGGCTTGGACAGCCGCTCGCGCGACAGCCCGAAATCCATCCAGATCATGCCGCCGCCGAAATAGCCGCAATATTCGCCCATCTGGCGGAACACCCCGCGCACGTCCAGGGCCTCGGCCGCGTCGTTGAGGCGGGCCGCGTCGTCCGCGCCGTCCCCTTCCGCGCTGGTATAGGTCGGCCAGGTGCGCACCATCTCGTCGGCCAGGGTGCTGACGCCCGCCTGCATGAGGCCATCCTGGGCGAGCATGGAGCACGCGGGGTAGCCGATGAACGTCTGGGCCGTGGCGTCCAGGTCGCCGATCATCTCGCAATAGCGGGAGATGCGGGCCGGGGCCGCGTCCGTGGCCGTGGCGTACAGCCGGGCGCCGGCCGCATAGCCGGGGTCGGCGTGGGCCAGCGTGACGGCCGGGGCCAGCAGCTCGTCCAGCGGTACACGCCGCGGGCGGGGCGCGTCCGGCACGCGCAGGGGGCGGCGCTTGGCTTTGCTCGGCTTTTTCATCGTCTGTCCTTCTTTGCCCGGCCTCTGATAATGGGCTCGATGGCGTAACGCAGGGCGTCCATGCAATGGTTGTTTTTATCCACGATGGCGGGCAACACGTCGCCCGTCGTTTTGTCCGTTTTGTAGCTGTACAGGCGCAGCTCGTCGGCCACATGGGTGCAACGCGGGTGCACCACCAGGCGCCCGAAGCCGGAGCGCAAAAACGTGACGCCCTCCTCGATGCTGCCCGGCCATTTGCGGCAGGGCTTGACGATAAAGCCCATGCGGCGCATGAAGCGGATCAGCTCCGGCCGGCTGTTGTCCGCCCGGATGGGCCAGCGCTGGGCGTCCGGCACCAGGCGGAACAGGGCGGGCAGCCGCTCGATCTCGCAGCCCTGCGCCCAGGCTTCGTGGTCCACATACAGGCAGCCGTCACGCTCGAACGCCCGCACCAGGGTGGTGGGGTCATCGGCAAAGCCCCAGTCCGCGCCGTAGTAGAGACGCACGCCCGTCGCGGGGCTTTCGAACTCCGCCACCTGGTAGCGCCCGGCGAAGATCTGGCTTTTCGCATGGGTAAGGGGCTCGCCTTCCCAGATGTTGGCGTAATCCTCGGGGTCCATGACGCGCTGGGCATGGCGGCGTTCCTCGTCCAGCGTGGCCGGGAAAAACGGATTGTCCCTCCAGCTCGTCTTGACCACCACGGCGTTTTCCGGCGGCTCGACCACGAAGCGCTGCCAGGTCTCGCTGTCCACGACGCCGGGGTTGAACGTGATCCAGATCTCGGAGCCTTCCTTGCGGATGGTGGGGATCAGCAGGTCCCAGGACTCGCGGTTGACGTGCTGGGCTTCCTCCACCCAGCAGATGTCCACGCCTTCCAGGCTTTTGATCTCGGCCGCGTTGAGCTTGAGGCCCTTAAAAATAAACTCCGAGCCGGTGCGGGAGACGATGCCTGTCTGCGTGACCGTAAAAAAATCGTCCAGCCCGCGGGCGCTGATCCGGTCCTTCAGCAGGCGGTGCACGCTGTCCGCTATGCTGGTCTGGAACTGGCGGGCACAGAGGACGCGCACACGGCGTTGCAGGGCCACCGTCAGCAGGGCGTCGGCAACGCCCCAGCTTTTGCCGGCCCCGCGACCGGAATAGGCCACCTTGTAGCGGGCGGGCCGGAACAAAAAACGGTAGGCCGCGGGCAGTTCCAGCTTGTAGGCCTTGCGGGTACGCTTCGGCTCATCCGCCCGTACCCGTTCTGAATCGTTCCGAAACGGGTCAGGAGCCACGAAAGCCCCTTTCCCCTCACGATGGCCCACCCCGGAAGCACCGGACGCCTTAGAATCGATTTTTGCGCGGTTGCGTCTGGCGGCGCTGGGCATCCTACTTTCCCCCTTCCCCGGCCCCGTCCGCGAACTCGACCGTGAAGACGTTGTCCGTGCGGGTGGTGTCGATGACCTTTTCCTTGCGCTCCGCGTAATCGTCGGCCTTGATGGTGGTCTCCGCGTCATCCCGGCGGGCCTTCGAGAGCAGCATCTGCGCCGTGGCCGCCTTGCAGATCAGCTTGACGGCCTTTTCCGGGTCGCTGGTGGACATTGCCCGCAAACTGGTCATGCACTGGAACAGCGCGGCCTCCATAAGCTCCGTGTTCAGGCGGGCCGTGCGGCTCTCGGGCTGTTTGCTCAATTCAGAGACCACGGTGCGGGAGAACTCGCGCACCTCGGCCAGGTCGCGCACGGATTCCGCCCACTGCTTGCGGTAGCGCCCGACGCATGAACGGCTCACCTCCTCGCCCATCCCCCGGAGGAACTCCGTCACCTCGTCAACGGTGTGCCCGCTCTCCAGCAGGCCGTTCACCGTGTCCAGTACCTCGCGCGGCAGGCGACGCATGCGAAACGCGGCCATCAAAGTGCCTCCGGGTCCGGCAGGTCGCCGGGGAGCGGCCGCTTGATGCCGGGCACCGTGCTGCGGCCCAGGGCCACATCCATGCCGCGCGGGGTGAGCGTCACCACCGTGCAGCCGTGGCCGCCGGACTTGAGGCAGTCACAGGCCACCAGGCCCAGATCCGCCAGCCAGGTGAGGTCCGCGAGCAGCACATCCACGCCCACGCCATGCCCCAGGCTGTCCAGCGCCTCATGCAGCACGAGGTGGTTGGCCCGGCGCTCGGGCATGCAGCCCAGGGCGCGCAGCAGGCAGATGCGGCGGTCTTCCCGCATGAGTTCGGCGAACGGTGTCATGCTCTGTGCTCCAGCAAAAAACGGGTCAATGTCTCTATCTGGCGGCTCATGGTCTGCTGGGCCTCGGCCAGCCCCTTGATCTGGGCTCCCAGCGTCCTGAAATCGCCACGCAGTCCGGCCACCTGCTCACTGGTAGGCAGGGCCTCCAGTCTTGCCTCCATGGCCTGGATGCGCTCGGCCAGACGGCGGCGGGACTGCTCCGCCTCCTCTTGGTGCTGGTCGAAGACCTTGCGCGGCACGAAAAAATGGCACACGCACCACCAGCCGGCGCCCCCCAGGGCAGTCACCAGCCCGGTCAGGATGACGACCAACAGCTCGCGGGAAGGGAATGCCTCGATCATGGCATGACCTCTCCGGACCGGGCTTCCCAGGCATCCAGGGCCGTCTCCAGCTCGTTGATGTACCACACCACCTGGGCGTGGCGCTGGAGCAGGCGACGGCGGGCGGCCTTAGAGCACGGCAAAAAATCGCCGTCCACGAACGCCACGAAGGCGGGGCGCTCAGGCCGGGGCACGGGCTGGAGCGACGGGACCGCGGGCGCCGGATCGGGCAGTGCCGGGGCGCAGCCGGCGGCCAGGGCCAGCAGGACCAGGAGCGCGGGCACGGCCAGCATCCACCACAGTCCCCGGCGCAGCTCGCGCCATTCGGCGGGCGGCAGCAGGCAGCGCAGGCGGTGGCGCAGCCCGGCCCAGAGCAGAGCCACGCCCAGCGCAAAAATGGGCCAGCCGTTACCAGGCATTGATGGCCTCCGTAAAGGCCCTGTCCCCCCCTGCGCGAGGGGCGGCAGGGGCCACGGGCGCGGCGCCCCGTCCGGCGTTTCCGGCGGCCGGGGGCGCGTCCACTGTGGCGGCAGGGATGTTTGCCAGTTGCTCGGCGGCCAGCAGCCGGCGCATGAGGTCCGCGCCATTGTCCTGGCTGGCGGCCAGGGCATCGGCCAGGCTCGTGGCCTGCCTGCGGCTCTGCGACAGCGCGGCCTCTGTCTGGCGCAGCTGGCGGGTGACGGCATCGGTGATCTCCCGCTGTCCGTCGCGCCCCTCCAGCCAGCCGCAGCCGAACGC
>ERZ1026955.455-NODE-455-length-22147-cov-6.858365_pt1 | contig 22147 bp, 20 predicted proteins | sample MGYA00519459_ERZ1026955 | MGnify/ENA primary metagenome ERZ1026955 (study PRJEB26926, sample SAMN06164833) | human gut metagenome | biome: ENVO:00009003; feature: ENVO:2100002; material: ENVO:00002003 | host: Homo sapiens | place: USA | collected 2012 ...
AGATTTTCGTGCAAGCACGGAATCTGAACTCAGAAGGGTACGAGTGAACTGTAACAAAAAAATATCTGGATTTCAGCATACTGCATTCTATCCGTTTCGTCAAGCTCTGACCTTCGTTCCTTTGGAATCCCTGTGCGCAAGCTTCAGCTGATTCAGAACAAGTGTTCTGCTTTTATATTCCACACTCGTCTCATCGCCCGGCCTCGTATAAAATACCACTTCAATCTCATCGCCATCCGACAGCTTCATCCCACGCACGCCAACCGCGTTTTTCTTTTTCTCCGGGATTTCTTCCACCTCGAAACGCAGGAAAAATCCGTCCTTTGACTGCAAAATAATGTATTTCTGATCCTGATAAACACAGACATTCGCTACCTCGTCGCCCTCCTGCAGCTTTGTCGCCGCCACGGTACGCTTCATCACATCGAACTCGCCGCCGTCTACCATCTTTGTCATACCCTGTTTTGTCACAAACAGCAGACGATAGAGATTCAACTCACTCTGACCAACTGCCAACAGGAGCTGTTCCCTGGTCGAATCGAAATTGCTCACGTTGTCGAGCGGAATTGCCTTATCGCGGAACTTGCCAAAGGGCAGATCGGACACCTTGACCGTATAAAGCTGTCCGGTATTGGTAAACAGACAGATCCTGCCGGTATTCTTTACCAGAAATACAAAACGGTTTTCCGCAAACGCCGCTTCCTGATTGCGTTCGAACGTCGCAACGTCTACACATCTGGTATAACCGAACCGGTCAATCAGGCAGTAAGCCGGCGCTTCCTCGATTTTTTTCTCTTCAAAAACAACTTCCTCACAGTTATCGATCACCGTGCGGCGCTTCTGCGAATATTCTTTCTTGAGCGCATCCAGCTCATTGATAATGACCTGCGCCATTGCGCTTTTCCGTTCCAAAATATCCTCATACCGGTAAATATTTGCAATTGTCTCTTCGTGCTCTTTGATCAAAGCCTCAATTTCCAGACCGATCAGCTTATACAGACGCATATCCAGAATCGCATTCGCCTGATTTTCCGTAAAGCAAAGCTGCGCCGCCATCACGGAAGCCTGTTTTGTTTTAAATTTGATTCCCTCCGTCACGCCGTCCACCAGGCACGCCTTTGCCATCGTCCGGTCGCGTGAACCGCGCAAAATCTCGATAATTAAATCGATCACATTGCAGGCTTTGATCAGGCCTTCCTGAATCTCGCGTTTTTCCTGCTCTTTTGCCAGCAGTCTCTCATATTTGCGGCGGTTGATTTCAAACTGGAAATCGGTATTTGCCTTGATGATCTGTTTTAAACCGAGCGTTTCGGGACGTCCGTCGGAAATCGCGAGCATGTTCACGCCAAAGGTATCTTCCAGACGTGTCTTTTTATACAGCATACTGATAAAATGATCGACGTCCGCATCTTTTTTGAGTTCGATCACAATCCGGATGCCCTCTTTGGACGACTGGTTTGAAATATCCACGATATCCGTCGTCTTTTTGCTCTCCGCAAGCGCTGCGACGTCCGACAGGAACTTACCGATGTTCGCGCCGATCATCGTATAGGGAATCTCCGTGATGACAACGTTTGTCCTGCCGTTTTTGCCTTTTTCCGTCTCCACCTTGCCGCGCAGCTTGATTTTGCCTGCGCCGGTTTCATAGATGGAAAGCAGCTCGTCTTTGTTCGTCACGATACCGCCGGTCGGGAAGTCCGGTCCCTGCATGTAGCGCATCAGCTCTGCGGTCGTGATGTTTTCATCCAGCATATATGCCTTTACTGCATCGATGACCTCGCTGAGGTTGTGCGGCGGAATGCTCGTCGCCATGCCGACGGCGATACCCTCGGAACCGTTGACCAGAAGGTTCGGGATGCGGCAGGGCAGAACGGACGGCTCCTTTTCCGTCTCATCGAAGTTCGGGATAAAGTCCACGACATCCTTATCCAGATCTTCCAAAAAGGCATCCTGCGTCAGCTTTTCCAGGCGCGCCTCCGTATATCGCATCGCAGCCGCACCATCACCCTCGATATTGCCGAAATTGCCGTGTCCATCGATTAACGGCTGTCCCTTTTTAAATTCCTGCGCCATAACGACCAGTGCTTCGTAGATCGAGCTGTCGCCGTGCGGATGATATTTACCCATCGTATCACCGACGATACGCGCGCTCTTTCGGTACGGTCTGTCATAGCGGATTCCAAGCTCGTACATATCGTAAAGCACGCGGCGCTGTACCGGCTTTAAGCCGTCCCGCACGTCCGGCAGGGCACGCGCCACGATAACGCTCATCGCATAATCGATATAAGATTTCTGCATCAGCTCGGAATATTCCGTTTTTATAATTCTGTTGTTATCTTCCATTTTTTCTGCTCATTTCTGCGCACGCCTTTTGCGCATGTTGAGTTTGTGTCAAGTGCACGCAGACACAAATCTCGCGATTGAAAAATTTCATTTTTCAATTTTTCTTCCTTATGCCAGCTATCTGCCCGGTCAGATATCCAGTTCTGCATCTGTCGCATTGCGGTAAATAAACGCGCGGCGCGGCGGAACCTCGGTTCCCATCAGCATTTCCGTCACTTCAGACGCCATTCTGGCGTCCTCGATCTCCACAAGCTTCAACATTCTCGTCTCCGGATCCAGCGTCGTCTCCCACAACTGCTGGGCATCCATTTCGCCCAGACCTTTGTAGCGCTGCAGATGGAACGGTCCCTTATGACGTTTGCGGTAGCGCTCCAGTGCCTTGTCGTCGTAAAGATATTCCTCTGCACCCCTGGACGGCATCGCCTTATACAGCGGCGGCATTGCGATATAAACGTGTCCTTCGAAAATCAGCTCCGGCATGAACCGGTAAAACAGCGTCAGAAGCAGCGTGGAAATGTGCGCGCCGTCCACATCGGCATCCGCCATGATGATGATCTTGTCATAACGCAGCTTCGTGATGTCGAAATCGTTGCCGTATCCTTCCGAAAAACCGCATCCGAACGCATTGATCATCGTCTTAATCTCAGCGTTTGCCAGCACCTTGTCGATGCTCGCCTTTTCTACATTCAGAATCTTACCGCGGATCGGCAGAATCGCCTGATACATCCGGTTTCTCGCCATCTTGGCGGAGCCGCCCGCAGAATCTCCCTCTACGATAAAAATTTCACATTTCGATGCGTCCTTCGACTCGCAGTTTGCCAGCTTTCCGTTGGAATCAAACGAAAACTTCTGCTTCGTCAGCATATTCGTCTTGGCGCGCTCCTCCGTTTTGCGGATTTTGGCCGCCTTTTCCGCGCAGCCGATGACAGCTTTTAACGTCTCTAAGTTTCTGTCAAAAAATCTGGTCAGCTCTTCGCCCACGACCTTTGCCACAACCTTCGCCGCATCCTGATTGTCCAGCTTAGTCTTTGTTTGTCCTTCAAACCGCGGATCGGGATGCTTGATCGAAATGACCGCCGTCATGCCGTTTCGCACGTCCGGACCGGTGAAGTTCTGGTCTTTTTCCTTTAAAATATTGAGCTCCCGCGCATAACTGTTGATGATCGTCGTAAACTGCGTCTTGAAGCCGGTCAAATGCGTGCCGCCCTCCGCATTGTAGATGTTATTGCAGAATCCCAGCACATTTTCATGGAACTCGTTGATATACTGAAACGCACCCTCGACAGAGATTCCATCGCTTTCGCCCTGAAATGAGATGACGTCCGTCACCGCCTCGCAGGACTTGTTCATATCCTTAATAAATCCGACAATACCCTCCGGCTCGTGATAGTCCAAAATCTCCGGCTCTGTTCCTCTGCAATCCTCGAAGTGAATTGTCAACGCAGGGTTTAAGTACGCCGTCTCGTGCAGGCGGCTTTTGATATCGTCCTCTTTAAATCTGGTTTTATCAAAAATCGTATCGTCCGGCAGGAACGAAATCGTCGTTCCGGTCTCTCTTGTACGTCCAACAACCGGCAGCAGTCCATTGACCAGTTCGGTCGTTGGATTGCCGTACTCATAAGTGTCCTCATAGACATTTTTTCCGTCCTTTACACGCACTGTCAGATGCTTCGAAAGCGCATTGACGACGGAGGAGCCGACGCCGTGCAGACCGCCGCTGGTCTTATAGGCGTTATTGTCAAACTTACCGCCTGCATGCAGGGTCGTGAAAACCAGACGCTCCGCACTGATTCCTTTTTCATGCATCCCGACCGGGATACCGCGTCCGTTGTCCGAAACGGTCGCTGAACCATCTTTTTCCAGAATTACGGTGATTTTGCTGCAGTAGCCAGCCAGATGCTCGTCCACAGCATTATCCACGATTTCATAAATCAGGTGGTTCAAGCCCTTCGTGGAAACGCTGCCGATATACATGCCCGGTCGTTTCCGCACTGCCTCCAGTCCCTCCAGCACCGTAATGCTGGAAGCGTCATAGGTTGTATTTTGTGCCATCTATCTGATCCTTTCTTTCCGATTCCAAACTGCCCAAATTTCTATCATGAAAATAGAATCCTGCTTCGCAGGATTCTCCGCCTGCGGCGGGTCGCGCAAGCGACATAATTCCACTCCGCCAAAGTGCGATCCTCGCGGAGCGTTTTTATCGTATAGAAACGAAGTTTCCTATACGATGAAAAACTCAGTTCACGGATCGCCCGCGAATTGTAAAAGTCGAATTACTTTCGAGAGTATAACACATATGTTCGATTTTGGGAAGTCCCGCTGCGATTTTTGCGCCACGTTTCCGCATCCGTCCGGTTCACACCGCGCGTTCTGATGCAGCGTTGAAACAATAGAATGCACGCTCTGCGAGCATTCTATTGTCATGAATAAGCGCTGCGCGTTTCCAAACAGCTGCTACATCGTTCCCATTGCCCGGGCCGCCAGCCACAACAAAAGCAGATGCAACGGATAAAATCCGTAGAAGAACCATTTCAAAACCTGCCGTCCTTTTTTCGCCCGCTCCCCATTGTATCCATATAAAATGCACAGTCCCGCCAGCGCCGGACCTGTCATTGAGAGCAAAACGCGCACTGCGCCTTCCGGAACCCCCAAAACGCCCTCTGTCTGCGCCACAGACGCTGCTTCGTTGATTCCGACAACCGCTGTCACGAACAGAAAGGTTTTCTGCAGTTTTTTCCGTTCCTGCCCCGCCCGGTCAAACAACAGCGTAAACGCCGGGGCGAGCGCAGACCAGTCTGAAAATACCGATAAAAAAAACAGCCCTGCGATCTGCAGCTGCCCTTTTCCTCGCCGGAACGCTTCTCCATGGAACACGCACAGGATCAGGAAGCTAAACAACAGGGAAAACATCATATTCAAGACTGCCGCCTCTCTGTTAAATGCCAGAAAATAGGGCACCTGGGACACCAGCGCAAATACAAACAGCCGTTTTGCATACGCACGTCTGGACGAGGTTTTATAAAACCCCTCCACCAGAAAATAACACATCACCGGCGCAATGAAATAGCCGATTCCTTTCAAAAATTCCGCCGGATATGTCCCCGCTGTCAGAAAAACATGGCTGAAATGATTGAAAAACATCGTCAGCATCGCGATCATCTTGATCGCGTCGCGGGTCAGCCCCCGGCTTTTGATTTCCTGCATTTCATTCTCCCTTTTCTCAGATACGAAACCGCACAGCTGCAAAGCCTGCGCCGACTTTGCACGTCCCGCGGTCAGATCGTCCGATAGTCGATCGATTTTTCAAATAATCCGAATTCCTTTTCCGGAAGCACCACGTCCCCGGAAAGCACCTGATCTGCCAGCTCTCCTGCAAGCATCAGCACATCTGAATCCTGATAAATATCGCCTAATCCAAAATCCAGGTCACCGCTTTGGCGGATGCCGAAAAGATCCCCCGGCCCCCGCAGCTTTAAATCCTCATTAGCAATAAAAAATCCGTCGTTGGAGTGATTTAATACATCGAGACGTTTATTTTTTGCACCGCTTCCATCCCCGGTCATAAAAATGCAGAAGCTCTGCGCATGACCTCTTCCGACACGTCCCCTCAGCTGATGCAGCTGTGCGAGTCCGAAGCGCTCTGCATTTTCCACAAGCATTACTGTTGCATTGGGAACATTAATCCCAACCTCGATAACCGTCGTCGATACAAGGACATCGATCTGCCCGGCTCCGAATGCGTCCATAATTTCCTGCTTCTGTGCTGCCTTCATTTTTCCATGCAAAGCAGCCACCCGAATCGAGCTATTCAGGGCAGCTTTTAATTTTTCCGTATAATCCGTGACATTTTCCAGTCCGTCTGCGGAATCCTCTCCGGCTTCTACCATCGGGCAGATTACATAGACCTGATGCCCTGCCTCCACCTGCGCTTCGAGAAAGGCATAGGCTTTTTTGCGGAAGGACGGATCTACGACGCAGTTTCTAATCGGCAGACGGTTTTTTGGCATCTCGTCCAGCACAGACACTTCCAGATCGCCATATAATACGATCGCCAGCGTCCGCGGAATCGGTGTCGCGCTCATGACGAGCACATGTACGCCCTCCCCTTTATTTGCCAGGCATTCTCTCTGCCTTACGCCAAACCGGTGCTGTTCATCTGTCACTACCAATGCAAGATCGCGATACTCCACTTTGTCCTGAATCAGCGCATGTGTCCCGATAATCACGTCCGCATCCCCGGATTTGATCCGTGCATACGCCTCTTTTTTCTGTTTCGACGTCATGGAACCGGTCAGCAGGATCGGTTTTGTACACAGTCCGTACTTCTCCGTCATCTCTGTCAGTGCTTCAAAGTGCTGTACCGCCAGCACTTCTGTCGGTGCCATCAGACACCCCTGCCTGCTGTTTGCACTGCACACCAAAAGCGCCAGAAAAGCAAGGATCGTTTTACCGCTTCCCACGTCCCCCTGAACCAATCGGTTCATCGCCATATGTCCTGTCAGGTCTGCTTCGATCTGCTTCCAAACCCTCTGCTGGGCTCCGGTCAGCTGATACGGAAGCGCTGCAATCAGGCGGTCCGTATCCTCTGTCGGCTGCAGCGGCCGATCGATTAACAGCCCTGCATTCTCTTTTTTCTGACGCTTGATCTGAATCAGGAAGGCTAAAAATTCATCGAAGACCAGACGTCTTCTGGCCATCACAACATCCTCCTGACTTCCTGGAAAATGGATTTTTTCCATTGCTTCCCGGAATCCGATCAGACGGTATCTGCTCCGTATTTCTTCCGGAAGATAATCCGGCAGCTCCAGCTCCTCCAGCGCCTGTCGCACACATTTGGAGATCATATGGTTGGTCAGTCCGCTCGTCAGCGCATATTTGGGCTGCCATGTCCCGGCAAGGGTTTCATAATCGCCCTGCGAAAACACACGCGGCTGTTCCATGAAAAGCATCCCGCCTGTGCCTGTCTGTACCATGCCGCGAAACACATGCCAGCTGCCGCCCGGAAGCGCTTTTTTCAGATACGGCATCCGAAACCAGGTCAGCTTCATTCGCCCGGAAGCATCTCCTGCCTGCGCATGTGTGATGACCATTCCTTTTGCCCGCACCATCGACGGCGTACCGACGATACAGGCTCTTACCGACTGTACTTTGCCAGTGCACAGCTCTCCAACCGGAAGCGCCTCCTCATAATGATCATAGCCTCTCGGAAAATAAGAAATCAGATCCTTTATCGTTTCAATATGAAGTTTCGAAAAAAGCGCAGTGGTCTTCACCCCTACGCCTTTTATCTCTGTAATCAAATGACTGGCTTCCATTATGCCTCACTCTGCAGAAACAATATAGTAGTAAATCGGCTGTCCGCCATACTGCAGCTCTACATCACACGCCGGATATTTCTCCGCCACCTTGTCGCGGAGCGCTGCAGCGTCTTCCTCTTTGGTCTCCTGACCATAATAGATGCTGATCAGCTCCATATCCTCATCCATCATGCTATCGATCATGTCTTTCGTAACTGTTTCGATCGCCTGTCCGACTGCAAGGATCCCTGCATCTCCGATCCCCATGTAATCGCCCTGATGGATTTCATGATCGTCGATCACCGTATCTCTGACTGCATAGGTTACTTCACCGGTGCGAACGGTTTCGATCGCTTCTGTCATCGCCGCTTCGTTTTCTTCCGGACTCAGATCCGGTACATAGTTGATTACTGCGGTAATGCCCTGTGCGATTGTCTTGGTAGGAATGACAACGATCTTCTTGTCCTCCGTCATATATTTTGCCTGATTTGCAGCCAGAATGATATTTTTATTATTAGGGAGAACGTAAACGGTTTCTGCGTTTACTTTTTCAATGGCATTCAGCACATCCTCAGTGCTCGGGTTCATCGTCTGACCACCCTCGATGATATAGTCTACGCCAAGGTCTTTTAAGATCGCATTGATCCCTTCGCCTACAGAAACCGCGATAAATGCCGCTGCCTTTTTCTCAGCCGGTGCTGCAGCTGCAGCCTCCTGCTGCTCCTTCTGTGCCATCTTCACAACCTTTTCATGGTGCTCCAGGCGCATGTTGTCGATCTTCATATTGGAAAGTGCACCATACTTCAATGCCTTCTGGATCGCAAGACCCGGGTCATTGGTATGCACGTGTACCTTAACCACATCGTCATCTGCCACAACTACGATCGAATCACCGATGGATTCCAGATATGCCTTAAAGTCCATCTCCTGCTTGATGTTAAAGGTCTTGGAAAGCATGATGATAAACTCTGTACAATAACCGAATTTGATATCGCTCTCTTCCAGAACGGTTTCCTGGCTGCCTGCAAACGGAGCCCCTGCAGGAGCTGCGGTCTCTGTTACCGTCCAGTCGATCTCTTTGCCTAAAAACGCTTCATAAGCGCCCTTTAATACCTGCATCAGACCCTGTCCGCCGGAATCCACAACGCCAGCCTGTTTTAAAACAGGCAGCATCTCCGGAGTCTGGCTCAGCACATAATCTGCGCGCTCAATGATATCGCCGATATATTTTTCCAGGTCGGTTTCCCCTGCATCTGCCAGCTCACGAGCCTTTAAAGAAGCACTCTTAGCAACGGTCAGGATCGTGCCTTCCTTCGGTTTCATAACTGCTTTGTATGCAGTCTCTACCGCTTTCTCACAAGCTTCTGCAAGCAGCGGAATATCGATCGTATCATAATCGCGGATCGCTTTGGTGAAGCCTCTGAACAGCTGCGATAAAATGACGCCTGAGTTGCCTCTGGCGCCTCTTAAGGAACCGGATGAAATCGCCTTTGCCAAGGATTTCATATCCAGGTCATTGTTTGCATTCATCGCTGCAACGTCTTTTGCCGCAGACATAATGGTCAGTGTCATGTTCGTACCTGTATCACCATCCGGAACAGGGAACACGTTTAATTCATTGATCCACTCTTTCTTACTCTCCAGATTCTTAGCACCTGCTAAGAACATCTTTGCAAGCATCTTAGCGTCGATCGTATTTACAGCCACAGTTAAGTCCTCCTTAATCAATCACTCGCACACCTTCTACAAAGATGTTGATTTTCTCTATCTCAATTCCGGTAAATTCCTCTACCTTATATTTTACATTGCTGATCAGATTGTCCGATACCGCAAGAATGCTCACCCCGTATGCCACGATAACGTGGAAGTCCAGTGTCAGTTTATTATTATTCAGTGTAACTGCAATGCCCTTGGTAATGCTGTCGCTCTTCAACAGCTTGACAAGACCGCCCTTCACTGTAGCACCCATGCCAACGATGCCGAAACACTCCATCGCCACTGTTCCCGCATATTGACCAATCACTTCATTATCAATCGTAATATTGCCCATATGGGTCGTCATAGAAGAACCCTTCATGTGATAACCTCCTTTTTCCATGAAAATCTAAGGCTATTATAACCGCTTTCCTGCAAAAAGGGAATAACCATTTTAATTTTTTAAAAATTTGATGATTTTTTACTTGCCAAATGTATTTAATTCTGTTATCATACTGATGTTGTCAGTCAAACGACGAATATAGTTTGAGGAGGTGCAATCATGGCAAAATGCGATATTTGTGGCAAAGGCGCTCATTTCGGTAACAACGTAAGCCATTCCCATAGAAGATCCAACCGTATCTGGAATTCCAACGTCAGAAGCGTTAAATGTAAAGTCAACGGTGGTGCACGGAGAATGCACGTTTGCACAAGCTGCTTGAAGTCCGGCAGGGTTGAAAGAGCTTAATTGAATCAGAAACATTGAAAAGCTACTCTGGTAAAGAGTAGCTTTTTTGTCATGGCGACGAGGAAAAGGACAGACCTGCGAAGCAAGGATGTTCCTGCAAAAAAGAGCCTGAGTAAAAACCAAAGAACGGCTTTTGCTCAGGCTCTTTTTTTGTAGCAACAATAGAATGCACGCTCTGTGAGCATTCTATTGTCATGAATTACAGCCGCCGCTCTGCGGCGGTCTGTCCTTTTCCGACCGCTGATCATCCACCGGCCCGGAATGTTTTTTCCGGGGCCGGTGGATGATCTCTCTGCACTCCCCTCTCTTCAATCTCTTCGCACTCTTCCATTCCGGTCAAATCTCTTTTTCAGTTCCCGCTCTGTTACAACGATCGTTCCAATGATAACGGCGCACTGCAGTGTACACACAATTCCCCCAACATTCCCTACGCAGTTGTTCCCTTTTCCGAAAACACACGCCAAAACAATTACCGTAACCGGAATCATTACAAGCCCACTGACATACCAGAGCTTTCCGCAGCAGCGATGCGCGTATTCCCAGGTCTCTTTATTTTTCATAGACATCGCCGTCCGGTATCCATATATCCCGTTAATCTCCTTCGGAGGCTTTTTCTGAAATCTTTTTCCAATAAAAACCATCGTAACCGGAATCAGCAGATCCATCACCAGCATAAAAATCCAAAAGCCCATAGTGCCTCCCTTTCCCTGTGAAAAAAATCACTTCACAAAAATGCTGTCATCTCCATATCTGCCGATATGGGATGGCTTCTTCGGTGAATAATAAAGCTTCCCCAGCACCTCTTCCGGATTCGAATCCGTCTGATAACGTTCAAACAGATTTTTTGCAAGCTCCGTCCCGGTCAGCATGTCCAGCGTGTCCGTATAGGTGACGCCATCCACCTGATACTCAACCGTCACAACATAGATCGAATCTGTATCCACGGTTTCCGTCGCCGCAGAATAAGACGTTGTCGTACTTTTTTCTATTTTAATAATTTTGTACTCAGATGGATCGATTTCAGCCGTATAGGTGTGTTTCCGGTAAAGATCGACAGCTGCGATAATGACCACCGTTACCAGTACGCCAATCAGGCAGACCGTAAGCACAGCAATCAGAGCTTCCCTGTTTTTCTCGTTTTGCCTGGAATTCACACCCCGTTTTCTATTGTCAGAATTTTCCAATCCGTACCTCCCACTCAAAATTCGTTCGGTACATCCATCCCGATCACATAATTGTAACTGTAGGTATGGACATAAAGCTTCCCATCCTGTTCTACGATCAGATCCGGTGCCTTTTTTAAGGACAGCCGATCGATCACTTCTCCTGTGTTGCGATTGATCTGATACAGATAATCCGGTTCCGCCGTAAAGCCATAGCCACACAGAATAACATCCCCTTTGACTACAAAATTCATGGAATTATAGGTCTGGTCTGCGCTTCTCCACAGCAGCTTATCGTTTTCCAGATCATAGGCAAACATAAAACAGGTATTGGATTGCGCGTATCCGTTTCTCACGCTGGCTCCGTAAAAAATCCCATCCTCCAGATATGCATTGTTGCCGTTAATATACCACTGATCCGTCGGATAATCCAGTACATAGATGCAATTTCCCGTGCCGATTTCATAGATATAGAGCTCGTCATCCACCCACTGATACTGGTAATGATCGTCATAAAAGCTGTTCCAGTCCGTGCCGATCATCGGAAGTGACAAATTTTCGCTGTCATACCAGTCGTTTGCCCAGCTGACTCCGTTTTCCTCTTCTGATAGAATGGTCAACCCGATCGGATCCACCGCATCGCCGTCCGCAAGTATCTCGCCCATTGTGGATATGTCCAGGGTTAGATATTTCGGTTCTGTCGTGTTTTCCACAACCGCTTCGGAAGTTGCTTCGTTTTCCGGCTCCTGTGCAGCCGCGCCCATATCCTGCTCCTCATCCGCTTCCGTCGCAGTAGTTTTCGTATTTTGCGTCTCGCCCGTTTCTGACACAGAGTTTTTTGCATCTGCATCCTCTGTGTCCGGCATGGCGCTTTCGTTTTGTATCCCAATACTTTCTGCCATTTCAGTTTTCGTCTCTGCTCTCTGACCGCAGCCCGCCAATACCAGGCACAGCGCCAGAAAAAGTGCGCCTTTTCGTTTGTTCATCCTGTTTTCCTCCTCAAATTGTCATTCTATTGCGAGCATCTTTATGACGTATTCCGTCGTCCCCGCTTCCAGACGCCTTTGCCCGGAAAGAGAAAAGCCGTGGGCTTCATAAAACCGGATCGCGCGTTCATTTTTCTCAAGCACCCACAGATGGTCTGCCCGATGCTCCTGCTTGGCGTACTCCATCAGCGCCGCGCCGATTCCCTGATTCTGAAAAAAATGATCCACATAAAACTCTGCGATTTCCGTCTGTTCCAGATGAATCAGTCCTTTCACAATTCCATCGTCATACACAAAAATATGATCTAGGATTTCCGGCTGCGCATACTCTTTTGCAACATCCAGTACTTGAAGCACATGAAAAGAATAGTCGTCGTTTTTAAAAATCGATCGATAATTCATTCGCTTATCAAATACGAGGATTTCTGCAATTCTTGAAATGTCTTTCTTTTCCGCTTTTCGAATCATTCTTTCTCCTATGGTTTTAAAGGCTTTCCAGAAACCTGTCCACTTCCCGGTTAAATTCTTCCGAGCGCTTATTTGCAACAAAATGATCCCCCTCGATGATCGCCAGACGGGCATTCGGGATATTTTCCGCAATTTTTCTCGTGTGGTCTTCCCGAATCATGTCTTTTGTCCCGCAGATTACGAGGGTCGGTGCGGTAATCTGTGCAAGCTCTTCCGATTCAATATTCGGATCGTTTACCATCAGACCCAGCAGCTCTGCATTTTTGTTCGCCTCCGCCGATCTTTTGGCAAAATACTTTGCAATTTTATAGCCGATTTCGATCGGAAGCTGCGTCGAACGCTTTACGCCTTTCGCATCCAAATTTCCTCCGTTTAAAATCAGCGCTGTCACCATATCCGGATGCTTCATTGCAAACCGCATGGCGATATTCGCGCCATCCGAAAAGCCAAGAATCACAGCTTTCGGAATCTGGTGATTTTTCATAAAATCATATAAATCGCACGAAAACTGCCTGATCGTAAAGGGACTTGTCCCCCGGGGAGATTTTCCATGTCCTCTCGTATCCGGCGCGATCACCCGATACCGGTCGCAAAAATGTTCAATCTGATGTTTGAAATAAGAACTGTCTTCTCCATTTCCATGTAAAAGAACAAACGGTTCTCCGTTCCCTTTTTCTCTGTAAAATAATGTAATATCCATCTTTCCTCTAATATCCCAGTGCTTTGCATTCTGCAGCAACATTCAAACGCCCGACTGACGTTTTTTGCCAAAATCGGTCACTGATCGCAGCTTAAAATCAGATAGCTGACCGCCAGCAAGATCAGTGCAAACACAACGCCCAAAAAGCGATACCGAAAGCACAGCATCAAAAACATTCCCATCGCTGTCCAGAATATTGCAAACGCAACCAGTCGGATCATAAACGCATCAATCCCTGCAAAATATCTTATATTATTTAGTCTATGCACGGACTGGCGTTCTTTGATTAAAAATCTGCGCAAGCATCAACGGCTTAGTCCTTTCGCAGTCCGGCTGCCTGCATAATTGCCTCAACCGGCTCCACAGGCTCGCTTCCCCAGAAAATCTCCGTATCCGCGCATCCCGCAGTATCCAGCAGTTCCCGCGCATCTTCTTTTAAGAGCCTTTGATAAGCGTCGTCTACCATTTCCAGCTTTAACAGAGCTTCCTCCCTGTCACTGTCCGTTTGCTCCGAAAGCCATGCAGAAGCCGCCTCCCGGATTTCTTCCGGATCCAGACCGGTATGTTCACCCCACTCCAACAGCTTTACTGCTGCCTGCACCGCTATCAGAGACGAACCCGATGTCCCAATCTGAACCTTTGAATTGATTTCATCCAAAATCGGAAGCGTCAGGGCTGTAGACGTATCCTCCGGGTTTTCCGGATTCCCGATATCGCCTGTATCCTCCGGATTATCCGCATTTCCGATAGTATCTGTATCATCCGGCTCCTCTGAAAGAGCTGTGCTATTTTCCATTTCTTCCGACCAGGTTTCCTGCTGTTGGTCACCAGAAGCCTCCGTTTCTTTCTGTACAGAGCATCCCGCCAGCAAAACAGCAAAAAGCAAAGCTACCATACACAGTATCGCAGCAGTCGAAGTTGTCCTCCTGTTTTTGAATCGTTTCATCCTTTTTTTCATCCTGCCTGCCCTCAAGCTTTCTTCAAGAAGCAAAACAGGGACAAATCCAACCAGACCGCCCCTGTCACATGTTTCGCTATCCTTTGATACCAGATTGCTACGCGCTTTGCACTCTCGCAATCTTCATCATTTTAAATTTATGCTTCGTTTCCGTCTTCTTCCGGGAACGCTGCGTCCACCGCTTCCTCATCGCTCATCATTTCCTGTTTAGGCGTCGTAAAGCGATCTACCAGGTCAGGAATCATGTCGATTACCTTGCTGACGCTGTCCTGATTCTTGATGTTGACCAGACGTGTCTGTCCGTTTTTAATCAGAAGCACCGCGCTGGGGGACATCTTGCCGCTCATACCGCCCATGCCGCCGTTTTTGCGGGAGTCCTTACCCGCTCCGCAGCTTGCGCCTGCACCGATTCCAAACGATACATCCACAAGCGGGATAATGATCGTATCATCAATCTTTGTTGCTTCTCCAACTACGGTTTTCGTTGTGAAAACGGATTCTGCCCCTTTCACCAAGGCTTCCATTACAGAAGTAATATTGTTGTCTTTATTTTCTGCCATGCTATGCTTCCTCCTTCTTGCGCAGTATTCTGATCAGTCGTCTGACATTTTTATTGAGTAAAATCCTAAGTCCGCAGATTCCAAGGGCTCCAAGCCGGATTCTGCCTTTGAGGTAAAGTTCTCCTTCGATATATTTCTCTTCAAAATCCGGTTCCAGCCGGATATTTCCTTTATGCCAGGGACACAGCATTCCCTGTATCGCCATGATCTGTCCGGTAGAAGCCGGATCGCCTGTCCCGACGATTCCAAAAACCTCCAGCTTTCGCGGCAGTACATGTCTGATAATTTCTCCCAGCTCGTAAAATCCAACCCGGATCGCCTGCCGTGTCTGCGGCTGATCCCAGATTCTTTTATAATAGGCAGTCTGTTGTTTGAGCTGGTCGGTCTTTTGCTGCATTCCGCGCAGTCGGTCTGTGACCTGCGAAAGCTTACCGGAAAGCTTTTCAAAAAAGCTGCCGGCAGGATGTTCGGGCACAGCGTCCGAATCGGTAGCTTGCGCGTCAGCCTCCGAAGCAGACGTTTCGTTCGGGTCAGTTGACTGTGATTCGACATCAGGCATCCTAGTCGTAGCCGAGCCACGCGGGTCTGCTGACTGCGGTTCAGATGCTTCCGCGACAGTTTGTGTCTGCGGTTCGTCAGTCGTACCGGCAGCAGGCGCGCTCTCGCCCAGCGTTTTTACGTCCGCAGACGGCATTTTCGCTCCGTCCGCATCCAGCACATTCATATCCGCGTCGGCGTCGCCTACACCTTCCTCTGCATCCGCCCCGGATGCAGCTTTTTTCTTTTTCCCAGATCGTTCTTTTTTCGGATAAATTAAAAATCCCGCCACGCGGACTTCCAAAAGCAGTTCTTTTTCATATGTGACACGGATAGACAGCAGATGTAACAGCCATGTCACGCGACCCCGGATGTATTTTTCTTCCTTCCAGACGCCGTCCGCCCGATATCGGATCGGGACGAGCAAAACGGTCAGAACTGTCAGCAAGATCAGTCCGAGGATTCCAAGCAAAATCCATCCAATTACTTTTAATATTGTCAGAAGTACTGTCATCCGCCGCCTCCTTTCCCGGAGGTAAAGGTCTTTTGCAGATATCCCTTGATATCCGTTTCCATTCCGGCGTCCATCGTATCCTGCAGCATCTGCTGCACAAGAAAAATCGCTTCCTCCCGCCCCTCCGCAATGCCGACAACCTGCAGTGCCTTTTTGTCAAAATATTTTTGTTTTAACAGCGCGCAGTGGAAAATGTCCAGCTGATCTGAAGTGCAAGACAGGCTGATCAGATAGATGCCAAGCTGTCCTCTCCCGGTCAGAAGCTTCCATTTTATTTTATTTACATTGCGGATTGACGGCCCCACATACAGCCTGCGGTAAAATTTCATGAACTGGCAACACTCTCCTGTTCCTAGAATGCCCCCAAATTGCACTCATAAGCATATTTTTTGAAAATAGCCGGTCAGATTGACCGGCCTAAACAGATAATTTCCGTCCGCTTAATAGTATTTGTGGCTGCCCCAGAGATTGCTCTTTTTTAATTCCAGATATTCATGATAGGCTTTTTCGAGAATCTGCTTTTCATTGGCAAATTTCAAAAGATGATAGGCCTCATGATACTTGTAAAATCCGGAGTCCACAAAATACTCTTCTCTTTGCGGCTTACTGTAATAACTGTCTGCCATCATCAAATACCAGTGAACTTCTTTCTCCACGACATCCTCCGGTACGTTGAAGGTATATTCGCTTTTGCCCACATACTTGATAATGGAAGCTCTGGAACCGCTTTCCTCCAGAACCTCACGGAGCGCGGTCTGCTGAAACTCCTCGCCCTCCTCCACGGTTCCTTTAGGGAGTACCCATCCTTCATATTTATTTTTATAATTTTTATAAAGCAGAAGGATCTTCCCCCTAAAAATTACTACACCGCCGCAGCTCGTTGCTTCTATCACTGCAATTCCTCCTGTCCGGCGATATCTGACTCTGGAATTCAGTATACCTTAAATCCGGATACAGGGCAAGTCCTATTCTCCAAAAAGAATTTACCGAAAATTCAAAATTGTCCGGTCAGTCTGAAAAATATGCATCGAACACCTGTCTGGCAAGGGGCACTGCATAATCGCTTCCGGAACCCGCGCTTTCCACGATTACTGTCACCGCAATCTCAGGATTCTCTGCCGGAGCAAAGCCTGTAAACCATGCATGTGATTCGGACTTATCGCTGGAAAATTCAGCGCTTCCGGTCTTCCCGGCAGCCGTATAGGAACGGTCCTTTAGCTTTCTGCCGGTTCCCTCCTGCACAACATCCTCCATCAGGGAAATCATCACTTCCGACTCTTTTTCCGGCATCAGCTCCCGATAAACGGACGGCTCATTTTTCTCCAGTATCTTCCCGTCTGCATTCAGCACCCGATCCACGACGATCGGCTGCATCAGTTTGCCGCCGTTTGCGATCGCCGCCGTAATCAGGTTTAACTGTACCGGCGTGATCTGCGTCTTCCCCTGACCGATCGACGTCTGAATCACGTCCTCGTCCGTGCTGTCCTGATCTAACGTTACCTTCGTCTGGTTATAAGGAAGCGGGAACGAAAACTCCTGATTAAACAGCAGACCGTCGATCGTTTCGCCAAATTTTTCCCGATCCATCGACATACCAATGTTGGCAAAAGAGGCATTGCATGATTTTGCAAAAGAGGTCATCAGATTGACATCGCCATGCACGCTCCCGTGATAGCAGTTGATTTTATTGTCTCCATTGATATATGCACCGTTACACAGATAATGATAATTTTGCCAACTGTCCGGATTTTGGCGGATATAGGCAAGCGCCGTCACGATTTTAAAGGTCGAACCAGGCGGATACAGTCCCTGCGTCCCATGGTTTACGAGTGCTGCTTTGTCCTTGTCGGTGCTGAGCGTCTCCCAGTTTTCTGCGATTTTGTTCGGATCGTAATCGGGCTTGCTGACCATTGCGAGCACTCTTCCCGTTTTTATCTCCGTCACAACAATCGCACCGCGGTATAACCCCAGCGCATCGCTCGCCGCCTGCTGCAGGGAAGTGTCCAGCGTTGTATAGACATCGTTTCCCGGATTTTTTTCTCCTGCCAGCTCATGATCCAGCTTTTCCCGGTCAGAAATATCCGAATGAATCAGCTGATAATTTTCCAGCTCCTCGATCCCCGTCTTTCCTTTATCCGTGTAACCAACCACATGGGCAAAGATATTTTTATAGGGATACTCCCGAACCGATGTTCCATCCTCTGCGATCACAGTCTGTGCCAACACCTCTCCCGTCCCAGCGTAAATCGTTCCGCGGGTATTTTCCTGGGCGAGGACGCGCTGCTGGGAATTGTAGCTGTTGTTAAACAGCGCTTCCTGATTGGAGGACACATAATCTGCCAGATACCAGATCATCCCGGCAAACACTGCAAGCATCAGCAGGCTGCACAGATAGAGTTCACGGTTCATCTGCCATTTATTCTGTTTCTTCTGTTTGTCTTTTTTTCTTTCTTCTTTGCTTTTCAATTCGAAGCTCCTCATCATACCGCAAGACAAAAACGCCTTCTATGACGCCAAACATCAGGATCGTCGTCATCACGCTGCTTCCACCGTAGCTGACAAGAGGAAGCGTCACACCGGTCAGCGGGATAAATTTGCTTCCGCCGCCGACAGTCAGGAACGTCTGAAACAGGTATAAAATTGCAAATCCTACTACAAGATTTCTGTAAAATCCGTCTGCAAGACCACCCGCCAGACGAATCATCAGAACAAACAGCACTGCCGCTGTCAGCAAAATTCCAATTCCAAAGAGCAGCCCCAGCTCTTCGATCACTGCGGAAAAAATGAAATCCGTCTCCACATATGGAATATCCTGCGGCGTGCCTTTTCCGATTCCCAGTCCGAACAGTCCGCCGCGGCTCATCGCAAACAGCGCCTGTGCGATCTGATATCCCTGCTTATCAATCACACTCCATGGATCTCTCCACGCCTGCACGCGCACCTGTACATGGGAAAACATCCGGTACGCAAGCAACGATGCGCCTGCCCCGGCGACAAGCCCGCCAGCCAGATACAGTGGCTGATGTGCAGAAATCGTCATCAGAAACACATACACCATAAAAAGAATCAACGCGCTGCCCAGATCCTTCGACAGTACGAGAATCAGCACATGCGCTGTTGCTCCGATTCCAGCTGCGACCACCTGCCGGATTCCTGTCTTTTCGGAAAGAACCGCTGCCAGAAAAAATACGAACGTCAGTTTGACAAACTCCGACGGCTGGAAGGTAATTCCACCTATCGACCAGGACAGCTTCGAGCCGTGCGTCACCTGTCCTAAAATCAGCACGATTCCAAGAGCTGCAATTCCGATTCCGGCATAAATCCAGCCAAGTCTTTCCAGAAACCTGCATTTGCGCAAGATCCACGGCACAATCAGAAATACGACAAAGGATGCGCCCGCGATAATCAGCTGTTTGATCGCCTTTGTCAGATCGAGCCGTGTCAGCACGATCAGCCCCGCACTGAAAAGCATACACATATGATTCATAACAATCCGGCTGATTCCCGGATAGATAAACCACGCCAACACCGGCAGCGCCAGCGTCAGAATCTGTAAAAAAGCATAAAACAGCAGATATTTACTTTGCTGTGTCCGGATCACGATGGTCAGCCACGCCGTAAACTGCATCAGAAATAAAAAGACCATCTGCAGCGCTGCAGCGCCAGACTGTTTGCGAACGTCCCCGACAAACAGCGCATAAATGCTACAGCTAAGAAACAGATACAAAAACAGCGGGATCAGATATCTGGATGCTATCACAATCGTATATGCCACGCTTACTGTACTCCTTTTTTATAATGTCCGGTCGTATACTGCGCCGGTGCTGTTCCTTTTCCTTCGCTGAAAAATTCGAGCACTTCCCGCGTTTTTTCCGCCGTCTCGTCCGTAAAATCCAGACGGATTGCACGGATACCGCGCCTTTTCTGCTCTGCAAGGTACTGATGCAGGGAAATCGGCACAGAATTGTAAATCGTGTTCATGCAGTGCCTGCAGTTAACCCATACGGGAAATTCTACATTGTAGCGATCCTTTAACCGACAGGAAAACGCTGCTGCAGGGACTCCCTGCGACAGCTGCTTTTGCGTATGGGAAATCTGACAGGCCCCCAGGCTTCTTTTGACGCATCCGGCACTGACCATCATCGGCACCCTTCCGTAAACCACCATTTCCTGATTTTGGGGAGGAAGCGCTTCCAGCTCCCTGCGGTTTAATTCTAACGGTGCTGTGTAGCTGTCCGGTGCAAAACAGTCCTGATACAATTGCCTGGTTTCCCGGTTAAACGTATAAACGCTATGCTGCAGGGAGAGCTTTTTCTCCGGATATTTTTCTGTCACCCAGCACATTCCACCAAGGCTGCCCGCCAAAAATCCATCCACCAGCCCGTCATAGGCCTTCACCTGTCCCGATAAACGTTTTAAATACGGTTCGCTGTACGAGCGTAGAATCGTCGGAAGCGTCACAAACAATTCAAATCCGGGACGGTCTGCTTTCACGTTCCTTACGAGTTCCATCAGCTGTCCGGTTTTCGGATCGTCCATCAAATCCGAAGAAAGGTACAACCGATCTGTGCCCGTCGTGCGCAGCGCGGCAAATGCCTGCTCTGCCTGCAGGACAGAGACATAGCATTGAGTTGGCTGCGGACGCTGGATATCCGCATAATGAAGGGGCGGCATAGCTGCTGCAGTCGCAGTCGATTCGCCGGCCTCGGACTGCGCTGTTTCTGCTTCCCGTCCGTGTTCTGGAACATATGTTCTTTTTTGTCGATCCTGCAGTTTCTCCGTCAACGCATCCAGCGTTTCCCGACGCAGCTCGTTGAGCGCAGAAACCGGAACAAAGCTGTCTCCGTCCAGCTCTACGGAAATATCATCTGCCCCGTAGAATGAGCCGCCGGTCTTTTTGAGCTGCTTGACGACATCATCCTCTGCCAGTGGGCGCTTCTGTGCCGGCTGTGCGACTGTGCCTTCTTTTTGAACCGAAATGCCTTCGCAGGACGCTGTTAAATTGATCGGCTCGCCCGGACGGATTGCCGCATGGAAGCTGACTGGCTTTTGCAGCTTGCCATCCTCCATCATCCCATGCACCCGTTCCAAAATTTCCTGTGGACATGCCAGATATCCGGGTTTTTCCAACGTCAGCATTTCTCTGCCGTTATGCCTGTGATAATATCCGCCGCCGGTTTCCGAACGAACGTAGAGCTTTGCCAAAAGCTCCTGATCCTCCGGATCGATTTGCCAATGCTCCCGATCCGTCAGATACAAATCCATATATTTGCGGTAGATTGCAGTAACGCCGGCAACATATTCCGGGCTCTTCATCCGCCCTTCTATTTTAAAGGAATCGATTTTTGCATCCATCAACTCCGGTAAAAACGGCAGCACACAGAGATCTTTTAAGCTCAGCGGATACGCCGGAGGTTTTTGCTGACTTTTTCCGCCCATCCTGCCCCCTCCTGCTTCCTGTCCAAGCACCGTATAGGGCTGTCTGCATGGCTGCGCACAGCGTCCCCGGTTTCCGCTTCTTCCGCCCAGAAAGCTTGAAAACAGGCACTGTCCGGAATAGCAATAGCACAAGGCTCCATGGATAAATACTTCCATTGCCAGACCGGTCTGCTCTTTTAACAGGCGAATTTCTTCCAGGCTCAATTCCCTCGCCGGGACAATCCGACAGACACCCAACGATTTTAAAAACAGGGCACTTCTGCTCTCCGTCACCGTCATCTGCGTGCTGGCATGCAGCTCCATGCCGGGAAAATTTTTACGCAGCTTCTCCAATACACCCATATCCTGAACGATGACGCCGTCCAGCCCCGCCTCATAAAACGGTGCGATCCAGTCGCAAAGTCCTGAAAGCTCGTCCTGCTTAGTCAGCGTATTGACAGTTAAATAGATTTTTCGATTCCACAGATGGGCGAGGGAAAGTCCCTCTAACAGCTCTTCTCTGGAAAAGTTTCCGGCAAACGCCCGCGCACCGAACCGCTGTCCACCCAGATACACGGCGTCCGCACCCGCTGCAATCGCTGCCTTTAAGCAGTCCATAGTTCCGGCAGGAGCCAAAAGCTCGCCTCTGTATTCTTCCATCCTCTTCCTCCATTGATAAAGAAAATATGATTCAGAATGTGCCGAGGCACATTCTCGCGCCGAGGCGCGGTTGCTTCGGCAACCATCTACCCTTGCGCCG
>ERZ1026955.469-NODE-469-length-21478-cov-11.400411_pt1 | contig 21478 bp, 10 predicted proteins | sample MGYA00519459_ERZ1026955 | MGnify/ENA primary metagenome ERZ1026955 (study PRJEB26926, sample SAMN06164833) | human gut metagenome | biome: ENVO:00009003; feature: ENVO:2100002; material: ENVO:00002003 | host: Homo sapiens | place: USA | collected 2012 ...
TTCTAACTCCCCATATATACTGGGGAATACATATCACAATTTGCGTAAACTACAACCAGCACATGGTGGAAGTGATCCCGGTAAGATTTCCACCTCCGGCGTCATGGAAAAGGATGTCAACCTCAGTATTGCAATGGCTCTTAAACAGCTGTTTGAAAACAGAGGCTTTACTGTTGTCATGACCAGAACCACCGACTGCGACCTCGCCCCGGATAATTCCAAGCATCCAAAGACAGATGATCTGACAAAGAGAACTGCCCTGATGTCCAAGAGCAATGTGGCAGTCAGCATCAGTATCCATCAAAACAGTTTTGAGGACAGTTCAAGCTGCGGTCCACAGGTATTCTATTATGAAGCCTCTGATGCAGGAAAAGAGCTCGCATCCTCTGTTCTTGGAGCTTTAAACACTTCTCTTTGTGTCGCAAAGCCACGAAGCATTAAGCCCAATAAAGAATACTTTATACTTAAAAAATCCACATCCCCGACCGTAATCGTAGAATGTGGATTCTTGAGTAATCCTGCTGAGACACTTCTTCTTACTGACAAAAACTATCAGGATGACCTGGCACATGCAATATATATCGGTGTTACAGACTATCTTGCGCAATCACCCTCTGGACATTTACAATAAACTGCTCTGCGATGTGATATAGTCTGGTTGTCTGGACACTTTCACTGCCATCAAGCTGCTTTTTAGTCTCATTATCTGACTCAGTATTCGATTTCATATCTGACATCTTAGACTCTTTTGCAGATATATCATGCTCCAGTGCCACATCTATGCGCACACGCTGTTCACCATCACTTATTCCTGCCTCAAACATAGTGATATTATCTTCAAACAGCTTTTTAGTCTGCTCATCGTCTGTGACTATCATAGCAGATACTGAGTTTTCCTTTGCCTCAAAATATGCAGCTACTCTGCCGCATTTTTTATCCTCAAGGAATATGTCAACCATGCCCTTTTTATCCTCGCCTCTTACTATGCGAAGCTTCATACCTGTGACCCCGTCTGCAGTCTCTATTGGTACAATATAGTTTTCCTGTCTCGACATATTTGAAGCTATCCTTAGCTGACTGCATAATAGCTTCATCTGTCTGAGGTCTATTGAACCTGTGTGCCTATCCTCTATAATCATCGAATCCATAACATGCTCTGCTGTATCAGCTAGCGTTTCCTGCGCCTGCGCAAGCTCCTTTGGATTTTTGACCGACTCAGAAAACCGTCTGAGAGTCTCATCCAAAAGAGCCCTTGCCGTAGCACTGTCTCCACGCTCCCAGAGATTTCTTACTGCCTCTGACGGATTTTTCATTAGCCGTGACGCAGCCATGAGGTTTACCGCGGTTGTTTTTACATCATATTTCTCTAGAAAAGCATATACGTTCTCAGGCACCGAAACTGCCTGATTGAACTGTCTTAGCTGTTCTGTGGCATATTGCTCTGACAGTGCGTTATCCTCGTCTGCCTCATATACAGCCTGCCTTAACTGCTCCGGAGTCATATCAAGCCAGCTGTCATACTGCACAAACTCCATTTTCTCAGGTGAAAGTGTATCAAGCACATCCCTTAGGCAGTTTGTATGATATGCGCTTTCTATCTGTGAGTCAATTTTAATGCCCCTGCTTACACTGTCCACTCCGGCAAAGGTATCGTCCACCTTATAGTCCATGGCACTCTTTCCTCGTACCCGGACCGCTGTAAGCAGATTTTTCATTGTAATATCTGCTCCTTGATTAACAAGTGAGCCTATCACAGCACCATCTGACTGCTCCACCTGTGAAATAAGCCTGTATATGCCTATATATGAGTCTCTTTCCTTCTCTGAGATTTCATTTTTCTTTTCAAGCTTCCAGAGAAACTCGCTGAATTTCTCATCTCTTTCGTCAGGATTTTCTGATTTTATCCGTCTGGCAGTGTCACTTATGTCACTCATGCTCATATCAAGCGGTGATATGCCTCTTTTTATCATCTCAATCGTCACCGCCGGTGTCATATCGCTGAATGCTCTCTGCACCTGCTCATCTACAGACTTTATCTGCTTTATATTGTCCTCTGTGATGTCGATACTGTTGTACGCAAGTATCCGCACAGCCCTGCGATTGCTTTCAGATGTATCTATCTGAAGCTCTTTAAGTATATCATCCACATTCTGAAATGCTTTTGATATACTGTCTCCCATATCTGCCCGCGGTGATGTCATAAGAGTCTCATATCCTGAGGCTGCTGCTTCTAATGACTGCTTCATTGCTTTGCCTGCTGTATACAGCTCATACACAGTGTCATCAGCGGATTCCAAGGTCAGTACATACGCCGGCTGCTGCTTCATCTGATTGAAAATATCACAGACATTATTGTACATACGTACCCTATCATCAGATGCCTCTACACTGCTATCACCAAACAGCGCTCCGTAGTATTTATTTTCCTGCTGCTTAAGCATCTCCACTACACGTTCAATAGGCTCTGTGTCTATTGAAACTCCTTTTTTTATGAGTGAAAGGTTGGCTTCTGCTGTCATGGAAAGTCTCGCTTCCTCAAGCTTTCTTTGAGCTGTCACAAGCCTTGCTTCCCGGCTGTCTGTAATCTGATTATCTAAAGCTTTGTTTGCTGAGGCTTGCGATGCTGCACTATCCCTGCCCCTTGCAGCTATAAGCTTTGACAGATTCTCTATCGTGACAGGTATGTTATCTGACTCTAATGTGACAATGTCATCTGCGGTCGCCTCACCTAATACATCACAGGCTTTCTTTGCCATGTCAAATGTCAGACCATCTTGTGACATAGTGGCATCTGTAGCCTTTTTTCCCATTGCCAGTGCTTCTGTCACTGCCCTTGCATAAAAATCACTGCTCACATTTTCTTCTGCTGCATTGATGCAGTCTACCTGATTCGCAAGCAGCACATTGTCAGGTGTAACGGCTATATCTTCATCTATCAGCCATCTGCACTGATTCAGATTCTCATCACTACTGTCTATATGAGCTTCCTCTAATATCTGTTTAAGCTGTGGCTTAAGCTCCTCAAACAGCTCATCTGATATCTCCGTCATTTTGGTTTTCTGCCTGTAATCTTGTACCTGACTGCTGCTGTACGTAGCCTTGTATACATTGGAAACCGTCGGATTCATGTTATTTCTGACCAGATATGCCTTTGTCTCATTGGATATATTTGTAAGGCTCTTTGCCCGGTCTATGGCATCTGTACCTGCCTTTATATTGTCATCTGTAGCAGGAATATCATATGCTTTCATCTGATTGATAAGCATGGCCGCTTCAGTCTGGCTTCCCGTGATGTCTGTAAGCTGCTCCATGCTCAGATCATCTCCATATATGGATATATCTACACCTGCCTTTGCCAGCACTGCTTTTATCTTGTCAGTCTCAGTGACAATGACATCGTAGCCGTCATCCTTTGCCGCTTTATAATCATCACTCGTGGTGGTGCTTGCAGTGACAATCATATCATTTCGCCTGTTTTTTGAGGTCTGATTCATGTCATTTAGCAGATTTTCTGCCATATCTGTGCCATCGTTGTTCCCGGCTTCGTTTTTAGCCTGTGGTCTTGCATATATCGTATCCGACATATCAACAGAGTTTGACGAACCGACAACAGCCGCCTTTTTTGACATATTGTCACTGCTGTCTGTCTTTATATAGTCTGAAACACGCATACCCGCTGTCATATCATTTATGGTTTTTGTGTCCGTATTTTTCGTATCTGTGCTTTTATTAATCAAATTCTCTATCTGCATATTTCCTGCTCCGTGCCCTGCATATATACCATCTCTGCAGCCTTTATTTATGGATATTCATACCTCGTATTTTTTATCCAACTGTTCAGAACCACCTTGAGAACAAGAAAATCTGCTGCTTACATGCAAGCATGACGCATCAGTTTTTTTGTTCTCAGTGGTCCTGAATAGTTATCTTTTTACTATATATCGACATATAATACACAAAAATAAAGACCGCGCCTTAAATTGGCGCGGTCCTTTACCCTGCTGTTTACCGGTATATTAGTATTTAAATACAGCAACTCCATAAGGCGCAAGTGGATAAGCAAATGAAAACGGTCTGCCGTCACACTCTGATTTGACTGCCTTATAATCCAGCTTCTTGTATGACTGTTTTGCTTTGCCTCTGCCCTTTGCAGCCTTCTTTACAGGCTCTTGTACCGTTTTACCGGTAAACTTAGGATCCTCACTATCTAAAACAAGCTGATATGTCTTGTGCTTTGGCACTCCGACTCTGTAATCAGGTCTCTCCACCGGTGTGAAATTGATGACAAAGAGCATATTATTCTTGCCATCCTTGCTCTTTCTGATAAAGCTGAAGATGCTTCTGTCTGCATCGTTTGCATTTATCCATTCAAAGCCTTCCCAGCTTGAATCCAGCTCATACAGACAGCGGTTTCTCCTATAGAGGTGAAGCAGCTCCTTTACCCAGTTCTGGATCTTTTTATGCTCCGGATTCTCAAGCAGATACCAGTCGAGTTCTCTTTCCTCACTCCACTCCTGCTTCTGTGCAAACTCCTGTCCCATGAAAAGAAGCTTCTTTCCACAGTGTCCCATCATAAATGCATATCCTGCCATGAGGTTCTTGAATTTATCCCCTTCTAAGCCCGGCATTTTGTTGAGCATAGAACACTTCAGATGTACCACCTCATCATGTGACAGTACCAGAATATATTTCTCACTCTCATTATAGCTCATCGCAAATGTCATCTTGTTGTGGTTATTTTTACGGAAATATGGATCCAGCTTCATATAATCAAGGAAGTCATGCATCCATCCCATGTTCCACTTGTAGCTGAAGTTCAGTCCGTCTTCCTCTACCTTGCCTGTTACCTTTGGCCATGCGGTAGACTCTTCGGCTATCATTACAGTTCCGTGATTTCTTCCAAGTATGAGTGTATTGATATGCTTGAAAAACTCTACTGCCTCGAGGTTCTTATTTCCTCCAAACTTGTTTGGCACCCACTGTCCGTCGTTCTTTCCATAGTCAAGATAAAGCATTGACGCAACTGCATCCACACGAAGTCCGTCTACGTGGTAATTTTCTATCCACATCAATGCACTTCCGATAAGGAAGTTCTTTACTTCATTCTTACCGTAGTCAAATATCTTTGTGCCCCAGTCAGGATGCTCTCCCTTTCTTGGGTCTGCATACTCATATGTGGCTGTTCCGTCGAAATTGGCAAGTCCATGCGCATCCTTTGGGAAATGTGCAGGTACCCAGTCGAGGATTACTCCGATATTATTTTTATGGCACTGATCAACAAAGTATGCAAAATCCTCAGGCTCTCCATACCTCGATGTAGGTGCATAGTAGCCTGTCACCTGATATCCCCATGAGCCATCAAACGGATACTCTGAAATACCCATAAGCTCAATATGTGTATATCCCATAGTTTTTACATAGGATATGAGTGATTTTGCAAGCTCCCTGTATGTATAAAAGCCATCATCATCCCTGCCCGGATGTCTCATCCATGAGCCCGGATGGCACTCATATATAGCCATAGGTGAAGAATATACATCAGCATCTGACTTTGCTGCTCTCTTATCCATCCACTCTTTGTCAGTCCATGTGAAGTGCTCGATATCTGTGATGATTGACGCCGTTCCCGGACGAAGCTCTGCGTAGTTTGCATATGGATCTGCCTTGTACAGCTTGTCACCCTGTTCAGTGACTATAATAAACTTATACATCTGACCCTTTTGCGCTCCAGGTACAAAAAGCTCATACACTCCCATGGTTTCCGGCTCTACGCGCTTCATCTCATGACTGGTCTCATTCCAGTCGTTAAACTCACCAAACACGTATACTTCCCTCGCATGTGGCGCCCAGACGTCAAAGCACACTCCTTTTTTTCCTTTGCGCTCAGCTAAGTGAGCGCCCATCTTCTTGTAGATATCATAGTGTGTTGCCTGACCAAACAGGTAACAATCCATTGCTGTAAAATTACACATATATATACCCCCCATAAGTATTTATTTTTCCCTGAAATGATCCTCTTTGAGTACAATTCGGTCATCATCTGTATATCGCCTGGCTGTCAGAATACTTATAGCCTTCTTAAGTCCGCTGTGAGCCTCCCTGTCTATAGCCTCGTCAATTATATCCTTGACCTCTGTCAGAGTGGTAGCCTGGTCTATCCTCTCAATATTGCTGATTCTGTTATGCAATGCAAGAATAGCCATCTCATCTATCTTGTACCCAAGCTCTGCAGAGTACGATTTGGCAAACAATACGAGTTCATCATTTGTAAAAATAGGGACCGATATCTTTTCCGTGAACTTGGATGCAAAGCCCTCATCCATTGAGAGTGCCTTCTTTATACCCTTTGATGTATCCTCAAGTATATAGAGTGTTCCTGTAATATCATGCTCCATCAAAAATGATAGCTGGGCAGCTATGCTGCGGTCGATATCACCGGCTCTTTCTATGATGAGACAGCCTCCTGTTATCTTTCTGACTACCTGCTGCACATCCTTTTTATTGAGTGCGGCAGCATCAATCTTTCCCATCTTTCCTGTGAGCTGTTCACCATCTTTTTGTAATACCTTTATAAAGCTTGTAGCAAGCATTGTCTTTCCGCAACCCTGCTCTCCCTGTATAATGAGGTTGCCTGTGGATGCGTTTTCTTTCCTGTTGAAATGATCAAGCACTGCATTATATGCCTTGCAAATCTGATCCTCCATACCCTTTACCGGTATGAAATATGAAAATATAGCTTTCTGTTCGCTTGTAAGCTCTTTTATATGTTTTGTTTCTTTCAATTTCGAGTCATCTTCTTCGCTGTCTAAATCCTCCGGCAATGAAATATCCGGCATTTTTCTTGTCTTAGCCATATCCAGCTTCTTCTCCAGTCCCGGATTCTTTGCTGTCATCTTGGCTATTTCCTGCTCGATAAATGATGTCACATGATCAAAATCTCTCTTCTCAGAAGTGTTTTCTTCCTCCTGTGTAGCCTCTTCATCTGCTGTATCATCATCGGCATTTAACATATCATCTGTTATTTCAGGCATCATGGTAGTCGGCTGCATGAGTATCTCGTCTTTCTCAGACTCCTCTGCCATAATTATATCCTCCGGCTCTCCAACCGGTTCCCTGGCTTCATCTGCAGCCTCTTCAGGTACTTCCCGTGACTCCTGCACTTCTTCTATAGCTTCTTCTATAGCCTCTTCCGGTGCTTCCTGCGGCTCCTGTGCTTCGTCTATAGTATCTTCAGGTGCTTCCTGCGGCTCCTGTACTTCATCCACAGTCTCCTCTGCATAAAGCTCCTGCATATCCGGTTTCTGCTCTTCTTCAGGCTCCTTCACGGCAGCTTTCTGCTCTATAATATCAACCGGGACCTTCAAATACTCCTCCTCAAGAAGTTCCTTCGGAGTGACACCTGCATCCAGCTTTGGAATGACATCATTTAGTCTCTCCATGATGTCTCCTGCCTCCTGAAGTGCTCTTGCCTTAGCTGACTCAAGTTTCTGCTGCTCAGCCTCTTTAAGTGCAATTTCAGCCGCATGTCTGGTCTTTTCCCATTCTTCAAGCACATCCTGTATAGACATCTGTCCTGTAATCTGATGCTCAAGCTGAGTCTTTTCACTCATGACCATAGACATCTGTCCGTCAGCGTCTTCACCCAAAAGCTCCTTGAAATTCAACTTAAGTGAACCATCTATCTCTTCATCTGTAGCGATATGCTCTGTCTCTTCCGGCTGCTGTACATACTCTTCCTGCTCCTTTTCGAGCTTGAGATAAGGAATATCCTCAACTATCTTTTTGATGGTATCCATCGTATCAGCAACTTCATTCTTGCCCTTGGCCTCCATGATCTGCTGCATACCCTTGGCAATCTCCTGCTGTAAATTTACAGTATTGAACTTCTCCTGATTTACAGTAATCTGCGGAATAGTTACGTCATCATGCACTATCTCTCCGCCCTTTACCATCTCCATGGCACCTATCTCGGTGACCTCAGCCGTATCCTCTGTCTTAGCCGGCTTTTCCTTCTCTGCCTTGAAGCGTCTGTACTTTTCCTCCTGAGCCTTGGTAAGTGGCTGATAAAGCATCTTAAGCTCCAGCGCGCGCTCCACATATGGTCCGTCTCCGAACCACAGAATGAGCTCATCGCAGGCATCTATACACTTATCGGCTTTTCCGGCCTTGTGGTATAGATATGCAAGCTCATATGCCCACTCCTCAGTGTATTCTTCATCCTTGTACTCTTCAAGAATAGTGATAAGCTCATCAAATGAAGCTCCCTGCCCTTTTTTGATGGCATATCTTAATACATACTTCATATCATCATGAGGCGCTATCTCAACAAACTCATCATAATACTCTGTAGCAGCATCATAATCACCCATCTTGATGGCAACCTCAGCCAGTCTGTATATAATCATCCTGCCGATTGGTGAACGGTCATAGGCCATTAAAAGTATGTCCCTTGCATCCTGGTATCTTTCGGCCTTCTCGTAGATTTCGCCGATTTTAACGAGTGTATTTACATTTTTAATTTTGTTCCAATTTATGCTATCCGCAATCTCTGCTGCGCTCATATAGCCCTCCTCGGCGCTTAGGGCTTTTATCTGATCCAGCTTGAGATTGTATTCGTATTTATCCACTTATTTCACCTACTCGTATTTAAGCTTATTATTTTTGGTATCTACGCCTGTTGTCTTTGTATAATCCCTTGTGTCCTCAGGAAGCTTCTTTTTCCTGAGAGCATAATTAACAACTCTTTTCACAATATAGTATATCACAGCAAAGGTTGGAACACCAAGTAACATTCCAAGAAAACCAAACATTCCTCCGCCGATTAGTATGGCAAACATAACCCAGAAGGTCGAAAGACCGGTAGATGAGCCAAGTATCTTAGGCCCTATTATATTGCCATCCACCTGCTGCAGCACGACAATAAATATCAGAAGATAAAGCGCATGCCACGGACTCTGAATTACTACTATGAGTAACGATGGAATTGCACCGATAAACGGTCCGAATACCGGAATCACATTTGTGACGCCGATAATCACTGCAACGAGCACCGATGATGGAATCCTTAAAATCAGACATCCGAAATATGCAATCACACCTATAATCAGTGAATCTATAATCTTACCGCTTATGAAGCCTCCAAAAATCTCATTTGTCTTTCTGATCGTCTCAATGATGATATTGCCTGTCTTTGGCTTGCAGACAGCATATATTATCTTTTTGCTCTGTCCTGCAAGAGTCTCCTGAATACTCATCACATAGACCATCACGATTATTCCGATAATAAAATTAAGTAAGCCTCTGACTACCGAAATCACACCGGTTGTAATCTGTGCAACATACTTCTGTGCCTCAGGAATCAGCTTTTCTGTGGCATAATTCTCAATGTAGTCGGTTGCATTCTGTAAACCTGTGCTCGCGAGCTCAGCAATTTTGCTGTCCCCGAAATTGCCGTTCTTTATCATGTTAATGAATGCCGCAACATCATTTGGCAGTGTCTTCATAAGTCCCGATATACTTGCTATGACAGAAGGCACAATAGCCGCAATGAGGAGCGAAATAATTGCTACAAGAATAATAACCGAGCCTGTGATTGCAAGAGCTCTTGAAACCTTTCGCAGCTTGCTTTCGCTTTTCATCTTTTTGGAAAGAAGCTTTTTAAAGCATCTTTCCAGCCACAGCATGACAGGATTCATCAGGTATGCAAGCACAAGTCCCATTATAATAGGCATTGCTGCCGCAAGCAGCTTGCTCCATATGCCTGCAAAGCCCTCAAATCTGTACAGTGCAAAGAAAAACAGTATACTGACTGCAAACGTGACAAATACCATGACACCTATTCTGATCAGATGTGGCCATTCCTCACGCCCCGGGTGCGAATTCTGCTTCGCACCCTTATCTGCATTTATCTCAATGTTTGATTTTTTACCAGCTTTTCCGGTTTCTTCCATCGGATTAAACTCTCCTTATTTACGATTATAGTTGATGAGACATCCCTTTAATATTATCTCTCTTTCATCATCTGTGAGCTCACCCATCTTCAGTGTAAATGGCTTTAATTCACCATCCTTGACAACATATGCCTCAAACTCCGTCTTTGCATCCTCGATTTCCTTCTTGATTCCCGGAAGGAAGATATAGTCGAGGTTGTGGAACGGAAGCTCTCCCTCATCGATGATGAATGGAAGCATTCCCCAGTTGATAAGGTTTGAACGGTATCTCTTTGTGGCATACTCGTTTGCGATATTTGCCCAGCCTCCGAGTACCTTCTGGCAGCTGGCAGCCTGCTCTCTTGCTGAGCCGTCACCCGGCTTAACAGCAAAAATTGTGCTTCCAAAGCCCATATTCTCATGGCTTGCCTCAGGGAATTTTTTCTTTACTACTCCCATGATTTCAGCAACCTCAGGAACAGCCTTTCCTGCGCACTCACCACTCTCTATAGCCTTCTGGGCCTTCTGGATTTCCTTTGCTCTGCCTACATACTCAGGATCCTTTCTTGAAAGTGCGAACTCTGCAAGTCCAAGAGGGTTTGAACGATATGAAGATGTCTCTCCTGAAGGAATGAGCTCATCTGTTGTAGTAACAGGATCATGAATCTCTGAAACCACCTTAAGGAGCATATTCTCAGGAAGCGCGCTCATTGCCGGCCAGTCCTTGATGTTTGGTCCGAACTGGATTTCAACTGAAGGATCTGCCACTCCATGGCTGTCAAATACACGGTTCTCATATATAGTCTTGTCAAAGAAATATTTTGGCTTTGTAAAGTTGACATCAATATCCGCTGCTGATGTAAGGAAGCCCTTGTTTGCTGCTGTTGCAGCGATTGAACGTGCATCCATGAGTGCCACTGAGCTGATCTGTCCGTTCTGTACCTTAGAACCCTCTCTGTTAGGGAAGTTTCTTGTTGAATGACGGATAGAGAATGCGTTGTTGGCAGGTGTATCTCCTGCACCAAAGCAAGGTCCGCAGAAAGCAGTCTTTACGATTGCACCTGTCTCAAGAAGCTTTGCTACAGCTCCGTTTTTCACAAGCTCCATGTATATTGGAGTAGATGCCGGGTAAACACTCAGTGTAAACTCGTCTGCTCCGATTGAATGTCCGTTTAATATGTCAGCCGCATCGCAGATATTCTCAAATCCACCGCCTGCACAGCCTGCGATGATTCCCTGGTCTACATACAGTTTTCCGTCTCTTACCTTACTCTTTAAATCAAGCTTCACCTTGCCGTCAAAGCTTACCTCAGCTCTCTTCTCACAGTCATCGAGAATATCCATGAGGTTTGCATTGAGCTCATCGATAGTGTAGGTATTGCTTGGGTGGAATGGCATAGCTATCATTGGGCGGATCTGGCTTAAATCAATCTCAATAAATCTGTCGTAGTAAGCCACCTCACCCGGATTAAGCTCCTTGTGGTCCTCAGCCCTACCGTGAATCTCAAAGAATTCCTTAACCTGGTCATCTGTTCTCCAGATAGAAGAAAGACATGTAGTCTCTGTTGTCATAACATCGACACCTATACGGAAGTCAACGCTCAGATTAGACACACCCGGTCCTACAAACTCCATAACTTTGTTCTTTACAAATCCGTTTCCGAATACCTCTCCGATAATTGCAAGTGCGACATCCTGTGGTCCAACGCCCTTGATTGGCTCTCCTGTCAGGTAAATGCCTACTACCTCAGGCATATCAATATCATATGTCTGTTCAAGAAGCTGCTTAACAAGCTCAGGTCCACCCTCGCCGACTGCCATAGTACCAAGTGCACCATAACGTGTATGTGAATCAGAACCAAGTATCATTTTTCCGCCGCCGGCAAGCATCTCTCGTGCAAACTGATGGATAACTGCCTGATGAGGTGGTACATAGATTCCGCCGTACTTCTTTGCACATGTGAGACCAAACATGTGGTCATCCTCATTGATTGTTCCACCAACTGCACAAAGGCTGTTGTGACAGTTTGTAAGTACATACGGGATAGGGAATTTCTCAAGTCCTGAAGCTCTTGCTGTCTGAATGATACCTACAAATGTGATATCATGCGATGTAAGCTTATCAAACTTAATCTGAAGCTTGTCCATATTGCCGGATGTATTGTGCTCCTTTAAAATACCGTAAGCAATTGTCTCCTGCTTAGCTGTCTGTTTATCGATGTCCATGCCGGTCTTGCTTTTGACAGCTGCCTGAGCATCCGGTCCATCAATTATTACTTCCTTACCGTTTAAAAGGTAAGCACCGTTTTCATATAATTTCACTTATTCTACCTCCGTATGTGTATTTCAAAATTCTTTTATTTACTATTATATAATATTATAGGTAATTGTGGCAATAAATAAATCACCATCTACCTTAATTTCGAATTTTCCTCCCATCAAATGGGTCAGATTCTTTGCAATCGAAAGTCCAAGTCCACTTCCTTCAGTGGTTCTCGACCTCTCTCCCCTCACAAAACGCTCTGTCAGGTCCACATTTCCGTTGCTTACTATGTCAAGCTCGTTCTTAGACACATTCTTTATTGTAAAAACTGCCTTTTTATCTGCCTTTTCAAGCTCTACATACACTCTGGTATTTTCCAGTGCATATTTTGCGGCATTAGTATACAGATTTTCAATAGAGCGGTAAAGCTGACGCCCATCCGCATAGATAAATATCTGTTCTGATGGAATTTTTGTAACTATTGTCAGATTTCTCGACTCAAATCGCTCATTGAATTCACCTCCGGTCTGGTATAAAAGCTCAACCAGATCAAGCTTTTGCATATTGAGCTTCACATTTCCCGAGGTAATCTTTGATGTCTCTACCAAATCCTCTGTAAGCTGCTTTAAGCGCTGTGACTTTTCCTCCAGCACATGTATATAGTATTTGGCATTTTCATTTTCCAGATTTTCCCTCTTAAGCAGGTCAACATAGTTGACTATTGAAGTCAGAGGTGTCTTTATATCATGTGATACGTTTGTTATTAGGTCTGCCTTTAATTTTTCATTCTTAAGGCTCTCATTCACCGAGCTCATAAGACCCTGGCGTATATGGTTGACAGCCTCCGCCACCTTTTTCTGCTGCCCATGAAACTCATTGACATTAAGTGTAGTGTCAAGCGCTCCTTCCGAGATAGCTTCAAGAGCCTCCTGTATGCGCATTATCTCTTTGGTTTTTTGTGTGTGGATATCCTTTTTCTCAATAACTCTTTTCAAAAGCTCATAGCCCTTGTACATCAGGCTGTGTGTGTAAAGTATATTGCCTTTTATCTTCCTTACAATGCTCTGGTATAAAATAATAAAAGCCAGATCAAACAAAAAAGTAAATGTGCCGGCCGTCATAATGAGTGATGCATAGTCAAAATGCTGGTTTTTTACGCCTGAAATCACTTTTCCCATAAATACCATGAGCAGTGTAAATATCACCAGCATCACATCAGAGTATACCTTGTCAATCGGTAAATAGTATATTGTGTAATCATCCTCTGATTTTCTGCCGGCCACGTTTGCCATATATGCCAGGCTCACAAAGCTGCCTACCAGGCCCGCAAGCGATATTAGTGTATATATATCAATATTTCCATGCGCATCGTGCCTGAATGCATAGCCTGTGGCAAACACTCCTGTTACCATAAGTATCATGCATAGCTGATGTAAGACTATGACCGCCGCTTTTTTTCCTATCGTATACTGCTTCATTTGTTGTCCTCTATCTTATAGCCTACTCCCCAGACCACCTTCAGATAGCGTGGCTCCTTAGGATTTATCTCTATTTTTTCCCTGATATGTCTGATGTGCACAGCAACTGTATTGTCGGCGCCTATCGCCTCCTCGTTCCATATGCTCTCATATATTTCGTTTATTGAGTAGACCTTTCCCTTATTTTTAAGGAGTAAAAGCAGTATATTGTATTCAATCGGTGTGAGCTTTACCTCCTCACCATCCACAGTCACCTTTTTTAAATCATCATTTACCAAAAGGCCTCCGGCTTCATAAACCTTATCTCCGGCTGCATCATTGCTTGAGAGAGTGGTATATCTGCGAAGCTGTGACTTTACCCTTGCCACAAGCTCAAGCGGATTAAAAGGCTTTGTGACATAATCATCAGCCCCCACATTGAGGCCTAAAATCTTGTCAGCATCCTCTGTCTTTGCCGAGAGAATAATTATCGGCACCCTGCTTTCCTTTCGTATCTGCAGAGTAGCTCTTATTCCGTCGAGCTTTGGCATCATGACATCTATTATCATGAGGTCTATTTTTTTATTCTTCATAATTTCAACCGCCTGTATGCCGTCGTAAGCCTTCTCCACGTCGTAACCCTCCTGCATCAGGTAAATCTCAATTGCCTCAACTATTTCCTTGTCGTCATCACAAACTAATATTGTCATATTATCCTCCTTCTATGAATTTTGAACAGAAACCTTCTCCTGCCGTTAGTCAGCTATATTTTATCAGATTATCCACTTTGTTTTTCTTAAAATCTGCTTAATATTACCCACTTTAAATATAAGCCAAAAAGCAGCCGTTCTGTTTTGAACTGCTGCTTTATATTACATAGGTGTGTTTCATTTCCCTTTATTTCCGGTGATGCTCTGCCACATTCTGTGGATACCGTCTGTGAGCTCCTTTCCCTCCTTTGTGTTGATAACAGGTGGATTGCCGGCTTTTCTGCTTATTGCCTTATAATCCTCATCAACAGACGATTTTGAGCCGAGAGCCTTGGCTTCATCCTTATCATTGCTATGATTTGATCCGGCATCAGGTGTATCGTCTGCAAGCTTCACTTCACCCACTACACCATCTCCCAGGTCCTCGCCCTCAGCAAGTCCCAGTTTTCTGATATAATCCATATTTACCTTGATTTCAGTCTGTCTGTTTGCATAGATAGACTTCTCTTCCTTGTCAATAGTACGCTCCTCTACAGGCTTACCTGCATTTTTCTGACGTTCTATCTCCTTATTTCTGTCATCGATAATCTTAAGATACTTCTCCGTATCTGACAAATCCTGAAGCTGTCCCTTGAGCTCATACTGGTTAGTTTTAACTATCTTCTCCTGCTCTGCAATCCTATCCTTCATATTCTTGCACAGCTTTTCAAGTGACTCGTTGGTATCATTGATGATATCACGCACTCTTGAAAGCGCCTCATCCGTATAGATAACCGATGCTGCATACACATCCTCAGCCTTTCTGCTTGCATCCCAGACTATCTGATCCCCCTTCTTTCTGAACTCTCTCTCTGCGTGATTGCGACTCTGCTCAGTAAGCTCATACTCATCCTGTATTGCATATATACACTTATTCAGCTCAGCAAGTAAATCTATCATTTGCTGCTTGTTTATGATCACCCTGCTCGGCTCCGGCTTATACGGCTCCGCCTTTGAGAGCATGATATGAATTTCTCTTAGTACCTTTTCTGTTTTATCGTTCGCATTCATTTTCTATTTCCTCGGATTTAAATTAACATTATAACTATTCAGGGTGGTTATAAATACTCACCACTTACCCATATTTTATATGAAAATCCGCTTCTCGTAAATAGCCAAATGAATAATAATAGCTACTGATTACAGCCCTTTATAATTAAATCAATCCCGCTGCCGCATTTCTCAGCTCATCTGCCGCATGCTTTATCTCGGCAGCCTGCTCTTCGCTCACATTTCCGGGCTTTGTCCTTGAAATAAGCTTCTTCACATATGAAAGTGACGATTTCACACTCTTTTTCTGTGCGCTGTCCATAGCCCTTCTTTTTTCCTTGTCAGCCATGATATTTTCCACCTGTCGCACAAGCGTATCAGCCTCACTTCTTGCATCAATATAAGCCTTTCTCTGTCCGTCTGTTGCCTCATACTCCTGTGCCTCGCGGATTGCCTGCTCAATCTCAGAATCAGACAAATTTGAGCTTGCGGTAATCGTAATCTCCTGATGCTTTCCTGTGCCCAGATCCTTTGCAGAAACCTGCACAATGCCGTTTGCATCTATATCAAACGTCACCTCTATCTGCGGCACACCTGCCGGAGCCGGCTTGATGCCCTTTAGCCTGAAGTTTCCAATCAGCTTATTGTCCCTTGCAAACTGCCTCTCACCCTGCAGTACCTTTATATCCACAGAGGTCTGGAAGCTTCCTGCAGTTGTAAAAATCTGGCTGTATCTCGTAGGAATAGTCGTATTTCTGTCAATTATTTTGGTTGAGACACCACCAACTGTCTCAATTCCGAGTGAAAGCGGTGTGACATCCATCAGTATAATCTCTGCCGCACTGCTGCCTGCGACAATTGCTCCACCGAGCTTGCCACCCTGTACTGCTGCACCGAGTGCCACGCACTCGTCAGGATTCAGGTTGTGTGAAGGCTCTTTTCCTGTAATTCTTCTGACCTCCTCAACAACAGCCGGCACACGTGTCGAGCCTCCTACCAACAGCACCATTCCAAGCTCTGCTGCGGAAATTCCCGCATCTGAAAGTGCCTGATTTACAGGAATAGCAGTTCTCTCCACCAGATCCTTTGTTATCTCATTAAACTCAGCCCTTGTGAGGTTCATCTCCATGTGGACCGGCTGTCCCTTTACAGTGGTGATAAACGGCAGGTTGATAGTGGTTGAGGATGAGGATGAAAGCACCTTTTTTGCCTTCTCAGCCTCCTCCCTGACACGCTGCATAGCAGTATTATCCTTTCTCAGATCCACATTCTGCTGTCTGTAAAACTCTGTGACAAGATAATTCGTGATTCTCTCATCAAAATCATCTCCACCCAGATGATTATCACCGGCTGTGGCAAGCACCTCTATCAGATTGTCCCCTATTTCGATAACAGACACATCGAAAGTTCCTCCTCCGAGGTCGTAGACAAGAATTTTCTGCTGCTGTCCGTGGTCCAGTCCGTATGCGAGTGCCGCAGAGGTTGGCTCATTTATGATTCGAAGCACATTAAGACCAGCAATCCTTCCTGCATCCTTAGTTGCCTGCCTCTGCGCATCCGAAAAATATGCGGGAACAGTAATTACGGCGTCAGTTACAGTCTCACCGATATAGTCCTCTGCATCCTTTTTCAGCTTTCTGAGAATCATAGAAGAAATCTCAGGAGCTGAATACAGCTTTCCGTCCACCCTTGCCCTGAAATCGCTTCCCATCTGTCTCTTTATTGAGAAAAATGTCCTGTCCACATTGACTGCTGCCTGCCTCTTTGCAGCCTCGCCAACCAGTCGCTCTCCATTTTTTGTAAAAGCCACTACAGACGGAGTTGTTCTCTGACCCTCGCTGTTAGTTATGACTACCGGCTGATTGTTCTCCAATACTGCCACACAGCTGTTTGTTGTTCCTAAATCTATACCTATAACCTTGCCCATTTTATGCCTCACTGTTTACTAATGTTTATTTTCTGAATAGTTACATCTTAATAATACTTTATGCTTCGAAAATTCACTCGTCAAGGCATGAGGCTGTTATTTCAGAGAATGTTTATACTTTTAATTTTTATATCACAACATAACAACAAAGGCACCGCCGAAGCAGTGCCTTTATTGATTAGTTTATAGGTTGGATTAAATGATAATTGAGGATTGCTTATTCACTTACTTTCTTTTTGAGTAATCCGAGTAATCCACATGCAATGAAGGCTCCGATTACTAATGCTACAAGATACATTAACGGATTTCCGATTGTAGGTACTACGAAGATTCCTCCGTGAGGTGCCATGAGTGTACATCCAAATGCCATTGAAAGTCCACCTGCCACTGCTGAACCAACTGCACATGCCGGAAGGACATGAAGCGGATCAGATGCTGCGAATGGGATTGCACCCTCTGTGATAAATGATAATCCCATGATAAAGTTCGTAGGTCCTGCCTTTCTCTCCTCTGCTGTGAACTTGTTCTTGAAGAAGATTGTTGCAAGAGCGATTGCGAGTGGTGGAACCATACCACCAATCATAACTGCTGCCATGATATTGTAGTTTCCGGCAGCGATTGAAGCTGTACCAAATACATAAGCGGCTTTGTTTACAGGGCCACCCATATCTATTGCCATCATTCCTCCGAGAAGTACTCCGAGAACTACTGCGCTTGCACCGTTAAGTCCATTAAGACCGTTGTTGATAGCTGTATTTAAAGCTCCGATTGGAGGCTCAACTACAAACTGCATTATAACGCCTATGAGGAATATACCAAGCAGCGGATAAAGAAGAACCGGCTTCACACCATCAAGACTCTCAGGAAGCTTAGAGAATATCTTCTTTAAGAGATTTACAATATATCCTGCAACGAAACCTGCAACCAGTGCTCCAAGGAAGCCTGATGTACCGTTTGCTGCGATTGAACCGCCTACGAAACCAACTGCAAGACCCGGACGGTCAGCAATACTCATAGCGATAAAGCCTGCAAGGATAGGAAGCATAAATCCAAATGCTGTTCCACCGATTCCCTTAAACAATGCTGCGCCCTGTGTAATAGTACCGAAATTTGCTCTCTGGTCAGCCGGCAGTGAATTAAGGTCAACACTGAATCCATCGATAAGGAACGCGATTGCGATAAGGATACCACCACCAACTACGAACGGAAGCATATGTGAAACACCGTTCATCAGATGCTTGTAAATCTGATGTCCAATGCTCTCCTTTCCACCAATAGATGAATGTGAAGCCTCTTTTTTACCTGATGCCTTAAATACAGGAGCATCACCGGCAGCAATTCTCTTTACGAGCTCCTCTGTCTTATTTATTCCGTCAGAAACCTGACACTCAATAACCTTCTTTCCGTCAAAACGGTCTGTAGGCACATTTGTATCACATGCAACGATAACACCGGTAGCCTTTGCAATCTCATCATCTGTGAGTACATTTTTAGCTCCGGCTGAGCCTCTTGTCTCAACCTTTACCTGATATCCCAGCTCCTTGGCCTTTTTCTCAATAGCCTCAGCAGCCATATAAGTATGGGCAATTCCTGTAGGACAGGCTGTAACTGCAACGATAAATACATCGTCCTTCTTCACCTCAACAGGTTCCTTTGCCTCCTTTGCAGCCTCCTTCTCATCCTTTGCCTTTTCAGCACTGTCGATGATATTTAAAAACTCATCTACTGAGCCAGCATTGATAAGAGAATTTGTAAACTGCTCGTCCATCAGCATAACAGAGAGCTTGCTGAGCACCTGAAGATGCACATTGTCCTCTGTGTTTGGTGCAGCGATAAGGAAAATAATCTTTGCAGGTGTACCGTCGAGTGATTCAAAGTCAACCCCATCCTTTACAACCATTGCTGCAAGACCTGCTTTAGTAACGGCATCAGACTTACAATGAGGAATTGCTATACCCATTCCAATTCCTGTTGTGCCTTCCTCCTCTCTTGCAAAAACGCCCTTGCGATACGTTTCAACATCGGCAATTTTGCCACTTTTTGCCATCAAATCAATACACTGATTCAATGCTTCGGTTTTTCCGGCAGGCGTACCATTTAAATTGATACTCTCAGCTGCCAATAAATCCCTGATTGTCATATATCATTCCTCCTAATATAATATATTAATTATTTATATCAACCTTTTGATACCGTTTGTTTAATTGGAAGCATTCTCCCATTTTTCTATAAGTGCCTCAACCTCAGGCTTTGTAGCAAGCTCCTCAGAAAATGCACTTGCACTTCCTGTACATACTCCATAAATAAATGCCTGCTTATAATCATTTGATTTGAGGTATCCGTAAACAAATCCGGCTACCATCGAATCACCTGCACCAACAGAGTTTTTGAGCTTTCCCTTAGGAGCCTTAGCCTTAAACTCCTGTCCGTTCTCAGTCACAAGCACTGCTCCGTCACCTGCCATAGAAACAAGCACGTTTCTTGCGCCCTGCTCCTGAAGCTTCTTTGCATACTTTATCACATCGTCCTTGTCTGTAATCTCAACCCCGAATATCTCACCGAGCTCATGATTGTTTGGCTTGATAAGGAATGGCTTATACGCAAGCACATTTGTGAGCAGATTTCTCGTCGCATCAACCACGATATTTATTCCGCGGCCCTCAAGATGCTTCATGATATCCATATACATTGATGAAGGCATCACATCAGGAATACTTCCTGCGAGCACAAGCACATCAGACTCCTTTAAGCAGTCAAGCTTCTCATAAAGCTTTTTAATGTTGTCCTCAGTGATTACCGGTCCCTGACCATTAATCTCGGATTCCTCATTTGAGCGAAGCTTCACGTTGATACGTGAAATACCATCCTCCACCTCTATAAAATCAGTATTAACGCCTTTTTTTCCTAGAAGTCTTTTAATTTCATTTCCTGTAAAACCCGCTGTAAAACCAAGTGAAGTATTGCTCATTCCAAGATTCTTAAGAACCATGGAAACATTGATGCCCTTACCACCTGCAAAAATCTTCTCTCCAGTCGTTCTATTGACTACTCCTGTCTTAAAATCTGTTACATCAACAATATAATCTAATGATGGATTAAAGGTAACTGTGTAAATCATGTTAGACCTCCTTAATATTTTTGTATTTCTTATAGTTGTCATTGTTTAGTGCATTTGTAACAATTACAGCATCCTCAAAATCAGCAAACTTGATACTTGATACCTGTGAAAACTTACTGTCATCCGCAAGAATGTATTTCTCCTTGCTATTCTCCATGGATTTCTTTTTAACCATGGCCTCCTTTATCTCCGGAGTTGTAAATCCATTCTTCACAGTAATTCCGTTGGTTCCCCAGAAGCCCTTCGTAAAATTATATTTATCGAGCGTCACAACGGCCTCATCTCCGACAATAGCCTCAGTAGTAGACTTGAACTCGCCACCCAGAATATATACTGTATATCCCCTATCGGAAATTCTCTTGGCATTAGTCAAAGAGTTTGTAACAAAAACCACATTCTTTGCAGTAATATAATCAATCATGACTGCTGTTGTAGTACCGGCATCTATATAAACAAAATCATTATCCACAATAAGTGATGCCGCATATCTGGCAATCTGTTCCTTTTCGCTGCGATTCTGCTTAAGCCTGTTGATAACCTTCTCATCCTGAGTATGGATATTCGTATTATTGGCAATCGCACCACCATGTACCTTGGTGAGATACCCCTTCTTGTCCATTGCAACCAGATCACGTCTGATTGTTGACTCGGATGTATCAAGCTCATCCATAAGCTGCTGAACAGTCACACTTCCCATCGAATCTAATATATCGAGTATTTTTTTACATCTATCTTCCGCCAGCATCTAATCACCCCTGTTTTCAAATTGCTCAAAGACTATCATTTAATCTTTTATATTCAATTATTTTCCTTTTTTATTAAAATCAATAATCATCTAACTTGTAGTATTATTATATTTTCAAAATCAGTCATTGTCAATCATAATCAGTCATTTATATTCACAAATAATCACCATGAAAATTGTTAAAATTATATAAGGTCAAATTTCAAATTGTGTAATATATGCAAAAGTAATATTCTAATTTTGTGCAGAATATATTACATCTGTCTCTTATACACATCTCCGAGCCCACGAGACTCGACG
>ERZ1026955.509-NODE-509-length-20205-cov-11.028834_pt1 | contig 20205 bp, 18 predicted proteins | sample MGYA00519459_ERZ1026955 | MGnify/ENA primary metagenome ERZ1026955 (study PRJEB26926, sample SAMN06164833) | human gut metagenome | biome: ENVO:00009003; feature: ENVO:2100002; material: ENVO:00002003 | host: Homo sapiens | place: USA | collected 2012 ...
ATCATTTTTTTAATCTGCCGGGCAGCATACCTGTGCTTGGCTGGCTTTTGATTTTTAATACATTGATTGCAGGGCTGATTACTTCCTTTATCAATGCAAGGTTGCTGGAACCAATTACCAGACTCAGTAAAGCAATGAAGGAAGTTTCGCAGGGAGATTTTGAACAGCACTTGGAAACGAACAGCCGTATCGCAGAAGTTGGAGAATCTTACCAGAGTTTTAATGTGATGACAAAAGAGCTTCGTGCAACAGAAGTACTGCAGATGGACTTTGTCTCCAATGTTTCTCATGAGTTTAAGACCCCGATCAATGCCATTGAAGGGTATACCATGCTTCTTCAGGGAGAAGAACTGTCTCAGGAGCAAGAGGAATATGTAGAAAAAATCCTGTTTAATACCCAGAGGCTTTCCGGATTGGTTGGAAATATTTTGCTGTTATCCAAGTTAGAGAATCAGAACATACCAATGAAAAAAACAGAATATCGTTTGGATGAACAGATCCGTCAGGCATTTCTTTCCCTGGAGACAAAATGGACAGAAAAAGAAATTGGTTTCCAGGTAGAGCTGGAGGAAGTTAAATATACTGGGAATGAAGGACTTTTTATGCATATATGGATGAATCTTTTAGATAATGCGATTAAGTTCAGTCCTGCAAAGGGGACAATTATGATGTTTCTGAAGCAGGAAAAGGATTCTGTAATGTTTATTCTGGAAGATGAAGGACCGGGAATAGAGGATGATGTGAAAACCAGAATATTTGATAAATTTTATCAGGCAGACGGTTCTCACAAAGCAGAAGGAAATGGTCTCGGCCTTGCACTTGTGAAACGGATCGTAGATAGTGCCGGAGGAACAATCAAAGCAGAAAACCGTGAATATGGTGGATGCAGATTTGTTGTAGAGCTTCCAATACAGAAAGATGAGGCCATATAAGTTTAAGAAAAACAGATAGAGGAGGAATTACATGACATTTTATCAGGAATTGCAGTTAAATCAGGCAGGTTCTAAAAATCTGTTGAAAAAGAGTGAAACAGTGAAAGAAAAATCATATCATATACTGGTATATTTGGTAAAGATAGCTGTTACAATGGCATTTTGTTTTTTATTTGTTACTATTTTCAGTATCTTATTTGGAAATGAGAATAGTATTGTGGGTGTAGTAGTTTTATTATGCCTTATGGTATTTCGGAATGCGGATCTGGGGATCCACATCGGACAATCTACGATGCTTTTGGCTTTGTTCTTTGTAATTATGACTGTATGCCCGCATTTAGCAAACCAGCTTTCACCGGTACTTGGAATGCTGTTAAACATTGCTGCACTGGCAGTGCTGATTCTGTTCGGATGTCATAACCCATTCATGTTTAACCAATCCACATTGGTTCTTGGTTATCTGTTATTGTATGGATATGATGTAACAGGAAAAAGTTATCAGATGCGATTAACCGGAATGGCATTAGGTGCAGCACTTACCTGCTTCGTATTTTATCGAAATCATAAAAACAGAACGTATAAAAGAAATTTGAATGATTTGGTACAGGAATTTGATATATCTTCTTCCAGAACAAAGTGGCAGTTATGTCAGATCATATGCGTACCGGCAGTACTCTGCATTGCGGAACTCTGCAATATGCCACGGGCAATGTGGGCTGGAATTGCGGCAATGTCAGCAATCTTACCATTTATGGAGGACATGCAATACAGAGTCCGCAAAAGGATTGTCGGAAATATTGCAGGTGTAATATGCTTTACAGTACTATATTTTCTGCTTCCGTCATCCATCTATACATACATAGGAATCCTTGGCGGAATTGGTGTAGGACTTTCTGCAAAATATGGCTGGCAGGCAGTATTTAACACATTTGGTGCTTTGGCCATTGCTACAGAGAGTTATGGACTAAAAGGAGCAGTTGGTCTTAGAGTGATTCAGAATGTTTTTGGCGTTGTATTTGCATTAATATTTTGTTCTATGTTTTATTGGCTTATGTCGAAAAAAAAGGAAACAGTGGTAACCGTGGCTGCAAAATAACGTGGGTTAGAAAGAAAAAAGGTTAATCCGGAGATGGCAGCTTTGCTGACGAGTCTGGCAAAGAGTATAAAAGATGCTACACAGTAAAGGAAATTCAGGATATTCTGGGTATCAGCAGACCTACCGTGTACGAACTTTTAAAGAAAAATGAATTCCACTGGATCCAGATTGGTGCGAGTGGTGATACAGAACTTTTTGAAGAAGCCAGTAATATCAACGGTTTTCAAGGCGGACGAGTAACAAATAACTTGTATATATCCCCTTTTCGGGCGACTGTTTTTCAGACAGCCGCCCTTTTTCTATACCCCAATTCAAGTGCCGTGATTGGGGTGGAAAATCTGCGTTTTCTTTCGCTGTGGCTTGCGTTCTGAACATGACGTGGGTGTTTCCCGTGTGGGAGGCAGCGGAGGCGTACAGACGGACAAACCGCCTAAAATTAACACTTTTCATTTTCAGAGGAAGGAGGTGCGAAGATGGCTGTATTCCGTATCGAAAAGACCAGAGATTACACGGTCATGTCCAACTACCATCTGCGGGATACGTCGCTGTCGCTGAAAGCGAAAGGGCTTTTATCTCTCATGCTGTCCCTGCCGGAGAATTAGGACTACACCATGAAGGGCCTTGCCCGTATCTGCAAGGATGACATTGACAGCATCAGCGGCGGCATCCGGGAGCTGGAGGCACATGGCTACCTTGTCCGTGCGCCTATCCGTGGTGCAAACGGTCAACTCGGCTCTATCGAATACACCATTCTGGAACAGCCTAAAACGCCATCACCTACACAGGAAAAACCTATACGGGAAAATCCCGTACAGGCAAATCCAATGTTGGACGCTCCAATTCAGGAGAACCCCGCCCAATTAAATAAAGAAGAATCAAGTAACTATCCATCAAAGACAGATTTATCAATTACGCAAGAATCAAGTCCTATCCTATCAAGTCCCCCAGTCCCCAGTGAGCGGAGCGGGCAGGACGGGATGCGAAAGCGGGAAAGCTATCGGGCATTGATCTTGGAGAACATCGAATATGACGTTCTTTCGCAGAACGTGCAGTTGGATAAAGACCGGCTGGACGAGCTGGTGGAGCTCATGGTGGATACCGTCTGCTCCAACCGGGAGATGGTCCGTGTCGCCGGGGACGACTACCCTGCGGAGGTCGTCCGGTCACGATTCCTGAAGCTGAACGCCTCGCACATCGAGTATGTCCTTGACCGGATGCGGGAGAACACCACCTATGTCCGCAACATCAAGAAATATCTGTTGGCGGCGCTGTATAACGCCCCGGTCACGATGGACAGCTATTACACATCCCTTGTCAGCCATGACCTGTACGGCAGCGGAGATCGGAGGTGAACGCCTTGCAGGAAGAAATCACGCAGAAAACTCTTGGGCTTTGTGTGGAGGCCAGCAAAATGACCGCCCAGCTCTTGCAGCAGGCCATGAAGAAGGTGCTGGCAGATATGGAGAATCACAAGAAAAATCCCCCACTCCGGCACGGCAAGCAGACGCTCCGGCAGCTTATGAAGCACAACACCGGCGTTTCCAACATCGAGATCACGGATCAGAATATCCGGGCCTTTTCTTCCACGGCGAAGAAGTACGGCCTGGATTTTGCGTTGAAGAAGGACACCTCCGGGGAACTCCCCCGATACCTGGTGTTCTTCAAGGGGCGAGACGCCGATGTGATTACAGCGGCCTTCCGGGAGTTTTCCGCTAAAAACCTGAGCCGCGAGAAAGCCCCTTCCATCCGGCGCAAGCTGGAAAAGGCGCAGGAGCAGTCCAAAACGCAGCACAAGGAGCAGGAGCGCGGCGAAAAGGTCAAGACCAGAGAACGGAGCGTGGAGCGATGAAGGACAAACTCAAAAAATATCTTCTGCCAAACCTGCCGTATCTGTTCTTTGTGTATCTCTTTGATAAGCTCTGCCAGGCGGTGCGGCTGGCGCCGGGGCTTGACGTCTCGGAAAAGCTGCTGCATATCGGGCAGGGCTTTCAGACCGCCTTCGCCAGCTCTGCGCCCAGCCTTCATGTGCTGGATATCTGCGTCGGCATCCTCGGTGCGGTTCTCGTCCGGCTGGCGGTGTATGTCAAGGGCAAGAACGCGAAGAAGTACCGCAAGGGCATCGAATACGGCTCTGCCCGCTGGGGGAATCGTGCGAATATAGAACCATTTGAAGATCCAGTATTTGCAAACAACGTGATCCTGTCCCAGTCAGAATGGATCACTATGAGCAGCAGGCCGAAGATTCCAAAGTATGCCAGAAATAAGAATGTTTTGGTAGTTGGTGGATCTGGTTCTGGTAAGACCAGGTTTTTTATTAAACCGAATTTGCTTCAAATGCACTCCAGTTACGTAATTACAGATCCCAAAGGGAGTCTGAAGTTTGAAACAAAGAAGTAGAGGTTATCCGAGAAAAATAGATCATAACAAATGAACCATCCTTGGGGTGGCTTGAAAAATTAAATATTAACGCAACACCTAATCAGGAAACTGCTAAAGGTTCACCCTTTATGATGTAGCCTCGCTGTTTCAAAAGATTAAGTGCCTGTGAAGTGGAAAGAACTTTTCCTTCCTTCACAGGACGAGATTCAAGAAAACCTTCTGGAGTATATGGCTTTAAATCTGAAAGTATGTGCCAGATAGCGGTCAGGATCATACGGCAGATGGCAATGATGGCTTTCTTGTGACCACGGCGTGCTTTGATACGCTTGTAGCGGCTGGTAAATTCAGAATGCTTCTTCGATTTGATTAAAGCATTTGCAACTTGTACCAGAACTGGTTTAAAATAAGAACCAGCACGGGAAATCCTAGTGGATTTGATTTTTTGATTGCTTTGATCATTACGGGGACAGCATCCGGCCCAGGAGACGAGGTGTTTTGCTGTGGGGAAGACAGACATATCACCACCAATCTCTGAAAGCACTTGGATAGCAGTCAGCGGATTCTTATTGAATCCGGGAACAGTCCTTATTAAGTTTAAAGCAGCCTCATATTTATCACTGAGACGAAGGATTTCCTGTTCTACTTCTGAAATGTGCTTATTGAGTTCATCAATGTGGTCAAGACACTGTCTAAGTTTTACAACCTGTTCTTTCGAGATGGCACCATCAACAGCAGCCTGTATTTCTGTGATAGGAGTTTTGCATCTGCTATCAACAAAAGGTGCTATATCAAATTTTTCTCCTGGGTGTTGTAAAATATGTTCTGTAATAGAACGAGATGATTTACCAAATACATCAGAAAATACATCATCAAGCTTAAGATTAGACACGGTAAGACAATTTTGAGCACGGTTCTTCTCACCAGTAATCATACAAGTGAGCTTGAAACGGTATCTTACAAGATCGCGAAGCTCCCGGATGTCAGCAGGTGGAATAAAGGAAGGTTTGACCATACCACACATGTAAAGATCACAAATCCATTTGGCATCTTTACGGTCGGTCTTATTTCCTTTCATCGGCTTTGTGTATTTGGGATGGGATAGAGTAACCCAGAAACTGTGTTGCTCTAAGATATTGAAAACAGGGATCCAGTACTTACCAGTTGATTCCATGCAAACATCTTTACAGTTGTACTTTGCAAGCCAGTCACACAGCTCATTCAATCCTTTGGTAAAGGAAGAAAAGCGAGCTTGCTTATACTCCGTGCGATTGTTGGAATCAGTGATGCCGATACAGGCATAGATCCATGTTTTGTGGACATCAAGTCCACAACAGTTGAACTTAAAAATTTTAAATGACAAGAAACTACCTCCTGGTATTTATAGTTATAAAACTGACAGTGACTGGTCATCCGGCGAGATCGAGTCGACTTCGGAAGAGATAAGTTTACGGGCTACTGTTATGCGCCACTCATTGATGCCTTAACGGATGACCGACAACAAATATTTATACGAGGTCGCCGCTATACAGCCCCGCCACTTACCCCCACGTGTTCTGTAGTGTGTCAGTCTTATAGGTAAATAATATCAGAAGGGCAAAAAATTAGATAGCGAAGGACAGAACCTGTGTTTCATGACGCATTGGTGTCTTTCGCAGAAAGACGGGCTATATTTATGAAAATCAAAAAAGTACTGGCAATGTGCCTGATAAGCGCAATGGTGCTGGGGTCCTTCGCAGGGTGCGGCAAGGACGAGGGCGAAAGCACAGTCAGCGTGAATCAGGAGGATCCTGCATGGAAGGAAGCCATGACCACGCCCTATGGGAAATATCCGGAAACAGTGAACTACACCCTGGGGAAGACGGTAACGAATTTTGACGTGCTGGATGGGACGAAATATGAGGGCGATGACGATGAAAACAATGCATGGACCAGATATCTGAAGGAGAAGCTGAACGTACAGAACACGAACCTGTTCGAGGCGAATGACGGGGATGACTATGAGCAGAAGGTGTCCATGGCCATCGTCAGCGGCGAGATACCGGATATCATGGGGGTGGGAGATTACGATACATTAAAGCAGTTGTATGAGAACGACCTGATTGCGGACCTGACAGAGGTCTATGAAAACTGCGCCAGCGACAAAATCAAGGAGATCTATGATTCCTATGACGGCGTGTGCCTGAAGACAGCCATGTTCGACGGAAAGCTGATGGGACTGCCTACCACGGAAATCTCCCACGGGCCTGGGATCCTGTGGCTGAGAAAAGACTGGATGGACAAATGCGGCCTGGAAGAGCCTAAGACCATGGAGGACATCTATAATATCCTGGAGCAGTTCCTGGTACAGGATCCCGGCGGGAACGGCGAGGGCAAGACAGTGGGCCTTGTAATCGATCCGGAGATAGCAGGCGATTCCGGCGGAAGCTATATGGCCAACAATATCTTCACCCTGTATGGGGCATTTCCGAAGCAGTGGATTGATGACGGAAGCGGCAATGCCATCTACGGCTCCGTGCAGCCTGAAATGAAAGGTGCCCTTGAACAGCTTTCCAAGATGTACAATGAGGGGTTGATTGACAAACAGTTCGTCACCAGGACCGGCGATGACAGAAAGGGTCTTCTCAACAGCGGGAAGAGCGGCGCCTTTTTCGGCAACTGGTGGGGTGCATGGGAAGTGGCTGACAGCATGACTTTGAACAAAGAGGCAAGGTGGGAGCCTTACATCTGCCCTGTGGGTGCTGATGGGAAAGTGACCATGTTCACGGGCAATCCCAACAGCGGTTATGTGGTGGTGAGAAAGGGCTTCGAACATCCGGAGCTGATTGTGAAGCTGGCAAACATGCAGTTCGATTATTCCCGTTATGAGGAAAAGGATGACGAGGCCTATAAGGAGCTGGCAGATTACAGCGAGCTGAACGCGGGCGGAACCATACTTGACATGAACATTGACTATTATGATGCCTTCCCCAGGAGCAGCAAGAAGGTGGTGGATGCGCTGGAGAGCGGAGATACCAGTCCGTTGAACCGTCATGACATGGGTACATACGTGAACAGCAAGAAATATCTGGACAGCCTTGCCAATGGGGAAGAATCCACATCAGCCGGATGGGCTTCCTACAATTCCATGGCAGCCGCGAGCCTTGTGGCCGAGACGGAAGTCAATAAAGTGACCCCTGTGTTCTTTGGGAGCACTAAGTCCATGCCATTGAAGTGGCCCACCCTGGACAAGATGGAGCAGGAAATGCTGTTAAAGATAATAACAGGCGAGAAGCCCGTGGACTACTTTGACGAATTCGTGACAGAGTGGAACAAGACAGGCGGTGAACAGATTACTGAGGAAGTGAACCAGGCTATCAAACAATAAGAAGGAGCGATCAGGCATGAAGCGTAAAAAAGACCAAATGGCTTTGCATCTTATGATGCTCCCGGGTATGATCTTGCTGGCAATATTCTCGTTTACACCAATGTTTGGAATCATCATGGCATTCCAAAACTACATGCCTGCCAGGGGGATCGCGAAATCCCCCTGGGTAGGCATGGACAACTTTATATTCATGTTCCAGATGCCGGACAGCAAGCAGATTTTCATCAATACCATCACGATTGCGGTGGGAAAGATCATCCTGAGCACCTTCGTGACGATTGTTTTCGCGCTGCTGCTGAATGAAATCAAGAACAAGTTCATGAAGAGAAGCATCCAGACCATCGTGTATCTGCCCAACTTCCTTTCCTGGGTCATTCTGGCGACGGTTGTGGTCAATATCTTTTCCTACGAGGGGCCGATCAATGCAGTCCTTGAAATGCTGGGGATCGAACCGATTCTGTTCATGGCCAGCAATAAATGGTTCCGCTCTGTCCTGATCGTGACGGATGTCTGGAAGGGCTTCGGATATGGGGCCATCATTTACCTGGCGGCCTTATCGGGAATCGACCCGGGATTGTATGAAGCGGCAGCCATCGATGGCGCCAACCGGTTCAAGCGGGTATGGCATATCACTTTGCCCGGAATCCTGCCTACGATAATGCTGGTGACCATCATGAACCTTCCCAATGTGCTGAACGCCGGCTTTGACCAGATATTCAACCTGTACAACCCTCTGGTCATGGAGACGGCGGACATCATCGATACCTGGGTGTACCGGGTAGGCCTGGTGGAAAGGCAGTACAGCCTTGGTACCGCAGTGGGGCTGTTGCGCTCGATCGTGGGAATCATTTTGATGCTGTCAGCCAACAAAATCGCGCAAAAAGTGACAGATTACAGGATCTTTTAGGAGGGGCGGAATGATTGAAAAGAGAACCTTTGGTGGCATTGTCGCCGATATCATCATATGGATCATAGTGGGAGCGCTGGCACTGTCCTGCCTGATGCCCCTGATGAATATAGTCGCCATATCCCTGAGCGACAACGCCGCAGTGTCAGCCAACCTGGTGAATATATTCCCGATTGGCTTCAATATAAGTTCCTATCAGGAAATCATGGGAGATAAGCAGTTCTGGCGTTCCTTTGGCATCTCTGTCTTAAGAGTGGTCCTGGGATTGTCTGTCAATATAACGCTGCTTGTGCTGACAGCCTATCCGCTGTCCAAGAGCCCCAAGTTCTTCACCGGACAGAAGGTATATATGTCCTTAATCCTGTTCGCCATGCTGTTTTCCGGCGGCCTGATTCCCACCTTTATGGTGGTGAATTCACTGAAGCTGACCAATACGATCTGGGCGCTGATATTGCCGGGAGCCGTGCCGCTGGGGAATGTGATTCTGCTGATGAACGCCTTCCGGGGAGTGCCCAAATCATTGGAGGAGGCCGCCATGATTGATGGGGGGTCCCAGTGGGTGATTTTGCTGAAAGTATTCCTGCCGGTGGTAAAGCCCACTCTGGCAGCAGTCACGCTGTTTACCATAGTGGGGCACTGGAACGACTATTTCTCAGCTTTGGTCTACATTACCGATACGGCGAACTATCCCTTGCAGACATATATTCAGCAGCTGAACGTGGATATTACGGAGGTGACCGATCCTGACAAACTGGAGCAGCTTGCGCGCATTTCCAGTAGGACGCTGAACTCGGCAAAGATTGTGGTATCTACCATTCCGCTTCTGATGATTTATCCCTTTATGCAGAAATATTTCGTGTCAGGCATTGTGGTGGGATCTGTCAAAGAGTAGAGAAAAACAGGAGGTGTTTTAATAAAAGAATGGATTTTACAGGCGTATATCATAAAGCATCGGAACAGATGTGTTATCCCTTAAATGAGGATGAACTGATTGTGAATCTAAAAACAGGATATGATGTGAAACGTGTCTTTATCTATTATGGCGATCCCTTTGAAGCGGGAATCCTGGGCGGAAAAGAGCAGTGGGCAGGAAAAAAAGAAGAGATTTGTTTCAAGAAGCATCTGAGGCATCATCTGTGGTGGACTACCACATTGACACCCAGGTTCAAGCGGTGCAAGTATTATTTTGAGCTTCATACGGAGGAGGAGACATGGTATTATTTCGAGAACGGATTCCTTAGCGAAGAGCAGATTGGAATGGAGGGCAGGATGCTGCAATGCTTCGTCATGCCCTGGATGAACCCTGCCGATGTGAACAGTACGCCTGACTGGGTAAACGATACGGTATGGTACCAGATCTTCCCGGACCGGTTCTGCAACGGGACACCTGAGAAAAACGGCGCGGATATCGAAAAATGGCGCACGGGGCCTGTCTCCAACGCAGAGAGGTTCGGCGGAAACCTGGAAGGGATCCGAAAGAAGCTTCCCTATTTACATGACCTGGGGATATCGGGTATTTACCTGAACCCTATTATGGAAGCGGAGTCCACCCACAAATACGATACAAGGGATTACACGAAGATCGACCCGCAGTTTGGCACCAATGAGGAGTTTGCCCGGCTGGTAAAGGAAGCCCATGCCCATGGAATCCGCATCATGGTGGATGCCGTCTTCAACCACTGCGGCAGGAGCTTTGGCCCATGGGCGGACGTGGTGGAGAAAAAGAGCGGATCCCCCTATGCCGACTGGTTCATGATACAGGACTGGGATGCCTTTGAGAGGCATGGGGATACCAGGGACGGGAGATTCTATTCCTTTGCCTTTACGGACAGGATGCCGAAGCTGAATACCAACAATCCGGAAGTAATCCGATATTTCTGCCAGGTCTGTAAGAGATGGATCAGGGAATTCGACATCGACGGCATCCGGTTCGACGTGGGAAATGAGGTGTCCCACCGTTTCCTGAAGGAGCTCAGGAGACAATTGAAGAGCGTGAAGCCGGATCTCTATCTGCTGGGCGAAATCTGGCATGATGCCAGTCAGTGGCTGGGGGGAGATGAATACGATTCGGTGATGAACTATCCGCTGACCAGCGGGATCCAGGATTTTTTCCTGGATCAGGCAGCAGAGAAGGATGAATTTGAGTATATGGTGAACCGCTGCTATACCATGTACATGCAGCAGAATAATAATGTGATTTTCAACTTGTTGGATTCCCACGATACGGAAAGGCTTATGAACCGATGCCAGGATTTGGATATCTTTTACCAACAACTTGCAATTTTGTTCACCATGCCGGGCAGTCCTTGTATTTATTATGGGACGGAAATTGCCTTAGAGGGCGCCCATGATCCGGACTGCCGCAGATGCATGCCCTGGGACGAGATTGATTCTGCCGAAAATCAGAAAAAAATCGAATTAATGAAATCGCTAATCCGTATGCGTATACAGGAAGATGCCTGCAGAAGCCTGTACTTTGACTTTCCGCATAAGTATTCCCAGAAGCGATGTGTGGAATACAGAAAGCTGAATCTGGATGGAAAATGGATAGAAGTGTTGCTGAACTGTGGCAGCGAGCCGATTGAGATACAGGGCCAGGGGGAAATCCTTTTTGCCAGAAGATGCGAAGGGAACAGTCTGGATGTGCGGGGGACGTTGATCCGGCGGCTGCCATCTACGGTGTGATGAAGACAGTGCTTTTCATCCCCATCATCATCGGCTTGCCGGTGGCGATGGGGATGTTGTGTTCCAGTCCTCTCCAGACCGGGGCGACGTAGGACTGTCGTTTGGTGGATGTTGCCACGTTGGCTGGGATGGTGTTGAGCCGGACACTAGTGCGCTCTGTCCCCCATCAGATACCGCAGATAGCAGATGGCCGCGTTCGTCCAGAGCATATTGGCTACAATGCAGCCATAACCGCCTTGCTCACTATTGACTGGAAAGAGCCGCCGCAGGTCTCAGAGACGGACTACAGGCAGGAGATATTTGACTTCCTGAAAGAGGTGCAGATTTCCTTTACACAGAAGGAACAGATTTACAGGCTGGTAGAAAAGTATGGGAAAAATCCATTGATCATACAGGAACTGTCAGCGCTGGATTTAGGCCGGGAAGTTTATGAAGTTGTCAGCGTATTACTTTGGGCGTATGGAGCAAATGGGATGTAAGTATGGCAGATTAAGAAAGGAAGGGAAATACTGTGGCGTATTGTACGAAAACAGACTTAAGGAATCAGGTTATTTATTCCATATATGTGAGAAATTACAGTGAGGAAGGTACTTTCCTGGAAGTAGAAAAGGATTTGGACAGGATAAAGGGATTGGGGGTAGATATCATCTGGTTTCTGCCAATCTACCCCATAGGGCAGGAAAAGCGGAAAGGCATCCTTGGCTCACCCTATGCCATTGCCGATTACAGGAAAGTGAATCCGGAACTGGGTACAATGGATGACTTTAAGCATCTGGTGGAGGGAATCCGTACAAGGGGAATGAGGGTGATGCTGGATATTGTGTACAATCACACATCACCGGATTCGTGGCTCGCCAAAAACCATCCCGAATACTTTTACAAGACACCGGAAGGGGAGATGGGAAACCGGGTGGGGGACTGGGGAGATATTGTCGACCTGGATTATGGGAATAAGGAATTATGGGACTACCAGATTGATACGCTGAAAATGTGGGCCGGCATCGTAGACGGCTTCCGCTGTGATGTTGCGCCGCTTGTTTCCCTTGCGTTCTGGCTGAAAGCCCGGGAAGAAGTGGCAAGGGTCAATCCGGAATGTATCTGGCTCAGCGAATCTGTAGAACCGGAATTTATTGTGGACATGCGGGCAAAGGGAATGACGAACCTGTCCGATTCGGAGATATTTCAAGCCTTCGATATGTGTTATGATTATGATATTTTTAAATATTTCAGGCAGTACCTGAATGGGGAAGGTACGCTGGGAAGGTATGTGGAAGCAGTCAATATGCAGGAATACATTTACCCTGCCAATTATGTAAAGATGAGATACCTGGAAAATCATGATCAGGACAGGGCCAAAGAAATCATCCCGAAGGAATCGGCGCTCCGTAACTGGACGGCATTTCTTTATTTTCAGAAAGGGGCTACGCTTCTTTACGCCGGGCAGGAGAACCAAAATGAAACCAGGCCGGATCTGTTCAACAAGGACGTTATAAATTTGGATGGAAGCCGTGACATTTCAGATATGTTGAGGCAGCTCTATCAGATAAAAAAGCTTCCGGTTGTTGCGAAGAGCAGTTACCGTTTATCGGCTGATGAAGGTTTGGGCGCAGCCATCGGCGAGCATAAGGAGATACAGGGAAAGGGCAGGCTTTTGGGAATATTCAGCTTTGAAGGGAAATGCGGACAGGTAGAGGCAGGGATACAGGACGGAACTTACACAAATATGGTGAATGGAAAGGAGATTCGGATAGAAGACGGAAAAATTGATTTGAAAATGTGCCCGGTCATCATAAAAGAAAACGGAGAATGAGCCTATGAAAAGAGCATGTGGAACAAAAGGCCTTTGAAAATGTTCTTAGGATAAGAACGCCTTCAAAGGCTCTTTTTGTTGTATAACGGACTGCAGTCTGGAGGAAGATGCAGATGAAAAGCAAAGAAGCGATAGAGAGACATATCAAAGAGCTATTGTCAGAGATGACAGTGGAAGAAAAGCTGGATGAGCTGGATCCGAATATTATGGGGATCGATTGGGAAAAAATCGAAGAACCGATGCGCAGGGAATGCCTGGAAAAACTGGAAAAACGGCGGGCAGATGCAAGAGTTTATAATGCACTGCAGAAATATGCAAAAGAACAAACACGTCTGGGAATTCCGTTTTTGTTCCATGAGGAGGCCCTGCATGGGCTGCATCGCCGTGACGCAACGATCTTTCCACAGCAGCTGACTCTTGCCGGTGCTTTTGAACCGGCACTGTGTGAGGATATGGGGCGGATGGTTGCGGCAGAGACCCGCGCGAAAAATATACATGAGGTGCTGGCTCCGGTGCTGGATCTTGCCCGCGACCCAAGATGGGGGCGGACGGAGGAAACCTACGGAGAAGATACCTATCTTTCCTCGAAGCTTGGTGCCGCGGTTGTGCGGGGATTGCAGGGAGAGGATCTTGCAACCGACCATACAGTAGCGTCAGAACTGAAGCATTATACCGGCTACGGAAATCCGATCGGCGGATTAAACTGCGCACCGACTACAATGGGACGGCATGATGTATTTTCCTATTGCATGCCGGTCTTTGAGGAAGCATTTGTAAAGGCGGGTGCAACGGATACGATGTGCTCGTACAATTCGATCGATGGTTTTCCGGTTGTATCGGATCATGAAATTCTGACAGACGTGCTGCGGGGAACCTATAAAATGCCAGGCTTTGTACGCTCTGATATGACGGCGATCATCATGCAGCATACGGCGCATCACAGTGCAGCAACGCCGAAGGAGGCACTGCAAAAGGCGGTCAAAGCCGGCGTTGACGTGCAGTTTGCGGATTATTCTCACGAAGAATATCGGAGACTGATGAAAGAAATGCTTGCAGATGGCAGCATTACGATGGAGGAGCTGGATACCTCGACTGCCCGGGTGCTGCGTGTGAAGGACATGCTCGGACTGTTTGAAAATCCTTATGTGGATGAGACGCTGGAATCTAAGGTGGTACACTGCAAGGAGCATCAGGACAAGGCATTGGAAATCGCACAGAAAACAGTTGTCCTGTTAAAAAATGAAAATAATATGCTGCCGCTGTCCAGGAGCATTCGGAAAATAGCGGTGCTTGGACCCAACGCAAATCTTCCGGTTATGGGCGATTATTGTATGGAGCCGGATTACCATGCAGTAACACTGCTGGAGGGGATCCGGGAGGTGCTGGGCGTTCCGGCGGAGAATGTAGAGACAGCTGCCAATGCCTCACATCCGGAAATTGTCTACGACAAGGGCTGCAATATTCTGGGTGCAGAGATCAAGCCGCTGGAGCGATGGTGGTTCAATGCAAAGCCGCGTCCGGCGGTGGGTATCACGGAGATCGATTACGGTTTTACAGCGGAGTATTTCAACGGTGCAGATTTTTCGGGAGAACCGGTTCTGACGAGACTCGATTCGCAGATCAACTTCAACTGGATCTACCATGCTCCGGATGATAAAGTAGATTCCAGACAGTTCTGCGTCCGCTGGACGGCAACGATGTGCAGCCCGAAGAGCTTTGAAGGAAGGATCGGGTTATCCAGTCCGGACAGTATGCGGCTGTATATTGACGGAGAACTTGTTATTGATGGCTGGGGAGAAGATAAGGAAGCAAGCCAGATGGTTCCGTTTTTCTTTGAGAGCGGCAGAAAATATGATGTGCGTGTGGAATTTAGAAATGATGCGAGAGGCGTGCGGGTGATTTTCGGCTACGACCACGGAGAAGAAACCATCGACCGTGCGATCCGGTTCGCAAAAGAAAGCGATCTGGCGATCGTGGCACTTGGGGATTCGACAGAAACCTCCGGAGAAAATTTTGACCGGACGACGCTTAACCTGCCCGGAAAGCAGCTGGATTTTCTGAAAGCAGTGTATGAAACGGGTACCCCGGTGGTGCTGGTCATGAATACGGGACGTCCGGTTTCCTGTACCTGGGAGCAGGAGCATATCCCTGCGATTCTACAAGCAGGCTTTAACGGGGAAAAGGGTGGACTGGCAACGGCACAGGTTCTGTTCGGGGATGTGAATCCATCCGGACATCTGACAATGAGCTATCCGCGCAGTGCAGGCCAGATTCCGTGCCACTATTCCCGTAAACCTGCAGGCGGGCGAAAATACGTTGAGATGGACTGGAACCCGCTGTATCCCTTCGGCTATGGGCTGTCCTACACGACATTTTCCTTTGAGAATCTGAGGCTGTCCGCTTCCGAAATTCATGGGGACGAATCGCTGGAGGTACTGTTAGACGTAACGAACACAGGCAGCCGTGCCGGAGCAACGGTGGCGCAGATTTATGTCGATGACCATTATACATCCGTGGTACGCCCGATTATGGAGCTGAAAGGATTTCAGCGCGTGGAGCTGGAAGCAGGAGAGACAAAGACGCTGCACTTTACGCTCGGATTTGATGAGCTGCGCCTGTTGGACGCTTCCTATCACTGGGTGGTGGAACCGGGCGACTTCACAGTGCTCGCGGGGGCGAATGCCGGGGATCTGCCGCTGAGGGCGGATTTCAGAGTAGTGTGAGGACAGGACAAGTGCCGCGTGTGACAGTTTGGCAGAGGAAAGTTAAGGCGTACCGCATGGCAAACGGAGGAAAGCAGAGTGCGTGTCTTGTCAGTGCATTGCTTCAGGTGAAAACTTCATAAGAAAAACGGGAACTGCCGGGAAACGATTTCCGGCAGTTCTTTTTTCCGCCTTTCTTCCAAAACCCTCTTGACGCTTCTGGAAAAAGAAGTATAATTACTTCAAAAGTGAATAGTTCAAAAATGAAATAATTAAGGAAGGAGAGTCGATGGATGAATCTGAAAATCGAGTTTGCCAGAAAAATGGCTCTTGCCTATACGGCGGTATGCAGACCGCTGTGCCAGGAAATGAAGCTGCCGCAGACCGCCTTTGATATCCTGATGTTTTTGTACAACAACCCGGAGTATAAAACGGCACGCGATATTGTGGAAATCCGCAACATCAAGGCGAACCTGGTTTCGGTAAATGTGGAAAAGCTGGTGCAGGACGGCTATATTGAGCGGCAGGCAGTAGAAAAGGACCGCCGCAAAACGGAGCTGATCTGTACGCAAAAGGCGCTGCCGGTTCAGAAACGGGGCAGAGAGCTGCAGCAGGAGTTTGCAGAGCGGCTGATGACGGGCTTGAGTGACGAAGACCAGAAAAAGCTGGCGATATATTTTTCACAGATGGAAAAAAATCTGGATCAGATTATAAAAGGAGACGAAAGATAAGATGCAGTTACTGATCACAATATTGGTTACATTTTTTGCGGGAATGGGCGCAGGGCTTGGTACCGGCTTTGCGGGGATGAGCGCAGCGGCGGTCATCAGCCCGGTTCTGATTACGTTTCTTGGGATGGATCCGTATATGGCGGTTGGCATCGCGCTGGCGTCGGACGTGCTTGCGAGCGCGGTTTCCGCTTATACCTATGGAAAAAATAAAAATCTGGATATCCGAAACGGACTGATTATGATGGTAAGCGTGCTGGCATTTACCGTGGTTGGCAGCTATGTTTCCAGCCTGGTTCCTTCCCGGACGATGGGCAGCTTTTCTGTATTTATGACGCTTTTGCTCGGCATTAAATTCATTGTACGCCCGGTTATGACAACCAAGGAGGCAATGCAGGGCGTTTCTGCGAAAAAACGTGCGGTACAGTCGATCGTCTGCGGGCTGCTGATCGGCTTTATCTGCGGCTTTGTCGGCGCTGGCGGCGGCATGATGATGCTGTTGATTCTGACCTCCGTGCTGGGTTATGAATTAAAAACTGCAGTCGGAACGAGCGTATTTATCATGGCGTTTACGGCATTTACCGGATCGGTTTCGCATTTTGCCATCGGCGGTGCGCCTGACTGGACGGTGCTGATCCTGTGTATGGTATTTACGTTGCTGTGGGCACGGATTGCGGCTGTTTTTGCCAACAAGGCAACGCCGAAGACCTTAAACCGTGCGACCGGTGTGATTTTAGTCGTTTTGGGGATCGTGGTCCTCGGGTTTCGATTTTTTGCATAATAAAGAACGATGGGGGCACGATTGCAGCAGATACGGCGTGATTAAGATCGCGATTCAGATTGCGTGAGAGATTCTGTTTGTGATACAATCAAAAGGGAAACGTAATTTCAATTGTGATTTCAATGATGACCCGGAAACAAGGAGACCTATGGAAACCAGAACAACTACCCCTATAGCGACGGTAATGGTGCTGCTGGAAGAAAAACTGCGGCAGCAGGTGAGGCAGGACAAGCCGCTGCTTGTGGCGATCGACGGACGCTGTGCTTCCGGAAAAAGCACACTGGCAAAAGATCTGCAAAAGCAGCTGGACTGCAACGTGATCCACATGGATGATTTTTATCTTCAGCCCCATCAGCGCACGACCAAGCGCCTGCGGGAGCCTGGTGGAAATGTGGACTATGAGCGGTTTGAAACAGAGGTGCTGCAGCCAATGCTCACAGGAGAGGCATTCTCCTATCGCCCCTATGACGCGCACGCGGTCTGTTTTTTGCCCGAGGTAATAGTTTCTCCGAAAAAAGTGACGATCGTCGAGGGTTCCTATGCCTGTCATCCGAGACTGCGCAGAAGCTATGACCTGCGCATTTTTCTGACGGTTGACCGACAGGAACAGCTGGAACGGATTCGGAAAAGAAACGGAGAAGAGCGGGAGGAAATGTTTGAACGGATCTGGATTCCGTTGGAAGAGCGTTATTTCTGGAAAGCCGGCGTGGAAAAGACCTGCGATATCAGTCTGGATACGACCGGGCTGTTCGAGGGCTGAGCGCGGCTCGCATTTGGATTTTTACGAAATGAGGAATCTGAAAGATGAAATGGATGGTTGCATCAGATATACACGGCTCTGCAAAGTATTGCAGGGAGCTGCTTGACGCATATGAACGGGAAGAGGCGGATCGGCTGCTTTTGCTGGGAGATCTTTTGTATCACGGTCCGCGCAACGATCTGCCGGAGGAATATGCCCCGAAGGTGGTGATCACCATGCTCAATGCGAAAAAGAAGAACATTTTGTGCGTCCGCGGAAACTGCGATGCGGAAGTGGACCAGATGGTGTTGGAATTCCCGATTCTGGCGGATTACTGTATGCTCGATCTTGGAACGAAACTGGTGTACGCCACACATGGGCATCTGACATCGGCAGAGCAATTGCCACCGCTTCGAGAGGGCGATCTGTTTTTGCAAGGGCACACTCATGTGCCGATGAATGAGGTAAAAAACGGGATTCGCTGCATGAATCCGGGATCGGTGTCGTTGCCAAAGCAGGACAGCTGGCGCGGATATATGATTCTGGAAACAAATCAGGCGGTCTGGAAAGAATTGGATGGAACGGTTCGGGAAATGGTTGAAATTTAGGCTTTTTTGAAACCTTAAGAATTTCATTATCCGGATTTTATTTTTCCTTTATAAAATTTAGGACATTTTTAGGAACTGGACATAACGAGGACACATTTATTCGGTATTCTATTTTACAGATAGATGAATGACTCACTATCTCCCCCCTCATATAAACACAAAACGGCAGCCCTCCTATCCTGGCTGCCGTTTTGTGTGTCTTCTTTTTTCCAAAGAATCTCCCCCAATTGCCTTGACGGTATTTCGGAATCCCGGTAATATATTCAAAGAAAGAAATGTCCGTGACTGTTTCAAATACATTTAAAAGAGGAAGAACCGATGAAAAACTGGGATGACGTAAAAATTGCACCGGAATTTAATGAACAGGGCGTAGCCTGTTATCGGCTGACCGGAGCTGATTTTTTGAATGAATACTATATTATTTCGGAAGCAGAGACGAGAAAGCTGCTCAACACGCCGGAAATCGTAGGCTATGAGGTTTATAACTGCCTGATTTCTTCTACCTCCCAGATGCTGTATTATCTGAAGGAGCAGAAAAAAGTGACGACGGCGAATATCCTTTCCATCCTGAGGGGTGCGTTGAACTATCCGCTGGAAGAAAGCTGCTACCGGGAGCATATCCGTGTGCATGACATCAGCTTTTTATCCAGTGAGCGCGTGTTTGAAAACGAAGAAATTGCCGGGCTGGAAATCAAATACAGCAAGCTGACGATGGTGCCGGACAGCACGCTGATGATCGGCGATATCATCGCAAGCGGCGAGACACTGATCCACTGCCTGCGCTATGTGACAGATTTTTACCGCGAGCACGGCGCAAAGCTGCGCAACATCATCATTTTTACGATTGGCGGTACAAAGGGAATCGATATTTTAGAAGACCTGACCCGCGATATCCGCGAGTTCTGGCCGGGATTTGAAGGCTTTATTACGGTATATTATGAAGGAATTTTTGCAACCTACCAGGACAAAGGCGTTTCTGGCATCAATTTGCCGGATGTGGACTTTTACTGGAAGGGCGGTATTGTTGCGCCGGAGTTTCGCCGGGAAACGCTGTCCATGTGCAGCCCGCTGTTTGAAAAGTGCATCATTTATGACGGTGGCGCAAGACGATATGAGATCCACGAGCACGTGGAAGAGGTGCTGGAATTCTGGGAGGGTATCCGGGAACGCGCAGACCAGATCAATTTTCCGAAGCTTCTGGAAGAAAAGCTCGGCTATGAGCTGCCGATCGACTATGAGGACTGGATTGCGGCAAACCACTACGGCTTAATCCGCCCGGAGGACGCCAGATGGCTGTATCGTCAGGAGCAGGGCTATGTCGAAAGCATGAAAAATGTGACGGTAAAGGAGCTGGCGGAGCAGAGAATCGCAGAGTTCACCGGTGCGTTGAGAAAATACATTCTGTAAGGAAACCGTGGGCGCTTATTTTTCACACAGCTATTCATGACAATAGAATGCTCGCAGAGCGTGCATT
>ERZ1026955.528-NODE-528-length-19650-cov-5.699821_pt1 | contig 19650 bp, 19 predicted proteins | sample MGYA00519459_ERZ1026955 | MGnify/ENA primary metagenome ERZ1026955 (study PRJEB26926, sample SAMN06164833) | human gut metagenome | biome: ENVO:00009003; feature: ENVO:2100002; material: ENVO:00002003 | host: Homo sapiens | place: USA | collected 2012 ...
GAATCAAAAGCCCGTAAAGTGATAGAAGACAAACAACGCGAGCAGGAGCTGGCTGCCCAGGCCGCAGCCGCCAGACAGAAAACCGTTTCCTATCGTGTAGAACAGATTTTGGCTGAAGATACAGCGAAAGCTGAATAGCAGATGGGCAGAAAAGCATTTGATAACAGCATCGATTATAAAGAGATCGGCACCAGGATCAGGATCATGCGGCTGAAGCTGGCGGTTTCACAGACTGAATGCGCCTCTAAACTGGGTATTTCGCAGACACACCTGAGTAATATCGAGCATGGCCGCAGCGGGATCACTTTGCAGATGCTGTGCCGGGTCTGTGATATCCTGCAGGTAAGCTTGGATTATCTGGTCAGAGGCGCAGAAAAAACCGACGAAAAAAAGCACAGCGAGATCACGATCGACGAAGTTGTGCGGGTCATAAAAATGCTGAAGGGCATAGAAGAAAAATAAGTCCGGCAGACAGCAAGTTTATCATAAAAAAAGAGCAAACCATTTTGGTTTGCTCTTTTTTTGTCTGAGTATTTAAATTATTATTTTGCGGAAGGCAGCATTTTCCACCATTGTAAATCAAGAGTTAATATGTAAAGGGTGGTTTCTGCCACCTAATACATATGACTGCGGCTCATTTGTGGTGAATTGAAAAGCAGTTGTAAGAAAGGAGTCAAAAAGCTTTATAACCGCCGGAAATCAACACAAAAGGAGCTGAATTTTATGAAAACTATTTTTAAAGAAATGGGCGGTACATACCGTCAAGTGGGAGATTATTTCATTCCCAACATTACTTTGCCGGATGACGGCGAATATAAGATAGGCAAATACGGGCGTATGCGCCGCAACTATCTGAAAGAGTACCGTAAAATCCTCTACAACAACTATGTGCTGGAGGGAACGCTGTTCAAGCATTTAGCTGAAATCGATCAAGCCTGCAACGAGCGCATTGAAAACATCGTTTCCGCTATGGCAAAGCAGGAAGGCGTAACTGAAGCGCTCAAAGCGGCTGATCAAATAGAATGGGTGCGCCGTATGAACAGTATCCGTAACCGTGCGGAGGAAATCGTTCTGCACGAATTGGTATATGATCTGTAAACCTGATACAAAAGCCCCACACTTCTGACAATAAAATCGGAAGCGTGGGGTTTCCTGATTTACTTTGTTTGTTTGCTGTTTTCTTCGATATTTGCCACAAGACGGTCGAAATCACTCTGATATGTTCTATCCTGCAAAACACGGAATTTTTCAAATTCACTTTCTGCAAACGCCTTTGCGATGGCAGCGGTCACTTTGCCTTTGTCATGTAAAATATCTTCTTCGTTGAACTGGAGGAACGCATCCAAACGATTAACCCAATCCTGCATATACATGATATTTCCCCGTCGTGCCTGTCTTTCGGCATAGTCCAGATACATTGTCACGATCTCATTCAGATTTATCATTTCTTCTTCATTTAAGTAGTTTTTGGCGATTGAAACATCCGACTTGCGAATACGCCCCTGCGGAGCATTTTTCCAAGTTGTCAAGCCCATGTTTGGTTTTGTGCTATCGGCTCGTCCATAAACAATCTCAGCCGCCGTATGATGAGTGACAGCGTAATGAAGCTTATTCTGTACTGTGGCAAAAAACTCTTTTGTAACAGGACTGTTCACATCATAGTCAGCACTGCACTGGGAGTAAATGTCCGTGATTTTTTGATAAAAACGGCGCTCGCTGGAGCGAATATCACGAATACGCTCCAACTGTTCCTCAAAATAGTCCTTACCAAAGAGGTTTTCCGGTTCTCGCAGTCGTGCATCGTCCATCACATAGCCTTTAATAATAAATTCTTTTAATACTCGATTTGCCCAAATGCGGAACATCGTAGCCTTTTTAGAATTAACACGGTATCCGACAGCAATAATGGCATCCAGATTGTAATAGCTTGTATTGTACCGCTTGCCGTCTGCCGCAGTTGTTTCCATTTTGGAAACAACTGCTTCTTCCTGCAATTCACCGGATGCAAAAATATTTTTCAAATGTTTTGAAATAGCCGCCTTTTGCACTTCAAATAATTCTGCCATCTTTGCCTGCGTCAGCCACAAGTTTTCCTGATATAAAAGGATTTCAACCCGAACTTCACCATTATCAGTTTTATAAAACAGGATTTCCCTTGTTTCATAAGGAGTTAGCCCAAATTCTTCGTTCATATCCATTCCCTTCCTATTCTTCACTTTTGTTTCTCGCTCTGCTTTTGTAAACATTATGCTTATTCTTGCACTGGGGGCTGCAAAATACAGCACTTGGTCTGCTTGCGACAAAAGCTTTGGTACAATGTCTGCAAAGCTTGATCGGGTTTTCGCTGTCTGTCAGCATAAAACTGAACATCATCTGTACGCCCAGCAGCAGGGAATGAAAATCCCAAACGATGGTCGGCTTATCCAAAAGAGCTATATGATAGGTTGGAGCGATGCCACCAAAAGCTGCCATGCTCTGCTGCATCATCTGCCGGGTTTCATCGTTCAATGTATCATAATCCTCATAATAAAGGAAACTGTTGATATAGGTAAACGCCCAGTCGATGAACTGCTGCTTCATCCAGTCATACCGCTCCGCATATTCCCGCTGAAAGCTCATGTTGACCGCCATCGGCTTGTCTGTCATGGTCAAAGCCAGTGCCATCATAACACGGTCATTCTGGATGTTCCACATGGACTCGATCCCACGCTTGATCACATCCAATTTGTCAAAGGGAAAGAACTGTGCCAGATATTTTTCAGTGGACATAGTTTCTTTTTTGATGAAGTGATTTTTCGGCAGGTACACCGCCTCATATTCCATAAAGTTTGGTGTGGTAGGCAGCGCAGTCATCAGTCCAAACAAGCCGTATTTCACCGCAAATTGCTGGATAGCCTTCTGAATTTCGGCATCCGGCTTTTTGCTCATACCCATGCGTCCTATGTTGATGGCATCCAATACAATTTTCTGATACTCTGCCAGTGGATCATAAATACTCGGTTGCGCCGTCTTGGTGGGCGTGAGATACAGAGTTCCGTCCTCTGCCGCTCTCCATTCATATTCACTATACCGCACCCAGTTAGAACTGGTGCGTTCAAAAAGGTTCTTCATATATAAAACCCTCCGTCATGTATTGTAATCCAAATAACTTCAATTTATATTACCAATTATACGATTTCTTTTCTTCAGAATCAATCTCCGTCATATTTTCTTCTAAAAAATCTTTTTCCAATAAGGTCATTGGCTGCTGCTTTTCTGCCTTATCCAAAAGTGCAGGAAGCAGCTTTTTTCGTATCTTTTTGAGCATTGTGCCACGCACCTTGCGGATGTTCCGGTCGCTTTGCTTCCGTATTTTAGCGATCCTTGTTGAGCTAAACAGCCGGACAGCGCAGAGAAAGAGCAGTTCCTTGTGTTCTTCATTCAATTCCCAGAGAATTTTGGATAGGTATTCTTCCGTTACAAGTTCATGGATGTCGTAAGGACAGTAGAAAATGGCGTCAATGAAATCTCCTTTTCGTAACTGCTTTTCCAGTACGTCGTTTAGCATATCCGGGAAAAAGAGTTCATTGGCAGATGCACCATAGTCAAGCGGAACATCATCACCGCTTCTGCTGAGTTCATGATAGCGTTCCCTACGCTCCCGGTTGGCATCCAGCCTGTCCCACCATGCAATCACATTTTCAAACTCCCGCTGTGTTCTGGCGGAATCCTCCAATCGTGCAAGGGCTTCTGCCCGCAGCTCTCGTTTGAGTTTCTTACGCTCTGGTTCTTCCTCGTCGGTACCATCCTCAAAGGGATGTTCCTCAGCGTCAGCTTCCAGTTCTTCGATGAGCTGTTCTTCTTTTGCAATCTGTCGCAGGGCTTGTTCGGATAATTCGGCTTCTTCGGTATCTGTATCATTGTCAGTAAGAACAACTTGCTTCCTTCGCTTCTCTTCGGGAAGATCGTCAGCGGCTTCTTCCTCATCGTCCCAAAGGGCATTTTCATCTTCTTCGTCATCGACTATGTAATCGGAGTCGTCCGTTTCATATTCATCTTCATAGTCAGTATCTTCTTCATAAAAGCCGTCATGTTCATATCGTTCGGGATCGTCGAACACCGCAGACACCTCCCTTCAAAAATATTTTTGAAAATTTCTTGGATTCTCCGTAAAAACAGTTCCGCTAAGTACCCTGTATTTCTCCTATAAGTGAGGAGGTAATCTATTTTGTCTTTTATCAGATTACTTTCGACACTGAATGAAAGGAGGAAACCGCCTATGTCAAACAATTATCGTGAGCTGACGGGCAGGGAGAAGCAGCGGATCAAAAAGCTGGTTACTTCTCTCTGCGCCAACTACGACAAAGAGTACGGCTGCCTGCCATTGGACTGTGACTGTCCAATGTTGGGAATCTGCTTTACCAACAGCGCACTATGCAGATATTTTCGCAAGTCTGTCCTGCCGGAAGATGCAGGGTTGGAAGCCGTATTCACGCAAACACCGACCACTCATTGCAAACAATGCGGCAAGCCTTTCCCAACTGACGGAAAACGGGTGTACTGCTCACAGCGCTGTGCCGAAGAAGCTCGCCGTAAGCAGAACGCAGCACGGGTGCGTAAGTATCGGGAAAAACAGCAACAGATGTAACGCTTTTGCCCTCGGAAAGCCTTGTGCCGCAAGGCTTTTTTGATGGAATTTCTGCATTGGCAGGGTGTTAATACCTTTTGTTCGATTTTAACCATGCAAATGGTTACACCATGCCGGAACTAAACCTATTATACGAAAAAACAATGAATATTTCAACACGGAGGTAACTGCCTATGGCAAAAAACGAGAACAGTAAATTTTCTTATATGACTCGCCGCATTGGCGGCACCACCTATAAAGTTAAAGTAGTATTCAGCGATACAGAGAAAGAAACAATGGAGGATAAAATTTTACGGATGATTCGCAATGAAACGGTTACAACTGGCGGAACTTGTGGTATAATAGATTCACCACAAATGAGCCGACAGTCTGAAAGGAGCGCATCATGAGCGTAAAACAGACTGAAGGAAAAATCACAGCTTTATATGAAAGACTGTCCCGTGATGATGAGTTGGCTGGGGACAGCAATTCAATCATCAATCAAAAGAAATATCTGGAAGGCTACGCTGAGCAACAGGGCTACGTTAATATTGTCCATTATACCGACGACGGTTATTCTGGTGGAAATTTTAACCGTCCGGCATGGAAGCGTCTGATTGCTGATATTGAAGCCGGAAAAGTGGCTCATGTAATCGTAAAGGACATGAGCCGAATCGGCAGAGATTATTTGCAAACTGGATTTTATACGGAAATTATGTTTCGTGAGCATGGCGTCCACTTTGTGGCAATTTCTAACAGTGTAGACAGCAATGACCAGAACAGCAATGAGTTTGCCCCATTCCTTAATATTATGAACGAGTGGTATTTGCGTGATCTAAGCCGCAAGCAAAAAACAGCAATCCGCATCAAAGGCGAGTCCGGAAAGCCAACCACCAACATTGCCATTTATGGATATAAAAAAGATCCGACGGATAAGTATCACTGGCTGATCGATGAAGAAGCTGCTGCGGTTGTCCGCAGGATATTCCGCATGAATGTGGAAGGCATTGGTCCTTATGAGATTGCACGGATTTTGTATGAGGACAAGGTGGAAACACCTGCTGTTTATTTGGGCAAAAAAGGAATTGGCTTCTGGAAAAGCAAGGAAGATTTTTCAAACCCTTATAACTGGAGTGGTCATATTGTCGGGAAGATTTTATCTAAACCGGAGTATATCGGTCATACCGTAAATTTCCGTTCCCATAAAGAATCCTATAAGGACAAGAGCAGTGTCCCTAATCCGCAGGAAGAATGGTTGATTTTTGAAAATACTCATGAAGCGATTATTGACAAGGAGACATGGGAACTGGTACAGAAATTGCGGAAAACCCCAAGACGCAAAGATACTCTTGGGGAAGCCAATCCTCTAACAGGACTTGTGTTCTGTGCTGATTGTGGGGCGAAGATGTATAACCACCGATTCAAAGGCGATTTGGAAAATGGAAATTATCCCTATGATTCTTACGAGTGTTCCGCTTATAAACTGGAATCCAGAAAGCATAAAGATGTTTGTTGCAGTCATTATATTTCAACAAAATCAATACGGACACTGATTTTGGAAACCATTCAATCGGTCAGCACATTTGCCGTTTCCAATCAACAGGAATTTATGGAAAAAGTTCGTGCGGCATCGCAGCTCAGGCAAAAAGAGGTGGCAAAAGAGATCAAAAGAACGCTGAACAAAGAACGAAAGCGGATAAAGGAATTGGATGTCATTATAAAAAAGCTTTATGAATCTTTTGCAGTCGGACGTATCTCTGAGGAAAGATTTGACAGTCTGCTGGAGGAATATGAAACGGAGCAGAAACAGCTTCTTTCTTCTGTCGAAAGTGCGGAACAGCAGTTATCTGTTTTTGAAGAAGATACCGTTCGGATGGAGCAGTTTCTCTCACTTGCGAAAAAGTATACGGATTTTTCAGAGTTGACTACACCAATGATCAATGAATTTGTTGACAAGGTTCTTGTTCATGCACCGGAGAAGGTTGATGGAGATCGGGTGCAGGAGATTGAGATTTATTTGAAATTTATCGGGCGCTTTGATTTGCCTGAGCCGGAAGTGACGGAAGAAGAAATGAAACGGCAGGAACAGCTTCGGAGACATCGTATCAAGAGTCGGGAACGTTATCAGAAAATCAAATCTGGAGAACACATTATTGGCGAGCCGTTTCAATTAACTTGCAGGTGCTGCGGAAAAACATTTGAATCCAAAATGTCCAATGCTATGTTTTGTGACCAGAACTGCCGTGCGAAGTATTACCGGCAGGAAGCTGCGAAAAAAAGAGAACGGGAATGCACCTGTGAAAACTGTGGAACTGTTTTTACCACAAATAGAAAGAATGTGAAGTATTGCTGTGAGTCCTGCGTGAAAGAAGCAAATCGGAAAAGACAGCAGGAACTCAGGGCAACAGATAACAACAAAGAGAAAACCGCATAATAAATGACGCTGAAGGCGACTTGTGAGAATATAATCTCATGAGCCGCCTTCTTTGCGTTTTCAGCCGGATACGGCAGAAAGGAATAAAATTTATGATAGAAAATGAAAAGAAACTTTTGCAGGCGAAGCACCGATTGGAAGAAGCCGAGATGCGTGACCGGCAGAAAGAGCGAAAAGCACGAACACGGCGGCTGATTCAGGAAGGTGCGATTTTGGAGAAAGCATTACCGCAGACAACACAGATGACTTTGGAACAGTTGGAGGATTTTTTGTGCGAAGTATTCAAACCAATACGATGATTTTTATGAGCGACCGGCTATCGGTCGCTTTTTCTTTTTCCCGAAGGGCGCACTTACTCACCACCTGCAAAGCAGGCGGTGGTATCCCTCCCGTTGGTCAGGCTCGTGCGCTCTTCACAAAGCGTCTTTCAGCCGCTTTTCCAGAGGGGGCAGGCAATGTCGCAAGCGAACATTCCCTGTGCAGTCGGCTCTATATTTTGCACTATCAGCAAAACGATGAGGTGGCATATTGCCACCCCATCCCGCCGTCTGCCTGCGAAAACCTGCCACCGGCAGCTTTTACGCAGTTATGGGTATCGCATTTCCGGCGACACCCATTTTCTCTTTTCAATAGAGAAACAGAAAGAAAGGACGGTGAAAACAAATGGCAATCTATCATCTGGAAGCAAAAGTAGTCAGCCGTGGTACAGGAAGAAGCGCTGTAGCAGCTTCCGCTTATCTAAGTTGTTCTAAAATCCTCAATGATTATGATGGGGTGCAGCATGACTACACCCGCAAGAAAGGACTGGTCTGGCAGGAAATATTCCTACCAGAGTTCGCCCCGTCAGAATGGAAAGAACGAGGCGTGCTTTGGAACGCCGTAGAAGAAAATGAAAAGACAAAAGACAGCCGCCTTGCCCGTGAATTTGTGGTTGCTCTACCGATTGAGTTGAGCGAAGCACAGTGGGAAAAGCTGCTGTCTGATTTTATTTCTGGCACCTTTGTAGCTGATGGGATGTGTGCAGATGTGGCAATTCATGATCCATACCCTCCCGGTCACAATCCTCATGCTCATATCATGCTGACAGTGCGCCCGTTAGATGAAAAAGGGAACTGGCAATATAAGACGCAGAAAGAATATCTCTGTGTGAAAAATGGAGAGGAACAAGGCTTTACTGCGGATGAGTTTAAGGCAGCACAGACAGAGGGATGGGAAAAGCAATACCAGTATAAGGTAGGAAAGAAAAAGGTTTATATGACTGCTTCTGCTGCTGAAGAAAAAGGCTATGAACGGGTATCGAAATATCCCAAAAGCACGAAATACGGTAGACAAAATCCCATTGCTGAGCGTTGGAACAGCGAAGAACAACTTGTTTTATGGAGAGCAGCGTGGGCTGATGTGACGAATCGCCATTTGGAGGCTGCCGGACACGAAGAACGCATCGACCACCGCAGTCATGCAGATCTGGGATTGACCGAGCAGCCCACCATTCACGAGGGTGTGGTTGCAAGAGCATTGGAGAGAAAGGGTATTGTTTCTGACCGCTGTGAGCTGAATCGTCAGATTAAGGCAGACAACGCCCTTCTGCGGGAATTGAAAACGACAGTGAAAAAGCTGATGCAGGCAGTCAAAGTATCTGTTCCTGCGCTTGCGGAAGCAATGGAGTCCTTACGGGCGAATATGGTTATTTTCCGCTATCAAATCCGCTATGCCGGTTTTGGAAAACACAAATTATCGGAAAGCCTGAATGTGTTGAAGCCCGATCTGGAGCGTTATACCTTACTGGTACAGCAGATTAAAAATAAGACTAAAGAACGGAAAACGCTGTTTGCAGAAAAGAAAGCGACACCATTTTATCAGTTTGTTACTCATAATGATTTGGCAAAACAGATTGCCGAACTGACAGAAGACTTGGAAGAACTGAAATCCGAAAAGACGCTGCTCCTCAGTTCATTTGATTGTAGTGAGGATACTGGAATTGCTGAGGTCAAAAAGAGTGTTGCAGCTATGGAGGAAAATTTGAAGCGGCTGACAAAGCAGGAAGAAAAATATGCTGCCGAGTTGGAGGATGCCTTAAAGCAGTTCTCAGAATTAAGGGAGCAGGCAAAAAATGTGGATTCGGCAGAACTCTTAGAACAACGGGCTGCCCTGCAATCAGATAAAATTCAAGCTGACACTTCCAAGATTAAAGCGGCATACGGAGAAAAATTTGATCCGCTTATCCTGTTTGACAGCAAGCGTGATGTTTCTGAATTATTGGGGGAAAAAACAGAGGTACAATCTGTTCGTGAGCATTTGCAGAAAAAACAGAAGCAGACAGCAGAGCGTAAAAAAACTTCAAAGAAACACGAGCAGGAACGGTAAAATCCCGTTCCCGCCCGCTGATTTTTACAGAAGATCATTTAATAAGTTCATGCACTTGACTTTCTGTTGGAGATTTGCGCTGCCATAGACATTCAGCGTAAAGGACACATTCTTATGCCCCAAAATCTCGGAGAGAGATTTGATGTCAAACTCTGGTATTTCGATTGCCCGTACTGCGAAAGTGTGCCGGATCTCGTGGAACTTTACCTTTTGCAGCCCGTTGCGTTTCAGAAAACGAGAAAAGAACTGCCTGTATGTGCGAGGTTCGGTTGGCTTGGTCTTACCAGTCAAGAAGTAATGGTTGGGGTTTTCTGTGTAGAACTTCTTGATAATGTTCATCAGCAACGACGGTACGGGAATTGTCCGAGCTGATGTTTTGGTCTTCGGAGGTCCTATGTGCAGATAGGATTCACCCTTTTTCTTGTCATAGATGCGCTGGACGGTTTTGTTGATGCTGATAGTTTTATCCGTCAGCGAAATGTCCTTCATTTGCAAGCCGCAAAGTTCACCGATCCGCACCCCGGTAAATAGTGCAATGAGAATGCCAGCAGTCTTCCTATTCAGGTTCATGTAGATACACTGAATAAGAGCTTGCTCCTGATCTTTGGAGAGCGATACCACTTTCTTGACACCCAGCTCTTTTGGGTACTCTATCAAGTCCCAGTTGAGCAGTGGTATCGCCCGTTCCTTGTAGGCATACTCCATAGCGAGACGAAATACCAGAATTACATCTCGAATGGTCTTCACTGTGAGACCACCAGACTTGTCCAACCGCCCGGATTCATAGAGATACGATATGTAGCTTTGAATGTCCTGCTCGGTGATGCTACCAATCTTCCGTTTACCGAAGTGCGGTATCAAGTGGTTTTCGGCTATTAGCGTGAAGCTGGCGTAGGTTGACGGTGTGATCATCGGCTTCTTTTGATTTAGCCAAGTGTTCAACAGCGTCTTAAATTGTGTATTATTAGTCATATTGACCACCTCCACAGATATTATCTGATGGAGAAATAATCAGGGCATTATAAACCTCAAGTAACGGTCTCGAAAAGCGTCCGAAGCTTCGCTTTCCGGGTTTTGACGAGCCGTATGTGCTGCATCGTATAGGAGACATCTACGCCGAACGCAGTGAGCGTGGGGCGGCTGATATGGAGTTGCTTTCTGTCACAATGAATGGTGGAGTTATGCAGCGTTCCGAAATTGAGGGGAAAGATAACTCAAGCGAGGATAAAAGCAACTACAAGGTTGTACGCAAGGGAGATATGGTTTATAATTCAATGAGGATGTGGCAAGGCGCAAATGGCGTGTCTCCTTATGACGGCATTGTCAGCCCTGCCTATACTGTTCTTACAGCAAAGCTCCCTATCTGCAATGAGTATTTTGCAGCACTTTTTAAGAACTATAAACTAATCAACGAGTTCAAAAAGAACTCACAGGGTATGACCTCCGATACATGGAATTTGAAATATCCACAGATTAAGACTATCAAGGTGTATTTACCGAGAGTTACAGAGCAGGAAAAAGTAGCCTCATTACTTGTTACCCTCGATAAAAGGATTGCGGCACAGGCAACGCTTGTCGAACAACTCAAGAAGTATAAAAGAGGTCTCCTTTCCTATGTTTTTGAGGAAATGACCTTATCTGACGATGCAGACTCAACAACTTATCACTTCTCAGAAATTGCTCAGCGAAGAAAGGAAAAGTACAGTCCCGACAGCGGAGTTGAATATCCCTGTATTGAGCTTGAACACATTGAGCAAGGAACGGGCAGATTGCTTGGTAGTGTGTCATCTACGACACAGAGCAGCATTAAAACGGCGGCGAGAAGCGGGGATGTCCTCTTTGGAAAACTGCGTCCTTATTTGAGAAAGTTTGCGTTTGCAGAGCAGGATATTGTTTGCTCATCGGAAATATGGGCATTTATCCCCTCAGAATATGTTATCCCCCAATACCTCTATTATCTTGTTCAGACAGAGCATTTTCTTCGGGTGGCAAATATAAGCTCCGGTACAAAGATGCCAAGAGCTGAATGGGCAAACATAGAAAAAGAGCCTTTTGACATACCTTGTATTCTAATACAAGAGAAAATTGTTTCAATTCTTGAAGCGATAGACAAGAAAATCTGCACATCCGGCGATAGCCTAAGAATGCTCATAAACTTTAGGAAAGGCTTGTTGCAGCAGCTCTTCATATAAATAGCTGCTGCATAAGACCGTTCCGCAGTCCAATCAATTTATCTAACTCTTCTTGAGCTTTGGCAAGCTTGTCATGAATTCGTGAAAGGAAGGCAGCGATTTGAGCCTGTTCTTCAATATCACTTGGGAGTATATGGACTGTATCAAAAAAACCATCAGTAGGGACATTAAGCAATCCGTGATTTCTTGCCCCTTCTGCGCATATTTCATTTATGCCTCTGTGCCACTGTGATGACTCGAAATACCATTTTGCAAAGTTGCTCAGCACAACATCTTCTTTTATAGCAAAGCACAGATAAAGGGTAGATACAGCCCCTTCATTATACAGCTCAAGTCTCTTGATAGAGCCGAACGGGTAATCATTGGAGGTACTTCTATTGTAAGCATATTCACCCCTACGGAGTAGGTAATACCCACTCATGTCTGAGCTGGCAACAACTCTTGAAAAGAAATCCCTTTGATCAATTAACCCATATTGCGCAGAAATAGTCAGCGGAATATCTGTTGCCCCATTATTCTTTCTTGTAATTCTGGTCGCAAAATCGCTAAGCTTAAAAGCAGTCCAATCCGATTGTCTTGCTTTTGGTACGAGACGAAGTTTGCGAGTAAAAATAGCTTCAAAGACACCTCTTTTATACTTCTGACTAAGTACGCAAAAAAGCTATACGAAAGACGAAAATCCCTTGCAATAGCGGAAATTCTCTGCTACTGCAAGGGATTTTGCTTTAAGTTCTTGCTACTATTCAGTTGGAAAATAGACCTCAAGTAACGGTCTCGAAAAGCGTCCGAAACTCCGCTTTCCGGGCTTTGATGAACCGTGGAGAGCCGAGAGATTATCTGACTTTGCAGACCGTATAACACGGAAGAACAGCAAAAACGAAACTGATCTTCCTTTAACCATTTCCTCAAAAGATGGTCTTGTTGATCAGGTGAGCTACTTCAATAAGACGGTTGCAAGTAAAGACATGAGTGGGTACTATCTGCTCAAAAATGGTGAGTTTGCCTACAATAAGAGCTATTCCGTAGGATATGACTTTGGCTCTATCAAGCGGCTGGATCGTTACCGGATGGGGGCTTTATCGACACTTTACATCTGTTTTGTACTCAAAAGGCATGAAAGCGACTTCATCAAGGCTTATTTCGACTCTCTGAAATGGTATCGGGAAATATACATGATCTCTGCCGAAGGTGCAAGAAATCATGGCTTGCTGAATGTACCTACCGAAGAGTTCTTCGACACAAAACATTATCTGCCGGAAAACACTGATGAGCAAAGAAAGATTGCCAACTTCCTCATCGCTATTGACAAAAGGATTGCTGCGCAGCAGTCTCTCATCGATAACCTCAAGAAGTATAAAAGAGGATTGCTTAACAAGGTTTTTTCTAATATCAATGGAAATATATACCCGACAGTCTATTTATCCAAGGTTGCTGATTTCTTACAAGGGCTTACATATAGTCCAAGTGATGTTTCAGTTTCGGGGTATCTTGTTTTAAGGTCATCCAACATTCAAAATGGAGTGCTGTCTTTTGATGACTGCGTCTATGTAGACAAGAAAGTGGATGAGAGCTTACAAGTAAAATGTGATGATGTCATTATGTGTGTACGAAATGGCAGCAAAAAGCTTGTTGGAAAAACTGCACTAATTCCAAACAATATGGCTATGACAACATGGGGCGCATTTATGATGATAATTCGTAGCAAGCTAAATGATACTTATATCTTTCACTACTTAAATAGCCAAATGTTTTTTTCTCAAGTTTTTAAGGACACGGGTACAGCAACGATCAATCAGATAACCAAAGGAATCCTTAATGAATGCAAGTTACCTCTTCCTCCTGAAACGGCAAGAAAACAAATTTCAAAAATGCTTTCTTTATTTGATGTAAAAATCCAAAATGCGGAGATGTGCTTGACTACATTGGTGGAACTAAAAAAGGCTCTTTTGCAACAACTCTTTATATAAAGAGCTGTTGCAATAATGCCACTCGAATAGATTTTAGGGATTCATACTGCGAAAGTTCAGTTTGAAATCGACTTTCCAAGCAGTCAAGGAGATTAGCTATTTTTAGCTGTGCCTCTTTTGAGGGAATAATAACCGGTATTCCCATCAAGAGATCATCCGTCATTGAAACTCTATCATGCCGAACACCTTGCGATCCGTTATCGTAAATATACCGATACCAAGCATCGCTCTTAAAATACCATGCAAGATAGGATGGCTCTATATCTGCTTGCAACACCAGACAAGTATATAGTGGAGAAATGATGCCTCTTTCTTCTCGCTCATATCGGTTGAAAGGACCGTAAGGAGCTGTGTTAGATTTTCTCGGATTATAAACAAAGTCACCATGCTCAATAACATAATAATTTGATGTGTTTCCATCAACTGCTATGTCTTTGTCAAAAAAGTCCCGTTGAGGGATTAAACCATACTCTGCGGAGTTTGTAATGACATTTTTTATTTCTCCATTGCTGTTTCTACGAGAAACCTTTTTGAAAATAGCAGATAATTGTACTGTCTCAAAACCTGATGGGGAAAGAATAGACATATTACGAAATATTCTTTGCATGACACCTCTTTTATACTTCTTGAGGGCTTCTACTATTTTTCTCTGAGCTTCAATGCGACGGTCAAGTTTTGCAAAAAAGCCCACAAGTTTCTGCTGTTCGCCAATAGAAGGAAATACTACTATTCCTGTTAGAACAAATGAGTTGTTCACTTTCATATCATGTTTTGCGCCAATATTAACCAAAGGCTTGAGAAACTTATTTAATCGGAGATCATTGGCAAAATACAAATCAACGAACCGTGGAGCAATGGTATTAAGAGGATGATACACAGCATAAAGTGTAGATACAATACCAGGGATACCTTTATTGACCTTTATAATACCGTAGGGATTAGCCTTGAGTGGACTCTTTGTGTATACGATGTCATCTGTTTCAACAACATGGTAATCAGCCACACTCTCACCAGCAAATGACCTTCCTTGAAAAGCTATTTGATTTATAACTCCGTATTCACCAGAAACAGAAAGAACATCTTCCTTTCCAAACGCCAAGCCTCTATTACGCTCCGTGTTTTCAACAAGATAGTGTGACAGTTCGTTTTCTTCCCACGGTTCATCAAAGCCCGGAAAGCGGAGTTTCGGACGCTTTTCGAGACCGTTACTTGAGGATACATTTGCCATAATTACTTGCCCTCCACTTCAAACGGGAAATCAAGTCCCAGTTCGTCAAAAAACGGTTTCAGCTCTGCATCAATCTCCTTGATTTCACTTTGCAGTTTGCGGATCTCCGCAGCTACTTCGTTCAGGTCGATTTCTTCTTCCGGCTCAAAGGTGTCAACATATCGGGGAATATTGAGGTTGAAACTGTTCTCTTCGATCTCCTGCATGGTTGCAACATGAGCATACTTGTCTACATCCTCACGACGCTCATAGGTCTCGACGATCTTATCAATGTCGCACTCACGGAGAATATTCTGGTTCTTGCCAGCTTCAAAATCATTGGAAGCATCAATGAACAGAATGTTGTCGGAATTGCCGTTGCGCTCTCTCTTGAGAACAAGGACACACACCGGAATGCCTGTGCCGAAGAAGAGATTGGCAGGGAGACCGATCACGGCATCCAGCACATTCAACTTCTGGATAAGGTGTTTACGGATCACTTCTTCCGCAGCACCACGGAACAAAACGCCATGAGGCAGCAGCACAACAGCTCGTCCGTCCTCGTCCATGTGGTGTACCATGTGCTGTACAAAAGCAAAGTCAGCCTTGCTCTTCGGGGCAAGCTTGCCGTATTCGTTGAACCGGGGATCTTCCATGAAGCTCAAATCGCCAGACCACTTTGCAGAATACGGAGGATTGGCAACCTGAACACGGAACTTCATGTCACCGAAGTAGTCATGCTCCAAAGTATCACCGTTGTAGATATTGAAATTGCGGTAAGGAATGCCACGAAGAATCATATTCATTCGGGCAAGGTTATAGGTGGTGGAAGTCAATTCCTGACCATAGTAGTTGCGCACATTTGCATAGTTTTTGAGACGCAGCAGGAGAGAGCCGGAGCCACAAGTGGGATCGGCTGCGTCCTTGACATCCGTTAGTCCAAGACAAGCCAGACGGCACAGCAGCTCGGCAGGACCTGAAGGAGTGTAGAACTCGCCAGCCTTCTTACCGGCTGTTGCAGCGAATTGACCGATCAGATACTCATAGGCATTGCCAAGAACATCAATCTTTGTGTCTTCCACACCGAAATTGATTTCGTCCAGAGAGGCAATGATTTTTGCCATAACAGCACTTCTGTCTTTGACGGTATGTCCCAGTTTAGTAGAGTCGAGCTGCATATCAGAGAACAGCCCGTCGAAGTCCTCTTGAGAATCGTTGCCAAGAGTAGACTCCATAAGGGCGTTGATTGCTTTTTGCAAAAACTCAATGTCAAAAGATCGGTTTTCAACCATCTTAACCATCTTGCGGAACAAGAATTGCGGTTCAATGATAAAGCCTAGATCACGCAGAGCCTCTTCTACAACGGCTTCCTTGTATTCCTCATCAACCCATGCGTCTTCATAGCTGATGCCATCGTCTTTCAGAAGATTCGCCATGTACTTCTTTGTACGGTCAGACAGATAGTAGTAGAAAATCATGCCCAAGATGTAGTTCTTAAACTCATACGCCTCCATATTACCCCGGAGTGCGTTTGCCATTGCCCAAAGCTTATTGCAAAGCTCTTTCTGGTGCGCCTGAATACTGTTGTCCATTTTACATTCTCCTTATTGAAATTTTTCGGTGTGCTGCCGGATAAAGTCTACAATTCTGTTCACCAGAGAGCGTTTTTTCAGCAGCGGCATTGGTTTTTCGATACGGTCACGGATGTTACCGGCATCCATTGTGCCGGAAAACTCATATTCCGAGATGAAGTCGGTCAGCATGGTAGGATCAATTTCTTCTGTCTGAGCAAAGGCGACAATTTCTTCACGCTTTGCCTCATTTTCAAAGTCATTGTAGGCAGCGTCGATCTCATCTGCACTTTCCAGCCCCACGACAACACGATCCAAGAAAGCTTGCAGAATCTCCACTTTGCGAAGCAACTGCGGATTATCGGTTCTTCCCAGTTCTTCCTTGATATGCTTAATATCATAGTCCTTCTGTTTGGCATCATCGAAGTGAATGTTGCGGATAAGGTTCATGATATAGGCTACATTGATTCGGTCACTTTCCATCAGCTCAATGCAGAAATCTACATCATTCAGGACGGAAACAACTTCACGATCTTTCTTTTGCTTTGCGTAAAGCATCAGATACTTGCTCTTATAGTCCTGATATTCCTGCTCGCTCATGCTGAGAGAGTCATGGTCGAAGCTGAACTCAATGAAGGTTTGAAGTGATTGCAAATACTTGGTCAGCTCACGGAATGTCTCAACGAAAAGCTTCTGGTCATCCTCGTTCTGCATGGTGTCAATATCCGCTGGAGTCTGAGCGATTTCTTTTAAGCGAGTAACCATTTCATTGTACTTCTCGACGAAATAGGGATAGTCGGGAACAACAATGCCAGAAGTATCATGGCTCTGAGAAAATAGGGTAAGAGCGTCATCTGTCCTCTTTTTCAGATTACGGTAGCAGATGATAATACCAAATGGTTTCGTTTCCTTTTCAACACGGTTGGTTCGTGAGTAGGCTTGCAGTAGGTCGTGATATTTCAAATCCTTGTCCACATAGAGGACGGACAACTGCTTGCTGTCAAAACCGGTCAGGAACATATTTACTACAAGAAGGATGTCAAGGGACTTGGTTTTCTTTCCCTTTACACGGTCTGAAATATCCTTGTGATAGGCTGAGAATGTGTCCGTCGAGAAATTGGTGCTGTACATCTCGTTATAGTCTTTGATGATCCGTTCCAGAGCGTCCCGACTATGCTCATCTTTACCTTCTGCTTCTTCGTTCTGTCCATAGGAGAAGATACCGCTGATATTCAGGTCATGATTGATCTTCTTGAAGATGTCATAGTATTTGACCAGAGCTTCAATCGAAGAGACAGCAAAGATGGCTGTGTATTGACCATTTCTTGTCTTCGCTTTATGGTTTTGGACAATGTGGTTTGCGATCATCGACATCCGTTCCTCGGACATATAGAGTTCGCCTATATCAATCCCATCTGCCATTGTGGGATCGTCCCAGTCGAAATCACCCTCCATCGTCTTAATGTACTCAATATGGAAGCCAAGAACATTGTTGTCGAAGATAGCATCCTTGATGAGATAATTATGTACGCATTCTCCGAAGAGCATTTCTGTGGTCTGTGTGATTTTTCCCTCCGTCTTTCCGTTGACCTCAAAACGAGGTGTGCCAGTAAAGCCGAAGAATTGTGCCTTCTGGAAATGCCGAACAATGTCCTTGTGCATATCACCAAACTGACTGCGGTGACACTCGTCAATAATGAAGACAACTTTCTCGTCCTTATAGGCATCCATAACTTTTGCGTATTGAGGACGCTTCACAGCGTTCGCCATCTTCTGCATCGTTGTGACGATGAGCTGCCGATTTTTGTCCTGCATCTGTTTTACAAGGACATCAGTTCTATCAGTGGCATCAACAGAACCGGCTTCGAATTTGTTGAACTCTTCTGTAGTTTGGGAGTCCAAGTCCTTCCGGTCAACAAGGAAGATAACCTTTTTGATATTGGGGTTGGCTGCGAGGATTTGTGCTGTCTTAAAGGAAGTCAGCGTCTTTCCTGCGCCGGTTGTATGCCAAACATAGGCGTTGCGGTTAGTGAGCGTGGCTTGCCGGACAAGAGCCTCTACCGCATACACCTGATAGGGACGCATTACCATGAGCAGCTTGTCCGTGTCATTCAAGATGGTGTATCTCGTCAGCATCTTGATAATATGGTCTCTGGCAAGGAAGGAGATAGAGAACTCTTTCAGATTGGTGATACGCACATTGTTGAAGTCCGTCCAGAAGAAGGCAAGACTGTGAAGCATATCTCTGTCGGAGTTGGCAAAGTATTTTGTATCAACGCCATTGGACACAACGAAAAGCTGAATGAAGTGATACAGTCCGTTGTATGAATGCTTCTTATAACGCATTACTTGGTTGACGGCTTCTCGAATATCTATGCCACGCCGCTTCAACTCCACTTGAATGAGAGGAAGTCCATTGACAAGGATCGTCACATCATAACGATTCACATATTTTCCGACAACCGTTGTCTGGTTTGTCACCTGAAAGATATTCTTTGTGTGGTCGGCATCGAAGAAAGAAAGGTATACTTTTGTCCCGTCCTCACGCTCCAACACGAACTTATCTCTGAGGATTTTTGCGCTCTGGAAAACTGATTTTCCAAGCATGATGTTGAATACACGCTCCCATTCTTTGTCTGTTAAAGGATGGTCGAGCTTTGCCGCATTGAAAGCTGCAAATTGTATTTTGAAATTTTCGAGTAGTGCATCGTAATCAGGAATAGACACAGGATTGTATCCCTGTTTATTTAGTTGCTCTATAAATTGCTGTTCAAGAGCTGCTTCGCTTTGGTATGACATATCTTCAACTCCTATACTTGAGGATTCTTTTACAAAACAGATTGCTTTTTAAGAAAGCCCATTTTTATTTTCAAACTTATTTGTCAACAAATTCCATAATGTCATCTATTGTGCAATTCAATGCCATGCAGATTTTTCCTAAAACATCCGTGGTTACATTGTCGCCGTGATTTAATTTATTGATAGTATAATGACTAATTCCAGCAGCTTTTTCTAAATCTCTTTTTTTCATATCTTGATCAATTAGCATTTTCCAGAGTTTTTTATAGCTTACTTTCATTCCTATGCCTCCATTCAAGGAAAATCATAACTACCCACAGTATAGCACTATTAGGATAAAAACTCAAATATTGTGTTTGCTATCGCTGTAATATAATTCGAAAAAATAGCTGTATTTCTAAAGAGAAAACACCCTTGACAAATCGCGTCTCAAAAAATGATCCTGCTCCAGTACGCTAAAGAAAATCGCTTTCCGAATCCGAACTTTTTCGTGGACGATGGGTACAGCGG
>ERZ1026955.529-NODE-529-length-19642-cov-5.365498_pt1 | contig 19642 bp, 18 predicted proteins | sample MGYA00519459_ERZ1026955 | MGnify/ENA primary metagenome ERZ1026955 (study PRJEB26926, sample SAMN06164833) | human gut metagenome | biome: ENVO:00009003; feature: ENVO:2100002; material: ENVO:00002003 | host: Homo sapiens | place: USA | collected 2012 ...
GCGGCGATCACCTCGTCCTTGCGGCTGTCGATGATGCCGCTGGCAATAAAGGCGGCGTTTTCGGCCATCAGGCCGGGCACGGCGGGGGCAAGGCTGATGATGGCGTTTGCCACGATGTTGGCGGTGATGATGTCGTACTTGCCGCTGGCCTTGTCGGACAGGTCGCCCACCAGAACGGTCAGCTTGTCGGCCACGCCGTTCAGGGCGGCATTCTCGCCTGCGGTGCGCACGGCCACGGGGTCGATGTCCACACCCTCGGCACTGCCTGCGCCCAGCTTGAGGGCGGCAATGGCAAGGATGCCGCTGCCGGTGCCGATGTCCAGCACCCGCTCACCGCCGCGCACCCGCTCGTCCAGCGCTTCCAGGCAGAGGCTGGTGGTCTCGTGGCCGCCGGTGCCAAAGGCAAGGCCGGGGTCAAGGATCAGCTTGACGCGGTCGGTGTCGTACTCCTGCCAGGAGGGCACGATGGCCAGCCGCTTGCCAATGTCCATGGGGTGGTAGTATTTGCGCCAGCCGTTCTGCCAGTCCTCCTGCTCCACGCCCTCGGTCTCCACGGTGTAGGCGATGCCTGCCGCTTCCATCCGGGCCTGAATGAGGGCCAGCGTCTCCACGGGGGAAGCGCCCGGCTCCAGATACATGTGGATGATCACAGTGTCGCGGGGCTTGTCCAGCAGCTCCTGCTCGATCAGATCCACATGGGCGATCTCGGCCACCTGCTGCTCGATGTCGCTGTAATCCTCGATATAGATGCCGCCTTCGGCGATCATGGTGGCAACGGCCTCGGCGTTGTCGGCATCGGCCTTGGCCACGGTCAGGCGGATATCAGTCCATTCCATAAAAAGAACCTCCCTGGGTCTTGTATTTTCTATTTATAAGTATAGTACCCGATTCCGGCGCGGGATGCAAGCGGTTTGGGGAGAAAGAGCAAAAGAAAAGTTTTTTCAAGATCCTGCTCTGAAATGCGCAATAATTCCAAAAAGTTTTTCACGAAAGATGCAAATTCAAGGATTTTTGGTGCAAAATTGCGAAAACAGGCGTGAACCCTATTTCTTTTTTTCGGAGGATGTGTTAAAATATTGTTACGCAATTATGGACAGCCTGCAACCAGAGGCCTCCATAACAACAACATTCTTTAAGGAGGAATGTGTCTTATGATGAAGTATCTCCAGAAACTGGGCAAAGCTTTGATGCTTCCCGTCGCTGTGCTGCCGATCTGCGGCATCCTGATGGGTCTCGGCTATGCTCTGGCCCCGGGTGTCATGGGTGTCCCCGGTGCTGCAACTTCCGGTGCAGCTTACACCGTTGGCTTCCTGCTGGTCAAGGCAGGCGGCGCTCTGATCGATAACATGGCATGGCTGTTCGCCATCGGTGCCGCTGTCGGCCTGGCTGACAACGATGGTACCGCAGGTCTGGCCGGTCTGGTCAGCTACCTGATGATGCAGCAGCTGCTGAGCCCCGGCGTGGTCAGCATGGTGCGCACCCTGGAAGAGGGCACCGCTACCTACATCGCTTTCCAGAAGGTGGCCGGCAACTCTTTCATCGGCATCCTGGCCGCTGTGGTGGGTGCAGCCTGCTACAACAAGTTCAAGAGCACTCAGATGCCTGACTGGCTGGCATTCTTCTCCGGCAAGCGCTTCGTTGCAATCGCCACCGGCCTGATCTCCATCGTTGTTTCTGTCGCTCTGCTGTTCGTCTGGCCCGTCATCTTCGATGCACTGGTCGCCATTGGCAGAGGCATCGCAGGCATGGACGGCATCGGTGCTGGCATCTACGCCTTCCTGAACCGTCTGCTGATCCCCACCGGCCTGCACCACGCTCTGAACAACGTGTTCTGGTTCGACACCATCGGCCTGGGCGACCTGTCCCACTTCTGGGCAGGCGAGACCTCTGCTGACGTGGGCTGGAGCCTGGGTATGTACATGTCCGGCTTCTTCCCCTGCATGATGTTCGGTATCGCCGGTGCTGCACTGGCCATGGTCCGTACCGCCAAGAACAAGAAGGCTGCCATCGGTCTGGTTCTGTCCGCTGCTATCTGCGCCTTCGTCTGCGGCGTTACCGAGCCCTTTGAGTTCGGCTTCATGTTCCTGTGCTTCCCGCTGTACGTTGTGTACTCCGCTCTGTACGGCATCTTCACCATCATCACCTACTACTCCGGTTTCCGTGCTGGCTTCTGCTTCTCCGCAGGTGCTACCGACCTGGTGTTCTCCGCTTCTCTGCCTGCAGCTGCTAAGACCTGGATGATCATTCCTCTGGGCATCGCTGCATTCGTGGTGTTCTACTTCGTGTTCTACTTCGCCATCACCAAGTTCGACCTGAAGACCCCCGGCCGTGAGGACGAGGATGCCGAAGAGGCTGAGAAGAAGGTCGTTCTGGCCAACAACAACTATACTGAGGTTGCTGCTGGCGTGCTGAAGGCCATCGGCGGCAAGGAGAACGTCTCCAGCGTGGACTACTGCGCTACCCGCCTGCGCTTCACCATTAAGGACTACACCGCTGTGGATGAAAAGGCTGTGAAGGCTGCCGGTGCTGCCGGTGTCATCCGCCCCGACAAGACCACTTGCCAGGTCATCATCGGCACCAAGGTGCAGTTCGTGTATGATGAGCTGAAGAAGATGCTGTAAGCATCCTTCTGAGCACGTTTCCGTGCGGAAGGCTGGTTGCTTCCGCATCCATTCCCAAACTGTAAAAATGCCGCTGAGGGCGGGCGTTTACGCCCCGCTTTCGGCGGCATTTTGTTTTGTTCACAAACCGGCTACCCTTTTGGCCGGAAAATATGCTATACTGAAAACAACAAAGCAAAATAACAGGAGGTTCCCCATTATGAAGATCATTCGTGCAAAGGATTACAAGGACATGTCCCGCAAGGCTGCCAACATCATCTCCGCACAGGTCATTATGAAGCCCAACTGCGTGCTGGGTCTGGCGACCGGCGGCACCCCTGTTGGCGCATACGCTCAGCTGGTGGACTGGTACAACAAGGGCGACCTGGATTTCTCTGAGGTCACCACCGTCAATCTGGACGAGTACCGCGGCCTGCCCAAGGAGCACCCCGAAAGCTATTGGAGCTTTATGCACAAGAACCTGTTTGACAAGGTCAACATCCGCCCCGAGGCCATCCACCTGCCCGACGGCACCAACCCCGATGCTGTGGATGCCTGCAAAAAGTACAACGAGATCATCCACAGCGTGGGCGGCATCGACCTGCAGCTGCTGGGCCTTGGCCCCAACGGCCACATCGGCTTCAACGAGCCGGGCGAGGCCTTTGAGCTGGAGACCCACTGCGTGGATCTGACCCCTGCCACCATCGAGGCCAACAAGCGCTTCTTTGACGGCAACGAGGATCTGGTGCCCAAGCAGGCCTACACCATGGGCATCAAGACCATCATGCAGGCCCGCAAGGTGCTGGTGGTGGCCAACGGTCTGGCAAAGGCAAAGGCAGTCAAGGCGGTCGTCTCCGGCCCTGTGACCCCCGAGTGCCCGGGCTCCATCCTGCAGATGCACCCCGACTGCATCCTTGTGGCCGATGAGGAAGCACTGAGCCTGCTGTAATTACAGAACCTCTCCGTCTGCTTCGCAGACGGAGAGGTTTAGGAGGCAATAAAATGATCATCAAAAATGCTCTGATTTATACCCCCCGCCACACCTTTGAGGAGGGGAGCCTGACCATCCGGGAGGGGCGCATCGTGCCCTTTGCACAGCCGGAGGAAGGCGAAGAGATCGTGGATGCCAAGGGCGCTTACGCTCTGCCGGGCCTGGTGGATATCCACTTCCACGGTGCTATGGGCAAGGATTTCTGTGACGGCAATGAAGAAGCCATCCAGACCCTGGCCGATTTTGAGGCCGGTAAGGGCGTGCTGGCCATCTGCCCCGCCACCATGACTTTCTCAGAAGAGATCCTGAACGGTGTGATGGATGCTGCCGCTGCCCATCAAAACGGCAAAGGCGCAGACCTTGTGGGCATCAATATGGAGGGGCCCTTCATCAGCCCCAACAAGGTGGGTGCCCAGAACCCGGAGTATCTCCACAAGGCGGATGTTGCAATGTTCCGCCGCCTGCAGAAGCGGGCAAACGGCCTGATCAAGCTGGTGGATATCGCCCCGGAGGAGCCGGGTGCGCTGGAGTTCATTGCCGCCTGCCATGACGAGGTGCGCATCTCCATTGCCCACACCTGCACCAGCTACGACACCGCCAACGCTGCCTTTGACGCAGGCGCGACCCACATGACACACCTGTACAACGCCATGCCCGGCATCACCCACCGGGAGCCTGGCCCCATCATTGCGGCGCTGGAACGGGGCGCGGAGGTGGAGCTCATCACCGACAACGTCCACATCCACCCGGCCATGGTGCGGTTCACCTTCAACACCTTCGGGGATGACCATGTCATCCTGATCGCCGACAGCATGATGGCCTGCGGCCTGCCCGACGGCCAGTACAGCCTGGGCGGTCAGGCGGTCACGGTCAGCGGCCCCCGCGCCACCCTGACCGAGCACCCCGGCACCATTGCGGGCAGTGCCACCTGCCTGTACGACTGCATGAAGCGTGCCGTGCTGGAGATGAACGTCCCGCTGGAAAGCGCTGTCCGCGCCGCCAGCGAAAACCCCGCCAAGAGCATTGGCATCGACAATGATTACGGCAGTCTGGCTGCAGGCCGCTACGGCAATGTGATCCTGGCGGACAAGGAACTGAATATTCAGGCTGTCTACCAGAAAGGAACCCGTATCGTATGAACCCCGAGAGCCTGACCTGGCGGCTGCTGACCGCCGAAGAGCTGACGAACGTTTACCTGAACGAGATGCGCCGGGATTTTCCTGCCGGAGAGCTGAAGCCCCTGAGCATGATCCTGAACAGCGAGGCCGCCGGTACCGCCCACACCTGGGGCGTGTACGAGGACGACGCGCTGGTGGCGTATCTGTTGATGGTGCGGCCCGTGGGCTGTGAGGTGAGCCAGCTGGACTACTTTGCCGTTCTGCCCCAGTATCGGGCCGGCGGCATCGGAGCCGTTCTGCTGGCCGCCCTGCCTGACCACGAGAAGGGCGCGCAGGCCATCCTCATTGAAGCGGAGTGTCCCGAAAAGGCCGAGGATGAGGCCATGGCTGTGCGCCGCCTGGGCTTTTACGCCCGGTGCGGGGCCAAGGACACCGGCTGGACAGAGCATCTCTTTGATGCCTGGTTCCGGGTGTTGGTGCTCCCCTGCTGCGGCGGAAAGGTGCGCAGCCCCGAGGAAGCCGTGCGGCAGCTGGCAGACTGCTACCGCCGCACCATGGGCGAGCCCCAGTGGCGCAGGAACGTCACCTTCTACCGCCCCGATGGCGTGGAGGTGCAGTTCTGAGAGGTTGAATTCTGTCCCTTGACAGTCTGGGTAAATATGGTACTATGGTAATAGGAACAAACCAGATCTGAGATGGGAGGAATTTCTGATGCGCAATGTTTTTTCCCGCCGTGATTTTCTGAAAGCATCTGCCGCCGCTGTGCTGGCCGCTTCTGCCGCTGGTGTCCTCACCGGCTGCGATGGGGGCGGCAGCGAGATCCCGTCCGCAACCATCGGGCTGGGTGAGTTTGAAGTGACCATGACCGGCAACATGACCATCACTGGTGATGAGGTCGTGGGCAATGAGAACGCCAACGGCTACCTCTGCAAACCCAATGTGCGGATTCGGTACAATGGTGCAGCCAGCGAGATCAAATACAATTTTGCCGGTGTCTTTGTGGCAAAAATTGATAAGACCGCGCTGGAACTGACCAATGGAAAAGAGGAAATCTCCTCTAAACTGACAAAGACTTATGTGCCGCAGTTCCGTGCAAAGGCCAGTGGGTACGGTTCTTTTAAGCAGGGCGTACCCTTCAAGCTGTATGTGACCCTGCAAGGCAAGACAGCCGAGTTTGCTCTGACGAGTGACGGCAAAGTGACAGTCTCCGCTGTCGATAAAGTCTGATATCCCCCAAAAAGCCCGAGGTGCACCCGCACCCCGGGCTTTTTTGCGCCCAAATTTTACATTGGGGCAAAAACATGTCCAAACAATTTACCTCGATTTTTCCCGCTTGTGGTCGAAGCGGCTTACCGACTGGGATACAATAGTGCCGTACCCCAGGAAAACACGAAAACAAGAGCCGGGAATGGAAAGCCCGGATGTTTGGAGGACAAATATTATGAAAAAGATCACGCGTCGTTCGTTTCTCACTGTCTGCGGTGCTGCTGCTGCCGCTGCTGCCCTGACCGCCTGCGGCGGTTCTGCTTCCTCTGCTGCAGCTTCTTCTACCTCTGCCGCTGCAGGCTCCACTGCTTCTTCCACCGCTGCGGCTCTGTCCGGCAACGTTGCTACCGGTGGTTCCACCTCCATGAAGAACGTCATCGCTGCCCTGACCGAAGGCTTTGCTGAGGTTGAGCCGGGTGTCACCGTCAGCTACGACCCCACCGGTTCCGGCGCAGGCATCACCGGTGCTACCGATAAGACCCTGGACATCGGCCTGTCCTCCCGTGCCCTGAAGGACGACGAGAAGGCTGACGTGGAGGGCACCACCATCGCTCTGGACGGCATCGCCATCATCGTCAACAATGCAAGCAAGGTCGAGGATCTGACCGTTGACCAGCTCAAACAGATGTTCACCGGCGAGATCACCAACTGGTCTGAGGTGGGCGGCGACGACGGCGAGATCGTTCTGATCGGCCGTGAGGCTGGCTCCGGCACCCGTGATGGCTTTGAGAGCATCGTGGATGTCAAGGACAGCTGCAAGTACGCGCAGGAGCTGACCGCTACCGGTGCTGTCATCAGCGCTGTGGAGGCCAACCCTCTGGCCATCGGTTACGCTTCCCTGTCCGCTGTGGGCGACACCGTGAAGATGGTCACCGTTGGCGGCGTGGAGTGCAGCGAGGAGACCGTCAAGGACGGCAGCTACGAGGTGCAGCGTCCCTTTGTGTTCGTCACCAACAAGTCTGTCGCTCTGTCTGAGCAGGCACAGGCTTTCTTCGACTTTGCCACCAGTGCCGATGCTGCTGACCTGATCCGCACTGCCGGTGCTGTTCCTGTGAATGAGTAATTGCGGAAAGCAATGATGCTATGAACAACAAAAAGATTTCTCTCCCCAGAACCCCTGCTGAGTGGCTGGAAGCGGTGATGAACTTCATCTTCTTCCTCTGCGGCATCCTGGCGGTGGGCTGTGTGCTCCTGATCTCGGTGTACATGGTCCTCTCCGGTGTGCCTGCCATCCAGAAGATCGGGCTGTTCCGGTTCCTGTTCGGCACCCGGTGGGCTTCCACCGCTGCCGACCCGGCCTACGGCATCCTGCCCTTCATCCTGTCCAGCGTTTACGGCACGCTGGGTGCCACCGTGATCGGTGTGCCCATTGGCCTGCTGACGGCGGTGTTCCTCTCCAAGGCCGCAGGCCCGAAGGTGCGCACCGTGGTCGTGACCGCCATTGAGCTGCTGAGCGGCATCCCCAGCGTGGTGTTCGGCCTGCTGGGTATGCAGGTGCTGGTGCCCGCCGTGGCCAAGACCTTTGGCAAGGCCTCCGGTGCCTGCCTGCTGAGCGCCATCGTGGTGCTGGCGGTGATGATCCTGCCCAGCATCGTGTCGGTGTCGGTCACAGCGCTCAACGCTGTGCCGCCGGAGTATGAGCAGGGCAGCCTGGCTCTGGGCGCAACGGATGTCGAGACCTGGTTCAAGGTCAGCGTCCCCGCTGCCAGGAGCGGCATTGCCGCCGGTATCGTGCTGGGCATCGGCCGCGCCATCGGCGAGGCCATGGCCGTGATGATGGTGGCTGGAAACAGCCCCAACATGCCGGACAGCCTGTTCCGCAGCGTCACCTTCCTGACCACCGCCATTGCCAAGGAGATGAGCTACGCCAGCGGCCTGCAGAAACAGGCGCTGTTCAGCATTGCGCTGGTGCTGTTCGTCTTTATCATGGGCATCAATATCCTGCTCAATGTGGTGCTGAAGGGAGGAAAGCGCGATGAATAACAGTGCTTCTGCCTCCCGCCGCACCTGGAACCGCGTGATGAACGCTCTGGTCTGGGCCTCGGCTGTGCTGGTCATCGTACTGGTGGCAGGCATTCTGGGCATGGTGCTGGTGCGCGGCATCCCGCACATCAGCTGGAAATTCCTGACCACCACCGCCAGTGTGCTCAAGGGCACGGACGGCATCCTGCCTGCGATCCTCAACACGCTGTATGTCATCCTGCTGACGCTTCTGATCGTACTGCCGCTGGGTGTGGGCGCGGCCGTTTACCTGACCGAGTACGCCCAGAACCGCAAGGTCATTTCGGTGATCGAGTTCACCAACGAGACGCTGGCGGGCATCCCCAGTATCATTTACGGTCTGGTGGGGATGCTGGTGTTCGCCCAGACGCTGGGCTTCCAGACCTGCCTGCTCTCCGGCAGCCTGACGCTGGTGATCATGAACCTGCCCACCATCATCCGCACCACCCAGGAATCCCTGAAAACGGTGCCCCAGGGCTACCGTGAGGGCGCGCTGGGTCTGGGCGCGGGCAAATGGCACATCATCCGCACCATCGTGCTGCCCTGCAGCATCGACGGCATCGTGACCGGCTGCATCCTGGCAGTGGGCCGCATCGTGGGCGAAAGCGCCGCGCTGCTCTTCACCGCCGGTGCCGCCGAGGTCATTGCCAACGGCGTGCTCAAGGCCTACACCTCCAACGGTGCCACCCTGTCGGTGCTGCTCTATCTCCGTGCCTTTGAGGACGGCGATTTCGACTCCGCCTGGGCCATCGGTGCAGTGCTGCTGGTGCTGGTGCTTGCCATCAATCTGGCAGCCCGGCTTGCCAAAACCAAACTGAAACAGAAGCAGTAGATAACTCCCTCCGTCATCGCTGCGCGATGCCACCTCCCTCACGGAGGGAGGCTTATCCTGCCCGCAACGCAAAAGGCTCCCTCTCAGAGGGAGCTGGCGCGGCATAGCCGCGACTGAGGGAGTCAATACAAGAGGAAAACTATGGAAAACGTATCACCCATTATCACAGCCAAAAACCTGAACCTCTGGTACGGGGATTTCAAGGCGCTGAAAGATATTTCGCTGGACATGGGCGAGCGGGAGATCACGGCCCTTATCGGCCCCTCCGGCTGCGGCAAGTCCACCTTCCTGAAGACCCTGAACCGGATGAACGACCTTGTGCCCGGGGTCCGCATCGAGGGCGATGTCCGCCTGAAAGGGCAGGATATCTTTGCCCGCGAGATGCAGCCCACCGAGCTGCGCCGCCGGGTGGGCATGGTGTTCCAGAAGGCCAACCCCTTCCCCATGAGCATCTACGATAACATCACCTACGGCCCCAGGCTGCACGGTGTGCACAACAAGGCAGAGCTGGACGAGCTGGTGGAAAGCTCCCTGCAGGGTGCCGCCCTCTGGAACGAGGTCAAGGACCGCCTGAAAAAGAGTGCCCTGGGCCTTTCCGGCGGTCAGCAGCAGCGCCTGTGCATTGCCCGCGCCCTGGCTGTCAAGCCCGAAGTCCTGCTGATGGATGAGCCCACCAGCGCTCTGGACCCCGGTTCCACCATGAAGGTGGAGGAGCTGATGAGCGAGTTGAAAAAGAACTACACCGTGGTCATCGTGACCCATAACATGCAGCAGGCAGCCCGTATCAGCGACCGCACCGCCTTCTTCCTGCTGGGCGAGCTGGTGGAAGCCGGCCCCACGGCGCAGATCTTCAGCACCCCGCAGGATAAGCGCACCGAGGATTACATTTCGGGCCGGTTCGGCTAAGGAGAAAAACGCAATGAGCAACCGCACACAATACGAAAACGACCTTGCCGCCCTGAAAACGGCCCTGACCGAGATGGGGCAGAGCGCTGCCGATGCCGTGGAAGCTGCAATGGAAGCCCTCTGCACCGCCGATGCCGGGGCTGCCGCCGCCGTGGCGCAGGGCGATGGCCGCATCAACAACATGGAGCGGGACATTGAGCACCGCTGCATGACCCTGCTGCTCCGCCAGCAGCCGGTGGCAGGTGACCTGCGCCGCATCTCCACCGCCATGAAGGTGGTCACGGATGTGGAGCGCATCGGCGACCATGCCTCCGATATCGCGGAGATCATCCCCCATCTGGTCACTGTCCGCAAGGAGGGCGACCCTGCTGTGAGCCAGGCCATCAGGATGGGCCAGAAGGCGCACAAGATGATCCTGGATGCCCTGAATGCCCTGACCTCTGAGGACGAGCAGGCCGCCCTCAGGGTCATTGCCGCCGACGATGAGGTGGACTACGATTTCAACGCCATCAAGCATACGCTGGCGCAGGAGATCGCCGCCGACCCCGGCAAGGTGGATGCCGCCCTGGATCTGCTCATGGTCATCAAGTACCTGGAGCGCATCGGCGACCACGCCGTGAACCTGGCCGAGTGGGTGGAGTTCGTCCGCAGCGGGCGTTATCATAACGAAAATATGTTCTGATCTCTTGTTTCTGTAAAAATTTGAGCTATTTGCAATTATTTCTGTGTCCCGCCCGTATTATAGACAGAAAGGCTTCCCCAGAAAGCCTGATGAACTGGCTGCGGCGGGTGTCCGGCATCCCCCTGTCCCCGCCCGCCGCTGCCGCAACGGAGGGTTTTAACGCTATGGTACAGACCAAGAATTTCCCGCTGGAAACGCGCGGCGAGGCGGTCAGCCGCGAAGCGCTGGTCCAGGCGGCATTACAGGAGATCACCCAGAATTACCGCGAAGCAAGCCTTTCCAATGTGGCCCGCAGCTACGGCGTTTCGCTGGCGTATGTCAGCGAGTGCGTCCGGGCCCAGACCGGAAAGACCTATAAGGAGCTGCTGCAGAAGCACCGGATGGAGACCGCCGCCCGCCTGCTGCGCCGCAGCGACCTGAACATCCAGCAGATCATCACCCAGGTGGGCTACGAGAACACCAGCTACTTCTACCGCCTGTTCCATGAGCGGTATGGCCAGAGCCCCCGGGAGTACCGCCGGGCACGCAGCCAGCGCACATAAGCGCATCAGTGAACGACCCTCTCCGCCTTTGCAGCAGGCTTTGACGGAGAGGGCCGTTTTGTGTTATATTAAAGCAGAACGATCAGGGCGGGCAGCGGCCTGCCGGAAGAGAGGTTGGATGAAGATGTTTCGTGGAGCAAGACGTGCAGATCTGGATGCGATCCTGAAAATTTATGCCCGCGCCCGGCAGGCGATGGCGGATTCCGGCAACCCCACCCAGTGGGGAGATCATTTCCCGCCGCAGGAGCTGCTGGAAGAGGACATTGATTCCAACCGGCTGTTCCTCTACCTTGTCAACGGCGAGCTGGAGGGCGTGTTTGCCTTTATCCTTGGCCCGGACCCCACCTATGCCCGGATCGAGGATGGCAAGTGGCTGAACGATACCCTGCCCTACGGCACCATCCACCGGCTGGCTTCGGCGGGCAGGCACCCCGGCGTTGCCGCCGCTGTGATCACCTGGTGTCTGGAGCACTGCGAGAGCCTGCGGGCCGACACCCACGCCGACAACAAGATCATGCAGCACCTGCTGGAAGAAAACGGCTTTACCAAGTGCGGCATCATCCATGTGGAGGATGGCACGCCCCGCATTGCCTACCAGAAAATGTCCCTTACCCTGCCTTTGCGCCGGGATTGAACTGCAAAAATGCGCCGCCCCACCGGAAACGATGGAGCGGCGCTGTTTTTATATCGGTTTGTCAAGAGCTCTCCCTTTGGGAGAGCTGTCGAGCAAAGCGAGACTGAGAGGGTGAGCCCGCTTTCAGGAAATCGGATCTGTCATCTGACCTTCAAGCGCGGGTTCTTCCACCACGGTCTCCTCCGGCGTGGGCTGGAAATACTTCTCGTACAGCTCCATGCCGATGCGGTAGCCCTGCCACACGATGACCGCCGTGCCTGCACCGGCCACGCCGATGATGGCGGCAGTGCCCAGAATGCTGGGCTCGCTCTCGATGGTGGCATCCCGGTACTGGGCCTCCACGGTCACGGTGCTGCCCTTGGCCACGCTGCCCGCCGGGATGGTAAAGCTCTCCTGGTTGTAGGCGACCGCCGGGTTGCCCAGCAGGCTGGCTTCATCCATGGCCCACAGGTCGAACACCATGCCCTCGGGCACGGCGCTCTGGTTCAGCGTCACCTTGACCTCGGCATCCACCGGCACGTTGGCGCTGGTCATGGCTTCGCCGCCGTTGTAGGTGAACGTGCCGCCCTTCACCGTCAGGGTGTAGGTGGGGGCTTCGGGTTCGGGCTCGGGTTTGGGTTCGGGCTTCGGGTCGGGAACAACGATTTTGGTCGAGTTCAACTCCACATCGCTGTCGGGCATCTCAAAGCACACCACGGTCTTGTCGGTTTCACCGTTCGGGTAACTGCTGTTGAATGCCTCGCCGATTTTTTGACCGTTGATATTCGTAATATCTACATTGGATTCTACGGTGAGGACGGTGCCTGCATAAGAATACAGATCCCATGCGGAGCCCTGCACCAAATCATAGCCAGTTTCATCGGGGACGAGAGGATGCGTGTCGTTTACCTTCAAGATGGCTCCACCATTCACGGTAACAGAGCGATAATCGCCACTGAGCGCAGTATCGCTTACTACGGTGCTCCCTAAGAGTTTGTTGAGCACACTATCCTTTCCGTTGAATGCACCGCCGGTTATCACGCCGTCGTTGTAAAGCAGACCAGCCGCAAATGTGCCGCCCTCAATTTTATGCGTTTTAGTGGGATCGCCATCAGGCCAACCATTTGCTACCAGAGTATTGAAAATACCATCTTCGATGATGCCATATTCATTGACAATGCCGCAGTTCACTGCATCCAACTGGCCGGTTTTATTGACGGGGTCGGTAAATCGGAAGTCGTAGGTTTTTCCGCCGGTCAGATACAGTGTGCCATGGCTCATGCCATCGGATGCTTTATTAACTTTCCAGCCGTCACCACAATAATTATAATAATTGTTATCGGGCTCAAAAGGAGCATTGACTATAACCGGTGTGCCATCACTGTCCATGATAAGAGGCAAACCATGGGAAGCCTGGTTCAGTATGATATCCGCTTCCGGATTAAAAGCACTCACAGAATTAAGAGATTCTATATTGATGCGCACGGTGTTTTTGTTGGGAAAATCCGGATATAGAGAATCATCGTTTTCAAATAAAATGCGGTTGATATCAAGGATGGGTTCACTGGCGGTAATGGTATTATTCCCGGTCTGGACTGCATAAAGGGTTTTGCCCCAGTCGCCGGACGCAAGGCCGTTGACCGCTGTGATAGAACCGGTTCCGTTCAGGGTGACTGTTTTGAATGTGCCTGCACCTTTGGGCTCTTTCGCAAATGCGCCGCCGGTCAGCGTTGCACCGGATTTGACCTTCAACTGGACAGCCGGGTTCAGGGGGTGCAGTGCGTTTTTCTCACCGGAGAAATCATAACTGCCGCTTTCCAGCGTCAGTGTGCCATTCTCAAACTTCCAGCCGTTGCCGCTGTAATTCTGGGTGCCGCCTTCGGTGCCAACGGGGTAGCCGTTTTCGTCGATCACCAGCCGGGTCAGTATGCTCAGGGTAACGGTGTCCGCATCGGCGTGTGGTGCGGTAAAAGTGACAGAAAAAGAACCCATACCATCATCGTGATGACTTGCATTTGGTGCCCAATCTTCTAACAAACAATGTGTGTCGTTTGAGTCTCCGAATGTAACATCAATAGGAAATAATACTGCTTGACTGTTTTTAAGAGAAATATAGATGGTGATGCTGGTATCATGGTCGGAATTGGGAATGACATAACCGCTGTTGCCGAAATAACTGATTTCTGCATCGTAACTCTCATAGCTGCCATTCTGCTGGGAATTCACTTTCAAGGTATAGCCGTCAGCGACTTGGCCATTCTCTGGTTTTTTATGAAAAATGCCGCCCTTTATGGTGCCAGTGTTGGTAACGGTAGAATTAAACATGCCGCCGGTAATTGTACCATGATTTATAACGGGCATTGAGTAAACGCCACTCGTTATAGTGCCATCATTGGTAATACTGGAACCAGGATTTCCAGCGTTCCAAAATTTACCATTTACAATCTCTGCGTTTTTCCTTATGATGGCAGAACATAAAATACTCTTTGGATCCAGACGGATGTTTCCGCACTCTTTCAAATCATAGGTAGTAGGGTTTTCGGGGGCGATGGTCAAAACTTTAGCCGTAGCATCATAGCTCCAGTCCTTACCGGTATAAATTTCGTGCCCATCAGAATTGGTTGTAGGAGTTATATCATCGAGAACCGGATAACCTTGCCTAAATCGCAAAGGTTTCAAGTTGGAGCCGCCTTCCTCCGCCCACGCTGTGATTGCCGACACAGGCAGGAGCGTTACCGCCATGCACAGCGCCACCAGAAGGCTGATAAGTCGTTTCTTCATAGGGGGTCCCTCACTTTCTTTGGGCCGGAAGTGGAGCTCCGGCAAAAATGGATGCTCTTACTTCCTTAAATACACGCCGCGCGGAATCCTTTCACCCTTTTTCAAAAAAATTTGAAAAAAAAAACGAACTGCAAAACAGTCCGTTTTCGGGTCATCTTTCGTAATGTGTCCAAAGGCTTAAAATCTTGATGGCTGCCATTCCACAGCCGATTCGTCAACACAATCTTCCAGTGGTTCGGCCTTGGCCGCCATGAGCTTTTCCCGCATTCCCGGCACGGAGACGAGATAAAGCGTTTCCACAATGCCGCTGTAATCTTCCTCGGGAAGCAGGACAGCGTTGCCATCCTTGGTGGTCGTCATCGTGCATCACCTCTTAATATACATGATAACGTACCTACTGCTAGAGGTCAAGCCTTTTCCACTGAACTGGGGGCTTGTGGAACAAAAAAGACGGCAGTCTGACAGTGGTGGATAATCCCTTGACAAATCGTTTAAAATTGACTATACTACAAATAGAAAAGGTGCTGACGAGCAATGTTTGGTCAGCTTCCCGTTTCTAGTGGATCAAAAAAGATTGACCGTTTGAGTTGGGGAACTGTGGCGGTCAATCTTCTTTGTTTTTATCGCTCTTCTCGTGAGAAATCTTCCAGCCAGCATCAAATGCGGCTTTCGCAACGGTGACAAGCAGCGCCAGCAAACTGATCACTACCGTCAACAGAGCACAAACTTCTGTCAGAGACATTCGACATCCCTCCCTTCGCCTGAAAGGCTCCGGGAAAGGGTACAAAATCAAAAAAGTTCCGTTTCCCGGAGCAACGTTGCCGCTTGCGCGGCGTTGTAAGCACACCAGGAGCGAGAAGCATGACCACCTGCATTGCAGACAGCACCTTTTTTCCTGCTGTTACCAGCATTAAAAACAGTATATCATAGGATTTGACAATTTTCAATTGAAACCGAGCGCTCCCGGATACTTCTGATGAAGTATGCGGGGGCGCTTTTTCGTGGAACTGGGGGCTTGTGGAGCGGGGGCAATCGTTCTATAATACAAGCTGTGAAATGAATCACAAAAGGGGTGGAACGTATGGACAAAAAACTGAACGAGGCCGTGGCGGCGCTGCGGCCCCAGATGGTGGCGGCGCTCCAGCGGCTGGTGTGCAGGCGCAGTGTGGAGGCCGACCCGCTGCCGGGCAAGCCCTTTGGCGAGGAGGTGGATGCCTGCTTTGCCGAGGCGCTGACCCTCTGCCATGAGCTGGGCTTTGAGACCACCGACATGGATCGATACATCGGCTGGTGCGAGATCGGCACCGGAGACGAGATGGTGGCGGTGCTGGGGCATCTGGACGTAGTGCCCGAGGGCGAGGGCTGGCATCACCCGCCCTACGCCGCCGAGATCGAGGGCGGCAGGCTGTATGGCCGGGGTTCCATTGACGACAAAGGCCCGGTGGTGGCCAGCCTGTTCGCGCTGAAAGCCATCCGGGATCTGGGCATTCCGCTCAACCGCCGTGTCCGGCTGCTGTTCGGCCTGAACGAGGAGACCAACGACCGGGACGTGCTGTACTACAAGGCCCACGGCGGGGAGATCCCGGTGCTGGGCTTCACCCCGGACGGCGAGTATCCGCTCATCAACGGCGAAAAGGGCATCCTGAACGAGAGCTATGCTGTGCAGCTGCACCAGACCGGTGCCTGGCAGCTGAGCAGGGTGCAGGGCGGCGTGGCCGGCAATGTGGTGCCGGACTACGCCTGCGCTGCGCTGACCGCCCCGGCGGGGGCCTCCCTGCCGGATGCGGAGCACATCACCGTGACAGCCATCCCCGGCGGCTATCAGGTGGAAGCGGTGGGCGTTTCGGCCCACGGCAGCCACCCGGAGCAGGGCGAAAACGCCATCGGGCGGCTGGTGTGCTACCTCGACCGGCTGCCGCTGGAGGGGGATGCCAAACAGGCCGTGCACTTTCTGGCCGAGAAGCTGGGCACCGACCCCTACGGCGAGCGCCTGCTGGGCCACCGGCTGGAGGATGCGCTCTCCGGCCCCATGAGCTGCAACTGGGGGCTGATCGAGGGCGACGCGCAGCATCTGTGGGTCAAGCTGAACTACCGCTATCCTGTGACCATAGAACGGGCAGACTGCCAGCCCGCTGTGCAGGCCGCCTTTGAGGCCGCAGGCTGGGCGCTGGATGGGCAGGTGCACAAGGAAAAGCTCTACTACCCTGCCGAGACCCCGCTGGTCAGCGCCCTGCTGGAGGTTTACCGGGATGCCACCGGCGACAATGCCCCGCCCAAGTGCATCGGCGGCGGCACCTACGCCAAGATGCTGCCCAACATGGTGGCCTTTGGCCCCCTGTTCGCGGGTGACCCGGTCACAGAGCATCAGCCCGATGAATGCATCGATCTGGAACGTCTGGTGCAGAACGCCCAGATCATTGCAAACGCCATTGTCAAGCTGGCAAACCTGCCGCTGGAATAAGAAGGAGGATGGGACTATGAAGATCACACAGGTGCGGCTGGGCCGCATTTCCACCCCGCTGCGGGTGCCGTTCAAAACGGCACTGCGCACTGTGAACAGCGTTGAGGATGTTATCGTGGAGCTCCACACCGATACCGGTGCGGTGGGCTACGGCGAAGCACCCCCGACCGGTGTTATCACCGGCGACACCACCGGGGCCATCCTCGGTGCCATTCAGGATCATATCGCCCCTGCCCTGCTGGGCCGCGACCTCGATGAATTTGAGGATCTGACCGCCGCTGTGCAGAAGGCGCTTGTCCACAACACCAGCGCCAAGGCCGCTGTGGACATGGCCCTGTGGGATCTGCTGGGCCAGAAGTACAGCGCCCCTGTTTACCGGATGCTGGGCGGTGCCCGCAGGAACATCGTGACCGATATCACCATCAGTGTCAACCCGCCCGAGGAGATGGCCCGGGATGCCCGCACCGCCGTCCAGCGCGGCTACGACTGCCTGAAGGTCAAGGTAGGCATTGACCCTGAGCTGGATGTGGCCCGCCTTGCCGCGGTGCGGCAGGCCGTGGGCCGGGACATCAAGCTCCGCATCGATGCCAATCAGGCCTGGAACGCCAAGCAGGCGGTCCGCATCCTGAACCAGATGCAGGAGAAGGGGCTGGACATTGAGTTCGTGGAGCAGCCCGTGCCCGCCGCAGACCTTGAGGGGATGCAGTATGTCACCCGCCATGCCGATGTGCCCGTGCTGGCCGACGAGAGCGTGTTCAGCCCGGCAGATGCCCTGCGGATCATGCAGACCGGCGCGGCCGACCTGGTGAACATCAAGCTGATGAAGTGCGGCGGCATCACCAATGCCCTGCGCATTGCCGCCGCCGCTGAGGTGTACGGCGTGGAGTGCATGATCGGCTGTATGCTGGAAGCAAAGATCTCGGTCAACGCCGCTGTGGAGCTGGCCTGCGCCAAGAAGATCATCACCAAGATCGACCTTGACGGCCCGGTGCTCTGCAGCGAGGACCACATCCTCGGCGGTGCCGTGTTCAACGAAAAGAACATCACCGTCTCCGACGCGCCCGGCATGGGCATTCAGGGCTTTGTGCCCGGCAAGGTGTCCTATCTCGACTAAAACCGGAACAGACCGCATCCCGAAACACACGGGGTGCGGTCTCTTTTTGTAAATCTGTATTTCATATACGGACAGTGAAAAAAGCTCGTGTCTGTATATGTTGAAATGAAAAACAAAAAAAGCGGGTAAAATCTTTGACTTTTCGGTCTGCGAGGCGTATAATCGTACTTGTTCCGTGTAGAGGAATGGGAAAACTGTGCGCAATAGGCGCACAATCTGGATAGGGGAGTAGAAAAGTTATGAAAACGTTGAAAGCGGTTGCGGCAAGGTACAACGCCACCAGCCTGATCCTGCGCATCGTCATCGGCCTTGTGGTCGGTGCGGTGCTGGCACTGGCGGTGCCCGGTGCGGGCTGGGTGGAAGAGTTCGGCAGCCTGTTCGTGGGTGCCCTGAAGGGCATTGCCCCGGTGCTGGTGTTCATTATCGTGGCCAGTGCGCTGGCGCAGGGTACGTCCAGGCTGGACCGGCGCTTTGGCACGGTCATCTGGCTGTATATGCTCACCACCTTCCTGGCCGCCGCCATTGCGGTGGTGACCAGCTTCCTGTTCCCTCAGACCGTTGTTCTGGCTGAGGCTGCAGAATCCGAGGTGGTGCCCCAGGGTCTGGGCGAGGTGATGAACACCCTGCTCACCAACTTTGTGGCAAACCCCGTCAGTGCCCTGCTGAACGGCAATTACATCGGCATCCTGTTCTGGGCCTGCCTGTTCGGTCTGGCCATGAAGAAGTACGGCGCGGACAGCACCAAGCTGTTCCTGGCGAACACAGCGGATGCAGTTTCCCAGATCGTCCGCTGGATCATCAATCTGGCACCCTTCGGCATCATGGGCCTTGTGTACACCAACGTGTCCAGCAACGGCCTGTCCATCTTTACCCAGTACGGCAGGCTGCTGCTCCTGCTGGTTGGCACCATGCTCTTTATGGCACTGGTCGTCTCGCCCTTTATCATCTTTGTGTATCTGCACTGCAACCCGTATCCGCTGGTGTTCCGCTGCCTGCGTGAATCCGGCCTGACCGCCTTCTTCACCCGCAGCTCTGCCGCCAACATTCCGGTCAATATGGATCTGTGCGAAAAGCTGGGGCTGGATAAGGATATGTATTCCGTCTCCATCCCGCTGGGCGCTACCATCAATATGGATGGTGCCGCCATCACCATTACCATTATGACGCTGGCTGCGGCCAATACGCTGGGCATTCAGGTGTCCCTGCCCGCCGCCATCCTTCTTTCGGTGATGAGTGCTCTGGGTGCCTGCGGCGCTTCCGGCGTGGCTGGCGGCTCCCTGCTGCTGATCCCCATGGCCTGCTCCCTGTTTGGCATCTCCAATGATATCGCCATGCAGGTGGTCGGTGTCGGCTTTATCATCGGCGTGGTGCAGGATTCCGTGGAAACTGCCCTGAACTCCGCCGGTGACGTGGAATTTGCCGCCACTGCGGAATATCACCAGTGGCGCAAGGAGGGCAAGCCCCTGCCGGCGTTCCTGTGCAAGTGATGCAAAACTGAAATGGCTTTTCAAAGGCTGCTGTGCTGCTGGCACGGCGGCCTTTTTGTTTGGAACTTTTTTCTGGGCATTTTGCACGGGAAAGCCCTCGCCCTGTTGGAAGTTGACGGATTCTGACGGATTTTGCATGAAAGTATCCCCTTTTACAGAAGAAATTCTGGGCAAAACAGAGAGAAAATCTGAAAAAACTTTCCAAACAAGGTTTCAATCGTCCATGTATACACTGTCTCTTATACACA
>ERZ1026955.634-NODE-634-length-17189-cov-4.211743_pt1 | contig 17189 bp, 17 predicted proteins | sample MGYA00519459_ERZ1026955 | MGnify/ENA primary metagenome ERZ1026955 (study PRJEB26926, sample SAMN06164833) | human gut metagenome | biome: ENVO:00009003; feature: ENVO:2100002; material: ENVO:00002003 | host: Homo sapiens | place: USA | collected 2012 ...
GGCTCGGAGATGTGTATAAGAGACAGGTAGAGCATTTTTTTCAGCATCGGAAAGATCCGAAAATCTTCCCGATGCCATTTTGTTAAGTTCCGTACTGCCATGTATCACAGGGATAGTAAGTCCTTCAAATATCGTTGTCTTGCCTGCACAGGGCAGACCGTAGAGTGCAAACCGCATTTGTTATCACTTCCTTATAAGTCTGCTGATACTGATGAAAGCCACATTTACAAGTGTTACGCCAACTGCGGCAGCTACCATACTTCCATATTTACGGACTATCTTATTTTTATTATCAGGTTTAGTTTCAATGTTTTTCTCAGGCTCTTTTGTTTCTTCATGAACGATCTCAGGCTCATTATCAGCTTCTTCCGCTGCCTCAAGTTTTGCCATAAGTATTGCAAAACCTTTCTTGAATTCAGTCATATCAATCGCCATCTGGTATTCTTCTGGACATTTGACCTCAGTTACAGCCTCCATCATGGTACAAATGTCCTCATAGGAATACCACTGATTGCTTGTGAACCTTTCAATGAAAGAAGGAAGATAGTTGCTGGGGCAGACTTTTATATAATGATACTTACACTCAACATCAATGCGAGGATTGGTGAAAGTTACGATCTTAAAGATTTTCAGATAATCCATTCCAGCACGTTCAAGTGCCTTGCGGAGTAGAGCTTCACGCTCGTCCATCTTATCAGCGATATTACAGTCATGGTGCATCGAGTTACCTATTCTGTAAAACTCGCCATTCTCATCAATAAAGATGTTCTTTTTGCTGTTCTTGATCTCGATGATGAATATAGCATGATTGGTGAACACGATAGCGTCAATCTCAGTACGTCTGCCATCGAATTCAAGTTCAACATTGTGAAGCACACCGTTCTGACAGCCGAGGTTATCTAATGCTCTGAATACCTTCTGTTCTCCTGCATTTCCTGAAAACTCAGCACTAATGTTATTGCAGACCACCTTGCTGCCATTTACGAACCGTGCAAGTTCATCGTCAGCTACATGACCACGCTCCTCGTTCATCTTGCGGAAATGCCTTTCAACGTCCCAAAGCCGAAGATCACAGTTTTCAGCGTGTTCAGCGTTGAAGGTAAGATCAATCAACTCTTTTTGGAGTTTAAGCAGCTCAAGCAGGTACTCACTCCTGGTATAAGTATCCTTAGAAAAAGCGGTTATCTGGGAAATGATCTCGTTTACTCTCTTTTCATTCATCATTTCAAATTCCTCCCTCTTAGATTGAAAACGGGCGTTTTTCTTCTGTACACATTATAATACATATCAGAAAACAGTTATTAAAACCGATTCCATGACCTACAGCCCTTGCGATTCTCTGAAACAAGTATTTCGGTCAAATTCAGGAATTTCGGGTTTTATACGTTCAATAGGCGTATCTGCTTTTGCTATCGGCGGTAAATCTACGCAGTTACCGCATAAATAAACGTTCCCGTTAGCATAGAAGATGTTGTTTATTCCTGCTCCGCACATACCTCCGTACATGGTACAGTCATATTTGCCTATACGGACATTAACCCTGTTCCTGGCTTTATCAAGGAAAATATGAAACTCATCTAAGGATATACCGCCTGCACCTATCATTCGTGAGAATGTTATCCTGCTGCCGAACGGTTCAAAGAAAGCAATCGTATCTTCTGCCTTTTTGAGCGTATCTCTGCCAACGGTACAATTCATTGAAGGATAGCAACCGTTTACTGAATAATAAAGCTCAATAGCGTTCATGACTTCTGAATGGGTATTGCACCTTAGTCTGTTATGTATCTCAGGTATTCCGTCTATCGAGAAGCCCACATTGACCCTATGTCCCTTGAAGAATCCGAGCATTTCTTCATTGACAAGTGTTCCGTTTGTTATGGTATAGGCAGCGATCCTGCCCGACAGAAGGTAGTCGCTGATATACTCAATGTATCCTTTCAGTGATAAATAGTCGAGCAGAGGCTCGCCGTTGCCTACAAAGCCGAGTTTGAATACCTCAGTATCGTACTTGTCTATGTGTTGCTTGATATTGTCGAGTATATCATACACGTTCATTTCTGCTTCTGTAAGGTATTCCGCCTTTTCAGTGGTGTGAAAGTGGCAGTAAGCACAGTTCAGGTTACAGCGGTTGTTGATGCTGATGCAGGCTCTGGTTATCATCTGAAACTCCTCTTTTTCTTCGATTTGTTTCGATCTTTCATACGCCCCAGTTCAAGGTATTCGTTATACCTATCTTCATAAGTCATATCATCAATGTCAACGATTTTTCTATCAGCCCCTGCTTCCAGTAATATATCACGACATTTAAGATAACCATTCGCACAGGCTTTTATCAAAGCAGTAAACCCGTTTGCGTCCTGCTGGTTGATACTTGTTCTCTCATCATCACAGAGCGCCTTAACAAATTCGACCTTGCCGTCCCAAGCAGCATCCATCAACGGCATATTTCCTTCGTTCTTTTCACGTTGCCTCAGTTTTCCTGCATCGTGAGGATTTCGGCCTTCGACATTCGGATTTGCATGACATTCGTTCACTAGAAAAATGAACATATCATAATCGTTCATCTGAATTGCATGAGTGAAAGGAGGAAAATACCTATGTTTACAATCCCTCTTGTTAACATCAGCACCATTCTCTATTAGCCACTTGATCTTCGATTTACGTTGAGTCAAACTATGCTTACGGTTTCTAACCACAGATATAATCAGAGTATTGCCATCAGCCAAGAAAGCATTAATTTCATCCTCATCGGGAGCAATTATATCAGAGTAGTCGTCTGCATAGTAATTATCAAGTTCAACAAGCCCCTTCATATTGACCAGCTTTTGTTTGGTTATCATATACTCTCTGAGGTGTAAAGCGGTAACAGTTTCATCGCCTTTTAGAAATGCAGAATAGTCAGCATCATCAGTAATGATCTGGACTTCACACCCGTATTTCTCTGCTGCTTTTTTTTTGCTACTGCTATAATTTGCTCATCTCTTTCAATTGATTTGTCACCATCATATTCCATTCTTATTACTCTGTCACCGTACCCAAATCCTCGAATAATCCTTCCACGCTTTTTTTCCAAGTGCCCCAGCGTTTGAGTTTTTTATTCCGTCCAGTTCTTTGATAACAATGTCAGGAATAACAACGATGTTGTATTCCTCGCCAAGTTCATCTACTAACTGAGAATTTTTTATTAAAGCAGATGTATCAGGAACAGCGATTTTATCTCCGCGCAGGAACTGTTCTGTCTGTTTCCCTGAGTATCCAAAGACATCACAGTATGCCCTTGCCCACTTAATAATAGTTTTTTCTCCTGCCGAACCGCTTTCAGCTCTTGAAAGTGTAGATTTGTTGTCCACACGATATTCATCGTTGCCGCTTGCAGTAAGCAGTTCTCTCATGGATTCAAGACTCTTAACTCCGTTCTTTTCACGAAGCTGTTTCATTCTTCCGCCTAAAAATTCCATTTCTTTCTTGGCCATAACTAATTCCTCCTTAGCTGAATTGGAGAACGTTTATCCTGTGATTATATGGTAACATGTCATTGCGTAAATGTCAATATATTTTGAGAAAACGCAACAAAAATTCGTGAGTTGCAACATATCAATTATTTCTGTGATTTATGCAACGATGTAACAATGTACGCAACATGGCATAAAGTTTTCTCTATTTACGCAACATTTTAGGAACTTACGCAACGATTTTGATTTCAAATATTATTCAAAATATCGTTTATACGGCATTTATAATATAAACAGCACCCAGAAAACTGAGTGCTATTACGCTCAAAAGTATGATTAAGGCTCAAAAATGTACTCAATTCTGTCATAATCAGTACCGTAAGCCCATATTTTAGCCGCATCAGTAGCGCCGTTGCCGTTCAGGTTCTCAACACAGGTACTGAAGTATCCGTCCTCAGTATCAACGATCTTATCGTCCTTGTAGAACAGAAGCTTAAACTTTGCGAAGTAATCAAGATTATCAACATTCTGCTTGAAGGTGATATACAGGTCATCGCCAGTCTGATTATACTGCACCATTTCAACGGTGTTACGCTCTCCGGTCATGAAATAGTCCTTCTTTGCCTGAGCATCTGCCTGAATGTTTGCGCTTGATATATCGCCTTCAAATGAGTAACGGAAGAAGTTGTTCTGTCCTGCGGTCAGTACAATATCATCGGAACTCTTTCCCATAACATTGCCGTCAGTTCCATACGCTAAGAGCATAGCGGAAACAGACACATCTTTCTTTGCAAGCACCTTATGAATCACGATAGTAGTGCCGATAGAGTTCTGAAAGCTCAATGTTTCGACAATATCGTAGTATTCGTTGTGTTCATAGGTGTTCTCTGCTTTCTCCTCGGCAGGCTCGTCGGGAGCGCTTGTCTCTGCTTCGGTATCTTCTTCCTTTGCAGTCGTAGTAGCCGTAGTCTTGGGCTTTGCTGTTGTTGTAGCTGCTGTTGTTTCTTTCGGCTTGGAGTATGTGACCGTATCATCGGTAATAACAGCATTTTCGACCTTTTCATAGTTGATTACCCATGAACCTGCCATGTTTTCGATAGTAGTGGTCTTTACGGTCACAGTATCGCCTTCCTTAATATCAGGATTGCGGGTCGATACGAAGTTCAGATGCTCGCCAGCCCATACATTATAGCCGAGCTTTGATTGCGGATGAAATTCTCCTGCAATAAAGCGAACCACCTTACCTTCAAGTTTTTTGCCCTCGTTCAGTGCCGCTTCAAACGACTCTGCATCTCCATAGTCGATCATGACTTCCTCTGCGGAAACATCTTCACTCTGCTGAGTTTCTGCCGACGACGCTGCGGCATCTTCTTTCTGTTCGTTACTGCCGCATCCGCAAAGCGTGAGAGACAGGCACATGACCAGTGCAAATAGGCTTCTCTTGATGTTATTCAGCTTGTTCATAGTAACCCTCCGTTCTTGTTGTGGTTTATGGGGAGTTCGTCCCTCAATCTGATTTTTTGGCTGCCGCCATTCCGAGCAGAAGCACGATAGCATCGTCAACCGGACCCGGGGCAAAGTCGATCGGTGATACGATATACAGGATCACCAAAACGATCAGCATTCCTTTTCCAACATCACTCATGATATTACCTCCTTTGGTAGTGTCGGTGTGCCTTGTGTTTCTTACTGATTACAGTATATCACAGCTTAACCGGAGGTTATAAAAACGGATTCCAAAACAAAAAGCAGGCTCAAAAAGAACCTGCTTTCACATTTATATCTGATTTCGCTTGTCGGGCGATACCTCACGGCAAACGCCCAGTTCCTTGTATGTTTCGTTAATATGGTCTATCTCAACGACCAGCTCACGGCATCTTGCAGTGATGTTTTCATCACAGTTTCCCATTTCCGTATAGATGTCAAGCAAAATATTCAGCAACTCTGCCTGTTTGTCGATATACGGTATCATATCGGGATACCCCTTGCAAATTTCCACGGCTTCTTCTATCTTATCGGCTGCCGAGCGAAAGTCGTTATGATAAAAATAGCAGTTCGCTGTCGGGATATGGATAATGTCGATCAGCTCCAAGTCTGTCGGAAACACCTGTCTTGCAATACGTTCCGCCTGTTCCGTAAACGACCGTGTTTCCGCAATATCGGGTGAAGCAAGCGTATAATACCAAGCTGCCACCATACAGTAATAGCAATGGTTGTCGGTGTTCTCCTCGATCAGATCGTACACCTTGTCGAGCAGTTCAGCGGCTTCATCGTAATAGTCGGGATAGCTCCGAATCAGAATACTTGCCAGCGAAATGTAGTATTTCGTGAGATACGCTGTGCTGCGAGGATCGGAGGACTGTTCCATTTCCGTGATCGCAAGCTCCATCGTTTTCAGTTCATTCCGAAGCAGCTCTGCTTCTTCCTCATTTTCGGGGTAGTATGCTCCTGCAACTAAAACATCGTAATACCAACCGAGCATATCATAATACAGCGCTGTGATGATATGCCGAGGGTGCTTATCTCTGAAAATATCAGCTTCACGCAGTATTTCCTTGATCTGCACATCATTCGCCATTCCCGCATAAATGTCGATCATCTTCTTGTGATAGTCCATGACAGTCACATCGTCCGCAGACCAAAGCCAGTTCCGCACCGTTTCCGCTATGACAGGGTGCAGACGAATCCTGTTATCATCGTAGAGCCAGCCTTCCGCAGAGAGCTTCGACACTGTTTCGAGCTGAATAGTGGGAAAGAACTTCTCCACAAGGCTCGTTTCCAGACCTCGCACATTCAGAAGAGCAAGGATTTTCAGCGTGAGCCGAGCTGTATTGTCCACGGCACTTGCCTTGAATAAAGCTGAGATAATAGCCGACAGCGTATCGTAAACTTCCTCACCGTCCTTGATATTGCCTATCTTTTCGCCGGAAAAGCGAGAAAAGCCGTTCTCACGGATTAGGTCAAGCGCTGTGTGAATATCGAGCCTGCCTGCTGCAATTTGCCTTGCGATCAGCTCTAAAACAAGCGTATGCCCCTGAATGAGCGTGATGATCTCCTCAAAGCACAGCCGTTCTTCTTTGGTCGGTGTGCGTTCAAGGTTGAACGTCACAAGCCTGAAAAGCTCCGAAGTATCGGCTATCGCACCGACCTCCAACACGGCAAAGCTGTTCTTCGGCGGCTTCTGCCTTGTTGCGATAATAGTCTCATATCCGCAGTCGATGATACGGCTCAAATCTTTGGTCAGCCTGTCTGTGTAGTTGTCAAGGACGAACAGCACCCGTCGCCCGCCGCAGATACGCTTGAAAGCCTTGAGCTTACGGGCAAAGTATTCGTCGAGGGGTTCACCGTCCTGCCGTGACACCGTACTGATCTGCAACTGCACATCATCACAGAAAGTGTGCTGAATATCGCCGTCATATTCAAGGTAAGCGATCACATCATATTCCGTCCGGTATCTTGCGATATAGTTCTTGACGAGCATAGTCTTGCCGATACCACCCACACCAGTCAGATACAGAACATGGTTGGTTTGCAGGCTCTCTGCAATCTGCCTGATCTCCGTGTCTCTGCCCACGAAATCAGGTGATACAGACGGCAGAATAGGAATAATATAATCCTTCTGGTTCAGCAATTCCACAAGCGCACCGAGGAGCTTTGTGACCTCATCAATGGTCTGAAAACGGTTCGTTGCAGAGGAACGTATCATATTTCTGAATAGTCTGGTGAAAAGTGCCTGAATATCGGGGCGCTCAGAGTATTTGTGATATTCACGCTTGCAGTCCTCAAACGGGAATCTGGAAAAGCCCCTATGCTCTGTATCATTGGAATGTCTGCCAATAAGAAGATAAAAGACTATTTCTCCAACAGTATAGATGTCCGCAGCCATGCTTATCTTTGTGGCAGCATACGGATTGAGCTGCTCAGGTGCGGCCCAGTCTCTTGTGTAGGAAAACAGCGTATTACCGCCGTTATTCACATCACGGATACTGTCAAAGTCGATAAATTCCACAAGCTGTGTTATAGTATCATCAGGAGCGTTTTGCACGATAAATATGTTTTCAGGTTTCAGGTCAAGGCAGAGAAATCCCGACTTATGGTAATAGCCTACGGTTTTGGCTATCGTTTTGCAGAGCGCCATATACTGCGGTAATGTCAGCGAATCGAGCTTATCAAGTGTCGTGCCGTTATAACAGGCAACGTCGATATAAGCCGTACCGTTGGCTTCAAAAACATGACTAACAGGCGGAGTCTGATTAGTCAGCACAGACTTCTGCCGTATTGTATTCTGCATATTGCCTGAAGCTATGAAACGCGCCTTGCCGACTTCAATATCATCATTGTCATGGTGAGCGTATTCTTTCAGAATGCACTTTGTCACAAGCTCACCATGACTGCACTGCGCAAGGTAGACGACTGTGTTCGCACCGCTGCCGAGCTGTTCTATGACCGTGTATTGCCTGCCGTCAGCAATAAAGGTGTAGCCGTTGTTTAGCATAGCACCGACCTCCTTTCACCTATATTATATATGAATGTTTCGGATGATTATAAAAATCAATTCCGTCCATTCTGGATAACGCAGTACAGCGTATCAATAGGATCGTAGGAGTTTGCACAATACAGAAGAAGGCAGTCGAACGGGTGACGTACATAGAGTTGGGCAAATCCGCAGGAAATAAGAACACCGTTAAGCTCCTCATAGAAGTCCATAAGGTTTCCACCGATAGTATTCGGATCGGTGTTTTCGGCTTCATAGTAGAAGTTATAGAATTTCAGGAGCATAAGAGTTTTACGCAGTAAATCGTATGAAGCTACATCGCCTTTTATGATCTTGCCGAGCGTAACATCATTCGGGAGTGATTCGGTAAAACGCTTCGGGAGCTTACTGTCCTTGCTTTTCTTACTTGAACCCTGATATTTGACACCGAGCAGAGCTTCAATCGTAAGACTGCCGAGCCGTTCAGGAGACAGTATCCTGTCAGCTTCATATCTCAACAAGATACTCCGCACAGTTTCGATTTCTTCGCTGATAATGCTTTTTGCAAGCTGAAACTGTTGCTCGTTATTATAGCAATGCTCCGACAAATACCGCAGGAATTTTTCGTTATCATCAATGTCCAGTATCGTGGAGATGATCTGCGAAGTCGATGTATGGGCATTTTCCTGAGATACAAATCCCTTAGACTTTTCAAGCAGCTCAGTTACCGCAGAATATGACTTCTTATGGTACAGAGCGTACATAAACACCGCATCTACGCTGCTTTTAACATTGAAAGGCATTGTGAGATAATGCTTCTGAAAGAAAACAGCCGTCTGCTGGAAGTCCATTTCAAGGGCATAACAGAGGTCATAGTGATTACGGCGATTGGTTACACCCGGCGTAGTGCCTTTGATCCACTCCTGCACAGTCCGAGGGCAGGAAAAGCCTAAATCTCCTTATATCGACGTTTAACCTCTGTAAGCATAGGCTCAATATCATCGGCTGCACAGGCAACACCGAGCTGAGTCAGCATTGCTGCCACACCTTCCGATAATACGGGACGAGCTTCAAGCTCCATAGCACGACTGATACCCGAAGCAACATCTTCGGCATTTTCAGGATTGATAGGATCACCGAAACAGGTTACATCGTAAATATATTCAGTAAAATCATCACGCTGAAGCTCTGGTGTGTTATCTCTGCTGATGCTCATTGTTCTATCCTCGCTTTCTTTATGACAAAGCTCCCAGTCAGGCTGAGAGCTATACAACATAATATGTGTGTCTCAATTATACCATTTCTGATGTTATATGTCAATCTATGCACAAAAAAAGAAAGAGTATCTGAAAGCTGATACTCTTTCTGATTATAGCAAAATCGTCTGTTTATCGCACTTTTAGATTGTTCGTAAGGTGTTCGGGTAGGTTCAACCGCCAAAACGGGTACTGGTACGAATGCCTAGAAGAAGCTGATTGTCGTCCATGACCTCGATATTCCGTGGAGACCGGCTGACCTTGAGCAGCGCACCGGAAGAATTATCCGTCAAGGCAATGAAAACAAGCAGGTGCAGATCTTCCGCTATGTCACCAAAGGCACTTTCGATGCATACAGCTACCAGACTTTGAAGAACAAGCAAAAATTTATCTCTCAGATCATGACGAGTAAGACTCCTGCGAGAAAGTGCGAAAATGTGGACCAGCAGGCACTTACATACTCGGAGATCAAGGCACTCTGTACGGACGATGAGCGTATCAAGGAAAAACTGATGCTTGAAAACGATGTAAAGGAGCTAAGGGTACTTGCTGCGGAGTATAGAAACACGGTATTTGAAATGGAGGACAGGATCGCTAAGTTCCCTGGGCAGGAACAGAAACTTACTGCTATTCTTACTGATCTCCATACTGACCGTGAAGCTCTCCGCAAACTCCCGATTGATCCTGAGCGAAAATTGCCCGTATTCAAGATCACCATTGGTGAGACTGAGTACACTGACAGAAAAGAAGCAGCTAAGGCTTTTGAAGCTAAGAAAAACGCTCCGAAGCGAGAAAAGACTTGCTACTTTGAAAGGGCGAAGATGAAGCGTGATGCCGCTGCTGAGATGAGAGCAGCCTACAAAGTCGGCTTCAAGGACGGTGCAACTATGATGTAGAAGATTCAGAACTGATATAATCACAGTATAAGGAAAAGGGCAATGTCCTCCGTGAGTGGAAGGCATTGCCCTTTTTTCCTTTAGAAAAAATCAGTTCAATTGTTCTTGCAGCCATTGAAGGCAATACATATCATCAAATAAAGTGTCTGCTTTGTACTGCTCCCTAAAACTATAATTTCATCATACGATACCCAATACCGATATGTGTTTGTATCAGCGCCTGACTGCTGTCACTCAGCTTTTTTCGCAGGGTAGCCATAAATACACGCAGGGAGGCTTCGCTGTTATCCGCAGGAGTTCCCCATACACTTTGGATAATGTACTTATGTGTCAGCACCTTGCCGACATTCTTGGCAAGCAGGCAAAGCAGCTTGTATTCTATCGGTGTCAAGTGAATTTCTTCATCATCAAGGTGAACACAGCCTGAAACATAGTCTATCCGTAATCTGCCATTGACAAACTCCGTGACCGAGATGTTTTCGGACTTCATAAGCCGCCTTTGTATCACCCTGAGCCTTGCGAGAAGTTCATCAACAGAGAAAGGCTTTGTCAGGTAATCATCTGCACCTTTGTCAAGGGCTGTTATCTTGTCCCTTTCCTCGCTCCTTGCACTGACTATGATGATAGGAACATCGCTCCAAGTGCGTATATGCTCTATCACCTCAACACCGTCAATATCAGGCAGTCCAAGGTCAAGTATGATAATATCAGGCTTATGCGAAGCGCTGAGCATGATCGCTTCATTGCCCCTGACAGCAGTAATAAAGCGATAGTCATTCATTTTAAGAGTAGTTGTAATAAGATTTCTGATAGGCTTGTCATCCTCCACCACCAGAACAAGATATTCATTCATTTAAATCGACCTCTCCTATTGGCAGAGTAAAGCTGACAACTGTACCGTTTGGTATGTTGTCGCTGACAGATATAGTACCGCCGTGTGAAGTAATAATTGACCTGCACAGTGCAAGCCCCAGCCCCAGACTTCTTCTGCTGTCTGAGGAACGGCTGCCGCCCGTATAGAACATATCAAATACTTTTTCTTTTTCTTCATCGGAGATACCAGTGCCGTGATCGGACACGGATATCACAACAGTATGCGCATTTTCTCGGCGCACACTGACGGTAACATCAGAATCCTCGCCACTGTACTTGACAGCATTATCCAGAAGATTGACTATGACCTGTACGATAAGGTTCGCATCTGCCATAACGGGGATTATCTCGTCATACATATCAACAATGATATTTCGCTTTGGGTGAGTGCGTTTGGTGTGTTTGACAGCCTCCTGAACAATGTCATCAAGTATCTCTACCGAGATACTGAGCTGCATTCTGCCGTCCTCAATTCGTGTAGCGTATAAAAGATTTTCCACCATTTCGATAAGCCACATTGATTCGGAATAAATATCCGTGTATATCTGCTGACGTGCTGATTCATCAAGCGTATCGCCGCCGGAAATGAGCGTACTGGCATTGCCTGATATGGAGGTCAGTGGTGTTCTGAGATCATGGGATATGGAACGGAGCATATCAGCTCTAAGCTGTTCATTCTGCGCCAGAAGTGCCGCCTCCTCCTTTTCACGGGCATTCTGCTCGGCGATCAGGATATTGCGTTTCAGCTTATTGGCAAGCGTTCCTGCAATGAACGCTGTAATAAACATCGTCACAAATGTGACAAGATAGCCTGCATCGTGAACTGAAAGAGAAAACTCAGGATAGGTGAAGAAGCAGTTGAAAAGCATTACTCCTACTAATGATGATATCAGGCAGAAATACATCTTCGATGTAAAAATGGATATCACAAGCACAGCAATAATATACAGCATGATAATGTCCGCATCGGCAAGTTGAAATGCTTTGAATGCGTATCCGGCAAGTGTTGCGGCTGTCAGCACCACAATACATATAGCGGAGTCTTTGAACACAGAAAATGCTTTAGAGCTTTTTATAGAATTAGCAGTCATAAGGATCACCCTTGTTATTATAACATATCACTTTTGTGTTCGTCAACATCATCTTCTGACAGGTCGTGTCCACGTCTGCTCTTTTGTATCTCCTCGATGAATTCATCTACTTTTTTCATAATATAAAAACCGTAGAGAAATATTGCTCCAACAGATAGTGCAAGCAGAACATCTCTCACACGATCATCTCCTAGATTCTGAAACACTTCTGGATATCCCGAACCTCACCTATGACAAATGCGATGTCATCAGTTTCAATTACAGTGTCCGGTGAAGGGATAAATACCTCTTCTCCGCGTTTGATCGTCAGAATATTGATCTTGAATTTCTTTCGTATATCGATCTGTGAAAGCGACTTTCCGAACCAGTCCTTCGGTACTTTCAGTTCGTAGATCGAGTAATTGTTATCCAGATGAATAAAGTCGAGTATGCTGTCTGATGCATATTTTGTAGCGATGCGAAGTGCCATCTGCTTCTCAGGATAGACAACCTCATCGGCTCCGTTTTTAAGCAGGAATTTCATTTGTACATCATTTGTCGCACGGGATATGACTTTCTTTGCCCCCAGCTCCTTGAGCAAAGACGTTGTTTCCAAAGAGGACTGAAACCGGCTGCCGAGGGCAACGATACAAACATCATAGTTTCCTACACCAAGCGAACGGAGAAATTCCTCATTGGTGCTGTCACCGATCCTTGCGTTGGTCACATAAGGCAGGATATCGTTGATATGCTTCTCATTTTCATCTACTGCCATGACCTCACACCGAAGCTCCTCCATGCGTCTGGCAATATGACTGCCGAATTGACCTACTCCGATAATTAAAACTGTTTTCATATATAAGACTCCTTACCCTACAGATATTTTTTCAAGCGGTAAGCGTGAATTCTGACTGTCCGCCGACGGCAGAGCTGCATAAATGAGTGTCAGTCCGCCGACTCTCCCGAAAAACATAAGTATCATCAGTATCACACGGGATACAGCAGACAGACCGCTTGTAATGCCGAGTGACAGCCCTACAGTACCGATAGCTGAGCTTGTTTCAAACAGACAGGTCAGCAGCGGTAGATCTTCCACTCTGCTGATAATGACACCGCTTGTAAAGAACAATACAAGATACATAAACAAAACAGCGCCTGCACTGCGGACAGTTTCGTCTGATATTCTTCTTTTGAAGCACTGCACATCATTTCTGCGGCTAAACACTGTGATTGCAGAAAGGAACAGAACAGCAAAAGTCGCTGTTTTCATACCGCCTGCGGTGGAACCTGGAGAACCGCCTATAAGCATAAGAATGACCATAATGGCTGTACCTGATTCATCCATAGCAGCGAGATCAGTTGTGTTAAAGCCTGCGGTTCGTGTTGTGACAGACTGAAACAGTGAATGGATCGTCCGGTCATGGATAGTCTCATGGTCATATTCACAAAAAAAGAAATACAGCGCAGGCAGAACGATCAAGACAGCAGATGTCATCAGTACGACCTTGCTTTGCAGAGAGTAGCGCCTGATCCTGTGCTTGTGTGTTCCGATATCTCCCCAGACGAGAAAGCCGATGCCTCCCGTAATAATTAGCAGCATAATGATGATATTGAGATAGATGTTGCTGTGGTAAAAGGTCAGCGATGAGAACGGTTCTTTCATGCCGAACAGATCAAAGCCTGCATTGCAAAAAGCCGATATGCTGTGAAACAAGGAATACCACAGTCCCTTAGCGATACCAAGATCATTGCAGAAAACTGGTGCAAGCAAAGCCGCACCGATCATCTCTATGATAAGTGATGTTTTAAGGATAAAGCCTGTCAGCTTCACAATACCGCCTACCTGCGGTGCGGAGATGGATTCCTGCATCGTACTGCGCTGCCACAGACCGATTTTCCGCCCTGATGCTCTAATGATTGCAAGCCCGACGGTGATAACGCCCATACCTCCGATCTGAATTAGCATCAGAATGACCGCCTGCCCGAACAGAGACCAGTATGTAGCAGTATCCTTTACAACAAGTCCAGTCACACAGGTAGCTGAAACGGCTGTGAACATTGCATCAGGGAATGAAGTCACACACCGCTGCCTTGATGAGATCGGCAGCATCAGAAGCAGCGTACCTACCAGAATCAGGCAAAAGAAACTGATAATGATGACCCGAAATGAAGTCATATGAGTTCTGTTTTTTACTCTATTTTTATGTAACATCGTACACCTCTCGTTCAAATTATAGCTTTATTATATCACATGAGTGGTTAAGGTGCTGTTAAGATTACGGTTACGGCGTTAAGATTTCGTTAAGGCACAATATTGATGTGTGCTGCTTGCCCGTAGTCTATTGGAACACCTGCAAACCGTTCCGCACAAGTCCATATCATCATTATGGCACGCGCCACAATGACAGCATACCCTTTTTGAAACTGAATAACTCACAAAGAACTGAGATTTGCTCACACAAGCACTTCTCAGGTCTTTTCAGACGGTTAGTTTTCCGCTACGCGCAGGCTCGGACGGCTCTGAGGGGCGTTTCCGTTCGTCTGAAAGCACTGTCAAGCCGAGGTCATCGCCAATGCTCTTGGCGGAGAAGCAGAAACAGAAGAGAATGAGGACACTAATAAAAAAACAGGCTCTCGATACAAGAACCTGTTCTCCTGGTGCCGGTGACCGGGGTCGAACCGGTACGGTATCGCTACCATCGGATTTTGAGTCCGACACGTCTGCCAATTCCATCACACCGGCACATAACATTATGATTATAGCATACTTTTTTCATTTTGTCAAGCAAACTGCAAGTAAATTCTGCATTTACTTGTTTGTATATTTTCAACATAAAACATATTTGACGACTCTTGACTTTTGGAGAATTTTATGATATAATTAAAAACAAGGCAGTAAAGAAATTATTTTCTCCGTCATCGGCAATTACGGAACTGCTGCCGCAAAATAATCGGGAGGGATCTATCGTGAATATAAATGAAATGACAGTGCTTATATGCGACGATTCTATGTTCGCTCGCAAAAAGCTCAGTATGTCTATTTCTGGATTTGGAGTAAAAGCCGTTTATGAAGCAGCCGACGGTGAAGAGGCTGTTAGCAAATATAAGGAGTTCAAGCCTGACGTGGTTTTCATGGATATCATTATGCCAAAGGTAACAGGTATTGAAGCCCTCAAACAGATAATAGCAGAAGACCCTGACGCTAAGGTGATAATGGCTTCTTCTGTTGGTACTCAGAGCCATTTGAAAGACGCTCTTAAGTCGGGAGCTGTGGACTTTTTGCAGAAACCTATAGATGATAATGACGCTCTTAAAGTTCTTGAGAACGTTGCAAAGGGGGTACTGTAAATGTTTGCGCAGTTTTTTGGAGGCTACCTCTTTAACCATAAGCTTTGTACCGCTGAGGATCTTACTCAGGCTTTCGAGGCTAAAAAGCATACAAGACTTCGCCTTGGCGTTCTTGCTATAAACGCTGGTCTTATGACAGCCGAGCAGGTGGAGCACGTCAATATCACTCAGCAGAGTGTCGATAAACGTTTTGGCGACCTTGCCGTGGAGCTTGGCTATGTTACCGCTGACGACGTTGAAAAGCTTCTCGCTCAGCAGCCTACAGATTACCTGCTCCTGGGTCAGACCCTTGTTAATAATGGTGCTCTTACCAATGCTGAGTTTGAAAAGGCACTTAAAGACTATAAGGCTGAAAATCAGATAACCGACGATATTTCAGACAATCAAACAGAAACTCTACATAACCTTATCAATGAGTTCTATCATTTTGACAATGATGAAAATGCTCGTATCTGTACTGATTATGTTACTTTGCTTTTCAAAAATCTTATCAGATTTATCGGTGACGATTTCACCCCTATGGAAGCGTCAGTTATAAAGAATTTTGCAGCAGAACATATCGTTATCCAAAAAATAAATGGAAAATATAACGCTGAGGCTTGCATTGCCACAGATTCCAAGACATATATGGCTTTCGCTGAGAGGTTTGCCAAAGAGAGCTTCACGGAGGTCGATGACTTTGTAAACGCTACAACAGGCGAATTTCTGAACGTAAACGATGGTCTGTTCGTTGTAAATGAGTCAAACGAGCATGGCGTTGAGCTTACACTCACACCGCAGGAATTTTTGGAAAATGGTGAGCTTGCCCTGTCAGGCACTGCATTCTGTATCCCAGTGAACTATCCGTTCGGCAAGCTGAATTTCATCATTGCCACCTGATATAATTTTACAAGCACATAATATCCGCCGCTGTCCAGCTTTGTTCAGCGGCGTTGATGTTCTTTGCCTTTTTTATAACTTTTTTTCAAAAACACTTGAAATTTCATTGGAAGTATGTTATAATAGTAAGGTAACAAAAGTTAGATTGATATGATTCAGTTATTGTTCCTCATCAATCCGAGATATAGGTGTGCGGGTCCTGTGCAATGAAACGCTGTGAACCATGTCAGGCGGGGAACCGAGCAGCATTAAGCGGTTTGTTTCGTGTGTCACAGTTCCGCCCGCACGCCCATATGTCGGATTGATTTTTTTATTTTCTTGATTGGAGTGAGAGTTTTGTATCAGGCATTGTACAGAAAATGGCGTCCAATGTCATTTGACGATGTTGTTTCACAACCGCATATTACAACTACTCTCAAAAATCAGATAAAAAGCGGCAAGACCGCTCATGCCTATCTTTTTACAGGCTCGAGAGGTACGGGAAAGACCACCTGCGCAAGAATTTTTGCAAAGGCTATCAATTGCCTTGACCCACATGACGGTGAGCCATGCCTTGAATGTGAGATATGCAAAGACGCTGACAACGGCACTCTTTCCGATATTATCGAGATTGACGCTGCTTCAAATTCTAAAGTAGACGATATCAGAGAACTGCGTGAAGGCGTTGTCTATACTCCTGAAAGATGTAAATATAAGGTATATATCATAGACGAGGTGCATATGCTTTCCGCGGGCGCATTCAACGCCCTGCTGAAAACTATGGAAGAACCTCCTCCGCATGTCAAGTTTATTCTTGCCACTACGGAGATACATAAAGTTCCTGCAACTATCGTGTCGAGATGCCAGCATTTCGACTTTCACAGGATAAGAAACGAGGATATCGTTTCAAGGCTTATGTATATTGCTGTCTCTTATACACATCTGACGCTGCCGACGAATAG
>ERZ1026955.647-NODE-647-length-16879-cov-5.114598_pt1 | contig 16879 bp, 9 predicted proteins | sample MGYA00519459_ERZ1026955 | MGnify/ENA primary metagenome ERZ1026955 (study PRJEB26926, sample SAMN06164833) | human gut metagenome | biome: ENVO:00009003; feature: ENVO:2100002; material: ENVO:00002003 | host: Homo sapiens | place: USA | collected 2012 ...
GGCAGCGTCAGATGTGTATAAGAGACAGGTTAAGGCTCTTCCTGATAGAGTTTTCCATTTACCAGTATTTTTTTACATAATTAACAGCCTCTTCCTGTGACAGGGAAAATTCATTCATGATGTTTCTGACTGTATCTGTCTCACTTATATTAAAATTCCTGCAGGTCCTTACAGTCGCACGAATGCCTTCAAGGATACCTTCCCATCTGCCTTCCTGACGGCCTTCCTGTCGACCTTCCTGTCGACCTTCTTCAACACCTTCCTGTCTTAACTCTTCCAATGCATTACACATATTGATCTGTCCCCCTTTCTGCTCCGATTCCAAAGCATGGTCAATCAGTTTCTGTGATTCTGTAATGGCTCCTATCACAAGTCCAAGATCTGCCGGAATATTATGATCCCTGTAAACTTCATTGATCTTCGTATAATCCCTGGCATAGATCAAGCGGCTCACGTCAAACACCATATTTACGTCCGGATCGCTGAAACATAGTTCTCCACTTGATCTTACCTGTACCAGGTTCATACGGTAATCAGATACCAGTGATTCTATCTTTTCGGGGATCTCCAGCATATCCTTCAGGGAAAACGGACCATCCCATTCACTTTCTCCATAATATACACACAGACTAATCACCGGATGCAGCCGGTCGGTCTTCTTAAAACCTGACAGGAATTCATCCGCTGAATGGAAATCCCCGTTTTTCTTATTTACTGCTGCAATCTCATCATATTCTTTCATGTAAGAAAATGCATCTCCAACCATATGGCGCAGCGGCATCGCATAGTGGATCTTTGCCTGATTTTCCAGTCCCCAGAGAACAAAGTCCACACCATATGCCGTCTTCTTTACAACATCCAGGATCTTCTGTACTGTTTCCGCATGACCATTAAATTTCAGCATGGAGGAAACATCCGTATCTGCTTCTGTAAGATCCTGCGGCTTCAGCACCTGTTCCCCGTTAAAAAATACTGCATTGAACAGATCCGCAAAATGTCTGTTGTCTCTCCAGAAGTTCTTCAGTATGGTATCTGGTTTGATCTTATTTTTTTCCGCCGTATCCAGCACCTCCCGTTGATTTATTTCTGTTATCAATATAGCATAATTATTACCTTGTTTCCACGAAAGGAACTATAAAAATTATTAAAAATCTGAAAAGTGCAGAGTCGATTTGTTTAATTTGTTCTTTTTTTTATTTCGTCAGCTGTAAAAGAGCATATAACTACAAAAATACCGCTCTAATACGTAAAAAAGGCAGTTATAAATAACTATTTTTTCAGGGTCGTGCATGAATTTCTAATCAGAGAATGTGCTTTTTAATCAAAAATTAACCTATCCACTACCCAAAGGGGAACTATAATCATGACAAAGATTAAAAACACAAAGAAGGGCGTGGCAAAAAAGACATTAAGTATGTCACTTGTTGTTGCAATGCTTGCTACTTCTAATGTGCCGGTATGGGCTGCTGAGTTCAGTGATGATTTTGATGCTGCTGTAGCTACTGAAGCTCCGGTTACTGAATTTAGCGATAATACAATAGAAACTCCAGCTATTGAAGAAGAAACAACAGAAGCTCCAATGGCTCAGGCAGTTGTTGAATCTGATGATCTCAGTGTTGATGTTTCAGTTTCTGAATCTGCCGAATTTACTGGTATTGTATCCGTTTCTGGTACAATTAATGCAAGTGATCTGGATAAATGGGGTATTGACAAACAGACAATTGCTAATTATGATGTTACTATTAAAGATGGTGTAGCAACTGTAATTAATGATACTATCAAAGTTCCAGTATCTGAATATACAGTTACAAAGAATAGTGATGATACTTATACAGTAGCTGCCAAATCTACATCTAAGAACTATACTGGTTCAAAGACTGTACAGGCAGAAGGTAAAGCTGAAAATAAAAAACCAGATGCTCTAATGATCAGCAGTGTTAAAGTTGTTGGCAACAAAGCGACTGTAATCCTTTCTGGTGCTTCCGAAGGTGCTGCAGGTTACGACTAAGTAATCTCTACAGACCGCGACTGCATCACAAACAAAGATTATGATTCCGTAAACAAGAATCAGGTTCAGACCTCTACTACATTCAAATATGTACAGCAGGGAACCTACTACGCATACTGCCACGCTTGGAAACGTGATGAGAACGGTAAGAAAGTATTCAGCGACTGGTCAAACGCATACCCATTCGTTGTATCCGCAATCACACCGGATGCTCCAGTTATCACAAACGTTAAAGTAAGCGGATCTACTATCAAAGTAACATACAAAGCAGCTGCAAATGCAACTGGTTACGATGTAGTACTGGGAACTGGCTCCAAGAAAGAAAACGGTGAGACACGTCCATACCAGTATGGCAATCACAAGAAACTGAACCTCAAAGAAGGTACAGTAACAGCAACATTCAAGAACGTACCAAAGGGAACATGGGTAGTTGGAATGCATGCATTCAACAGAACATCCGAAGACGGAAAGAAAGTCTTCAGCCCATGGTCAAACCTGAAAAAGGCTACTGTTAAATAATCCATTTGGGTAATTAATACAGATTCCTAAAAAGAAGGCCCGGTCATTGCGACCGGAGTCTTTCTTTTTAGGAACTTTTTTCCACACTCCCAGACAATTACATGATATAATCAACATACAGAAAACCATTACTCAAAACATCTCTATATGAAAGGAAGTCACGTATGAAGAAAAGAAAATCATGTTTTATCTGGCTCTTTTGCATTCTTCTCCTGGTCACAGCCTTACCTTCTGTAAATTTTACAGATGTCCAGGCAGCATCTGTCAGCAGTACTTTCACCGGATGGAAAACCTTCGGTGGAAAAAAATACTATTATAAGAATGGCAAAAAGCTGACAGACCTGCACAAAATCGGCAAGTATTATTACTGTTTTGCAGCAGACGGTACCATGCTTACAGGATGGCACCGTATTCATAATCGTTTCAGATATTTTGGCAAACAGACTGGAAGAATGCGTATCAATCAGACTGTAAATGGACGAAAGATCAACAGTAAAGGTGTCTGGACTCCTGTTATTGTACTGGATCCGGGGCATTCTGCTGTTGTTGCCGGTGGCTATGAACCTCTTGGGCCTGATTCCAGCCAGCTGAAAGAGAAAGATACGTCCGGAACCCAGGGTGTTGCTACAGGTGTGGAGGAATATAAGCTCAACCTGAGCATTGGTCTTCAGCTAAGAACCCTTCTTCAGAAAAGAGGTTTTAAGGTAATAATGACCCGAACCAACAGTAAAGTAGCTCTCAGCTGTATTGACCGCGCAAAAGTGGCAAATAAGGCAAACGCGGATGCGTATATCCGTATCCATGCCAATGGAAGTGATAATTCCTCTATCAGTGGAGCACTGACTATCTGTACAACCAGAAACAGTCCTTATATTTCATCTATGTACAGAAAAAACAAAGCTCTTTCTGAGGCTGTGCTCAATGCATATGTGTCAGCTACAGGATGCAGAAAAGAATACGTCTGGGAAACAGACTCTATGACCGGAAATAACTGGAGCAAAGTTCCGACAACGATTATCGAGATGGGATATATGAGTAATCCTTCCGAAGACCGCCGTATGCAACAGAGTTCTTATCAGAAAAAAATGGTACGGGGAATTGCAAATGGAATTGAGAATTACCTGATCAAATAGCCTTGCTTTTGTGTCGCAGACAGTTTATACTGGACTGAATGGGTATAAAAAATAATTTGGAGGATTTTTCAAATGAAAATTGCAGTAACATATGATAATGGAGAGATTTTTCAGCATTTTGGAAAAACAGAGTCTTTTAAAGTTTATGAAGTGGAAGACAACAAAGTAGTTTCCAGTGAAGTGATCGGTTCTAACGGTACAGGACATGGTGCACTTGCAGGTCTGCTTGCTGAGCAGGGTGTAAATGTTCTGATCTGCGGTGGCATCGGCGGTGGTGCTCAGACAGCTCTCACAGAGGCAGGAATCGAATTATGCGCCGGAGCCCAGGGAAATACTGATCAGGCAGTTGAAAGCTATTTAAAAGGTGAATTAGTGTCTTCCGGAGCTAACTGCGACCATCACCATCATGAAGAAGGTCATTCCTGTGGCAGCCATGAGGAGGGACACTCCTGTGGAGACAGCTGCGGTGGCGGATGCGGTGGATGTGGCGGATCACAGCCACAGCTTACAGGACGCAATGTAGGAAAAACCTGCCGCACACATTACAGAGGAACTTTCAATGACGGAACACAGTTTGATTCTTCTTACGACCGTGGCGAACCGCTGGAATTCATCTGCGGTGCAGGCCAGATGATCAGAGGATTTGATGCTGCTGTAGCTGATATGGAAGTTGGTCAGATCATTGATGTTCACCTTATGCCTGAAGAAGCATACGGTATGGCAGATCCAAACGCTATCTTCACTATGGAAATCGCCCAGCTTCCAGGTTCCGAAGACCTGACAGTTGGCCAGCAGGTATACCTGTCAAACCAGTTCGGTCAGCCATTCCCTGTTAAAGTGACAGCTAAGGATGAAAAAAACATCACATTTGATGCAAACCACGAAATGGCAGGAAAAGAACTTAACTTTAAGATTGAATTAGTAGAAGTGAAATAAGACAAATACTCAGGGCAGCCTCCCGGCAAAGATTTTGCCGATGAGACTGCCCTGTTTTATACTTTATTTACCCAAGTGATAGTGCTTTTTGTAGTTTTATAATTTACGAGTAAAGATTTACTGTTTTTGTGGGCTTACTGTATATTCGCTTACCGTTTACTGTCTTAAAAGCTTTTACATAATAGTTATAAACCCAGTACATGCCTGTCTGGGAATCATAGGCTTTCGTGTCTTTCCAGGTTGAGACAGAGGACTTCACTGTTTTGGCAGCGGAACCATTGCGGTAAATTACATATCCGGAAGCACCGGCTACTTTTTTCCAGGAAACCTCTGTACCACTGTTACTCATTTTACATGAAACCTTAGATGGAGCCGGGACAGCAGCTTTTCTTGATTTCACCGCTGAAAATTTAGAATATTTGTTTTTTCCACTTGCGTTGGTTCCATAAGCACGGACTTTAAATGAATAGGTTACGCCCGGTACTACAGCTGCATCGAAACTGACAGCTCCTGTTTTCAGGGTTTTTATCCGCTTATAAGAAGACTGGGAATCTGTCTTGCAGTAAATCTGGTATCCTTTGGCACCCGGAACCTTTTTCCAGGTTAAATGTATTTGATCTGCAGATTTCTGGGAAAGTTTCAGCACAGGTTTTGTCAGTGGTGTGTTGTTCTCAGATACCTTTACCGTCACCTGACACTGGACCTGAAAATCTCCGGCAGAAGCAGTAATTACTGCCTGACCATAACCGTTCCCCTGAATGGTTCCATCCTCTGAGACAGACGCAACCCCAGGATTACTGCTTGTCCAGACCACATCTTTTACATCATCAGAGTTAGATGGTGTAAAGGAAGGTGTGAGTTTTTGTGTATTTCCTTCGTCAATTGTCAGATTTGTCTGGTTCAGAGCAATTCCATTAAGTGGAGTTGTCACTACGGGGATTTCATACAGGTATGTGCGGGAACTGTCATAGTTGCCGTTATCATAATTTCCGGATACCCATACAATATTACGTCCCCATAAGATCGGCTGGGAATCCGTCTGGATCGTTACATTCTTATATAACTTGGATAATATCACATTTCCGGACATATCCATAAGAAGATAATGCAGAATGCTCTGGTCGGAGGTTTCCTCTGAGAAAAGGACTGCGTACTGATTATTTCCTACGGGGATGAGCTTTGGTTCTGTCAGGGTTATTTCTGCACCTGACGGTGAATACTGAGTAAGCCAAATAAATCTGGAAGCCATACTGTTCTTATCTGTGATTATCATAAAGATATTTTTGTTAAGATTCTCATATCCGGTCTGTCCATTCACAGCAAAACCATGGGGAACAGACTTGCCTACTGTGATCAGATTATTTCCTGCCAGAGAAAATCCGGTTACCTCACATCCGGTATAATTATCACCTGTAGCTCCCATAAAAGGAAAGAGATTTACAGCATGATTCTGGGCAATATATCCACCGGAATATGCGGAGAAGGAAGACAGGATCAGACCTCTGTAATAAGCATCCCCGTGATCCAGAAAATATACATGAGAACCGTCATTTACAACAAACTGATTAAAGGAATGGCTGCAATAGGGCATATCTGAATTAATAAGTGTCATATCCTGAGTGTTAATGACAAAAGTGATATTACTCTGATGATGTATCCCTTCCATCCAATACATTTTCCGTCCTGTGTGTACGATCAGGGTAGAACCGATCTGGGTCATGCGCAGGGAAGCAGCGTCAAAAGGAATGTAGATTCCTTCAAACATATTTGTATATCCGCCACCAATGTCCGTTGCACCAAGCAGTTTCCAGGCACGGCTGTATTTAAGGATTCGGACAGCAGTTATGCTGTTGTCTTCATTCAGATTTTTCTGTCCTGCTGCAACATAAAAGTTCCCGTCCGGTGCAGCATAGAATCCTCCCCATAATGGAAGAGGAAGCTTTACTGTTGTTACATTGGTAACATTAAGATCGGAATTGCAGGCAGCATCATATAAAGTCTGATCTTTCCAGGCAACAATATGAAGATTTCCTGCCTCATCTGTATAATAAGAAGTATATTCAGGATTTGCCCAGTTCCAGCTGTAAGATCCGCTGTTGATTCCCATACCCTGAAGCTGGGAAAGAGCCTTTCTCCGACCAAAGGAAGACTTTGAGGAATAGGTGGAAGTACCAGCTGTTATTCCCTGACCTGCATTTGCAACCAACGTGTCCCCCTCCTGGACAGAAGGCATTTCCTTTTCATCCGAAAAGAAATCATCATCTGTCTGTTCCGAAGTAAACTCATCTTCAGTGTCATTGAACTCTCCATTGTTATCAAGCTCCTCAGGAACAGAAATTATATCTTCGTTTACCGCATTATCCGGGTCAGTAAAAATGTCTGTACCATATGCAGGAGCAACATTCATTAGAGCCATAGAAGAAGCCAGTAATAAAGCTAACAATTTCTTTTTCATCTTTCAAATCCTCCTTGGAAATAATGGTGGTTTTGTGTTGGAGTTGCCTTGTACCAAATCAGTGGTCTGATACATCGAAAGAATTATTCTTATATAATCAATATAGCACACAACTTTTGCAACGTCTATGACAGATTGTGTTGATTTAGTGCGTGAAATTGCCAGACATAAACTGCTCGGCACTAATCTTACTGGGGTAAGTCCAGCCACGGGTATTTACCGCCAAGTGTAGCGAACCACAAGTCGGTATCAGTAACGGTATGGATAATGATAAACGTAAACCGAAATTGTAAATCAAGAGGTTATGGAACGAAAGATTAGTGTCTTACCTCGGGAGACCCTACTCATCCTGCTATTATCCAATCCTGTTACTGGATAATCATACAGCCTAAGGGGGGGATTTTCTCCCCTACCCAGTTACATATATCAGTTCATTATAAAATGCTTAAATTTTTGTCTTGACAACTGAACCACTATAGTGCGTATACTATGGAGAAAACGAATGGGATGGTCCACTTTCGTTAAAGGATATGCTGGAAATCCCAGAGAAGATAAAGCAACTGGTATTGGACTATAGGATGAACTTGATTCAGGTGAGAACAAGTGATTCCCTGCGCTTCTGTAATTCAGATGTAAATATAGTATTTGATGTGAGCAGAAGCATTTATGCAAAAAAATTATGAGAAGATCAGGGAAATGTACCAGGATCAGGAGACCTCTGCAAGTCTTGGACTTGTGATAGGTGCAGTCACAGAATCGCAGCAGCTTATTGACCATGCTTTAAGATCAGAACAGGAAGGAGGGCCGATGAGTATGTGTAATGCATTGGAAGAATTAAGACGCGAAGGGGTGCTTGAAGGTCAGCGTGAGGGACGACTTGAGGGAATCCGTGCAACGATAAGAACCTGCAAAAAATTCAACATTAGTGAGGAGGATATAATCAGAAATATCATGGAAGAATTTTCCTTATCACAGGAAAAAGCCTCTGGTTATGTAAAGAAATATTAGTAGATTGTGAATTACTCGGTAACTGAGTTACCAGAGCATCTGAAGATGAAACATACAGAGAACAATTATATAAAGAGTTTAAAATCTAGCCAGTGGTTTCTTTATGCCAGAATCGGAACTGTCAGCTATGTAAAAAATACTGGTAAACCAGTACGGAGAGTCTTTGATCATATTGGTCAAAGGCTCTTTTTTGTACAAAGAAGAACCTCGGTCGAAATGATCTATTTCGATGAGTCTTTAGACTCCAGTGCCGGTAACAGACCCTTATAGGGTCAAAGCAAACCACCGGCTAAGCCGGTGGTTGTGATTTAGGGACTTATTTCACAGACCCTTTCTTTTTAGGAATCTGTGAGTATGTAAATAAATTGTTTATTAACAATACCTGAAAGTTATCGATATGTGTGACTCTTAATAAATTATTTCTTTACATAGATTTCGATTTTTTTAGTTTTGACAGAGCAGGAACCTGTTGTTACCATTTTGTATCCTGCTGGTACCGGAACTTCACTGGCTTTAATAGATGTAGCTTTTTTATCGACAACGATTTCTCCAGTAGCAACAATTTTGTTTGTTTTTGCTAATCTATAAATAACTTTAATTGTTTTTCCTAATTTTTTAACCTCAACAGTTACTGTATTATTTTTGGAAATTTTTAATTTGGAACCAGTTGTTACAATCTGATATCTGTCTGGTGCTGTGATTCTGCTCATATTAACATATTTGGCAGTAGCTACTACAGAAAGTTTCTTACTGCTGACAACTTTACCAGATTCTTTAAAAATAACAGTTACAGATTTTTTATTCTGGTCTACAGTAATATAAACTTTGTTATTTTGGGAAATTTTAATGTCACCAACGATGCCAATTGTATATCCATCTGGTGCTGTTAATTTGCCAGTGTTAATATAAGTAGCATCTTTATCAACAGTCATAGGAGCTGTCTTGATGACATTTCCTTTTCTATCCTGATATACAACAGTAATTCCTTTTGTTGTAACTGCTTTACGAACAGCAGCGTATACATAACCATCATTGATTGCAAGATCGCCAGATAATACCAATTCATAACCTTCTGGTGCTGTAAGTTTGCTGGTATTTACAGATGTAGCATCTTTATCAACAGTGAACTCTACTTCTGCAATCTGTTTTTTTTCTTCTTCAGAATAGTAGTTGATTTTTACAGTTTTTGTAGCTGCTCCATTAGCACTATCGACATCAGCAGAATCAAAAGCTTCTGGTGAGGCATCAGTTCCATCAGAGAATACGCTGACGTCAGAAGCTGCTACAGGTACAACGCTGGTCCCTGCTACGCAGGCAGCGAGCATTAAAGCCATGATTTTTTTTCTACGCTCTTTTAATCCCATATTCTTTTTCTCCTTTATTATCTGAAAAACATATTTCTTTTGCATTGCAAGAATGGGGCATAATCATGAATTATGCCCCGTCTTGCCTGTTGGAATCTTATATAAAATTACCCAAATGGATTATTTTACAGTGATCTTTTTAAGATTGGACCATGGGCTGAATACTTTCCTGCCGTTTTCGGAAGTTCTGTTGAATGCATGCATTCCTACTGTCCAGCTTCCTTTTGGTACATTCTTAAATGTAGCTGTTACTGTACCTTCTTTGAGGTTCAGGATCTTGTGATCGCCATAGTGGTATGGACGAGTCTCTCCGTTTTCTTTCTTGGAGGATGTTCCAAGTACTACGTCGTATCCTGTTGCATTAGCAGCTGCTTTATATGTTACTTTTACAGTTGTTCCGCTTACTTTTACGCTTGTGATGATCGGAGCATCCGGTGTGATTGCAGATACAACGAATGGATATGCATTTGACCAGTCGCTGAATACTTTCTTACCGTTTTCGTCACGTTTCCAAGCGTGGCAGTATGCGTAGTATGTTCCCTGCTGTACATACTTAAAGTTAGTGGATGTGCTGACCTGATTCTTGCTAATGGAATCATAGTCTTTATTTGTGATGCAATCGCGATCTGTAGAGATTACGTAGTCATAACCTGCAGCGCCATCAGTATCACCAGAAAGAACAACTGTTGCTTTGTTTCCAGTAACATTTACTTTAGTGATCATCGGAGCATCCGGTTTTTCATCTTCTGCTTTTCCGTCTGCAACTACTGTCTTGGATCCTGTGTAGTTTTTGGATGTGCTGTTTGCTTTTACTGTATATGTTCCGTCAGTGTTCTTTTCAGAAGTATATTCTGTAGCCGGAACTGGGAGATATCCATTTAATACAGTTGTAACGCCATCTTTTACAGTTACAGTACAATCGTTGATGTTCTTCTTATCAACGCCCCATGTTAAGTTTGCTCTGGAATAAGCTGTACTGTCAACATCGTCTGTATCGAATGTTGCAACACCAGACTCTGTGTATCCGTTGATACCTTTGATTTCTACGCCGTAGATGTCTCCAACTGTTACATCGATAGGAGTTACAGTATTGCCATCTTTGTCGATTAATCTAAGTGTATAATCTTTGCCTTCAACTAATGTGCTTCCGCCAATCTGAATCAGTACTTCAGGTTTAACCGGAAGACCAGCTGCGTATGTAGCATTTTTAACACTTACATTCTTAGCAACAAATTCAACAGATTTGATTGTAAACGGGATATAAGCAACAACACCATTGATAATTGTTCCGTCAGAAGTAACAATTGTCTTGGTTCCTGCAAATCCTGTTCCTTCTTTAGCTACTGCATAGATATAACCAATGTTTTCTTTTCCTGCAGTTACTTTCTTACCTGTGATATTATCAGCGTATTTAATCTCGAAATCACTTTCTTTTGCAGTTGTCTTTACGCCATCATCAGTAACTTTTCTGATATTGCTTAATAATGCTTTTGCAAAAGTATGCTCATTTCCATCAAATGTGAATGCAGTCTGGCTGTTATGAACTACGCCGTTTACATTTCCATCAGCATCTTTATCTACATCTGCTGTATAAGCGTCTGTTACGTCAAATCCTTTGCTGTCATAAACGTTAAGAGTAGCTTCTACTTTTTCTTTTACGATATTGAAGCTTGCTGTGATGTTAGAACCTGTGAAGTTCTTGTTTCCATCTAATGGTTTCAGAACAACTGTTCCGACTCCGGCTTCAACGTTTTCGCCATAAGAAACGATTTCAAACTGGTTGGATACATCGTTTCCGTTTAATGTTGCTGTAAATTTACGAGGTCTTACCTGTTTTCCAGTGTAATCCTGATCAGCGATGGATACTTTTACATCTGCTGTGTTTGCAGCTGTGATTGTAAATGTTCCAGTTGCTTTTCCTGAATAGAAGTAGTTGTATCCCTGTACAGTGATTGTTCCAGTACCAACATTTACAGCATTGCTGATGCTTACTTCCTCATATTCAGCATCTTTATCGTTAACTTCACCCTTCTTGTAAAGAGCAATAGCACCGTCAAGCACTGCATAAGTAGGCTGGATCTTTCCACCTGTGTAAGTATAAGTAGAAGGTGTTGCAACAACCATAGCGTCTGTTAATTTCTTAGGTACGATTTCTGTCTTACCGCTTGCTGTAACAGTTCTTGTTTTGCCGTTTGTTGTTTTTAAAATATAGTTTGTGTTTGTAACAGTAACTTCTGTAATGATGTTGTTAAACAAGCCATTAGCGATATCTTTGTTTTCATATTCATATTTAACTGTGAAATCGCTGTCTGTGAGAGTTTTTTCTACTTTTTTGCCTGTTTCGTCTTTTGCTACAACTGTTACAGGAAGTTTATATTCGCCTGCTTCTGTAAGTGCTTTATTAATAGAAACATCATCCGGTACAGTTACATAATCAGCTTCAACTACCAGTGGTTTGATTAAGAACGGAATAGATACTGTCTGATCTTTGTATGTTCCGCTTGTAATCTTGATGTTAACGTAAGCGTTTGCTACTGGATTGTAATTTCCGTCATATACAGTTGTTGCATTTACGTTGTTTGTATATCCTGTGATTTCGTATCCGTCTGTTCCAAGATCTTCTGTCTTAGGAACACCAGTAGCGTTATAATACTGAATAACTAAATCGCCTAAATCGCTCTTGGAAGGTTTGATCTCATCGCCTGTATAAGGTGTTGTATACTGTGTTTTTGCAGATACAGCATTTAATGCAGCTGCAGTAGCAACAACAGTAAATGTCTGCTCACCTGTGCAGTTTCCACCGTCTTTTGCACGTACTGTAACAGTATATGTACTTCCGTTTTTAAATTCTGTAGCGTCTGTACCATCAGCGTTCTTTACGATGAGTGTATATTCTTTGTTGGAGTTTTTAATTGCAGAAAGGTCTGAGCCTTCTACACCTGTAAATGCCAGATAATTAGCTAAATCGTTTACAGCAATGCTTGTTGGAATCTGTCCGCTTAAAGTTTTCACTGAAATTTTTGTTCCTGCTGTAGAGAGATCACGTTTTGCAACGTTAACAGTTTCATTTGTTGTATAATACTCATCTGCATCAGTGAAGTTCTTTAATTTTGTTTTGTCAACATATACAACAACGGGGTAATCACCTACTTTTGTATATTCAACCTGAGCAGTTGTAACTGCAGCAGATAAATCAGCACCGCTTAATTTTCCATCAGCGCCTTTATTACTGGAAGCAGATTCTTTTAATGTAATGTTATCTTTGGAAATCTTAATAGCCTTACCTGTATACTGATAGGACTGTCCTTTTGTTGCTGTTGCAAGGATATCTCCTTTTGCATATGCTTTTGCTGTAACCTTACCGATTACAAGTTCAGCACTGCCTGTGTAAGCAGAGTCTTCTTTTGCTGTTACAGTAAGTTTGAATTCTTCTTTATTATTAGTTGCATTAGTTACAGATGTTTCATAAGCATCAGCAGCTACATTTGCTTTTTCAGAATCCAGAACAGTAAGTGCAACGCCGTCAGCTTCAGTAATAGTCTGAGCAAAACCGTTGTATGCTTTTGTTGTGGTTGCAGGTGTAGCAGTCACAGAATTTAAAGATCTCTTTTCTACAGCTACAGAAATACCTGTGTTAATGTCATAAAGAGTCTGCTGATTGCTGTCTACATCGTAAACATAAAGGGTTAATGTTTTTCCAGCCATGTCAGCTGTTGTATTTAAACTCATATCAGCTGCATCGTCTACTTTTCCGTTAGAAGATGCATATGCAATACCTTTTTCGTCAACCCAACGATACTGCCATCCACCTTCTACTTCTGATCCGTCAGTTTTAGTTACAGTACCACTGATAACAGATGCTCCTCCCCAAACAACTTTTTTGCTGTCTGCAGATAAGTTAAGAGTAATATCAGCTTCATTTACCATTACAGATGCTGGAGCTGCGTCTTCTGTATCGTCAACAACAGGAGCTTCTGCAGCGAACGCATCTGCTTCAGTAGCTACGGAAGCGTCAGTACCATCGCTGAACTCAGCAGCCCATACCGGCACATTAGAAGTAGCAAGCATTGCAACAACAAGTGACATACTTAATGTCTTTTTTGCCATGCCCTTCTTTGTGTTTTTAATCTTTGTCATGATTATAGTTCCCCTTTCCTTAATATAACTATTTCTTTTTGGGTAAAGATTCCTAGACATAATCTGTCTGTTATGGTTAATAATAGTGCTTTCACCACTTTTTGTCAAGGGTAATGCTCAAGAATTTTACGATTTTTTTAAATTTCATACACTTCAAAAGCATTTATTTTCCTTGATTTTTCATGCTAAAAATCTATAATTTGTTACAAATGTGGTGAGTTGTTCGTTCTAATCACAAGATGATGTATCAACCCCTGTATGGTCAAATGGCAGAGAACCCTCTATAATTCTCTGCCATTTTCTCATTTTATAACTGTTGTTCTTTTTTTATTCTTTCAACCTGCTCAATCGGCATCTGTGTATCTGCAGCGATTTCTTCCAATGTACTTTTGCCTCTTTTTAGCATACAGATTACTATTTTTTCTTTCGTCTCTGTTTTTATTTCTTCTTTCACTTCTTCTTTCACATCTTGCCTTATTTCATTTATCAGCTTATCTGTTTTCAGCTCTAATACTTCTCCGCCCATGGCTCGGTCAACTCCCTTCTTTGTTTTTTCTGAATCTGAGAAAATGTAGTCTGCAATTTTTATGATTACTTCCACAAGGTAACGATGCAGTGCTTCTTTTCCGTTTTCAAGCAGACTTTCTTCCAGTCTTCTGGATATTGTCACATATTCATCCAGCAATTTCTGAAGTTTTTCTGGATCTTTCTCTATATCTTCTCTGCTTTTTTCATATCTTATGACATAAAATGGCAGGAGAAAGAGCAGTTTCTGCATCTCCGGTACTCTGTTTTGTATTTTCTATTGTAACAGATGCCTTCTCATTTTTCCAGTCAAATCTATGTTTTCAAGAACTTTTTGTTCCTTTATATTATATGTCTGTACGCAAAATTTTCCCGCACAAATGAATTAATGTATTATGTCACTACTGTAGCAAAAAGCCCCTGCAATACAGTCCTGATAACTGTGCTGCCAGGGGCTTTATTTTTATTCAGAAGCAATTACTTCTATAAATATAGCGTATTATTTCTTTCTGACAATAACCTTATCCAGATGCCAGATATCATCTACATATTCCTGGATGGTTCTGTCGGATGTGAATTTACCGCTGCATGCTGTGTTGAGGAGTGCTTTCTTAGCCCAGCCTTTTTCATCTCTGTAGGCTGCTTCTACTCGTTTCTGTGCGTCTGCGTAGGAGCGGAAGTCTGCGAGGATGAAGTAGCGGTCTGCTCTGTCTGTGTTCTTTGTGTTGAGAAGTGAATCGTACAGGTCACGGAAGAGTTCTGTATCATTGGAGAAGGTTCCGTTGATGAGCTGCATCAGTACCTGACGGATTTCTTCGTCTGTGTTGTAGATCACGTTTGGATCGTATCCGCCGTTGTTTTCGTAGTTGATTACTTCGTCGGAGCTTAAACCGAAGATGAATGCGTTTTCTGCGCCAACTTCTTCTACGATCTCTACGTTAGCACCGTCCATTGTTCCAAGTGTAGGAGCACCGTTGAGCATGAACTTCATGTTACCTGTACCGGATGCTTCTTTACTTGCTGTGGAGATCTGCTCGGAAACGTCTGCTGCTGCGAAGATCCACTCAGCGTTGGATACTCTGTAGTTTTCGATGAATACAACTTTGATCTTGCCGTTGATGGAAGCGTCGTTGTTTACTACGTCTGCTACGGAGTTGATGAGTTTGATGATCTTCTTGGCTGTTGCGTAACCTGCGGATGCTTTTGCACCGAAGATGAATGTTCTTGGATAGAATTCCATTTCCGGATGCATCTTGATCTGGTTGTACAGATAGATAACATGCAGGATGTTCAGGAGCTGACGTTTGTACTCGTGAAGTCTCTTAACCTGTACATCGAAGATGGAGTGCGGGTCTACTTCTACGCCATTGTGCTCAAGGATGTATTTAGCCAGACGCTCTTTGTTCTTGAACTTAATGTTCATGAATTCCTGGAGTGCTTTTTCATCATCTGCGTAAACTGCCAGTTTCTTTAACTGCGGAAGGTCTGTGATCCAGTCCGGTCCGATATGCTCTGTGATCCAGTCTGCAAGGAGTGGATTTGCGTGGAGCAGGAAACGTCTCTGAGTGATACCGTTTGTCTTGTTGTTGAATTTCTCAGGCATCATTTCATAGAAGTCTTTTAATTCCTGATTCTTCAGGATCTCTGTATGAAGGCGTGCAACACCGTTTACAGAGTAGCCTGCTGCGATTGCAAGGTGAGCCATCTTAACCTGTCCGTCATAGATGATAGCCATCTTTTTGATCTTCTCATAATTTCCCGGATATTTTGCCTGGATCTCAAGGATGAAACGACGATTGATCTCTTCGATGATCTGGTATACACGCGGAAGCAGTCTGGAGAAGAGCTCGATCGGCCATTTCTCAAGTGCTTCGGACATGATAGTATGGTTTGTGTAAGCAACAGATTTTCTTGTTACTTCCCATGCTTCATCCCATCCGAGTCCTTCTTCATCCATAAGGATACGCATTAACTCTGCTACTGCTACAGTTGGATGTGTATCATTCATCTGGAAGGTTACTTTTTCATATAATTTATGGATATCGTCATGTTTCTTTTTGTATTTGGCAATTGCTGCCTGGAGGCTTGCAGATACAAAGAAGTACTGCTGTTTCAGTCTCAGCTCTTTACCTGCATAGTGGTTGTCGTTCGGGTAAAGGACTTCTACGATATTGCGGGCAAGGTTCTCCTGCTCTACAGCTTTCTTGTAATCACCCTTGTCAAAGGAATCAAGCTCGAAGTCTACGATCGGCTCTGCATCCCAGATACGAAGTGTATTTACTACATCATTGTCATATCCTGTGATCGGCATATCATAAGGAATGGCTTTTACTGCCTGATATCCTTCATGGATAAATTTGTTTCCGCCCTTTTCAGGATCGTACTCTACTCTTACATATCCGCCGAAGTGTACTTCCTTGGCATATTCCGGACGACGCAGTTCGAATGGGTAGCCGTTCTTTAACCAGTTATCCGGTACCTCGATCTGATAACCGTTCTGGATTTTCTGTTTGAACATTCCGTAGTGGTAACGGATTCCGCAGCCATATGCTGCGTAATTTAAAGTTGCGAGAGAATCAAGGAAGCATGCAGCCAGTCTTCCCAGACCACCGTTTCCAAGTGCCGGATCCGGTTCCTGATCTTCGATACAGTTAAGGTCAAATCCCAGCTCTTCGAGAGCTTCTTTTACTTCACCGTAAGCGCAAAGGTTGATCAGGTTGTTTCCGAGAGCACGTCCCATCAGGAATTCCATGGACATATAGTATACGATCTTCGGATCCTGTTCGTCGTAAGC
>ERZ1026955.699-NODE-699-length-15938-cov-5.238242_pt1 | contig 15938 bp, 10 predicted proteins | sample MGYA00519459_ERZ1026955 | MGnify/ENA primary metagenome ERZ1026955 (study PRJEB26926, sample SAMN06164833) | human gut metagenome | biome: ENVO:00009003; feature: ENVO:2100002; material: ENVO:00002003 | host: Homo sapiens | place: USA | collected 2012 ...
AGATGACGTCGAGTCTCGTGGGCTCGGAGATGTGTATAAGAGACAGGTATTTAACCCATTGGTAAAACAGGAAAAAATAGTATTTTTACAAAAAGTTTAAGAATAAATACTTTGTGTAAAGTATTATAAAACGAAGTTATTTTTAACCTATTTTTATATCACTCTAAAATTTAATTGTTTATGAAAAAGAGTAGCATTTGGAAATTGCTCTTCAGTGCATTGACCGTGTTCGCCGTAGCGGTGTTCGCGGGATGTACCGACGACAATGACGACATGGGTGCTCCCTATCTGAACGTCACGCCGGAGAACCTGACGTTCGATGCGGAGGGACAGCCCGCAGATGAGTACAACGGTACTTTTATCGTTGAAACGAACCGTCCCTGGCGTGCTATCGTCGAGGACGAACAGACTTGGGTGCGCCTTTCGGCTACCGAAGGCGAGGGCGACGCTGCCGTGACCGTTACGGTACCCGCTTCGAACATCGGTCAATCGGCCAAGGTGACTTTCGAGGTTTACAACTCCTACGGCGCATTGATTCAGAAGGATGTCAATGTGCTTCAGGGCGAAGTGGTGCCGCCGACGCTCATCTTCAACGAAACCGCAGGTAGCGAGTCTGTTGCGAACCCGTATCCGTTGGTTGCCGACTATACGGGTTGGAACACCACCGGCGAGGGGGCTTCGAAGGTTTCCTACGAGGGCGTGAATACTTCGATCCGCGCTTCCGGTAAGAGCAGCGCGGGTGCTTATGACGGTGCTTCGGGTCCGAACGTGATCTTCTTCGGCTCGGCTCCGGCAACCTTTACGGTTAAAAACATAACGCTCGCCTCCGGCCAGACCAACCTGAAGCTGACTTTCGGCGGACAGTATTACGATCAGGACAATAATGACAACGGTTTCAAGAAGGATGACTTCGTGGTTTCGCTCAGTGCGAACGGAACGGACTATACTCCGCTGTCTTACGAGGTGAACAACGGTGACCAGGAAGATCCTTATTGGGTATTCGCTACCAAGAACTTTACGCTCAAGAATGCGACTTCGACGCTTTATATCAAGTTCGAAGCAAATATTTCGTCTAAATTCCGTCTGGATGATATTACTCTGATGACCGGCAACGGCGGCGAGGAGATCGACTTGGCGGGTGGCGGTGTCGTGCCTCCCGATCCGAGCGGCGATGCGATTTACGAGAACAATTTCGATAAGACGCCTGCCGAGAAGGTCGATAATAAATGGCCGTTCCTGGATCAGACCGACGCATGGCAAAATGCTTCCGGTACGGGTAATTCGACGGTGACCTATACCTCTACGAACGTATCGGTGCGTACTTCCGGCAAGCTCAGCGGCGGTTACGACGGTGCTTCGGGTTCGAACAAGATTTTCTTCGGCTCTGCACCTGCGACTTTCGACATCAACAATATTACGATGCCTGCGGGCAAGACCAACTACCGGATCATCTTCGGCGGTGCTTATTCGCAGAGTAACGGCGGTACTTACGACAACATTTTCAAACCCGAGTCGTTCCACGTTGCCGTAGGTAACGGAACCGACTGGTCGGGCAACCTGACTTACGAGAAGATCGGCGGCAGCGATACGACCGATCCTTACTGGGTCCAGTTCGCCGTAGATTTCACGCTCAAGGAGGCTGTCAGCCAGCTTTCGATCCGTTTCACGGCTGATCTGGCGTCGGTATTTGCAATCGATGACGTACAACTCGTCGAGGGCAACGGCGGTCAGGAGGTCGATCTCGAAGGCGGTGTGGTTCCGCCCGATCCGGGTGAGGCTACGGCCATTACCATTCCCGAGCTGATCGCGCAGATGACTGATACGGAGGCTCCGGTGGATGCCAATGCAGATCGCTATCTGGACGCTGTGGTGATGAACGACGTGGCCGGTGCCAATTATACCTTCAACAACCTGATCCTCGCTACCGAGAATGCGACGGAGGCCGGTAACGGCATCACGCTCTACGGCAGTCAGGTAGAACCTTCGACGCTCGGTCTGAACAAGGGTGACAAGGTGCGCGTAACCCTTTATAAAGGACTTGCCAAGGTGGTAAATTACAGTGGTATGTACGAAGTGACGGGCGCTAAGGAAGCGACTTGGTGCAAGGTCGAGAAGACCGGTACGGTGACTTCGATTCCCACGGCGACGATCGTTGCTGCGGATCTGGCGAAATATCAGGGTATGGCCGTGACGATCGCCAATGCGTCGGTTGCCCAGGCAGGTGTTTGGGCGAGCGCCAGCGCACTCTCTTCGCATACTTTCACTGCCGATGGAGCCAATTTCACCGTATTCTGCAAGCAGAGCGATGAAAAGAACCCGAGCGTGTTCCTCGATGTTCCTTACAAGGCCGCTACGGGTAATATCTCCGGTCTGGCTGCCGTATATAAGAATAATTCCCAGCTCGTTCCGCGCAATCTGGACGACGTGGCCGCTTTCAGCGACAGCTCGACCCCGATGATTACGGGGGTAACTCCGGCCAGCCTCTCCTTCGAGGCAGCGGGAGGCGAGAAGACGCTCACGGTTTCTGTTATCAACCAGGGTGACAACCAACTTAGCGTAAGCGGACTGACCCCCCCCCTGAGCGCTACGGTCGATGGCCTGACCGTGACGGTCAAAGCCGATCCGAATACCGGTACGCAGCCCGTTAATCAGACGCTGACCATCACGTTGGCTAACGGTAACAGCAAGGATGTGCCTGTTACATTGCTCGGTGCCGGCGGCGGAGGAACCGGTGAGGTCGTTGCGTTCTCGATCACGGATATTAAGGCGGATAATGCGGATCTCCCGACCAATGGTTACGGTTCGCAGGTTGTCGCTACGCCCAGTACTTGGGTTAGTTGGACCGTCGGCGGTATCGAGTTCACGGGTGTGAAAATCTGTGAATCGCCCGCTTCCAACGGCTCGATCATTCAGATGCAGGGTAATGACTCCGATGCGGCTAAACAGGCGAAGCTGCAAAACGTGACGCCGATCGACGGGATGTCGAAGATCAAGATCGTTTTCCGGTCGTATCCGAATAAGAGTGGCAGCTACTACAACCCGGGATATACGATGACCGTTGCCGGGGCTGCTCAAACTCCTGTGGAAACATACACGGATAAGAGCGGTTACAGAGAGTATGTACATGAGTACGATCTGGCCGGTTTGGGTGCTGATTCCTTTGTGCTCGACAATAATAAGGTCGGAGCCTTGTATATCGAATCGTTCGAGATTACCAAATAGTTTTTAATATGCTGGATACCGACTCTTGGAGGGATCATCCCCTCCAAGAGTTTGGTTTCTCGGATAGTTTTTTATAGTTTACCGATGATGTCGATGTTCAGATATTGTGAGAAGGGATGGAAATGGCTGTTCCTGACGATGATTGCGCTCTCTGTCGTAGCTTGCGGCGACGATACGGACGATTTTTGGGGTTCTGCCGTATGGCGGACCTCTTCGACGGTCGGAGCTGCGGAGGGTTCGGCCGCCATACAGATTGAGGGACCTGTCGGCGCCGGATGGCGTGCCGAAATCAAGGACGGAGGTGCTTGGTGCTCGTTCAGGCTCAACGATCCGACGGTCCTCGTGAAGGAGGGCACCGTACAGAGTTCGAACATCAGCAATATCCTGGACGTCTATTACACGGCGAATACCGGGAGCGGGGAACGTTCGGCGACCATCGAATTCGAATTTTTCGGCGGTGAGCCGCAGGTGCTCGTGCTGACGCAGTTTTCGGCCTCTTCGACCAACGATCCCTACGATGAAGGTCATGCGAAGGCCTGGGCCGAATTGCCGGAAAAGCGAGTCGATGAGAATTTCGTTTACGTCAGCCACTTCGCTTCGCTCAATAACCGCACCGTGCGCAACTATTCGTTCTGCTACGACAAAACGCTCCATGTGGCGCATTGGGTGGCTTATCCGCTGCATTCGGTATATAGGGGGTCGATAGACCGTACCGACGATTTTCAGTACGATCCGAAGGTCGATTATTCCTGGCAGCCCAACCTCGCGGCCGGTTCCTATCGGGGCAGTTACGACCGGGGACATCAGCTCCCTTCGGCGGACCGTACGGCTACGCGGGAGTTGAATCTCCAGACGTTTTATGCGACCAATATGACGCCGCAGCTCAACCGGCTCAACCAGGATATGTGGGCCAATCTCGAAGCCAAGGTGCGTGCGCAGATATGCAACGACACGCTTTATGTGGTGACCGGTTGCTATTATGCCAATACCAATACGACGACGACCGACCGTGACGGGAAAGTTTGTCCGGTCCCGACGAATTATTTCAAGGTATTGCTTCGCACGCGCACCGGTACGACCGGTAAACGTATCGCGGATTGTTCGGCCGATGAATTGAAGGCGATCGGATTTTGGGTGGATCAGAAGAGCTACGGCGATATTCAGCCGCCTGCGTCCATTTGCATGAGCGTGGCGGAGATTGAAAAGAAGACCGGCTTTACGTTCTTTCCCAATATTCCCGAGTCGGCTGCGGAATCCGTAAAGGCACAAAACTCTCCGAGCCAATGGGGAATCCAAAACTAATTTGACTTATGAAAAAACGACTGATTTTTACAGGACTACTGGCCTTACTGTTCGCAGCCTGCTGTTTCGCGCAGAAACCGTACAAGGTGGTCTTTTACAACTTGGAGAACTTTTTCGATACGATCAACGATCCCGAGGTCAATGACGACGAATTCACGCCGGAAGGACCTAAAAAATGGAATTCTGTCAAGTATGCGAAGAAGTTGGGTAATACCGAAAAGGTGCTTTTCGACATTGCCGGTATCGATAAGGATTATCCGATCGTGATCGGCGTATCGGAGGTGGAGAACCGCTCGGTGCTCGAAGATATCATCGCTACGCCGAAGATGGCTCCGGGCAATTACCGGATTTCGCACTACGACTCTCCCGAAGCTCGCGGTGTGGACGTCGCTTTTATGTACCGTCCCGATGTCTTCAAGCTGGAGGGCAGCGCACCGATCCGCACGCAGATTCCTTCGCTTCCGAATTTCAAGACCCGCGATATTTCGACCATGTGGGGTACGATCGACGGCGAACCGTTCTTCTTCATGGTGGCTCACTGGCCTTCGCGTCTGGGCGGCAAGGACGCTTCGGAGTTCAAGCGTATCGCCGTCGGCGAGCAGATGCGCCGAATCGCCGACTCTGTCCTGAAGGTCAATCCCGCGACCAAGATCGTGGCGATGGGCGACTTCAACGACGATCCGACCGATCAGAGCATGCTCGAAGGATTGGGTGCCAAGCCCAAGACGAAGGAGCTTCAGCCGGGTGATTTCTTCAGTCCGTTCCACGCCGTGCTGCGTGCCGGTATGGGAACGCTGGCTTACGGCGACGCCTGGAATCTCTTCGACAATATCGTAGTGTCGGAAAACCTGGTCAATGCGAAGCCCGGCGAGTTGCGTCTGGTGCGGGCTCCGGGATCGAAGTACTACGGGAATGTCTTCAAGCGTAACTATATGATCCAGCGGGAGGGGCAGTTCAAAGGCTATCCTTTGCGCACGTACGTCGGAAACAATTTCCAGGGCGGTTACAGCGACCACTTCCCCGTTTATATCTACATCGGTAAATAAATACCTTAACTTGAAAGGATATGAAAATAAAAAGTTTACTAATTTTTGTATTTACCCTGATGTCGCTGACTGCGTTCGCTCAGAGCGGCGGTATCAAGGGTAAGGTCGTTTCCCGCGAGGGACGTGTCGCGGTGGACGGGGTGAAGGTTTCGGTCACTCCCGGTGAAATGACTGCCACGACCGACGGCCGAGGTGGTTTCGTGATCGAGAATGTCGAGCCCGGCGAATATACGTTGCAGTTCGAGGCTCCCGAATTCGAGCCTTTGACGCTCGTGGTGCGCGTGGACAAGATGGTGCGCGACATCAATACGGTGATTCTGGTCCCCGAAGTGCTTTCGACCGTAATGGACGATTCGATCTTCGCAGAGTTCGACACCGAGAGCGGCAACGATGCGCAGTCGCTGCCTTCGTCCCTTTCGGCTTCGAAGGACGTTTTTAACAACATCGCTTCCTACCGGTTCAGCGAGATGCGTTTCAACGTGCGTGGTTACGATTCGCAGTATTCGGACGTTTACCTGAACGGTATTCGCTTCAACGACGCTATGACGGGCTATACGCCCTGGTCGTTGTGGAGCGGTCTGAACGACGCTACGCGCAACCAGGAGATCACCAACGGTTCGGTCATGTCGGATTACGGCGTGGGTAGCATCGGCGGTACGACCAACATCAACGCCCGTGCTTCGCAGGTGCGCCAGGGCCTTCGCGTGAGTCTGGTGAACGCCAATTCGATGTATCGCTTCCGTGCCATGGTGACCTATGGCTCGGGTCTGCTGGACAACGGCTGGTCCTATGCGTTGTCGGTATCTACCCGTCAGGGCGGCAACTCCTACGTGGACGGCGTCTATTACAACTCCTACGGATATTTCGCTTCGGCCGAGAAGATTTTCAATTCGCGTCACCGGTTGGGCTTCACGATTATGGGTGCTCCCACCGAGCGCGGTGCGCAGCAGGCTTCCACGCAGGAGGCTTACGATCTGGTCGGCAACAACTATTACAACCCCAACTGGGGCTACCAGGACGGCAAGATGCGTAATGCGCGCGTGCGTAACAGCCACGAGCCGATCGCTATGATCAACTATACGTTCGATCCCAATGAGCATACCCAGTTCAACCTGGCCACTTCGTTCCGTTTCGGTAAGAACGGTTATTCGGCGCTGACGTGGTACGACGGTGCAGACCCCCGTCCCGATTATTACCGCTATATGCCGAGCTACAAGTTGCTGAACGCTACCGACCTGGAGGCCGCTTCGATGGCTGCGGCCAGTCTGGCGGATCAGTGGATGCGCAACGTGGGTAATATCCGCCACTTCGACTGGGACGAAATGTACCAGACCAACATGAATTTCCGCAATGCCGAGGATGAAGCGATATACGGTCCCGGCGCCCGTTCGAACTATATCATCGAGGAGCGCCATACCGACCAGTTGGACTGGAACCTCGCCGCGCAGATCAGCCGAATCTATAAGGATAACTCCCGTCTGACGGCCGGAGCCAACGTCCGCATCAACCGCACGTGGTACTACGACGAGGTGAAGGATCTGCTCGGCGGCGACTATTACGTGGACGTCGATAAATTCGCACAGCGCGACTTCGGCGATCCGATCATGGCGCAGAACGATATGGATTATTATAACCAGTACGGTCATGCAAGAGCCGTCAGAGAGGGCGACAAGTTCAGCTACAACTACAAGGCGCATCTGCGTTCCGGCGGTGTATGGGCTACTTATGCCACCCGTTTCGGCGGTTTCGGCATGAAGTTGGGCGCCGAGCTCGGCGGACTTTCGATGTGGCGCGAAGGTCTTTGGCGCAAGGGTCTCTTCCCGGATAATTCGAAGGGCAAATCGGAGAAACTCGAATATTTCGTATATAAGGCCAAAGGTAATTTCGACTATGTCATCAATGCCAACCATACTTTCGAACTCAACGCCGTGGCGATGCAGAATGCTCCTGCGTTCCAGTCGGCCTTCGTTTCGCCCCGTACGCGTAATTCGGTAACTCCGGGGCTTACGACGGAGAAGGTTTACGGCATCGACGCTTCGTACAACCTGCGTTACGGCGATTATAAACTCCGTGTTTCCGGTTATTATACGAAGGTGAACGACCGTTCGAAGGTGATCTCCTTCTACGATGACGTGCTGAAGACCTATACCAATTTCGCCTTGAGCGGTATCGACGAGCAGTATTTCGGTCTGGAAGTCGCCGCTTCGATTCCGATCTACAACGGTTTGTCTTTGAACGGTGCGATCAGTTGGGGTCAGTACACTTACACGTCGAATCCCAATTACGTGCAGATTGCCGACAACAGCGCCGAGCCGCTGAACTCCGGTACGGTCTATTGGAAGGATATGCGCGTGGAGAGCACTCCGCAGACGGCTATGAATATCGGTTTGTCGTACCGCGGTCCTCATAACATCTACGCATCGATCGATCTGAACTATTACAACAATATGTATCTGTCGATGAACCCGCTTTACCGTACGGACGAGGTGTTGTTGCCTACGATGACGGACGAACAGATCCGGGAGCTGCGCAGTCAGGAGAAGTTCGATTCGGCCTACACCTTGAGTGCGAGCATCGGTAAGAATTTCTACATTCAGCGTCGTTATACGCTCGGCTTCAGTTTGCAGGTGAATAACATCCTGAACAACCAAAATATCAAGACCGGCGGTTATGAGCAGATGCGTGTGCAGGGCATTAAGACCGGCAAGGAGATCACTTCCTACCAGAAGTTCGCTCCCAAGTATTTCTACCTGTTCGGCACGACTTACTACCTGAATGTCTATTTCCGTTTCTAACGGCTTAACGAATTAATATTGTGAAGAATATGAATAGAATAGCAACCATATTTCTGGCGGTGACAGCAAGTTTGTTCTTCGTCGGCTGTTATAACGATTTCGATACGCCGGCTCCTGCGAAGGTATGGACGGATGCGGACTTCAGCGACAGTAAAATCATTTCGATCAAGGAGCTGAAGGATATTTTCGAGGAGGCTTATCCCGGGACCAGCGGTATCGGCCAGTCGCTGACCATTACCGACGACCTGGTGATTCGGGGCAAAGTCATTTCCAGCGACCAGGCCGGTAACGTCTATAAGTCGATGTACCTGTACGATGAAAGCTGCCAGTCGGCCATTGAAATCAAAGTGACTTCGGGATATTACATTACCTATGCTCCCGGTCGCCTGGTTTATATCCGTTTGCAGGGTCTGGTGCTGGGAAATTACCGCACGATGCTCAGCGTGGGTGTCGCATCGACCAATTCCGATTATGCGAACGGTAACATGGAGGATCGCAATACCTTGGAAGAGCATGTCAAGCTCGGCGAATTGATCGGCTTGACGGCGGCCGATACTTTGGTGGTTACTCCCGCTTCCTATTCGACGCTGACGGATGAGTCGCTGGGGCGTTTGATCCGTTTCGAAGGGTTGGAAAGCAAGTTCGGCAAGGCCGGCTGGGGGTATAAAAATACATTCCCCAACTACTTCGCCAACAGTACCTCCTACGATGTGAATTCTCCGGGTTGGACCGATATCAACGATTGGGCTACCTGGGCGACGAAGCGGGTCGATGAGCTTACGCACGAGAGTACGTTCTATTATGGCTCTGCCTGGTTCACCTATGGCGACATCAACACCCTCGCAGGCAATTATGTCGTACGTTCGAGCGGTTATTGCCGTTTCCGTGACGAGAAAATACCTGCGGACGGTTCCGTGGTGAACATTACCGCGATCTATACCAAGTTTTCGCAGGGCAGCGATGCGACGGCGGCCTATCAGTTGTTGCTGAACAAGGCGTCCGACGTGGTCGTGACTTCGAAATAGCCGCAGTTTGCAGTTGAAATCGCCGGGCCTCATCTTTTTGATGAGGCCCGTTTTTTATTCTTTATGCGGTTGCGATTCCGCTCGTATTGTCCGCGAAGGAGCTGCCTCCGGTCTTATGAGGCGTAAATTTCAGGGAAGAGCAGTGCGCGGAAGTCGGAGCGCATGATCTTGTCCCGTTACTGTTTTTCCTGCCTGCCGGGGAGCCGGTTGCCGTATGTCCGAAAAAAGCAAGACATTGTTCGGATCGTTCTTTTGCTGCAAGTTGGCAGGCTGTCGCACCGGGGGACCTGCTGTCCGCAAACGGAAGAGCGTCGCCGAAACGGAGAATTCGATGCGAAGTGCGGAATCGGAAAGCATGGCGGGGTATGACATAACGTCGTTCGTGGAGTTTGGTTCCGCGTCTGTTTTCCGGAAACGGATACGATTCCTGTGCGTGGACGATCTTCCTGCATTGCAGATAGGAGCGGAAAAGGAAACATCCGTGAACAGGAGTCCGAAACCAAAGAAAACCCCCGAACCGGTGAGAGTTCGGGGGTAGTAGTGAATAAAACCTGTTATTGATGATTATTCATCTGTTTCGGGTTGAGCTTCGGGACGCATGGTGACCTGTATTACGTTGCCGCTGTCGAGGAGCTTCTTCGCCAGGTCGCGGATCTCGTCGTAAGTGATGCTGTTCAGGGTCTTTTCGTAGTCGGCGAGCAGATTCTGCTTGTGACGGTTGTAGTCGTCGATCAACCCGAACCAGGTGCCGTTATTTTCGAGCGTATTCTTGAATTGCTTGACCAAGTATTCGCGGGAGTCGTTGATGTCTTTGGCTTCCGGTCCTTCAGTCGCGATTTTCTCGATTTCATCGAAAACGATCGGCACGAGTTCGTCGGCCATCTCCTCGTTGGTGTCGAACTGTATTTGCAGGAGGGCCTGTTTTTCGGGACGATACGAGAGAGTATAGCTTACCTGTACTCCGTACGTGCCGCCTTTCTCCTCGCGGATGGATTTCAGGTAACGGTTGTTTAGGGCCATGTTGAGCAGCAACATGGTTTGCTTGTTGCGCAGCGTGTAGTCCGCATCGCTCGAGAAGAGCAGGAACTCCGAAACTTTCGGCTGCAGCATCGGGGTGCGGAAGTCGTTCACGACCTTGCCTTTGGCTGTGCGGAGTTTGTCGTCCGTGAACTTAAGCACGTGTTTCGAGGTGGGAATCGAACCGATATATTTCTCGACCAACGGCTTCAACGTTTCCAAATCCACGTTGCCTACGAAGGTGAACGTAAAGCTGTTCGCACCCGGGTAGAGCGTTTTGAAGGTTTTCGGCAGATTTTCGAACGAGATGCTTTCCAGGGCCTCGATCGTCAGCGGCTGCTGACGCGGATTGTCGCTGTAAAGCGTTTTGATCGTTTCTATCTGCATGATGTAGTCGGGATTCGAGGTCAGGTTCTGGACGTATGCCTTGTAGCTGTCCATCGTCGTGTTGAAATCCTCCTCCGAGAAGCGGGGACTTGTGAAGTTCTGGTAGAGCAGTTGGAGCATCGTTTCGATGTCTTTGGGCGAGCAGTAACCGCTCATACCGTTGCTGTAGTTATTGACGTACAGGTTGATTCCGGCTTTCTTGCCTGCGAGCTGCTTGTTCAGTTCGATTGCAGAGAATTTGCCCACTCCCGACTGGGCTGCGATGACCGGAAGGAATTCACCTTCCTTCACCTCCGTATCGGCAAGCTGCGACATCCCGCCGTCAGCCTGTACCTGCAGCAGGACTTCGTCCGCCTTGAGTTGGGTCGGTTTGACGATGATCTTCACACCGTTCTTGAGAATCCATTCGGTCGTTCCGAGATCCTCGTTGTATGCGGTCTTCTTCACGGGCGAGCCTTTCAGCTTGATATCTGCGGGGATCAGAGGCTCGCTGACGGTATTGTCCTGGTAAGCCTCGACGTTGGATGCCATGACCTCGCTGCGGATGGCCAGAAGTTCGGCTTCGGTCGGCTCGGTCAGTCCTTCTTTCTTCGGTACTTCGACGGTGATAACCTGGTTTTCAGGTGTCAGAAGCTGTTTTACCCAAGCATTCACATCGTCGAGGGTCAATGCTTCGAGGTATTGTTTGTCGAGGTTGTACTGCGTTTCGGCATCTGCCATAGCGGTATTTTTCTTGTAATTCGCCAGGTAGGTTTGAACATATTGTCCGTTTGTAAGGTCGTTCCGATTGGCATAGGTAGCCTCGGCCTGACGCAGGAATTCAGCTTTCGTACGATCGAATTCGCTCTGTGTAAAGCCGTAACGCTTCATCTTCTCCATCTCTTCGAGGATAGCTTTGTAACCGCGGAGCAACTCTCCGTCTCGAGTTTGTACGGCGACCATCGTGAGATCTTGGGTCGGATTCACTCCCAGTATGTTGCCTGAATCCATCCCGGCACTCAGGAACGGAGCATCGGGCTGCATGGCGATTTCATTCATGCGATCGTTCGCCATGGCACTTGTGTAGGAGTTGAGTACGTCGTACATTTGGCTAATTATCAGGTTGTTGTATTGCTTGGGGAGAGCGGGTCGTTTGATGAAGAGCCGCATGACCGAAGCCGTCATTTCGGGATCGGAAAAGATGCTGACGATGGGTTCTTCGTTTTCAGGAACTAGGTAAGCCTCTTTCTGCGGGGCATCTGCAGGGGAAACCGGAATATCCGCCATCAGGGTTTTGATCTTGTTTTCGATCCGATCGACGTCGATATCGCCGACTATGACGATCGCCTGGTATTCCGGGCGATACCACGTTTTGTAGAAGTCGTACAAGGCTTTATGGTCGAAACTCTTCAGACCGTCCAGATAGCCGATTACGTTGCGGTGCTCGTATTTCGAGCCTCTGTTGACGGCGGCGTTGCGTCGTACCATGGCGCGCCATCCAGCTCCGTCGCGGGTGCGCAGCTCCTCCATGATTACGCCGCGTTCGTTGTTGATCTCCTGAGGCTCCAGACTGATGAACTGCGACCAGTCGTGCAGGATCAGCAGTGCGGTGTCGATCGTCGCAGGGTTTGCTGTGGGCACATTGTCCAGGTTGTAGCATGTTTCATCGTAAGAGGTGTAGGCATTCAGGTCCGCACCGAATTTGACGCCGTTACGCTCCAGATATTCTATCATCTTTTTGCCCGGCAGGTTCTTGGTGCCGTTGAAGGCCATGTGTTCGAGGAAGTGGGCGAGGCCCTGTTGGGAATCTTCCTCCTGGACAGCTCCTACGTGGTGGAAAATGTAGAAAGATGCCTGTCCCTTGGGTTTTTCGTTGTGACGGATGTAGTACGTCATGCCGTTTTCGAGTCGTCCGACGCGCACCTCCTTATCGGCGGGAATCGGCATGTCAGGCTGTAGTTGCGCCATGACATTCGTCATTGCGAACAGCGTGACAAGTAAAAGAATGAACCTTTTCATAAAATGATTGTTAATTGATTTTGGGTGAAATTATTTGTATTGCGTTGTCATTCGGTTGTTTCTTCCGGTCGGTATTCGATGATGTCGCCCGGCTGGCAGTTCAGTTCGCGGCAAATGGCTTCCAGCGTTGAAAAGCGGATCGCCTTGGCCTTGCCGTTCTTGAGAATGGAAAGGTTGGCCGGGGTGATATCGACCCGCTCGGCGAGCTCGCCGAGTGACATCTTTCGTTTCGCCATCATGACATCTATGTTGATGATTATCGCCATGTCTTGCGTCCCCCCCCCGTGTGTATATTGTATATCGACATTTATTTTTTCTTTAGATCGTGAGTTTTTGCTCTTCGCTCAACCGGGATCCGATCGAGAAGACCTCGGCCGAGAAGAGTACCAGAATCGCCATGACGATGTTCCAGTAGTTGAGCGGGAACGAGGCGGCGACTTGCAGGGGCGAATCTTCGAGAAACGTCCGGGTCGTACTCTGGTAAATATAAGAGCCGACTCCGGTGCAGACTTCGGCCAGAATCAGCAGGAACCCTACGGCACGCGTGTAGATGATGATACGCCCCGGCAGGGGTTGTTCGTCCCGTACCGATTTGCGCAGGATATTGATAATCAGCGCTACCAGGATCAGGATAGAGAGCTTGGCCAGCAGGGCCGGGATGGACAGCAGCAGTATGTAATTGATTCTGTTCAGTGTCCGGACTACTGTCGGGTCACTGTTTTCGTCCGTTTTGACGTAGATATTAACCCCCGTATATTCGGCTTCGGTGGAGATCGATGCGTGTCCGGTTTCTATCGGGAAAAGAGTTTCGTCGCTCTGGGCGTTTTGCAACCGGGCCGCCAAAAAGTAGGTGTGTTGCGCGATACCGTGTTTTTCCTGCATCCGAATGTCTTCGGACGCAGCCTGCCAACCTGTCGCCAGACTCGACGACACGTGGGGCACGAAGCTGTGGATGAATCCTGCGGCCAGAGCCAGGAAATAAAAGATGTAAATGACCAGCAGATGGCGCCGCAGAGATTTTTTCTGTTTTTTGTCCATTTTCGGTTTGCTGAATACGTAATGGAGGTGTTCGACCTGTTTTTAACCTCCGGTGAGGCAAAGATAGTAAAGAACTTCTGCAAAACAAATAATTTTTATCGTTTTTCGATAAAAACGCAATAAAATATAACGAATGATGTTTCTCGTCTGAATACGGAGCGGAATTTTCCGGACTTTTCCCGAACCGGAGATCGGACGGGCAACCCGGCTGAAACCTACCGAAGGTCGGACCGGCAGGGATCATCCCCGTCTTGGAGGCGAGGCCCCTGCAAGTACGGACGATCGAAACGAGAAAGCCCCTCTACGAGCTTCGTTACGCGGGGGAGCCGAAAACAAAAGTTGAGTTTGGTTCTCCGCTCTTCTTGTTATTATCTTTGACTTCTTCTTAGACACTCCATGCCGGCAAAACGCAAATAAAATTTGCTTTTGCACCCGGCTTATTCGTATCTTTGCACGAAATGCAGTCGGCGCGGCCGGAAGGCTTCGCTCTGTTTCCGGCATACGCCGCTACTGTCCGCAGGAAGCCGGGCCGGGGCGTTTTTGTAGGAATGAAACCATTCGGTATCTACGGCTTTCTCCCGGCCCGGCGGATAACCGGCGGATTGTCGTTTCGTTGCATTTGAAATTGAAAAACGCACTGAAATATGGCAGAGAAAACAGGTTACACTTATTATGCAGACCCTCAGCAGGTCGATTTCACACTTCGGATGACCGTTCCGGCTTTGGCGAACGAGGTCCTCAATACGGCGGGTGTCGATGCCCAGCGCAAAGGGTTCGGGATCGATAAGTTGAATAAGGAAAACCGCTCGTGGGTGCTTTCACGCATGGCGATCGAGATCGACGACCGCCCCGAACAATACAGCTCTTATGAAATCGTGACGTGGGTGAACGAGTACAACCGGATGCTCTCGACCCGTAATTTCACGCTGCACGATGCCGCCGGCCGGGAGTTCGGGCGGGCCGTGACGCAGTGGTGCATCATCGACTTGGGTGCCCGCAAGGCGATCGATCTCAATACGGTCATCGGCACCTGCGCCGATTCGATTGTGGATGCTCCGTCGCCGACCGAAAAGCCGCGCAAAGTGACGGGGATCGTTCCGCAGCATATTGCCGAACACCGGGTGGTTTACAGCGACATCGACTTCAACCGTCACGTCAATACGATGCGCTATATCAACATGATGTTCGATATGCTGCCCATCGAGCAGCTGACCGCGATCCGCCCGGTGCGTCTTGACATTCATTTCATGCACGAATGCCGTTACGGGCAAACCCTTACGGTCGGGTACGAACAACGGGACGGCTTGTCGCTGTTTGAGGTTTCGAACGGAGAGGAAGCCGCTGTCCGGGCGGCGCTCGAGTGGCGTTGATGTGTCGTATTTCGTGGTGGCGGGCGAGGCAGGGAGCCGAACCGAATCGACTTCGTTTCGGTCCGTTTTTACGATCGGCTTTGTTCCTTTCTGGAACGGGTTTTGCCGATATAGAGACAAAACCTTTATTATTATGGAAAAGATCAAAGTTGCGAACAAGTACCAGAAAAGTATCGATCTATTGAACGATGCTTTGGGAAAAGAGATTGCCACCTCGCTCCAGTACATGTATTTCCATGTCCATTTCGAAGATGCCGGTTACGAGTATCTTTCCAAAAAGATGCGGATGATTTCCATCGCCGAAATGCGTCACAGCGAGGAGTTGTCCGACCGTATCCTCTTCTTGCAGGGGGACGTGAATATGAACCCGTCGTTTACGACGCGCCAGATCTCCGATCCCAAGGAGATGTTCCGTTTCGCTATACAGCTGGAACAGAGTACGATCGACAGCTATAACGATGCCGCTCGCATTGCGGCCGAAGCCGACGATTCGGTAACGCACAAGATGTTCCAGGATCTGGCCGTCGAAGAGGAGGAGCACTTGGACTATTTCCGCAACGAGTTGCAGAACCTGCTCGATTACGGCGACAAGGAGTACCTCGCCTTGCAATCTTTTGCACGCAGCAAGGCCGAAGCCGAAGGGAAGGTTTCCGAGTAGTTTTTCCTCGCGGACGCGAGATAATGCGTCCCATACGTGGTTTTTGAATAAAATTTCATATCTTTACACGCGAAAAAAAC
>ERZ1026955.708-NODE-708-length-15768-cov-7.171259_pt1 | contig 15768 bp, 19 predicted proteins | sample MGYA00519459_ERZ1026955 | MGnify/ENA primary metagenome ERZ1026955 (study PRJEB26926, sample SAMN06164833) | human gut metagenome | biome: ENVO:00009003; feature: ENVO:2100002; material: ENVO:00002003 | host: Homo sapiens | place: USA | collected 2012 ...
TGACGTCGAGTCTCGTGGGCTCGGAGATGTGTATAAGAGACAGAGATACTACGCTGTAATCTGCGTTTTTGTTTTTCTAATTTCTTTACTTTCTGACTCTTATTGATGTTCTTATACTTAACAGCATCAGAGCAGACAGCTAAGTCTTTGATTCCTAAGTCTATGCCGACTCCATCCTCATTCAGCGTTTCCCTGCAATCAGGAAATTCCACACATACACTGATCCACCAGTTCACCCCATCAAAGGATATTCTCGGATTCCTATATTTAGCATCTGTCGGAATACGTTCATGTTCTGCAAGTCTTACCCAATTCCTTTTTTGCTTATTTGCCTTCCTGCTGGAAGAAAAGCCTTCAAATTTAACGTGGGTATTACTGAATTGTATCTTAACGTTGTCCTGATAGAACTTCGGCATGGATCTCTTTCTGGACTTGAATCTTGGGAATTTTTGCAAACCCTTGAAAAAGTTCTGATACGCAGTACAGGCATCTTTAATTGCCTGCTTGGTTACATTGTTAGAAATATTCAATAACCATGCGTATTCCTCAGAATGTCTAAGCCTTGTAAATTCTTTTCTGAGTTCTGAATCCGAAATGAATTTGCCGCCTTTTTCATAAGTTTCTTTTTCCCTGGCCAAAGCCCAGTTATAAGCAAATCTTGAAGCACCTGCGTACTGAAACAGCTTAGTTTTCTGTACATTGTTTGGGATCAACATTACTTTTATGGCTTTTACCATCGGTCTCCTCCTGCATCAATTCTCGGATAAATTTCTTCGCTTTGTTCGCTCGTTTTCCTTGTAATTTGCAGCTGAATACTGTGATTATTTGAACCAGATCTTCAACAAATTCCTGCCGTTCAGATTTTTCAGTATTATCCATCTGTCATTCTAAATTTGTTTATGGCTGGAAACGCGACAATATCCAATTGTAATGCGGTTTTTAGGTTTTACATTTATTACCTGGTTGAGTTGCTCATCAGAATAATATTTACTCAAAGTATCAACTTCTTTCAATAATATTCTGCTCTAATATCTCAGAAAACTCAACATCTACTTATATGATTTTATAATTTATATTTAACTGTTGATAACCTCCTTATTCCGGGAATTTCTATTCCGATTTTCTGCCATTTTTGTATGTTTTCGATAATTTTATAGTAAAAGATCGCAATTTAATTGTCAATCTGTTCTTTAGGATTTTATAGAATATTTTATTTTTTTATGAACCACAACCTTTTCATTTTCAACTGCGCCTTTTTCCTGTTCCAGCTGCCTCGTTTTGCGTACAACCGGAAAAACACCGATCCTTCCAGTGATGAATAAAAAACAATAAAAAACAAAAAAAGCGGCCGCACATTACCGCACAGCCGCCTTTCATTTCTCTTCTTTTCGTATTTCCTGTCCGTCAGATCGTCACGATAACGCCGCCGTCATTGGCATACATGCTGCTGACGCCCGCAGTATCCATAATCACAACATCCTTTACAGAAACCTTGGAGGTCACCATCCGCTTCACGCTTTCTGCACGCTCCGGGCAATTACAATGGGTGATCATCAGGGTCTTTTCCTCCGGTCTTGCCACATTGCGCACCACTGCGTCTGCCATCTTCTGCAGACCCTTACGGATGCCGATTCCCTGCCCGATCTGCTCGATCCTGCCGTCCATCGTGCCTGCCATAACGGGCTTGATGCTCAGAGTAGATGCAACCAGTGCCTTGATACCGCTGAGTCTGCCGTTTTTACGCAGAGTTTCCAGATTATCCAGGACAAAATACGTATTCATCTCACTGCGGAACGCTTCCAGACGGCTTACCACCTCTTCAAAGGGAAGTCCCTGTTCCTCCAGGGAAGCTGCCAGCAGCGCAAGCTGTGTCTCTCCGCAGGAAGCCGAACAGGAATCCATGACGTAAATCTGTTTGGACTCGTCCTCTTCCAGATACATCTGCCTTCCGACCATGGCACTGTTATAGCTTCCGCTCAAATTGCCGGACAGCGTTACCACATAAATATGCTCTGCCTCCGATTCAAACGCCTGCCGATAGCTCTCCGGCGACGGACAGGAGGAACGCGGGCACTGGGGACATGACGCAACCTGCTCCAGAAATTCTTTCTGATTAAAATGCTCATCGTCCATAATCCGGTAATCGCCGACCTCCAGACCAAGCGGTACGATTTCAAAATGCGGATCCTTCTTATATTTCTCCGGCAGCTCACAACAGCTGTCCACAACGATTTTATAACTCATGTTTTCCTCCATACCGCAGGCGCTTTGCGCCTGCCGCACCACGGCTTCTCGTATATTCTCAAAACCAATCCATGTAGTTTTCATTACTACATATGATAACACGTTCTGACTGTTCCTGTAAAGGGTATTTCCAAAAAACCCCATCTCTGATATACTGATACCACAGTTCACTCGTGGATTTTTGAAGGAAGATTTCGTGCTCGCACGAAAATCTGACTGAAAAAAGCTACGAAGGGAGCGCCGCTTCATGAGCAAAAGGAGCTGCGCAGCAGCGGGAAGCGTCGCAGACGCGTTTTTGCGAATGGCGCGGGTGAACTGTTTCACAACCGACCGGCACGCATATCACAAAAACCGCGCAGCAGCACAAAGCGTCGCAGACGCGTTTTTGCGAATGGCGCGGGTGAACTGTTTCACAACTGACCGGCACGCATATCACAAAAAACCGCGCAGCAGCACAAAGCGCCCGCGGAATGGAGGATTGATTATATGACCGCTTTTCAGATTCTTGAAATGAAGCATTTTATGGCGAAGCTTTTGACAGAGGATTGCTTTGATTCCTTTCTGCTGGAGAAGGCTTCGGTTTCCTGCGCCGTTTCCTATGAAATCGACGGGCGCGTCAATCCCGAATTTTATCAGGACGATGAAACGCCGGACGCCGGCTACCTGTTTCTGCCCTGGAAATCCATCCGCCCGGTTCTGTTTCAGATGATCCGCGGCAAACACACGCCGCTTTCCTTCAAATTCGTCCTGCATCTCATGCCCCAGTATGTCCCCGGCGTCATGAAGGGCGCAGATCCGTCTTTAAAACCGGAACAGGTTCAGGCGCTGGTCCTGACCATAAAATATGACGGCTCCGCCATCCGCCTGACGACCGGAACCGCCTTTTCTTCCTTTGTCCTCGATAAAACACTGGACGCGCAGTGGGACAAAACCATGCGCCAGTTTCTTTCCCGCAAGGAAATCGCCTGCAGGGAATAATCCTTCTACTTTTTCATTTTAGGTTTAAAAACAAGGCTCGCCAGATATCCGAAAATCAGCGCCGCCGCAGTTCCGGCAGCCCCTGCCTGAAAGCCTCCCGTAAACAATCCGAGAAATCCGTCTTGTTCCACCGCTTCTTTTACGCCCTTCATCAACGTATGCCCAAAGCCAAGCAGCGGCACGCTCGCCCCTGCCCCGGCAAAATCGACAAAGGGCTGATACCAGCCAAGTGCGCTCAGCACTGCGCCCGAGCAGACCAAAAGCACCATAATCCGCCCCGGCATCAGCTTCGTCTTTTCCATCAAAATCTGCACCAGCGCGCAAATCAGACCACCTACCCAGAATGCATTCAAATAGTCCATCGCCCACACGCCCCTTTCCTTTTCCCGGCAGTTTCTTTCCAAAGAGCACCGCCGTTTTGGTCAGGATGCGCAGCAGTTTCCTGTTTTATACACTCTGAATAATGTCTTGCACGCTTTTTAGACCATCACTCTGCGTCCACCGTCACCAAAACATCCCCGTACAGCACACCGTCATAATAATCCAGCAACAGCTTCACCACACCGTCATACGCTTTCATGCCCTCTTCCACTCCGTTTAATTTCAGAGAAGCCGTTGTCGCCGCGTTGGAAACCTTTTTCGCTGTTTTGGTACTGACAACCGCCTTTTTCTCGACAGTCTGCCATGCTTCCTGGGTCAAAAACATGTTATCCGCATAAACCTGTGCAGAAATCTGCGGATGCTTCGCGTATTCTTTCCGGCTCTTTTGGATGCTCGCACGAAATTCTTTTTCCACATAATTGAGCACGCCCATATAGCCGCTGTAACGGAAAAACGCATCGTCTGAGTTGATACAGGCAAGATATCCGATCAGATTCGCCTCATCCTCCTGCATAAAGCCCTTTAAATGCGCAAATTCATGACAGATCACTGAGGGCTTATTTACAATATACATCGTTCCGTTGTAGTTTGCTTCCATGGAAAATGGGAAATAATACCCCATCCTATAGGTCTGACTGAGCAGCTCCGAAAAATAAATCTCCTTCGGCTGCGGATAATAGCCCTGCAGACGTCCATAATCTGTGCCGACCTGCTGCATCGCCTCTACAGCCGCCTGATTCATGTCTCCCTTATAAATCAGATAGCCGTCTGCATCCCGCTCCATCTGCTCTGCAAGCTCGTTGGCATTGACCACAATATAATCCCGCAGCACAGCAAGCTCTGCCTTGGAATAGTTCTCACTGCGCACCTGCTCCATATACCGATCCTCAAACGCCGAAGAATGATACAGCAAAAAACAATTACAGGTCATAACCCAGACGAGTGCCAGAAAAATCCAGGAAAATGTACAGGAAAAGCTGTGAAACAATTTTTTGCTCCACGCTTTTTTTACAGTCAAACGCAAAAATCCTACCGCTGCAAACGCTGTCAGGAACAAAATTCCCAGCACGATCATGCCCTCTCCGACGCTGAACGGAAAAACCGACATCACCCGCGTGGAAATGCTGCTCCATACCGGAAAAACCGATTCCGCATAAAAATCGCAGAAGCTGCTGCTTTTCCACGCCAACACATTTAACGCCAACGCTGTCAGAAACAAAATGCCCCATACCTTTTTTTTCAACTGATCATCCCCTAATCGTCAACCTGTCCTTGTACCTTCCTACTATCTAGTATATCCGGTTGCCGCCGATAAGAAGCTGAACGATTTGTAAACGATTATGAACATTTTGTGACAAAAAAAGAATCGGTTATTCGCCGATTCTTCTCTCTTTTTCACAGTACTTTTTTATCATTCCATTTTTTATTTGTGCTATTTGTTGTTTTCTCTCTGCATCATGAAGTTCGGATACAGCAAATGTTCTACTTCCGCAAAAATCTGATACATTCCATCCGCATGGTCTGCCAGCCTGCGAAGTGCCTCCAGCGCCGGATTATTCCGTCCTGCCAGATCATCCAGCGAACATTCCAGTGCATTTGCAATCTTCAAAATACTGATAAAGGATGGTCTGCCGATTTTTCCTGCCATCAGATGCTTTACGGTTTCATAAGGAAGATCCGCTTTATCCGCCAGCGTCTTCATCGACCAGTTCCGGCGGATCATCTGATACCCGATATTTTCAATCAGCTGATCTGTGACCTGTGCATAATACCCATTCTCCTCTAGCGTATGCTTCTGTTCCATAAAAAATCCCCCCGGCTGACAGCCAAAAAACAACGCCCTAAACGAGCTGCTACAATAGAATGCACGCTCTGCGAGCATTTTATTGTCATGAATAAAACAAGAAAAAGCCAGAAAAGATATCGTCTTCTCTGACTTTTCCACAATACCAGGGGCAGTAGGAATCGAACCCACATCGACGGTTTTGGAGACCGCTGTTCTACCTTTGAACTATGCCCCTATCGAACTGACAAGTGATATTATAGCACGATACTTTCTAATTTTGCAAGCCTTTTTTTTACTTTTTTATACAAATCTCTTTTTTCTCCGTTCTCTGCGCTTTTCCATCGAAAGAGGTGCAAAAATCGTTTTTCTCCCAATAAATCCGATGATCCTTGTCATATAAATTCCGGTGATGCTTCCCGCCGTATCGATCGCCACGTCCCGAAGCGCCGGCGAGCGTCCTGCCACAAACATCTGATGGTACTCATCCAGCCCGGCAAACCCGGCACAGAACAATCCGGCAGCGAGCACGAGCCAAAAGCCCCGCAGCCGATAAACATACAAGGGCAGGGAAAGTGTCAGTCCCAACAAAAAATATTCGCTAAAATGTGCCATCTTCCTTACGAGAAAATGAATCTCATCTACATACACTCCCACCTGCGCGGTATCCAGATTGCCGGAGGTCAGCTTTCCCAGCAGGAGCACCACCTTTTCACTGACCAGCATACTCAGCTGTCCGGATTCGTCCGCCGTCTGGGCGGAAAAGGAAAAGATCATATACATCACGCACAGCGCCGGTACAAAGGATAAGGGCTTTAATAAAAAACGAAACATCTTCTTTATGGTCAACCAGAAATATTTCATGTTCACTCCATTCTGCAGATCACAGACAGCTTATCGTATCCTTTAGGGAGCCTTTGCTCCGAGCTTACCGCCTGTCCTTTTTGTGCCTGCCTTTTGTCCGTTTAATATAGTCTATATTTCCATTTCTTGCAAGAAAGAAACCCTTAATTTTTTATGAACAGCTCAAACGGTAGGAGTGAACTGTAACAGAAAAACCTAATTTGTGAAGTTTTTTCAAATTAAGTGTTGACTTCTGTCCGATTATGCTGTATCATATCATTTGTCCGGTTGAGAAATACGGCACATCGGGGTGTGGCTCAGGTGGTAGAGCGCTTCGTTAGGGACGAAGAGGCCGCAAGTTCAAGTCTTGTCACTCCGACTAAAAGAACCTTGAGAGATCAAGGTTCTTTTTGCTTTGTGTCATATTTCGTGTCATACATCATCAAAAAATAAAAAGCTGGGAGGACTTTGCTTGCCCTCTCAGCTTATTTCTTTATTCGGGTTTTCTTTTATTCGCCACTTTTCAAAATCTCCGTTTTTTACTGCTTCTTCCGCTTCTTTCCGGGCTTTTATGGCTGCATCCAAATCTTTTGTCCGCTTTAGTCTGTACTGCTTGCCCTTGTACCCTATGGACGCAATCCACACGTGTTTTGTTTTGCGTCATATATCATCATTGCAAAAATAAGAGGCATCAGAACTCTTTCCCAGTTTCCCGGTCCACTATTTTAACATCACAGCCCAACGCAGCCGCGATCTGCTCGACATCGGAAAAGCTCATGGTATCTCTAAAAAGTTTATTGCTTAATGGCTGCGGCTTCATCCCGATTCTATCCGCAAGTTCCCCCACTTTTATATTTTTCTCGATCATTACTTGTTTGATTTGCTTACTTGCTCCCATTTCTTTATCACCTCGCAAAAATAATAACATTTGATTATGAATAAATCAATATCAAAATTAAATAATCAAAAATAATTATTTTTCCTCTTGACATTATAATCGTTTTCGATTATTATTGAATCACAAACAAGAAAACATAATCAAAAACAGTTATAAGAATGGAGGTACAAATCATGACAGTAGAAAAGGTGTTAAAAAATTTAGAAAACTTAATAGGGACAGAATTTGATGCAGATGAAATTATTTGCGCTTTTGAGGATTTTGAAGAAGAAGGCGAAACAGAAGTAATCGTAAAGGAATCCGAAAACTACGGTTACGATGCGTTAGCTTATATTAATTCTGAAAACTCTACTCAGTTTTTATTTAAGATTTCTAATGGAATAATAAATGATGTGTGTTTATGGCATAACACATTTTAATATATTAAGAAAGGAAAGTTTGTTCCTCCCACCACCTGAAGGTGGTGGGTTTCCGCCTATGGCAAACGAAAGGATTTAATTTATGAAATATTCAGAGTTATTGGATTTGTGGATAAAAGAGAAACATATGGAAATTCGAAATAGTAGTTACAATAATTACTTATATACAATAAAAAACAGAATAAGCCCAGAACTTGGAGATTGTGATATTAGTGCAATAACAAGAAAAATGCTGCAAGATTTAATTATAAAACAATCTGTGCGATTAAAGCAAGAAACAGTTATTAACATAACAAAGGTATTGTCACAATCGTTTAAATATGCATTGGAAAATGAGTATATTTTAAAAAATCCATATCGAGACATAAAAGTTCCAAAAGATAAATGCGTTAAAGAATTAAAAGTATTTAAAGCAGAAGATATAGAAAAGATATTGTCCGTGAGAGGGTATTCAAAACAGAAGAAAGATATAGTTAATCTTGCTTATAGAACAGGAATGAGAATCGGAGAAATACTTGCTTTGAAATGGGAGGATATAAATTTTGAACAAAATTTTTTGACAGTTAAAAGAACATTATCTAGCTATTCAAACGGACATGCGGAAATTTGTGAGCCAAAGACCAAATATTCACGAAGGAGAATTGACTTAGATAACATTACTATGGAGATGTTTAAAGCAATGGAACATAATGGGGAATTTATATTTTGTAAAAATGATGGAACTATGCTTAGTAGGCAATCAGTTTATCAGACATTTAAAAGGATGTGTAAGGCGGAAAATGTAACCTATCATAGTTTTCATTCGTTAAGACATACCCATGCTTCCATCTTGCTAGCAGCGAATGTACATCCCAAAATAGTTCAAGAAAGACTTGGACATGCAAAAATTAGCACAACTATGGATACTTATAGCCATTTAATTCCTGGTATGCAGCAAGTGGCAGTAGATGTATTTAATAAATTGTCGTAAGGACGTTAAAAAGCGGGTATTTCGGAGGGGTTACCCCTTTCAGACCGTAAAAGCAAAAAGCCGGGAGGACTTTGAATGTCCTCTCGGCTTTTTGCTTTTATTCTGGTTTTTTCTTCACTCCAACATCTTAACCTTATGGACAATCCCATTTATTCCCATCGCCGCAAACTGCTGCTGGATGACCTCTGCCTGCGCGCGTGTCCAGACGTCTGCCACAGATACGGTATAAATCACTCCCGGCTCTTCCGCAGGCTGCGACCATGCTGCAGGATCACCATATGCCATGTCAAGGTCTACATCTCCCTTGATGCCTGGAATCTCTCCACAGCTCGTGTACTGCCATCCAGATATATCGCTGCCAACATCGGGCTTGTATTCCTGATCCGGCTCGTCATCAAACTGCATCGTGCGATAACCTTTGTAGTATCGAGCCACCCACAGCCGTGTCCCAGCAAACGCGTCAAAGTCAAGCCAGCGCTCCTTATAAACATACAGCCCGATATATAGCCCAAATCCGTAACCTGCCGTTGTGATGACTTCCTGTGCCGCTCTGATGCACTTTGTCAGTTTTTTAATGCCCAACGGATGCAACACATCTTTGTCCTCTACATCCCACCAGACCATTGTTCCGGTCAGCCCGTGAGACTGTAATAATTCTACGACCTGCTGAGCTTCTCCACGCGCCGTTTCCGGCGTGGCTGCGTAGGTGTACTTATATACAGACAATGGTATATTGTGCTTTCGGCAGCCTTCCAGATTTGCAGCAAACTGATTATCTTCCTTGCCCGATCGGCGCACACTGCGCAAGATTGCGAATGCAACTTTTGACGCTGCAACCTGTGCCCAGTCTATCACGCCTTGATTATCCGAAACGTCAATTCCTTTCCACATTTGCATTACCTCACAACAAAATTCTCCCACTTCTTGTATGCATCCACATACGTTTCCTGCTTGTCCCCATTATGCGTGATTTCGTAATACATACCGTCAGAAACAGTTGTGCTCAACAGCGCTTTATGGTTCTGAAGCGTCTTGCAGTACCAAACCACATATACATCATCCTGTGTAATCTGCTTCTGGTCGGTTTTGTCCGCATGGCTGTTGAAATAGTCAACGACAATCTGTTTGCTCTTTTCTAAAAATTCTTTGCTTCCCATACTTTCAATCCTCCGTATAATCTTCGATCACAGTAATTCCGTACTCAATGGCGCAAGTATTTTCGATGCGGCATCCTCTTGCGTTTTCCCAGCCTTTTGCAAAATATGCAATGTCTGCCGTAGAAAGCAATTCCAAAGATTTTCCCAAAAACCACAGAGGTCTCGCATCCGCAGGCGCGCTCTGGAAAAACGAATCAATAACCTCTACTTCTTCGTTCTCTGCAAAATTTCTCTTTGCGCTGGCAATTGCCTTTTCCCTCTCTTTTAAAATTTCATCATCTGTTTTGCCTTTCATCGGCTGTGAAATAAAAAGTTTTTTCATATTCTACTCTCCTTATCATTTTATGAGGGCGACCGAAGCCGCCCCAGAATCACGCTTAACCCCGCGCCGGGAGATAATCGGATCACCTTATCCTTCCTGTACTTCTTTCCATACACTATCTGTTCCTACAGATCCAGGCTCCCATACATTGTTATCAACAAGCGATTCCCAGACCTTACTATTGTGTTTTACCTTATCGCCTTTTTTATATCCGTTTGTGCTAGACGGCTGCTCCCAGTCCGGGATAACACCAGGATCTGGGATGAGTACCTTTGCAAACAGGGAAGGCGCCGCCTCCGGCGTCCACTGTGTCTGTTTATCGTGAGCACTAAGGACATTGTAAAGCACGTTGTTGTAATTAACGCGCTGCCCTTTTTCCAAATGCGTACCCTCTTCCAGTTTTTCCCATTCGGGGTACAGAGAGGGGACGCGCAAAGCCTGTGCATCCGTGTTATTCGCAGCGCTGAATTTAGCCTGCCCTAACATTGCCTGAAGATTATCTTTCGCTTTTTTTGTAAACATATCATTCGCCCTCCAAGATTCCGTTGATCTCATTGATGCCGGACGTGATGCTGGACACATCGTTTTCCAGTTTTGCGACTTTATCAGTCAGTCCCTCCGGCAGCACTGCTTCTTCAACTTTTTCCATATGCACCGTACATACAGCCACATGGGATTCCGCAAACCCGCTTTCTGTGGTTGCGTCCTCCTGCTCGTAATTGATGGATGCTATCACGTCAGGCGTATATTCCATCCCCGCAAATCTTTTGAATCCTGCATACCCGCATATTAAGTCGAGCCCGATATAATATCGCATCACAGCCGTATTTGCAGCATCTGAAAACATATCTATAATATTTTTCACATCGCTGCTTTTTATAGAGATTTGTAATGATTTCCCGCTTTGGACAATTCCATCAATCTCCAATTCTTTCCCAGATTTAAATACGATTTTTCTCATATTCTTACCTCTTTTCTGTTAGTATTTTAGGTTTTTTCTACATATCCCCGTAAAAATACACTGTGCCGGTTAATCCTACCCCTCGGTTCTCAACAGAGTTTGCTGGTCCGTTTTGAGACTTATTGCCTGCACATCCGGTAATTGTAATAGTCCCAGTTGATGCATCATATCCCAAGGCAGGTGAACAAGTGGCAACAGGATCATAAGCTACCCTACCTCCATAGTCGCTATTTCTATGCGAGCTTGATGTTGTGGCATTTGTAACTACAAAAGCAAAATCCTCTGCAGTCAATTTTTCATAGCCGGATATCTGCCTGGCAACAGAAAACGATCCATTTCCAACCCCTGATTTAATAACATGCCGATCTGTCTTACCCAATTTTTTTGTTACTGTATCAGCACCAGTGGAGTATGTAATATAAACCCCGTCCTCTCTAGCGTCCATGCCTTTGATCGCACCATTGTCGTTGAGTGAATCAATATTGGTCTTTGCATTCGCAAATCCGTTTGCGATTCGCTGTTCTAGGTCGTTCATGTTTTTAGTGTTAAACGCATCGCCCTCCTGCGATACCTGCCCCTCACTGCGGGAAACGTCATACGTTGTTGATTCTCCGTTTGCAACGTTTCTCAGAAGCCGACGTCCTGCAAATTCCACAAGGCGGGCTTTCCATTCTTTCGGAGTAAACCACGTTTCTGCCATTATAAAATCCCTATTCCTTCCCCGGCGTAGATTTCATCGCCGCAATAATAATAACTGCCCATAACTCTGTCATAGACATATTTGACATCGTGCAAGATCCGTTCTATGGCGTTCCATTTTTGATAAGTAGTCAGCGGCGGGTCTGGTGTGGCAGGTGTATCTTTCAGAGCACTCCACGCTTCACGGATCCGCTGCACGTTGTCGTGGATCCGTTTAAAATCACTTGCTCGCGGAATCTGATCAGCTCCCCACATCTTTACCGTCACGCTTACCGCCAAAGCCTCAGCGATCTCACGGATGTTACTTTCGATCCGGTTCAAATCCGCTGCATTCAAAGCTCCCTTCATTCCGGCAGCCCATTCCCTTTTTTCTTCTTCGGAGATTGTCCCTGCAGCGTATTTATCATTCAAAGCCTTTACCCGTTCAACGTCCGCCTGCGTTCGGTCATACACCCATTCCATCAGACAATCCCTACCTCCTCATCAGCATACAGCTCGCCGGAATAATACTCTTCTGATGTTATTTTATAATATCCACGGCATTTTGACGTACCCACAAATCCACCTGTAAGGTCAACACTAAGGGATTCTATACAGGCGACAAAATTTCCGTGCATTTTCAAGGTATTTTCAACCTCCGCCCAGTCCCCCACTTTTTCCTCTGCGGACAAATGACGTGTCTGGATGATCTGATGGAGTTGGTAATAATCCAGGATATTGTCTGCAACCTTCTGTGCGCTTTCGTAATTCAAAAGCGTTCCGGAAAATGTTTTCGTGTTCCGCACTTCACCGGACTTTATATGCTCGATTCTGGACAGTGTAGCCAGCTCTGTACCAACATATTTGTGCCCCATGATCGTGACCTCTGCACGGGCGTTTTCAGCGATTTCCAGCACAACATAGTACGGCATTTGTTTAACAATCCTTCCAGCAGATGCGCTCATGTTCGCTGCCGGGCTTGTAAGCTGAATTGTATGTATCCCAGGATCGTATGTGCCTTTCGTAATCTCGCTTTCCGCCGCATCCAACACCCACGTTTTATATTTTACGCTTACGTCTGACACATAAGGATCTGCCTTTAACGTCGTGGAAAATTTCCGGCTGCGCGGAATCGTTGTCGATATTTTTCTGGTCGATTTTCGTATTTCGATTCCAGACCGGCGGGATGTGTTCATAATCGCAGCGCAAGCGAACAATACCTCACGCAGAGCTTTTTGACAGGTCTGGATTTTAAGCGTGCCATACAGCGGCGTTTGCGCCACCTCTTCCGCAACCGTATAATCTTCAATCCCTGCCGCTGTCATAATCTCTTCGATCACACTTCCCGCCGTTTCTCCGGCGTATATCCGCCCGTCTTTAAAATCCACATTAGCAAGCATCCCTTTGTAGTCGATCGCCGATATTTGGGTGACATTTTTGGTGGTACTGTTAGATTCCATGAAAAACACGCCCAGCGGCATCTTCACGCCGTCAACGATTTCATAGGGTAACATTCTCTGCTTTTTCTGCAATGTTTTGTGCAACCCGTCGATTTTGCCAATATTAAAATCATCATCAGGGTCAACAAAGTCAAACGTAATCTTGTCCGTCTTGATTTGGTTGCTGATAGGATCTGTGTCATTTACGAGCTTCGCGCTTTTTATGACATCCGGACCCCAGATAAACGTTGTGCCATACTCGAGATAGTTTAACTTTACATTGTGCCACGGTAGGGCACGTACAAATCGAATTTCAATGTGTCCGTATTCCTCCACCTGGTTTTTGGCAAAATAATCAAGTTTGTCCGGAAAGAAACGTTTTTGCGATTTATATGTACCGCAGAGGTCGTACCATGTCACTTCCATCTCCAGCGGGAATGCTTCCGAAAAATGAAAAGTCAGCCCGATAGAGGTATGATTTTCGGTAAAATCTATTCTGATTACAGGCTGTTTTGTGAAAATTCCATCTGCGCCCGCTTGCACATCCGAAAAAAATGGGATGTCCGTCGGCGTGTCTGGCATTTCGCTAAGACTCCCATCCAACACGAAAAAATTATGTTCCAGTGTAGCGTATTTTGGTGGGCTGCCTTTTGACTTAAACAGCCCCATATCCCCAAAAGCAGCATTGCTCTCTGTGCTTTCTTTTGCATCAGGCAGAGCAGTCGTGTCATACAGATTGTATTCGACATAAAATTCTGTTTTCATCATGGTCTCCTTGCCGGTTCTTTCGCCGTAAACTTGCAGGTAAACCCTTTATAATCAGCGCTATCCTGTGTTATCTTCTCGTATTCATCAGAGACGCTGGATATATAAGCTGTGTATTCGTAATAACCAGGGTCTGACGGCAGCGAAATAATATGGAATGGGACGGGCTCTGTAACCTTATCCCAGAAACGTTTATATACGCCATCCGGGAACGAGCTGCTCTTCCCGACCGACATTGTGTAGTTAAAATACACGCCTATCAATTCACGCTGGAGCTCTCCCGTTTCAACTCTTTCGGCGAATTTGTCGAGGAAATCCGCGTTTCTTTTTATGGACACGATGGGGATGTTAAAATACTCCCCATCTATGTATATGCCGCGTGTAAAAATCATCCTCCGATCACCTCCAGATCATATCCTTGCCTGCTTGCTTCCGATAAGAAATCCTGCAGTGTAGCTTGCGCCAGATCTACCCCGTTTACCTGCAAGACAATTTTCGCCGTTCTAAATCCGCCGCCGCTCTCTGCCATTACCTCCGATACAGCTTGTTTGATTGTGCCTATCGGCGCTTCGATGTTGGTCTGCCCTGCCCGCTGGTCGCCCAGAATCGCCAAGAACGGGTTGCCGCCACGGATTACCGAGCCAGATGCAAGCGCCGGGATATCCCGCAGGATACGAGATGCAAAGCTTTCGTTTATGGCATACGGCTGCGTGGACATTGTTCGCGGCTTCGATGATCCGCCACCAGTAAATGCGTTTTTGATACCGCTGCCGATGTTCTTGATTTCCTCTATAACGCCTGCAATCATGTCGCTAACCCATGTAAAGAAGCCGGACAAGAACGCCTTTATAGAATCCACGACGCCTTCTACTTTGGTTTTAAAAATCGTGAAGATTTCCTGCGCGGTATTCCATGCGCCCTTCCAGTCTCCATCAATCAGCTGCTTAACAACTTTTACAAACAGACGAAATACAGTTTTCATGATGTCAATAATACTTTTTATCTTATTCCAGAAATCGTTGAACGTATCCCAAGCAACCGCCCACGCCTCTTTCCAAAATTCTAAACAATCGTTTATAAAAGTCATAAAGGTTGTAAAACCATCAACAATCGTCTTAATTCCAAGTATAATAAACTCTAACAGCACCCCTAATCCTTGCACCAAGAATGGCACTGCGTAGGTCATAATCCAGTCAACAATCGGTTGCAAAATACTCTCCCAAAAAGATTTTAAAATATCCGCAACCAACCCAACTCCTCTTATTATAGCTTCCCAAGCCGGCAGAAAAGACTGCGTAAGAAGCTCTGATATTCTAGTCCCGATTCTGTCGATAACTGGCTGAATGTGTGTATTCCATGCGGTTAAAAAATGGTTGACAACCTCTGAAAGCCCGCTCGTTATACTATCAAATAATGGCTTGATATGAGCGTCGTACATTGCATTCAGGCTATCAAACGCTTTATCTACAGCCGTCTTAAATCCTTCCAGCACGGTTGCTGCGCCGCCTAGTAACCCCTCCAGTGCAGTCTTGAACCCGTCAGCGTTTTCTGTAAACGGTACAATAAGCATTTGTAAAAAGTCCCGCCCCAGTTTAAGTGCAAGTTCAGCTAGACCCATAGCTGCATCCGCAATGCTTCCTATCAGCGCCGATACAAAGCGGATCCCGTTTTCGCTTGCAAATGCTTCAAATACATAGGCTATACTTTGAAACAAATCCGCCAGAAGGAGGTTTATATCTGCCCCCACGTTAAATGCGGATATCAGGAATTTCTTTATCCGGTCGGTATTGTTTTCGAGATAATCCCCAACCCCGCCGATCAAAGCCGCCGCCAGAGTAAGACCTATGCTCGCCATTGAGCCGGTAAAGGAACCCAACATATCTGTCTCTTATACACATCTCCGAGCCCACGAGACTCGACGTCATCTCGT
>ERZ1026955.735-NODE-735-length-15287-cov-4.647650_pt1 | contig 15287 bp, 12 predicted proteins | sample MGYA00519459_ERZ1026955 | MGnify/ENA primary metagenome ERZ1026955 (study PRJEB26926, sample SAMN06164833) | human gut metagenome | biome: ENVO:00009003; feature: ENVO:2100002; material: ENVO:00002003 | host: Homo sapiens | place: USA | collected 2012 ...
GCGTATATTTCCCGCCCTGAATATTCGTGGTCAGCTCTGCCTCCTCACCTCCCGGAGATTGCAGCCTTATCCGAAACACATCGCTGTAATTTTTCCACAGCTGGATATTCAGGCTTTTTTCATAATTTCCAACAGCCAGTTCTGCACGGCTGTCTCTCGTTATATTCCCGGCGAAATGTCCTCTTGCCGCCCCTTCATTACCACTGCCCACACAGATCACGGTTTTGCCGATCTCGGAGGCATTGTCCAGAAAGCGCTCCAGCAGAGAGCTTCCGTCATGGGAACCATAGCTGTTACCAAAGCTTAGATTGATGACAAGTGGCATATTCAACTGTCCGGCTTTCCGCAGTGCATAGGTCACTCCACGCAGGATTTCGGTTGTCCGGGGGAATCCTTCTTCTGCGCCCCCGCTATTTCCCGGCAATCCCAGCTTCACCACGATCAGTTCCGCCTCGGGGGCCGCCCCGGTATAGAGACCACCTGCACTTTTCCCGGCGGCGATCCCTGCCACCGCGGTTCCATGTCCGGACAGGTCTCTGCTGGGGATCAGACGGTAACGATCCAATGCAGGCATCTGTAATGCCGCATTTATTTCCTCCGCGGTATATTCCGTCCCAAAGGCAAATCCATCCGGCATTTTTCCATATCCCACATTACCTGTTTTCTCCGGCACTGTCTGATCCTGTGGCCGCGTCCGATCCCTGAGGACTGTCTGGTCCCATAGATAACGTATCCTCGTACTGCCATCTGCCTTCCGGAACACCTCCAGATCCCAGGTGATCCCGGAATCCAGTACAGCCAAAAGAACGCCCCTTCCATTCAGAAAAGGCGTTCTCATAGTGACCGGTGGAAAACAGGATGTCCCCGCAGGAAACGTCTGTCCATAATAAAACCGCTTGGGTTTTTCCACATACTCGATCTCCGGGGTATCCGATACCGTATCCACCAGTGCCTCCGGCACCGTAAGGATCGCATATCCGGCGATCAGTTCCTCCACCACAATATTCTGTTCCCGCAGTCTGTCCAGACTGCCGTGATATTTTACGATCAGCTCCCAGCTGCGGATCTCCGCGCTGTAACCGACATTCAGACTCTCTGTCTGTTCTCGTTCTTCCTCCGGGGTCTCTAATGCAAGGTTCAGGATGTTTTCCAGCTTCTGGTCCATCTGAATTTCCGTCCTTGGTCCTGTATTTCCTACATCGTATGCAGGCGATACAAAACTATTCACGAAAGTCCTGGGTAATCTTCCACTCTTCTACGATTCCTTCGGGATCTGTCCGTCCACATGCAGGATATGGTTGATCAGCCAGTCCGTCAGGTAATTCAGAATATCCATGATCTGTTCATCCTGTTCCTCCTGATCTCCTTCATCCTTCTCATGCTGATCTATAAACTCATCCAGTTTCTTGATAAATTCCTGATGCTGGATCTTCTGGGTAAAAATCTTTTTGTACTGAATGGATTCCATATACGCTTCTTCATCTGTAAAATGTTTTACGGTATAATCACGCAGTTTTTCCAGAATTGCATCGATCTTGTCATACTTATCCGGTGTAAACTCCTCCTGCAGCAGCTCGTAAGCCTCATTGGCATAGTCAAACAGCTGCTTATGCTCCTGATCGATCATATCAATTCCAATATAGTATTCCGGTTTCATTTCAAACATAACTTCAACCTTCTTTCGTATTTTTTTCGGATCCTTTTTGGATCATTTCTTGATTCTTTCTTTGAATCTTTTTTTCATTCTAACTATGCACTTTTCGGCCAAAGCTTTCAATGCTTTTTATACTTTTTTAATGATTTTCCGGGATAATTCATCATTCGCCCCAGAATTCCTTCAGCGCCCGCACTGCATATTCTGTATCCATCATACCCGCAGTCTCCACCGCGGAATGCATGGCCAGCTGGGGCAGTCCGATGTCCACGCTGGACACCGATACATGTGCCGTGGAAATATTACCGAGGGTGGATCCTCCTGCGATATCCGAACGGTTGGCATAGGTCTGGTAAGGCACCTTTGCCCGTTCACAGTAATCCTTCATTTTTGCAGCTGAGATACCATCTGTAGTATATTTCTGGCTTCCGTGGAATTTGATGACGATTCCACCGTTTAAGTAAGGTCTGTTCGTAGGATCCGCCTTCTCCGGATGGTTGGGATGTACCGCATGGGCATTGTCCGCAGAGATCAGGAAGCTATCCGCGATCCAGCGCAGATACGTGCTGTGATCTGCCAAAAGCCCCTCCGTAATTCTGTCTAACACATCCGCAAGGAACGTGGAATCTGCACCCTGTCTGGTACCGCTTCCCACCTCTTCATTATCAAATACCGCGCAGATATTGATATATTCCGCAGGTGTACTCTCCGTAAAAGCTTTGGTCAGCGCAAAGGCGCTCTGCAGATCATCCAGTCTCGGAGCCAGGACAAATTCACCCTCTGCTCCTAAGAATCTTCCTTCCTGCCTGGTATACAGGAACAGGTCTTCCCCGAGAATCGCTTCCGCATCCACGCCTGCTGCCTCTGCTGCCAGTCCAAGCAGCGCAGGCTTCTCCTGCGGTCCGTCTGCGGTCTCAGCTGTTCCTGCGGCATCGGTATCAAATGCCACATCCGCAAACAGTGGGAGCATATCTACCTGCGGATTGTACTCCACACCTTTGTTCATCTCCCGGTTCATATGGATCGCCACATTTGGGATCACGCAGAGATCCCGGTCAATATTGACCAGTCTGCTCTGGATGCCATCCGTTCCGCGCACCGCCAGTCTGCCTGCTACGGAGAGCGGTCTGTCCATCCAGGTGGAAAGGATCATGCCGCCGTATTTCTCGGTGTTCAGGCGCATATAGTGATCTTCTACCGTAAGTTCCGGTTTTTCCTTCACCTTAAAGCATGGGGAATCGCTATGTGCCGCTGCCATATGAAACCCTTTCACAGTTCCCGTAGGAACAGCAAAAGCGATCACGGAAGAATCATTGCGCTCCGTGTAATATTTTCCACCCTTCACAAGCTTCCATTCCTCGTTTTCCCGCAGTCTGACATATCCTGCCTCTTCCAGCATTGCTCCGATATTCACAACCGCATGAAAACAGGTGGGGCTTTTCTCTATAAAATCCAGCATTTCTTTCGCTGTCTTCTGAAAATCATTCATGTTAATCGTCCAGTCCTTCCGCTGCCCACTACCGGCAGACACCTTTCCCTAGCGTTCCGCGCGCATGGGATTATTGAGGAAATCCTCATAGGTCAGACGGATACCGTCTTCCAGCTCCGTCGTATAATGATAGCCGAGACTCTCCAGCTTGCTGACATCTAAAAGCTTTCTGGGGGTTCCGTCCGGCTTGCTGGGATCCCATTTGATCTCTCCGGTATAGCCTACGACCTTTGCCACCAGCTCTGTCAGCTCCCGGATGGTCAGTTCCTTGCCGGTTCCCAGATTCACAGTCTCATTGCCGCTGTAAGTATTCATCAGATAAACGCAGGCATCCGCCAGATCATCCACATAGAGGAACTCGCGCAGGGGAGTTCCGGTACCCCAGCAGACCACTTCCTTCGCGCCGGACACCTTCGCCTCATGGAAACGGCGGATCAATGCCGGGAGCACATGGCTGTGAGTCGGATGATAGTTGTCGTTGGGTCCGTACAGGTTCGTAGGCATAACACTGATATAGTCGGTTCCGTACTGTCTGTTCAGGAACTCACAGTACTTCAGACCGGAGATCTTCGCCAGTGCATAAGCCTCGTTGGTCTTCTCCAGTTCAGAAGTCAGCAGGCAGCTCTCCTTCATAGGCTGCGGTGCCATACGGGGATAGATGCAGCTGCTGCCCAGAAACATCAGCTTCTTGCAACCGCTCTGCCATGCGGCATGGATCACATTCATCTCCAGGATCATGTTTTCATACATGAAATCCGCCAGTGCTTCGCTGTTCGCCATGATGCCGCCTACCTTCGCTGCTGCCAGAAATACATAATCCGGCTTTTCCTTTGCGAAAAATTCCTCTACTGCATCCTGTCTGCACAGATCCAGCTCCTTATGGGTGCGGGTGATGATGTTCGTATATCCGTTTCTCTCCAATGCTCTGCAGATGGCACTTCCCACCATTCCTCTGTGTCCTGCTACGTATATTTTTGCGTCTTTTTCCATGATGTTACTCTGCTTCCTCTCTGATCTATCCTATTATTTCTCAGTCTCCTGCAGCATGATCGCTTCCGCCTTAGCCAGCTTCAGATCGTGTTCTGCCATCAGACGGCACAGTTCCTCATAGCTTGTCTTCTGGGGATTCCATCCCAGCACCGTACGTGCCTTCTGCGGATCTCCCCACAGATCTACCACATCGGTAGGACGGTAAAAGGCTTCACTGACCTCCACGACCACCTTGCCATTGGCTTTGTTGATCCCTTTTTCATGAATGCCGCTTCCCTGCCATTCCAGTTCGATCCCGGCATAATGGAATGCCAGCGTGGTAAATTCCCTCACGGTATGCTGTACCCCGGTGGCAATGACAAAATCCTCCGGCTTGTCATGCTGCAGCATCAGCCACATGCACTCCACATAATCCTTCGCATAGCCCCAGTCCCTCTTAGAATCCAGATTACCCAGGTAGAGCTTGTCCTGAATACCACAGGCGATCCTTCCGGCTGCCAGTGTGATCTTACGGGTCACAAAGTTCTCTCCGCGGCGCTCAGATTCATGGTTAAACAGGATACCATTCACTGCGAACATATTGTATGCATCCCGGTATTCCTTCACGATCCAGAAGCCGTACTGTTTTGCCACCGCATAGGGGCTGTAGGGATGGAACGGTGTATTCTCGTTCTGCGGCACTTCTTCCACTCTTCCGTACAGTTCGGAAGTAGATGCCTGATAGATGCGGCAGGTCTCGGTCAGTCCTACGATACGTACCGCCTCTAAGATACGCAGCACGCCCAGCGCATCCACATCACCCGCATATTCCGGTGCTTCGAAGCTCACCTGCACATGGCTCTGTGCTCCCAGATTATAGATCTCATCCGGACGCACTTCTCCGATGATCCGCACCAAACTGGAGGAATCCGACAGATCCCCCCCGTGAAGAACAATTTTATTCTCCCGGATCAGATGATCGATACGTCCTGTGTTGCTGATGGAGGATCTGCGGATCAGTCCGTGCACCTCATAGCCTTTTTCCAAAAGGAACTCTGCCAGATAGGAGCCGTCCTGTCCGGTAATTCCCGTAATTAACGCTTTTTTCATTCTCTGTCCTCGTCTTTCTCACGCCTGTTTACGGCTGATATACAATGCCGTGTGCGCAGGCATCTGCCTTATTCTGTCCGCAGAACACGCCTGCGATCGCCAGTCCGAAAGGAATGGAGGTTCCCATACCTCTGGAAGTGATCACATTCCCGTCAATCTCTACCGGTCCCGCAGTCACTGCCGCGCCTTCCAGATGGTCTTCAAAGCAGGGATAGGAGCAGGCTCTTTTTCCCTGTAAGATGCCTCTGTGCCCGAATATGCTCGGTGCCGCACAGATTGCCGCGATGTATTTTCCTGCTGCGTAAAAAGCATCGACCTGCTGCATCAGTACTTCACATGCCTCCAGATTCTTCGTACCCTGTCCGCCACCGGGAAGCACCAGACAATCATAGTCCTCAAAATCCACCTGCGACAGTGTCATATCCGCTGTCACCGGGATCTTATGTGATCCCATCACTTGTTTTTCTTCCGTAATGGACACCATATCAATGGTCAGGCCGCATCTGCGGCAGATATCCACTACCGTCAGACCTTCTATTTCTTCAAACCCATTTGCCAGAAAAATTGCTATCTTACTCATGGTTTTCCCTCGCTTTCCGTTTTGTTTCCTGTCTCATCTGCAAGTCATACACTCTGACTTTGCACAGTTATGATTAGTATACACAATTTGGAGGCGTAATTCAATTCCCATGGGCAGATATTTGTAGATTTCACTGTATTTTCAAGGGAAATCATGTTATACTAAAGAAGTATTTTTAAGTCTTAATTACAGAAGCGAGGCATTAATACTATGGAAATCGAGCGAAAGTTTACCCTGAAATCCTTACCTGATAATCTGGAAAGCTATCCTTCTCATCATATCGAGCAGGTATATCTGAATTATAATCCTGTGGTCAGAGCCAGAAAACAGGATGATGAGTATTATCTTACCTACAAAGGCAGCGGCATGATGGCCAGAGACGAGAGCAATCTTCCGCTGAACGAAGTATCTTATTATCATTTACGGGAAAAAGCTGACGGCAGCGTGATCTCCAAGAGACGCTATCTGATTCCTCTACAGCATCCCGGATTCAAAGAAGGCTTTCCCACTCCTCCCGCAGATTATTCCCTGACCATCGAGCTGGATGTTTTTGACGCCCCCTTCGCCCCTCTGATCATGGCAGAAGTGGAGTTCGGAAGTAAAGAAGCAGCAGAGGCATTTGTCCCTCCCGCATGGTTTGACAAAGATGTGACTTACTGTAAGGAATACCACAATTCCTATCTGGCGCTGGAGCTGCATCACGCACCGGAAAATTCCTAAAATGTAAATACAACGACGTACGCCGCAAAGCGCACGTTAAAATGCACGGTAATTTCCATTGGGAATCCCGTGCATTTTGTTTTTCTGTCTATACCACCGTAAAACAACGAATGCTTTCCTTTAACTGCCCTGCCGAGGCTGCCAGTTTCTCCACTGCATAAGAGATATCTTTCATCTCCTGCTGCAATCCCTGATTGTTTTTCTCTACCACTGACAGCTTTTCCGTACTGTCTCCCACAGTTGCTTCCATCTGTGTATTGGCAGTATTGACATTCTGCAGTACCGACAGCAGTTCGTCGATCTTCTGTCCGAATTCGTTCATCATTTCATCCACATGATCTGCCGCTTCATGATAGTTGCTGCCGGTATCCTCCAGTGCATCATAATCTTTCATGACTCTGGTATTCATAAATTCCAGCAGTCTGGTGGCGTTCTCGGATAGTTCCTCCACGCTCTCCACTACACGATTGCTGATTTCCTGGATATTGTTGGCAGATTCTCTGGAGCTGTCGGCCAGTTTGCGGATTTCCTCTGCCACGACAGCAAATCCACGGCCAGCTTCTCCTGCCCTTGCTGCCTCAATGGACGCATTCAGTGCTAACAGATTTGTGGTTCCGGCAATTCCCAGAATCTCTTCCGTCAGTTCTGTGATCTTGTGGATCTGCCTGCTGTTGGCTATGGATTCTGTCATAGCCGTGTCAATCTCCTTCATGACAAGGGTTGCCTCCTGCTTGCTCTCCACAGCTGTCACTTTCATTTTTCCGTTTTGGGCTACTTCCAGCATATTTTCCACCGTGTGATCCAATACACCGGTATCCTGCTGTACACCTTCGATTGCCCCTGTCACCAGCTGCATTCCCCTGGACATTACACCCAGATTCCGCATGGTATGATCCGCAGTGGCATTTACTTTTTCCACATTGGAGATAATGTCAGCCTGCTTTTCTTCCATCTGTCCACAGCCCTCGGTGATGGCTCTGATGATGATCTGCATCTGGGCTACCAGATCATTGATGGCAATGGCCAGTCTTCCCACTTCATCTCTCGATCCCACATGAATTCTTTTGGTAATATCTCCTTTGTTGCAACGAATCCCTTCTACCAGTTCATCTACCTGTTTCGTTGCCTTTTTCACCGGGCCGATGACCCACAGCCGCAGTCCCAGCATGATCACGATCACTACCACAAGTAATGCAATACTTGCCACGGAGATGATCCCCGGCACTCTGGCAGCACTCTGCTCCATTTGTCCCTGGGCCTGTTCCATTTCCTGCGCTGTGATCTCCAGCATCCGGTTCATGTAATTCTCGATATGTTCATTAAACATCGGAAGGTTGGATGTGGCAGATACATATGCCTGGGTTTTGTTCTCGGCACTGGTGACCAGCAGACTCTCCACCGTCTTTCTGTATTTTGCCAGTTCTGCAGAAGCACTGTCCAGTGCTTCTTTACGCTCATCTCCCTCGGAAAGCAGGGCGCCGAATTCCTCTATCTGCTGTTCCATATCTGCAATATCCTGCAAAATTTTCTCAGACAGAGTATCCATGGTCACACTGTTGGTAGTCATGACATGGGTGAGCACCTGACTGTTGATATAAGTGAACTGTCTGGAAAGTGTGCTTATCTTTTCCTGCTCTGCAACCTGTTCGGATACGATCTGATCACTCATCCCGATCACACTCTGCAGCGTCCATACCAGCACTCCGACACAGCTGATCGCCGTAATTGCCAGAAGCAGCAACAGCCCCATGATCTTAATGCCGATACCGACTCCTCTTTTTCGCTTTCCTGTATTATCTTTTTTCCGTTGTCTTTTTCCCTTATCCATACCCTTCTCCTGTACGCAACGAATAAATACCATCAAAAGGGCCTACGGCACAAAAGCGCCGGGCCCCTTTTGATTAGATAATATGTAGAAATTAATTCTTGGCAATTAATTTTCCACCACGTTTGGATACAACATCGAAGATAACTGCTGCCAGAAGTACCAGACCCTTGACTACCTTCTGCATATTCTGATCTACACCCATCAGGGACATACCCAGGTTGATAACACCCATCAGTACCGCACCGACGATAACTCCGGGTACCGTTCCGGTTCCGCCGTATGCAGAAGCACCGCCGATGAAGCAGGAGCCGATGGCATCCATTTCATAGTTCTGTCCGTAAGTCGGCTGTGCGGAAGTCATACGTGCAATGGTTACCATACCTGCCAGAGCTGCCAGGAATCCCATGTTCATATAAGCTAAGAAGTACACCTTGTTGGTATTGATACCGGATAACTTGGTTGCCTTTTCATTGCCGCCCACTGCGTAGAAGTAACGGCCTACAGTAGTATTGGAAGTAATGTAACCGTATACCATGATGACGATCAGTACCCAGATCAGCACGCTGGGGATACCTTTGTGCTGTGCCAGGCGATAGCTGAATGCCAGGATCACAACAGCGATCACAGCTATCTTACCAATGGTAGCTCCAAGACCGGGAGCTTCATAACCCTTTTTTACCTTATCTGCTCTGTTCTTCAGCTGAAGTACTGCAAAGATCACTACTGCCAGCACACCTGCAAATACACAGGTCAGATTGATGGGGCCGTTCCCAAAGAAATCGGGGATATAGCAATCCGCACCGCCACCGAACAGATTTACGAAAGTGGTACAATCCTTAATGGATACTGTCATACCCTGCAGGACTACGTTACTCAAGCCACGGAATGCCAACATACCTGCCAGTGTTACGATGAACGGAGGGATTCTCACATAAGCGATCCAGAAGCCCTGGAAAGCACCGATCAGGGTACCGATCACGAACATGATCAGGATTGCCAGCCACATGTTCATCTTCATGTTCACCATGAGGACTGCACCGATGGCTCCGACAAAACATACTACCGATCCGACGGACAGATCAATGTTACCGCCGGTCAGGATACACAATAACATACCGGTTGCCAGAATGAATACATATGCATTCTGGGAGATCAAGCTGCTGACGTTCATGGGAAGCAGGATCGCTCCTCCCGTTCTCCATGCGAAAAATGCCGTAACCACGATGAGTACGAGGATCATGGTATATCTTTTAATGAAATCGAGGCCTTTTGTTTTATTCATGCCAATGCTCCTTTCTTACCGGCTGATAATATCTTGGACATGATAAGCTCCTGTGTTGCCTCACTGCCCGCCAGTTCTCCTACTATTTTTCCTTCGTTCATGACATAGATCCGGTCGCACATACCCAGTATCTCAGGCAGTTCGGAGGAGATCATGATCACAGATTTTCCTTCTGCCACCAGTTGATTGATGATGCAGTAAATCTCATATTTTGCACCGACATCAATACCTCTGGTCGGCTCATCCAGGATCAGGATATCCGGATCCGCGAACATCCATTTTGCCAAAAGTACTTTCTGCTGGTTACCACCGCTTAGATTACCCACATTCTGTTCTACCGTAGGACATTTTGTATTCAGTTTTTTCTTGTAATCCACAGCTACATTGTACTCTTTGTCTTTATCAATGACTGTATGGCTGCTGACAGCATCCAGATTTGCCAGAGTCGTGTTGATCTTGATCGGATTGCTTAAGATCAGTCCGTTTCCTTTTCTGTCCTCCGTCACATATGCCAGATGGTTCTTGATTGCTTCCTGTACCGTATTCAGATGTACTATCTTGCCGTTAATATACAGCTCACCGCTGATATTGGATCCGTAGCTTTTTCCGAATAAGCTCATTGCCAGTTCGGTTCGTCCGGCACCCATCAGTCCGGAGATTCCAACTACTTCACCCTTTTTCACAATGATATTGACATCATCTACCACCTTACGTTCCGAATACAGGGGATGATGGACGGTCCAGTGCTTCACTTCCATCCGGACATCTCCAATCTTCGGCTCTCTCTTTGGGAATCGGTCGGCAATTTCTCTTCCTACCATTCCTTTGATGATCCGGCTCTCGGTAATATCATCTTTTCCTTTCACCAGAGTTTCAATGGTAGATCCGTCACGGATCACTGTGATCTTATCTGCCACATAGGAAATTTCATTTAATTTATGAGAAATGATGATAGATGTCATTCCTTTTTTCTTGAGTTCCAACATCAGATCCAGTAGTGCCTTGGAATCTGTCTCATTCAGAGAAGCGGTAGGCTCATCCAGGATCAACAGCTTTGCATTTTTCGCCAGTGCTTTTGCAATTTCCACCAGTTGCTGCTTACCTACACCAATATCCTTTATCAATGTCTGGGGGCCTTCCTTCAGACCTACGGTCTTTAACAGTTCCGACGCCCTAGCATTGGTTTCATTCCAGTTGATTTTGTACTTATGTCCCCGTTCATTGCCTAGGAACATATTTTCCCCGATTGTCATATAAGGGATCAGTGCAAGCTCCTGATGAATGATGACGATACCTTTTTCCTCACTGTCCTTAATCTTATCAAACTTACAGACCTCACCGTCATAGATGATATCTCCTTCATAAGAACCGTACGGATAAATACCGCTCAGTACATTCATCAATGTGGACTTTCCTGCGCCGTTTTCACCTACAAGGGCATGGATCTCTCCCTCTTCTACCTGCAGGTTTACATTGTCAAGTGCTTTTACACCGGGGAATGTTTTGGTTATATTTTTCATTTCCAATAAGATTTTTGCCAATGGTATCCCTCCCAAGTCTTATTTCCACATTATCTAATCAAACAATTGCTTTTGGTATTTCCATGAATACGGCAGGCGGGATACGCCCGCCTGCCGTGAGGATCTTTTCAGATCCGGTAAATCTTTATAAATTACTGTAAATCTGCTTCTGTATAGTAACCGGAATCGATGAGCAGTTCTTTGTAGTTGCTTGCATCAGCGAATACGGGCTCACACAGATAAGAAGGAATGACACCGGTACCATTATCATAAGTTGTGGTATCGTTTACGGGTGCCTCGCCGCCCTTCATGACAGCGTCTACCATCTCTACAACCTTGGATGCCAGAGTACGGGTATCCTTGAAGATGGACATGGACTGCTTACCGGAGATCATGTTCTTTACGTTGGGCTTATCACAATCCTGACCGGTAATGATAGGCCATTCGCCGGTGTAGTTTGCTTCCAGGGAATTGGTAACACCCAGTGCAGTAGAGTCGTTGGAGCACAGAACAGCATCCAGCTTTGTTCCGTCTGCATAGTTAGCGGAAATGATAGCATCCATTCTGGACTGTGCGGTCTCGGTAGACCAGTTAGCGGTTGCAACAGTTTCGAAATCGGTCTGTCCGGATTTTACTACCAGCTTGCCTGCATCGATGTAGGGCTGCAGAACATCCATAGCACCGCCGAAGAAGAATCTTGCATTGTTGTCGCCGGGGTCACCGGTTACCAGCTCAATATTGAAAGGTCCTGCTGCATTGTCCAGATCCAGCTGGTCTCTGATGTATTCGCCCTGCTTGGTACCTACCATGTAGTTATCAAAGGTTGCATAATAGGTAACTGCATCGGAGTTCATGATCAGACGGTCATAAGCGATAACAGGAATGTCTTTTTCCTTTGCCTGCTCCAGAACAGTTCCCAGGGAATCACCATCGATAGATGCGATAACTAACATCTGGCATCCGGAGTTGATCATGTTCTCGATCTGGGATACCTGCGTAGGAATGTCGTTGGATGCATACTGCAGATCCACTTCATAGCCTGCTTCCTTCAGCTGGGCTTCCATGTTGGTACCATCCTGGTTCCATCTCTGCAGATCCTTGGTAGGCATTGCTACACCGATCTTACCGCCTTCTGTTGTCGTGGTGCTGGCAGTGTCGGTGCCGGCAGTGTCATCTGTTTTCGCTTCTGCAGATGTTTCTGTTTTGTTTTCTGTTGCCGGTGTGGATGCCTGCTGTCCCCCATTGGATCCACATCCTGCAAGCATCGTAACAGCCATAGCCGTTACCAGAAGTGAGCTTAATAATTTCTTCCTCATAAAAAGTAACCTCCCTTATTTGGTTTGTTTTTGTTGCTAAATAGAGAATATCATAAATCCTATAGCATGATTTTACGACCTTCTGTACTTTTCCGTCCTATTCAGAGGACAAAAATAAGCTGTGCTAGCAATATCTTGTCTGCCGGCACAGCTTTGTCACCAAATTTTTCCTATTGTGTTTTTAGAATCTATCTCTTTTCCCCATTTTCAAAGTAAATCCAATATTATTTGGGCATTTCCGAGGGAATGTTCAGATAAACATCCTCTTTTAAGTGAAATCCGCTTCCGATGATCACATCATTCATATTGTTTTTATCCACACTGATTGGTTCCAGACCAATGTACGGAACTTCATACTTTCCATTCTCTATGGTTACCGTATCTCCTTCCGGCAACGGCTCTCCCTTTGCCAGAAGCACCGCACACTCCGCTGCCTTCTGCGACATTTTTTCCACCGGTTTGTAGACTGTCATGACCTGTGTCCCCTCGACGATGCGCTGGCACGCTTCCAGGTCGGCATCCTGCCCCACTACCATAATATCTCCTGCCAGTCTCTTTTCTTTCAGAGCATGTACCACTTTGCTTGCCAGATCATCATTGCCGCACATAATGGCATCTGCCTCCGATACAACATCCATATGCTCATAGATATATGCCCCGGCAAGTTCCGCTTTCCAGCCATCTGCATGCATAGAATCCAAGATCGTCACCTGATTATCCTCCATGACCTTGCGAAAGCCCTTTTCCACCATGGCAACGTTGCTGTCCACGGCAGAGCCTCCCAGCATCAGCACATTTCCGCCGGCCAGACCGTTTTCCAACAGTGCCTCTCCCATCATGGTGCCTACTCTTTCGTTGTCAAACGAGATATACAGGTCAATATCTGTATTCTGCAGCAGTCTGTCATAAGCAATGATCTTAATGCCGGCATCTTTCGCCCTCTGCACTTCCTCTGTTAATCCTTTGGAGTCAATGCATATCACAACGATCACATCCATTCCTTTGTCGATGAAGTAATTGATCTGCTTTTTCTGCTGCTCCAGATCACCGTTCGCATTCTGGACATTCACTTCCGCTCCCAGTTCCTTTGCCGTTGAAACGAAAAATGTCACGATCCCTCTGCCATCTTTCAATGACAAAAGAATCAAAACTCATGCCGATCTGAATCTTATCATTTTCCGCGACCTCTCCCTGATTTTTTCCGGTCTCCAGATTTCCGCAGGCACACAGCAATAACATCATCACCAGAAGCCACGCAACACATATCCATCTCTTTTTCTTATACATTGCCCTGTTCCTGTCCCTTTCCACGGTTTTCCTTGTACTCTGTCGGTGTCACGCCCACGTTCTTCTTAAAACTGCGGCTAAAATAATTCGGATCCGAATATCCGGTTCTGGCACAGATTTCTTTCATGGAGCACTCTGTCGTCTGCAGCAGTTCTTTTGCCTTGTCCATCCTTAAATTGGTCAGGTACTCGATAAAGTTTTCCCCGGTAGTTTCTTTGAATAGTTTACTGAAATAATACGGGCTGATATTTACCTCTCTGGATACATCATCCAGGGAAATGTCTTTGTGATAGTTATTCTTAATATAATTTTTCGCCGTCTCGATAATGCTGCCCGACTTTTCTTCCCTTTTATTCAGAACGTTCCGGCAGGCTTCCTTCACTTTTTCCAGGAACCATGTTTTCATGGCCGCCGGTTCCGCTATTTCCATCACCTGCGGCAGATACTCCGCACGGGAATTCAGCTGATAGATCATACCACCTTTTTCATAGGCAATGTGCTCTGACCACAGGGCAAATTCCAGCACCTTAAGCCTCATATTCATCAGATCGGAACCACTATCCACCATCCAGTCAAAAAATGCCGATGCCGATGCGGAAGCATTGTCAATGTCGCCATCCTCGACTTCCGCAAAAAGTTTTTTCTCCAACTTCACCGGATAATTTCCACCATATTCGCATTTGATCGGCAGGTCATCCACATGTGCCACACTGCCGGTGGTCGCCACCAGTGCATTCAGCGCCTCCGTATAAGATTCCGAAGCCATCAGAAAATCTTTCGGTTCTCCGATGCCGATGCGGAAGCTGATATCCGTTCTCTTGCGCAGATATCTGGTGAGTTCTCTGGCTTTTTCAATGAGTTCGATACGCTCATTATAGTCCATCACATCTTTCTCATAAGGTACCAGCACTGCCAGTTTGTTTGCCATGACGGTACCCACAATACAGTCAAAATTTTCTTTCAGACAGTCCCTGACCTCCTGATAATGCCTCTGCATTCTGACACTGCTTCCCACCGCATTCGTCATGTGGTTTCCCTGCTGCTCATCCCCGCATACCACAGCGATCATGTAGGCATATTGCAGCGTGATCCCTAAAATTGACCGGTAATTCTCAATATCCTCGCGAAAATGCTCCTGTAATAAGATATTGTGGATCAGACCGCTTTCAATAATCGGTACGACCGTCTCCAGTTTTTCCTTGATCAACAACTCATTTTTGCGTTTCAGGCGCTCTGCATCGATTCGCTCCATTGCCTTCTGCAATGCTGCAATGATCCGGGTCTTCTCCATCGGCTTGGTAATGTACTCCATGACTCCCAGTTTGATAGCTTCTTTCGCATAATCAAATTTGTCATAAGCTGACATTACGATAAACACTGTATGATTATTGCTTCTCCGGATCTCTTTCATAGCATCGATGCCGTTGATTCCCGGCATCTGGATATCCATGACCGCAACGTCCGGACGGAAGCTCTCTGCCCTGTCTCTTATACACATCTGACGCTGCCGACGAATAGCCTTGTGTAGATCT
>ERZ1026955.737-NODE-737-length-15261-cov-6.230961_pt1 | contig 15261 bp, 14 predicted proteins | sample MGYA00519459_ERZ1026955 | MGnify/ENA primary metagenome ERZ1026955 (study PRJEB26926, sample SAMN06164833) | human gut metagenome | biome: ENVO:00009003; feature: ENVO:2100002; material: ENVO:00002003 | host: Homo sapiens | place: USA | collected 2012 ...
ACGAGATGACGTCGAGTCTCGTGGGCTCGGAGATGTGTATAAGAGACAGTACGTAGACCATGCACTGCTTGCAATCTCCTTGAACTCCGTATCCAAGTGGAGAGCAAGATGTATGCCCAGCCTGTTAGGCTATGTTGAGAAGACCGGCAAGCTTCCCGCTCATCTGACCTTCTCCATCGCAGCACTGATGGCTTTCTATACCGGTACCGAGATCCGCGATAAGGCTCTGATCGGTCACAGAGACGGTCAGGAATACAACATCATGGATGACAAGGCAGTTCTGGAGTTCTTCGCAGCGAACTGTGAGAAGGACACGCAGACGTTCGTAACTTCCTTCCTGGGGAATGAAGACTTCTTCGGTCAGGATCTGAACAAGGTTCCCGGACTTACCGATGCAGTCGCAGCATACCTGGATGATATTAAGGCAAATGGCATGAGGGCAGCATTATGCAAGATTTCTTAAAGATTAATGACAATGATAATGTAGTCGTAGCATTAAATACGATTCCTGCCGGTGAGAAGATCACAGTCTCTGTCGGTGACGGTTCTAAGACCGTTACCGCCAGAGAGGAGATCCCCGCAGGACATAAGATGGCAATCTGTGACATTCCCGAGGGCGGTGAGGTCATCAAATATGGTTACCGTATCGGTAATGCCAAGGAGAACATCGCAGAGGGCAGCTGGATCCATACTCATAATGTTAAGACCGCTTTGGGAGATCTGTTGGAGTACACCTACAATCCCACTCCCGTAGAGGAGAAGAAGACGGAAGATGTGACCTTCATGGGCTTCAACCGTCCCGACGGTAAAGTAGGCGTTCGTAACGAGATCTGGGTCATCCCCACCGTTGGCTGTGTCAACAACGTGGCAACAGCCATCGCAAAGCAGGCCAATGCATTCGTTAAAGGCAGTGTGGAAGAGGTTATCGCATTCCCTCATCCTTACGGTTGTTCTCAGATGGGCGACGATCAGGAGCATACCCGTAAGATTCTGGCAGACCTGATCAATCATCCCAATGCAGGCGGTGTTCTGGTACTGGGACTGGGCTGTGAGAACAGCAACATTGATGTATTGAAGCCTTATATCGGCGATTATGATGAGAACCGTGTGAAATTCCTGGTGTGCCAGGAGCACGAGGATGAGATCGCAGACTCCGTAGAGATCATCAAGGGTCTGATCGATTACGCATCCAAATTCGAGAGAGAGCCCATCAGCGTCAGCAAGCTGGTCATCGGCATGAAATGCGGCGGCAGCGACGGACTGTCCGGCATTACCGCGAACCCCTTAGTAGGACGTTTCTCCGATCTGCTGATTTCCAAGGGTGGCACCACCATCCTGACCGAGGTTCCCGAGATGTTCGGAGCAGAGACCATTCTGATGAACCGTTGTGCCAACGAGGAACTGTTCCACCAGACCGTAGATCTGATCAACGACTTCAAGAACTACTTCAAGAGCCACAATCAGACCATCTACGAGAATCCTTCCCCGGGTAACAAAAAGGGTGGCATCTCCACTCTGGAGGATAAGTCTTTAGGCTGTACGCAGAAGTCCGGTAGTGCTCTGGTCAAGGGCGTACTGCAGTATGGCGATACCGTGAAGACTCCGGGACTGAACCTTCTGTCCGCACCGGGCAATGATCTGGTAGCAGCTACCGCACTGGCAGCCGCAGGAGCACATATCGTACTGTTTACCACAGGACGCGGAACTCCTTTCGCATCTCCGGTTCCTACCATGAAGATCGCTACCAACTCCCGCCTGGCAGGCAAAAAGTCCAATTGGATCGATTTCAATGCCGGCGTACTGGTAGAGGATAAGACCATGGAAGAGGAGACTAAGGCTTTGTTTGATCTGGTAGTGGAGACCGCTTCCGGCAGGCAGGTATGCAGCGAGGCAGCAGGCTTCCATGATATGGCTATTTTCAAGCAGGGTGTAACTCTGTAAAAGATCATACACAAAACGGCGTTCTTTTGTTACAATAAACGTGCAGGAGAACGCCTTTGTTATATAGGAGGAAGAGTGAAAAATAAAGTAGATTTTTGGGCGCACTTATATAAGGGTTCATAAAACCCTGTTTTTACAAGTATAGAAAGCAGAAAAAATGTTAGTTATCGTTGCGTTTCACTAACTTAGAGCTGTCGTAACCAAGGCTTTCAAGGTAAGCAAACACATTGTTCTCATTCAAGACGACACTCTCTACATGATTCTGAGGGTCCATCAATTCCTCATAGTCAGTAGGGGTAAAGGGCTTCTTTTCTGAAACCATGTGGTAAATACAGACCATCATCATTCTTGCAATGGCAATGATTGCCTTTTTGTGTCCACGTCGCTTTTTGATTCGACCATATTTGATTGCAAAATAAGGCTGCTTTTTGCTCTTAATTGCAGCAAGGGCACATTGAACCATCATTGGTTTCAGGTAATCGCCTGCTTTGGCAATGCGGACAGACTTTTTCTTACCAGCGGATTCATTGTTGGCAGGAGAAAGTCCGCACCAGGAACACAGATGTTTTGCATCATCAAAAATATCCATATCAACGCCCGTTTCTGCAAGAACAATCGTGGAACTTAACTCTGTCATGCCGGGCATGGTACTGACAAACTCCACGAACTCGTAATAAGGCTTGATGCGGACATAGAGTTCCACTTCGGTCTGGGTAATCATATCATCGAGATATTCCAGATGCCCCCGGGCAAGCTCTAGTTTTTTAGCCTGATCTGTTTCAATAGTGTAGCCTTTGATGGCTTCGATGATTTCATCAGACTTGGATTTAGCCCCTTTCTTTATGAGTTTGCGGACAGCTTTTTCATCCATGGAATCAGCAGTATGCTCCAATAGATAAGAGATGATTTCAGTTGCTGTCTTGCCAAAAGGATCAGAAAGAACACTGGCAATGCCGACATTGGAAATGGTCATACAGTTCTGGATGCGATTCTTCTCGGAAGACTTCATGCAGACCAGCTTGAAACGGTATCTGGAAAGTTCCCTAAGCTGACGAAAATCTTTTGGAGGAATAAAGGAACATCTGACAAGATCAAATTTGTAGAGGTCGGCAATCCATTTAGAATCCTTTTTGTCCGTTTTCTTGCCTTTAATGGCTTTGACATACTTCGGATGTGTAAGGCAGACATCAATGTCATTTTCGAGATAATTAAAAATAGGAATCCAATACTTTCCGGTGGATTCCATACAAACATGATAGCAATTATTCTCGATAAGCCAGTTGTGAAACCTTTGAATATCTGAGTTGATGGTTGAAAAAGATTTTTGCAGATATTCGGATATGCCGTCCTTATTGGTAGTTACGATGGTTGCAACGATAACATTTTTGTGGACATCAAGTCCACAGCAGATGGAGTATTTTAACTTCATCATTAAGTATCACCACCTTAATAAAAAGGGAATAGCAACATTGACTGTCATCCTGCGACTGAATAAACATGGTTTATTACCAATGATAAGAGTCCGGGCTCAATGTCCCACTTGTTTGTGCTTGTAAGGATGACGGCACATATAACTATACGGGGTCGAAATAAATTCGCCACTTCTCCTTCCGTGCTCTGTAGTGTATTGCTATTCCTTGAAAGAATTATAAATCAAAGAGTGGAGGGGCACAACATTTTTCATAACTTGTTTGTGCCTTGAGCGAAGCGAAAGGAATGACAAAAACTATGCAAAAACAAGTAAGAACTAAATTGCTAACCGACTACTCGCAATTAAAATTCAAGGGAAAAGGAACATGTGTTAAATACCGATATGACTATAATGGTGTAACTGTCAATCTCTATTTCGATGCCTTTGACCCTGCTTCAAACACTTTAACAATGATATTAAGTACTGAAAAACAATTTTATTTTACAACCTTAAACTCCATGAGCACACGCATCCGCAAAGAATATTTACCCCAATTACCTCTTGTTTTTTTGAATAAAATTCTTGTGAATGATGAATTAGACCAATTTTATGCACATATGGAAAATAAAATATTGGAAATGCAACACTGTTCTGAATCACACACAGAGGTCGAATTGTCCTCTATGTAACCGGCTGTCCGGAAGAAGCCGGTGTAATCTTCTCCGGAACAGCCCTTGATAAAGATGTGGCAGTAACGCTCGTCATCCTTATCCACAATATAAATTCTTTCTACAATAGTCTGGATCAAAGTGACCAGAACCTCCGGCTGCGCATCTTTTGCATACTCTGCAAAGGAGAGCAGCCTTTCTTTTGTCATTTCCATATCACGGATGGCAATCATATTATTCTTTCTGCCCTCATCCAGTTTGGACAGCTGCCGTTCCGTTTCTCTCAGTTCTTCAGCCAGATTCTGCAAATCCTCCTGGATAAATTGCTTGATACTACCGTCTGCTTCACGCAGATTTCTTGTCTGCGCTGCAATATCTGCTTTCAGCTTGTCACGTTTCTTTTTAATGAGGTTGTGTTCCTGTACCGTCTGTGACTGTTCCAAGACCTCCTCGATTTTAATTTCCAAAATACTTTTGAAACGCTCGCTGTTTTCATCCGATAGTTCAGATAACTGCTGTACCACAAATTCGTCCAGAAGAACGCCATCTACCGCTTTGAAATTACATTCCTTTTTGCGATAACCAGGACAAACATATTTGAATCGAGGTTTTCCGTTCGTCCAACGGTCGGACTCGGAAATTACACTCAATCGTCTGCCGCAGTGAGGGCAATGCACCAGTCCCGCCAACAGAGCGTTAGTCTTTCTGTGAGGACGGTTATATTTCTCTGCAATAGCATCCAGAAGTTCCTGCACTTCAATCCATTGTTCACTTGAAATAAAGCCTTCATGCCTTCCGACCGCAATAATCCACTCACTAACAGGCTTGCTTTCAATGGTCTGAACATATTTCGGAGAGATAAATGTGCTGTCGCTGCCTTCGAATTTTTCCTGATCGGTTTTATTGTAAGCTGACAATCCGTGAATTCCGTCAAACTCTGTCATATCTCCAAACACATTACCGTCGTGGTCGATGAAATAATCATAACTGTGTTTATCAGCAGTACAATAGATAGGATTTCTCAAAACCAGTCTCGTTGTGGATGCGTTGAATGCCGCACCGGAAGGAGTGTGAAATCCTTCCTCATTCATCTGCTTTGCAGTGGTCTGGATACTGCGAGTGGTTCTGAAAATCTCATACAAACGCTGAACCATGCGTTTTTCTTCGGGCAGACTTTCTAAGTAGCTATATGCTGATTTTCCCTTCCCGCTTCCGGTTGTTACACGACGTACAGTAAATCCCATCGGCGTGTTGCCGCCGAGCCATCGACCATCCTTTGCAAGCTCCATCATATTATCCACGATTCGCTCCGTCAGCGTATCTCTTTCAAATTCCGCAATGACTGCAAATATCTGAATAAAGATTTTATATAGTCCGTTGGCGGTATTGATACCATTGGAGCAAATCAGCAGGTCAACATGGTACATTTCCAGAAAATCCATCAAACGAATTAGGTCAGCTGTTTTTCTGCCGACACGATCCAGCTTGTAACACACGATTGCTTTGATTTTTCCGTCCTGTACATCGTGAAGCATTCGCTGAAAATCCGGTCTGTCTGAAAAATATCCGCTAAGCCCTTTATCTTCATATTGCAAGAATTCATACTCTTCATCCAGGCCCAATTCCTTTTTAGCGTAATCCGCACATTGTTTGAACTGAACACCGATGCTATCACCCTTGTTGGTGATGCGGGATTTACGGGCATATATTGCAACACCTCGATCATCTTTTTCAATTTTTCTCTGTTTCTTCATGGGTAATCACCTCCGCTCATATCATACCGCCATCCCGGTTATTCTATCAAGTTTGTGGTCGCTGCTACGAATCCATTCCAGAAACACATACAAGGTTTCTGCATCAAAACTTCTGATTTCCTGTGCGATAAACTCTGCTCGTTTCTGCTGAAATGCTTCCATAGTTTCTTTGAATTTTTGTCCTCGGTGAATTACTGCGATCAAATAGTTTCCTCCGTTTCTGTCTGTGGTTCCGACTTCGGACCGACTTGGCCCAAAGTCAGATAAAGAAAAAAGCTGCCACACAGATGCAACAATAACAGACACAAAAAATTCTGTATCTGACTTGATGCTTCCATGTAACAGCTCCGACAGTTCGGACTGACTAAAAATATGTTTGTATAAATATGGGGCTTTCCCATCAATAAAATCTTGTATGAAGCAGTATTTAATTTTCAACTGTAATTATCATAGCATGAAATGTCGAAATAAGCAATCATGCCAAGTCCTGCCAAAGAACTTATTCCCAAGTTGAGAACAAGCAACTAATAACAGATTTTCATTTTCAGCAAGTTGCAGCAAGGATATTTTTGATATTCTACTTGGAACTTGATGATACCTCTGGACGAATTGTCCAGAAGTCATTTTGGTATTTATGAAATTTCAGGCAGCTCACCTGAAATCTGCAATACAAAATCTACACGCTTCACTTTGGTGCAAGCTGCACCGAAGCACTTTGTCCCAACTTGGGACGAAGTTGATTTTTTGAAAGTGGAAGTGCTGTCTTGTGGTCAGTTCGTCCATAGGCATAAAACCCAGACCTTCAACTTCTACACAAATTATGTCGAAGTGATTTTCATTTTTCGTTTATGGGAAATTGAACTTCTATGCAAATTGCACAGAAGTCAGTAAGTAAAAGTATTCAGAATGAATGCGCAGCCGACACCGCAGGTGGCGTTCAAAGGGGATTGGGGGTGCTCACCCAACAAGCTAAATTTGCAAAGATTGCCCGAAGGGAAATCGTGAAAAGTGGGAAATGGATCCGCTTCCCACTGCTTGCAAATTTGCAAACCTGTACAGGTTTACACTGCTTGCCAAGTAGTGATTTACTTTATATTGGATTAAAATTATTCCCAACTTGGGAATGTTTACGGAACAACTTCGTACCAAATTGGCACGAAGTTCTAACATCAATCATTTACTTCAGACCAACTTGGTCCGAAGTGAAATTTTTAAAATTCCATACACCGAAAGATAACTTTATCCCAATTTGGGATGAAGTGAAAACACCCCGATTCATAACTTTCCGACAAGTTGTCGGGAAGTTTTTTTGCAAAAATCAATCCCCGGCAGAGTGCCGAGGATTGATGCGAAATTTAAATCTCAGCTTCGGTGCAACTTGCACTGAAGTTACCGATATGGGATCAGTCTAAATTACAATCACTATTTATCTAATTCAGACTCACACATTTTTTCAGCTTGCTCTATTATCACATCTACCGCAGTTGCCTGTTTATCCGGTGGATATTTATATTTTCTGAGCAACCTTTTTACAGTAATTCTCATCTGTGCCCTAACACTTTCTCGTACATCCCAATCAACCTTAATATTATTTTTAATGCTGATTGTTAGTTCTTTAGCAATTTGTTTTAGGACATCATTTTCATAGAAATCTCTGGCAGACTCATTGGAAGATATCGCATCATAAAATGCTAGTTCATCGTCTGATAATCCCAGTTTTTCTCCTCTTTTATGAAGCTCATTCATATCTTTTGCCATATCAACCAGAGCCTTTATAACCTCTACCGTCTCTAAAGAACGTTTTTCATATTGAGTTACTGAGGCTTCAAGCATTTCAGAAAATTTCTTTGCTTGTACAACATTCTTTTTAGCTATCGCCTTAATCTTGCCGTCAAGCAAACGTCGTAAAAGTTCCAGAGCTAAATTTTTTTGTGGCAGTCCTTTTACCTCTTCAAGAAATTCATCAGATAAAATTGAAATATCCGGTTTATTCAATCCTACTGAAGCAAATATGTCAACGACTTCTTCAGAAATAACTGATTTGGAAACTAGTTGACCGATTTCATATTCTATTTGATCTTTCGTTTTCTTCTGTTTATCCTTTGGTAGTATTTTTACAATACCTGATTTGATGGCTTTAAAATAACTAATCTCTACATTGATTGCTTGAGCTTGTTCAGAGGTCGAGCATAATGCGTATGCCTTACCGATTTCTACAACCAAATTAAGAAATTCTTTTTTCTCATCTTCTGGTTTACCCAAAACAAAATCCACACCAGAAACAATACACGCCATTCGTTCACTTGCAGAGCCACTTATGTAAGAAGAGTAATCCAATCCATGTAATATTCCTTGAATTTGCTCATACTTCTCAAGCATAAGGTCTATTGCCACTTGTGGATCAATACCTGTTGTCTTTCGGTCAGACGGTGTATATTGTGCTAATGCACTTCTTAAATTATCTGCAATACCAATATAGTCTACAATTAAACCGCCGGGCTTGTCTTTAAACACACGATTAACTCGTGCTATGGCTTGCATAAGATTATGACCACTCATCGGTTTATCGACATACATTGTGTGAAGACAAGGTACATCAAATCCTGTCAACCACATATCACAAACAATAACAATTTTTAATTCATCTTCAACATCTTTCATTCTCTTTGCAAGTAACTTTTTCTGAGAAGCAGTAGTTGAATGCGGCTGAAATTCAGGTGGATCAGATGCTGCAGAAGTCATAATAACCTTAATTGTACCTTTAGCAATGTCATCACTATGCCATTCCGGACGGTATTCTATAATCTTTGAGTAAAGTTTTACTGCAATCTTTCTGGACATAGCTACAAACATAACTTTACCATTAATCGCCTGTTGTCTAAGGTCGTAATGAGCAATGAAATCCTTCACTACTACATCAATACGACTATCTGTTCCAACAATTGCTTCTAACCTTGCCCATTTACGCTTTTGGCTTTCGGCGTAAGTTTCTTCCTGTCCCTCAACAATGCTGTCATACTCATCATCAATCTTTGGCTTTAATTCCTGCGGAAGATCTAACTTTGCAATCCTGCTTTCATAATAAATCGGAACAGTAGTTTTATCTTTAACCGCTTGAGTCAAATCGTAAATATCAATATAGTCACCAAACAGGGCAGGGGTGTTCTTATCGCTCAACTCAACAGGAGTTCCCGTAAAACCGATAAAAGAAGCATTCGGCAATGCGTCTCGCATATGTTTCGCAAAGCCAAAAGAAACTTTGCCATCTTTTTCTTTTGCTTCTAACCCATACTGACTGCGATGCGCTTCATCTGCTATAACGACCACATTTCGTCTGGTAGTCAGTGCTTCCATCGACTGGTCACTCTCATCTGGCGAAAACTTTTGAATAGTCGTAAATACAATGCCGCCAGCTTGAACGCTCAATAGTTCTCGTAATTTTTTTCTTGTGTCTGCCTGTTTGGGCGTTTGACGCAAATAATCGGCGCTTTTTGAAAAGGTGGTAAACAGCTGATCATCCAAGTCATTTCTGTCAGTAATAACAACAATGGTCGGATTATTCAGTTCTAAAACCAATTGGCTAGTATACATGAGCATAGAATAACTTTTTCCGCTCCCCTGTGTATGCCAAATTACACCCGCTTTTCTGCTTCCATTTTCAGAAGCTGCCAAGTGAGTGGTATACAATGCTTTATTTACAGCAAAAAATTGGTGATAACCGGGTAAAATTTTGAAAGACTTATCTTCCTCATGAACAAAGAAGCTATATTTTGAAACAATGTCCAAAAATCTCTTTTTATTCATCATTCCATACAGCATAACTTGCAATTGCGGAAAAGAAAACCCTGATTCTTTTTCTCCGTCAATTGTTCTCCAGAACATAAAGCGATCCAAATCAGAAGTAATTGTACCAACTTTTGCATTGATACCATCACTTGTGATCATAAAGGCATTGTAATAAAACAAAGGAGGAATATCTCTTTTATAAGTCTGAAGCTGATTAAACCCATCAACAATATCTACTTCTTCGTTTGTCGCATTTTTCAGTTCTATTACAACAACAGGAATACCATTTAAGAACGCAACAATATCAGGTCTACGTTCTTTTCCGTTTTCAATTACAGTATATTGATTGATTGCCAAGAACTCATTATTTTCAATATCTTTGGCATCAAAAATATAAGCTTTTTCAGTTTTTATGCTTCCGTCCTTCTGCTTAACCTCTACATCAATACCATCGGTTAATAATTTTTGAAACGCAACATTATTTTGGACAATAGATAAGCTCTGCTGACGAGTAATCTTTTTAACCAGTTCTGAAATCGTATCATTGGAATATTGTTTGTTAATACGTTTTAATGCACTATGTAACCTGTCGTATAAAACAACATCTCCAAAACTTTCTCTCTCTGAAAAGCTTCCTCCCGGCGAAATATCTGGTCCATATTGAGTTTGATAGCCTAAATCTTGAAACCACTCCAATACAGCTTGTTCAAGATCATTTTCTATAAAATTGGACATTCTATTCACCTGCCTTTACAAAATGTCTTTTTTTGATATACGATGTCTGATGCTCTAATTCCGGGTAGACAAATGCTTCATTTATTCCAATCATATCAAGTTCATGAAGTATAGAAGATTTCTGTTCTGCTGGGATGCGTAAATATCTTGGAATCCCTTCATCCACATATTCACTGAGACTATCTTTTAAATTGAAACTGTTTTTTAGATAATAATCAGGAGCAGATATGTCTATTCCTAATATTAAAAACGCACCATTTTGGCGTCTTATACGTTCATTGTTCTTAGGAGCTACCACCGGGACATATTTATTTTGAAACTGCGTCTTCAGTCGCTCCACTTTTTCTTCAAAGCTCGATAAAATATCATCCCCGAGTCCTTTTCTTGAAAAATAATCCAAAAAATTACCTTCGCTTTTTCCATCATATTCTGCAAGTGCAGAAAACAATCTCACTTCTTTTTGTGTAGGACGCTGTAGCGATTCGATAAACAAAATCATTTCACCGTCTTTGTCTTCATGTTCAGAACAAGCAAAATAGAGGGCAATTAAAGGATTGGTTGTAATATCCAGCAATCGAGTTGGCAAGCCGTAATGTTGCATTTTGACCAACTGTTCGAAATCAGTCATATGATTTCCAAATTCCAGTGGCTCTTGCAATATCAGTTCATTAACGATAGTAGTTTCTTTTGTTAATAGACCATTTCTAAAAATACTTCCATGGATGCCGAATTCAATGTCAGATTGTCCACGAAACAGCAATGTACCAGGTATTCCATTTTCAGAAATGATGCGACTATAGTCAGAAAGTTTTGATAGTAAGTGAGAAACACTATAAATTGAAAACTGTTCTTCTGATTCATCTTGTGAATATTCTTCGTATCGTTCACGTTCCTCCATTAATTTTCACCCACTTCCACTGGCATTTCTCCACTCATCAATTTGGGGAGTAAGGTATCTCTAATCTCTGCCAATACTTCATTTTCTTCTTTGAGCTTTGCGATTTTCTGCTCAATAGGTTTTGCCATTTCTTCAAATTTTAATTGAAGTTCCATCGGCGGTACAACCATAGGAAACATTTTAAATGCTTCGAAAGGGAAGTTCTGCCTTGTTGTGCCAATGGCATGGTGTTTGATCATTTCCTGAAATATTGGCTGCTTCATATAGTAATAGAAGAAAGTCGGAGTAATTGTATCCTTCATCTCAAATACAGTATAAATCGGACTGACAAGCCCCACATCATACTCTTTGAGCATAGCAATAGAACCGATATTTGCCCTTGCCGGATTATATGCTACTTGATTACGACGAACAATTTTATAGTTTTTTGTACTTTTACTATAAACTTGTTTTGTAAAAACATCTTCCGATGCTTTAAATTCGCCTTCCTTTACAACCGAAAGAACTGGATAATTTTTTTCATCTTTGTTTTTTTCTCTAACCTCAGTAATGTTATCCAAAACATTTGACTCAAACCAGCTATCCAAAACTTTTTTATTATCATTTGAAAATGAATATATTCCTAGTGTTTTATAGTAAATAGCGGAAATCAGATTTTCAAGAGTCTCTTTGCTACGATTACTAATATAAATTTTTCTATCTATACTTGACAAAGTCGCAACAGCTTTCTCTATGTACTTGTCATCTGGAATCCAAATTGGTGTTTTCTTAACTGATTTTAGGTTTAGAGTTGCTTGTACAGTGGTATTTAATTCTTCCTTAAAGTATTGCTGAGGTACATTCGAATCCAAGTAATATTTTACCCAATTTCGGTTTATTCCTGACTTAATAGGGATCACAGCTACTGCCCGTGCAACATTATAATTTTTCATGTTTTCATCCACTAAAGCGGTCTGTCCAACTGAGCCAACAAGTGTAAGCAATATTTCATTCCCTTGCAGTCGTGTTCTCGAATATTTTTCTTCTATCTCTGGGGATACCTGTATAATATTACTTAACTCAATTCTACCATTATCAAAATTGTTAACTCTTATCATTGGAATTCCATGATCAACTGGTTTCCCTGGCTGAACTATTCCATAAGCAATGTTGCGACCGTATTCTATTAATTCATCCAATGCAACATATTCTTTCATGTTATTTTCCTCCACAATCCTCAAATTCTTTTAACTTTGAAAAAATTACTTGATCAAGAGATTGTGATTCTTTTACAATTAATTCTAGTTCCTGAACAAGCCTGCTAATCTTATCATCAAACGGTTCCGTATCTTCTTCTACAGGAGCAATTCCCACATAACTCGCTGGTGTAAGATTATAATCTTTTTCTCGAATTTCTTCCAATGTTGCTATCTTCCAAAATCCCTGTTTATCAGCATATTCAATCTCTGTACCATCTGACTTTGTTGCTTTCTTTTCATGGTTGCGGAAAGAATGGTATGCGGAGGTGATTTCATCAATAGTTTTTGCAGTCAGCTGCCTCTGCGTACGACTCTCCTCATAAGGTTCTGTTTCCATATTTCTGGCATCGATAAACAGAATTTCTCCGTGGCGATCACGGTGTCCGTTTTTCAGCTTATTGCGAGCCATAAACCACAGACAAACAGGAATCGATGTTGTTGAGAACAGTCCACCCGGCAAAGTAACAATACAATCGATTTTGTCATCTTCAATCAAGTTTTTACGAATGTTGTATTCACTGATTGTAGAAGATGAAAGAGAACCATTCGCCAATACAAAACCCGCCGTCCCGCTTGGCGCTAAGTGATAAAGCATGTGCAAAATCCAAGCATAGTTGGCATTACCCGTAGGCGGAATACCGTATTTACTCCATCTTGGATCATCTATTAAACGCTCACCGCCCCAGTCACTAATATTAAAAGGCGGATTTGCCATAATATAATCTGCCTTTAAACTCTTGTGCTGATCGTTATGAAAGGAATCCGCATTTTGCTGACCAAGGTTTGCTTCGATTCCACGGATAGCAAGATTCATTTTACAAAGTTTCCAAGTATTATAATTGGATTCCTGCCCATAAATGGCTAATTGACCGTCAATTCGTCCCTCTCTGTCTTCTACAAAACGTTCACTCTGGACAAACATACCGCCTGAACCACAGCAAGGGTCATAAACTCGACCATCGTGAGGTTCGATCATAGCTACAATCAACTCAACTACACTGCGTGGAGTGTAGAACTCTCCACCCAGTTTTCCCTCAGCGCGTGCAAACTTTCCAAGAAAATATTCATATACAGAGCCTAAAGTGTCTTTGTTCTTATCGTTTCCAATCTCAAGTTCAGATAATAGATCAACCAATTCACCCAAAGAACGTTTATCTAAAGACGCTCTTGCAAAATCTTTAGGAAGCACACCACGAAGGGAAGAGTTTTCCTTTTCAATCACATACATGGCATTATCGATAACCTGACCAATTGTCGGATCTTTAGCACTGTTTTTAATTGTTTCCCAACGTGCTTCCTGCGGCACCCAAAACACATTTTTTGCGAGGTATTCATCCCTGTCTTCCGGATCGGCGTATTCATCTTGAGAAATTTCTTGATAAGCTCTTTCAAAACTATCAGAAATATATTTCAAGAATATAAGGCCAAGGCATACATGCTTATATTCTGCAGAATCCATATTATTACGGAGTTTATCCGCCATTACCCACAAATCTTCTTTTCTTAATTCAGCCATTTTCTATTCCTCCACAATTAAATAATCTGCGATACTTTTGCCCATATTTGCTTTTCATTTGGGCTTTCTTTTGCCGTTCTAATAATTTTTAATATTGATTCATTTTCCATTAGGTATTCTTTAATATCTGCTGGAACATCTTTTCTTTCTTTTGCAGCTAAATCATACAGCCTGTTCTTTATATCCGGAAATTCTTCTAACTGTAATGCTAGAATTATTCTATCCAATAATTCTCTTTCGGGAGGTTTATTATTACCCTTTTCAATATCACTGATATATGTAGGTGTTTTACTCACCGCTTTTGCAAGTTGACGAATTGATATTTTTTTTGCTTGTCGGACGGAACGCAAATATTGACCAAATTCAGCATTTTCCGTTTTTAATTTCAAATCATCCACCTTTATCACCTCCATTGTAAGTTAGTTAGCTTACATACTTATTTTATACTGTTTGCTCAACTGTGTCAACCAATATACTTACTTCTTTACCACCGGATAAGATAGGATCAGTATTACTATACTCAGTATTATTAATATCAGTATTATTATCTTGTGCTTTTGACAACTCTTGAATTGTCAAAAAGACAATTCAGCAAGTGTCTATTTCACAATTCAAGAACTGTCTTCCCACATAAAAAATGGGCTGTTAATTAAAGCAACCCATTTTTTCTCAACTATAAATTAACTCCGCCAAAACCATTTCTTCTGCCTGCGCTTTTAGGCTATTCATGTGCTGTACCCATGCCATTTGATGTGTAGCTTTGTTTGGCATTGGATTTCTCTTAAGTAATTCCGCCATCAGCTTCTCTACTCTGCAATGTGCCGTTTCATCAATCTCCCACAGATGCAGAAATAGTTGATCCCTGAGAATCAGATCGTTTAGTAGCATCGGATTCTGCTCTTGCAGATATACTCTCCTCATTCTGCCGTATTTGCCCAACACTTTGTGTTTATATGGACTCAGCTGAATGTCAGGAATAAAATAATCTCCACACTGATAATATCTAAACTCTTGTCCCATAAGGATACCTCCAATCAATTTCTCTTTCTAATGTTAGAGTAGCCTGTTTATATCCTTATGTGAAGTTTGTCGATTGCTTTGCATTTACGGCATCCATGATTTGCTGATAAACTTTTCTGGAGGGCCTACGATTTCCTTTTTCCATCTGATAGTAATAGCTTGCTTTCAAGCCAACAAGCTCGGCAAACTCACGCTGATTCAGTTTTGTTTCTTCTCTGATTGCCTTCAAAGCCTCTGTATAAGGCCTGTCTCTTATACACATCTGACGCTGCCGACGAATAGCCTTGTGTAGAT
>ERZ1026955.748-NODE-748-length-15125-cov-5.363636_pt1 | contig 15125 bp, 9 predicted proteins | sample MGYA00519459_ERZ1026955 | MGnify/ENA primary metagenome ERZ1026955 (study PRJEB26926, sample SAMN06164833) | human gut metagenome | biome: ENVO:00009003; feature: ENVO:2100002; material: ENVO:00002003 | host: Homo sapiens | place: USA | collected 2012 ...
GTTATAATGATCGTAAAAAGTGCGAATATATAGAAAGAAGAAGAGGATACTTGAGTGGGCTATAAACTATTTAATTACCTTTGAAGTAAAGTAGGTAGAAGATGCATTAGATGAAATTGCAGAAAATTAATGGCTTTGTTGTTATATCTACAATATAAATTGACCGATGGTCAAAAGCCATCGGTCGATATTGATAGAACTTCGTATCATCTTTTGAGTAACTCCAAAATGCTACTTTTCTATATGAATAATACCTATATATCCTCCTCCTCTGCTCATATCTATGAGAAGCTTTTTATCGTTTTCAATGATTTGGTCCTTTACTTGTGAGTCTTTAGCCTGATGAACTGCGTTTATGCCGTCCATGTGTGCTTTTATTTTTTTCGGTCTATTTCCTATGAAGGATAAGTCAATCTCAATATGCCTTGGAGTAGCTCCGTTAATGACACCGATATACCATGTATTGTTATGTCGGCGTGCAATAGCTATATATTCACCTACTTCTCCTCCCAAAGGGACTGTCTCATCCCAAGTGGTAGGTGTATTTTTGATAAATTCGAAGCTTTGAATATTTTCATCATATTTAGTTGGGCTATCTGAAATCATTTGTAACGGGCTTTCGTAGACTACGTACATTGCTAATTGATGACTACGCGTTCCTTGACTCATAGGTTCATGCTGATTTTCATAGAAGGTTTCCGGATGTGCATTAAGCATAGCTCCAGGAGTATAATCCATTGGACCTGCCCACATACGCAGATAAGGTATGATGACATCATGTGTAACCGTGGCTCTTTTGCTCCATTTATTATACTCCAGTCCTATCACGCCTTCGCGTGTCATCAGGTTCGGGTATTTGCGCCTCATGCCTTCGTTGGGGTAAGAACCGTGAAAGTCTACTAATAATTTGTATTGAGTGGCTTTAGCTGCTACTTGTTCGTAGAAGTTAACCATCTTGGCATCATTGCGATCCATAAAATCTATTTTAACTCCTTTCACTCCCCATTTGTAGAATTGTGCAAAAGCCTCATCCATTTGTCGCATGATGTTCACCCATTTCGACCATAATTGGATACCTACTCCTTTTTCTGTTGCATATTCACAGATGCGCGGAATGTCAACATCGGGATTGAGGGTTAACAGATCGTTACGTGCTGACCAGCCTTCGTCAATCAGGACATATTCGATGTGATGTTTGGCTGCATAGTCTACCAGATATAGATATGTATCGGTGTTAATGCCGCTTTTGAAATTTATATGATAGATATTACGGTCATTCCACCAGTCCCATAATACTTTACCGGGCTTAACCCAAGTATAGTCGTCGGTTTGCTCCTTCTCTTCGGAGAGTAAATATATAAGCTCGCTTTGTAATATGGAAGAAGCATTGTCGAAGATACCGGTCACCCGCCATGGAAAGACCCGTTTCCCGCAGGTGGGAATAAGATAGTCTTTGCGTGTGGAGGCATAGATTTTATTATCCCCTTCGTATGGCACTTCCTTATCCGGATAATTGGCAAAAATGCCATGGAAGGATTCTTGGGCGGGTTGTAAGTACATTCCCGGATAATTATAGAGATTGGCCTCTGCTAATAATACTTTGTATTTGTCTACTTCAACCATTACAGGAGCTACGGAGAAACTGTCTTTGGGTAATGCATTGATCGGCTTTACCGTATAATCCTGCTCAAACCAGTTTTGTAGCTGGTCGGTTAAAAGAGTGTACGAGGTGTGATCCTGTCCGAAGCGGAAAGATACCGACTCTTTCTTTACAGGCTGTTTATTGTTTGCAGTACTTACGAAACGATAGGCCACTCCGTCATTATAGATTCTGAATTCGATTTTATAGTCTTTGTAAATAAGCTCAACCTGGTTATAATTATCCACTGTCTCTTTATATTTACGCGGTACAATAAATTCCACTTTTTCCGAAACGCTTTTACGAGTTATCTTTCTACATTTGTCTGTTCCCCAAGTGTCGTTTCCGACTGTAAGTGAGAGCGGGCAAGTATCAAGAATCTTTGTTCCATTCCGGGATAAGCTGTAACTGACCTGATTGTCAGTCTCGATAGTTATCACATTTTTCTTGTCCGGCGAACCGGCCTCAATTATTTTAGCAACTGTTATCGAAGGAAAACAGAAGGCTGCTGTTAGTAGGAAAAGAATATGGTTCATTTTCATAATTAGTTTCCTCCGGATAAAACGATGAATGATAATCCTGTGATGAACAGAATAAACATGATTCCTAAAAGTCTGTCGGTTGATTTGGAACTACCGGTGAACTCTTTCCAGATAAATACACCCCATAAGGCGGCAATCATAGGTGCTCCCTGACCGAGAGCGTAGGAGATGGCAGCTCCCGCTTTTCCTGCGGCTATATAGCTTAAAGCAGTTCCCAATCCCCATATACATCCTCCGAGGATACCTACCAGATGTGTGCTTGCTTTTCCTGCAAAATATTCTTTATAGCTTACAGGAGTTCCTACAAACGGGCGTTTCATAACAACTGTATTGAATAGGAAGTTGCTCAGGAAGATACCGATTGAGAATATAAAGAAAGCGGTGTATGGAGTAGCCATGCCCGGAGTCGGAGAGTCAAAATTGTTAAGGTCCATGGCAGCAGCCACAAAACGGTAGAAGAAAGACATAAGTATGCCGGCAATAGCCGCAAGAATAATCCCTTTCTTGCTATTATTATTTCCCTTTTTTTGTTGTCTGCCTGCCGCTATTCCATTGCAGATGATAGCGATAACAATCAAGATTACTCCAGTAAACAACCAGAACGGATCTCCTTTAGGAGTGCTGAAATAGTTGATGAACACACCTAGGACCAAGGCAAGTCCTACGCCCAACGGAAAAGCAACCGCCATTCCGGCTATGGAGACCGAAGCTGAAAGTAAGATGTTGGAAGCATTGAAAATAATTCCTCCGATCAAGGCACTGACTATGTATCTGGTATCTACTTGCCGGATATCTTCCAGAAAACCTCTCCCCGAATCTCCGAAACTTCCGAGTGTGAAAACGAGAAGTAAGGCAAATAATAAGATACCGATTGTATAATCCCAGTAATAAAGCTCATAACGCCAGTTCTTGCTGGCCAGTTTCTGGGTGTTACCCCAGGAACCCCAACATATCATGGTTATGAAGCAAAAGATAATGGCTAGTGTATAACTATTGACTATAAACATGACTCTTTCTTTATTGGTTTATATTCTTTTCTTCTTTCCCTGTCACCTGGCGGACAATGGCACCTAATGTTCTCTGAATATTCTCATTTCCTTGAATCATAAGATATTGATGTTGTCCTTTGTCTGACGCATTAAATAGACTGTGTCCTGCACTGTCTATTGTAATCGTTCCTTTTGTTGACAGTTCAAAATAATCCTTCTCCGGCTCTATGGCCTGTATGACAGAAGTCAAATCCCAAGTTTGCCTGTCGTATGGCATTTTGTCATATATCTGGTAAGATACACAAAGAGGATGTTTGTAAGCGTCCGGGAAATCATTCAAGATACTCTGATGCGGATACAACAATTTGTTGCCTAGTTCCCAGCCGCTTGCAATGACCGGAGTGGGCCATTCGCTGAATACGGTTTGTGCGGCATTTATATCCTGTACTAGATTCCATTCGGGGAAATCGAACTCGTTCCCATAGAGTCCTCCCATTACGGACAACAGCTTCACTTTTTGGGCAACGAGTGATTTGCCGTCCAAAGGACTGTATTCGTCGGCTTCTGAGCATAGCAGGCGTGAAAGGTTCGTTTCCGGTCCTACGGCAATAAATACCACGGAATTATCTGGTTGTGAAGCCAGTAATTTCCGTAATAACTTATATCCTTCCGGCAGATTGTCTTTTATGCTTCTTTGAGGATACAGTATCTTATTGCCTTCAATAATGGTATCCAAAGTCTGGCGGAGATAACCTCCGTCTTCGGGAGTAGCTCCGTTGTATGCATATCCCAATGGAATGTCTCCCCTCTCGTTGAGGCGGCAATATCCGTCAATATATTCAATTGAATAAGGGTTGGACTTGCTGATTGTGATACCTAGCAGATCTATTGTTCCGGCTTTCTCATAGTTGAATAGCATTTGCATAGCCAGCACGTCGTCAATGTCATTGCCGACATCCGTGTCGAATATCACGGGAACAGGAATCTTCGTTTCTGTAGGCTTGTTACAGGCGCTCAAGAAGCAGAACGAAAGGATTGCAACAGATGTGATATATTTATATATTTTCATGTTACTGATTATTTATCGGGTTGTTTGAATTGATATTTTAAAGACTTGTCACTTTGAATGTCAAAGAATAAATCCGGATTCAGACGGGTATCGGCAACTGATTCGTCAATACCGATATAGCCCATTGGATGATAACCGCCTTCGAAATAATTCTCATTGGCAAATCGGAGCGAAGGTTGCATACCAGCCGGATCGAGCACCGTTAAAGCCAGGATATATTTTCCCTTGGCAATGGGGGCGTCAATAGAAATATTCTTTCGGATGTGATAAGTTGGCGGAGCTATTTGGTATTTATGTTCATCTACAGACCAATTATCTCCCGGCATCCATTCGGAGATGTTTACTTCCTCCAATATTTTTCCCCACACTTTTTGATGACTTTCAGGGTCTAGTAAAGCTACTTCTACCGGCCAGTTATAATAGAATGGAGACGATCCGCTGTTGACAACTTTGAAAGAAATAGGGAATTGTGCTCCCACCTTAATTTCTTTCGGGTAAGAGAATTCATTGATAATGAACCGGTACCCCATGGCTTTTTGCAGTATCTCTGCATTTTTCCGGAACTCCGGTTCGTTGAAGTCTGCCCAGGTGATTCCGCCTAGATGATTGCAGTGCAGGTTCCGGATCTGTTCCATGACATATTCCCGGGTATCTTTATCTGCCACCACTTCTTCAAAAGATTTGAACCGGGCTAAATCTCCCCAGTTCCAAGTAATTTCTCCACCTATCGGCTGGGTTTTCCAACGATCACCCAGCTTCTTCATTTCCTCATAACCTCTTACAATCTCTTGGGGTTGTGACCATGAATCCCAATAAATTCCGAATTCATAATCTTTAAATTCATAGGCGTAGCGAACCATTACTTTCTTGTTTTTGAATGCTTTGGCAAAGGCATCTCCCAGGATCTTTTCCATGCCCGGAATCCATGTCCGGTTAGCTACGTGTTCCGGTTCGTCGTGCGGAGCCCAGTAAGTTGAGAGATCCGGATCATGGTGTTCTCCCCATTCGCCGATGATCCCCATTTCTACATACGCTACCCGTGGATCGTTATCCCATGCCTGTCCGAGTTTCTCTACCAGTTTTTTTACGCGCTCAGGAAAAGAAGGATCAAAGTACCCCCCGCTAATGGGGGTATTTTTGTCTTTTTCTTCTACATAGGCGCCCACGGAGTTCGGTTTCTGTTTATAAGGACCTTTTTCCGGATCTATTCCTTTAGGCCAGTGCCAACCGGTCAAGTCGTCCGGATTAGTGGGGTCTTTAGGTTTTCCGCCATGCCAGGGCTCCAGCCATACAAGAAAAACCCGGGGAATTACCTTGACATTTATGTCTTCCACGCCTTTCCATCGATGATTGCTGTAAGCGATAATCTTGTCTACCCCGTCATTGGCGTCATCCTCGATCATATTCCACTGCATATATTCTTTTGTCAGTGAACCGTAAGGGTAGGGATATTCTTCCCTGACCCGGTCGATACCGGGAGCGAAGAATTCCCTGAAGCCTTTCATCGGATTCCTGAATGCATTCGGATACTCCTGGTAAGAAACCGTGACGGTTTGTTCACTACAAGCAGATAACGTTCCGAATGCCATTAGGAGTAATATGTTTCTGATGCTTGATTTCATTAAGCTTATTGGTTATTGGATTTTATATTTCAGGGTTTTATCCTGCCTCATGTCATTAAAACTGCTGACCGGTATCTCAAAATAGATAGGCTCGGTATTGACGCCGATATGTCCCATTGGGTGACGTCCTCCTTCAAAGTAGTTCTGAACGGCGAATCTCAGTGAAGGAAGCATACCGGCCGGATCTAGCACAGCAATAGAGATGATGTAATCTCCCGTATCCAGTTTCTTGTCTAAAGTCAGTTCTTCTTCAACATGGTTCGGAGTAGCCGGTTGGGTATAAACTTTGGTTGAGTTGTTCCAGTTATCTCCCGGCATCCATTGGGATATCTTGGGAGTCTTCAGTGTTTTGCTCCATACAACTTCCTTGGTTTGGGAATTTAGCAGGGATATTTCTACCGGCCAGTCATAATAGAAGGGTGACGAGCCTGTGTTGGTTACGTCAAATGATATTTTGAACGGCTCATCCGGCTTGATACTTGTTGGGTAACTGAAATTGGATAAAACAAAACGGTACCCCATTGTCTTTTGCAATAATTCAGCGTTTGGTTCAAAAGACGGGTCGTTAAAGTTAGCCCAGGTGATACCTCCCAAGTGGTTGCAATGCAAATCACGTATTTGCTGGATGACCAGGTCTCTTGTCTTTTCATCTGCCACCACTTCTTCAAAAGATTTGAATTTATAGAGGCTTCCCCAGTTCCAGGTTATTTCTCCACCTATCGGTTGAGTTTTCCAGCGGTCGCCGAGCTTTTTCATTTCTTCGTAGCCACGCACCTTTTCTTCATCAATAGCCCATGAATCCCAATAGATCCCGAATTCATAATCTTTAAACTCATACGCATAGCGAACCATTACTTTCTTGTTTTTGAAGGCAGCGGTAAATGCATCTCCCAACACCTTTTCAATGCCCGGTAACCAGGTACGGTTCTCTACATGATTGGGTTGGTCGTGAGGAGCCCATACTGTGGTGATGTCCGGGTCATGATGTTCCCCGAATTCGCCGATAATCCCCATTTCCACATACGCTACCCGCGGATCGTTGTCCCATGCTTGTCCAGCCTTCTCTACCAGTTTTTTCACTCTTTCCTGAAAAGTAGGGTGGCAATAGCCCCCAATAATAGGGGCGTTAAGATCGTCTTCATCGTACGTCTCTCCCGGAATGTCGCTTGGCCAATGCCAACCGTTCAGGTCGTCCGGGTTGTCTGTATAAGTGTTCTTGGCATATCCTCCATGCCAGGGTTCCATCCATACGATATAGATACGTGGGATAACCTTGACATTGATATCTTCTACTCCCTGCCACCTGTGGTTACTGTAAGCTATAATCTTGTCGACACCGTCGCTTTCATTGTTTTCCAGCATATTCCATTGCATATATTCTTTAATGATGGAGCCGTAAGGATACGGATATTCGTCTCTTACCTTGTCATAGCCCGGGCCGAAGAATTCACGTAAACCTTTCATCGGATTTCGTATCGCATAAAGATATTCTGCCGGATTGACCGTAACTCTTCCGTCTTTGACTTCTATAGTTCCTCCCCCTTCGATAGGAGGGAGTATGCCATGGTCTTCTTCTTTACATGAATAAAAGAAGATACTCATCAATAGTCCTGTGATAAAAATAAATTTTTTCATGTGCTAAATGATTTATGTTAATATCCTTCGTTGTTTTCTGTGATAGCGTCATTGGCATCGACGGCTGCCTGTGGAATTGGGTATAGAACATGATAAGGCTGTATGGTGACTCCGGCATGGTCTTTCATATATTCGCCCAGTTTGCCGAAGCGGATTAAATCCCAGCGGCGCAGGTGTTCACAACATAATTCATGTAATCTTTCTTCCAGTACGACTTCGGCAAATTGTTCTTTATTCAGATTATCGGCTGCTGTTATGGAAGTCAGTCCTGCCCTGCCTCGTACTTCATTTAAGGCATCATACTTATCATTACTTGTGTCATCAATGCTGTTCAGCGCTTCCGCTTTCATCAAAAGCACGTCTGCATAACGAATCATTGTAAAATTCAGATTATCATCTTCAATCACATTACCTGTTTCTGCGTCCCAGAATTTACCGGAAGAAGGAGGTGTCTGGGTGACACCTGCATATTCTGTGATGAAGAATGCTTTTTTACGTTTATCGTTGTTATCATAAGAATCGTATAAATATTGTGTCGGACCAAATCCGCCCCAGCCGCCAAAGTTGGTCGGTCCGCCTACATTACGAGGTCCCCAATAAGAATGCTGGATACTTCCCTCCAGTCCCCATGAACCGGAATGCTTGAATTGAATTTCAAATATATTCTCATATTCCTGATTCTTGTTTTTAGGATCGAATATATCCTTTAGATTATCGTACAATTTGAATTTACCTTCGAGCATCCGGCAGTATTTTAATGCTTCTTCCGGTTTTCCCCACTGAAGGTAAATGCGTGCCAGCAAAGCCTGGGCAGCGTATGAAGTGGCTCTTCCTTTATCTTGGGCATTCGGCCAGGAGGTAGGGAGGCCGAGAGCTGCTTCCATATCCTGCGTAATCAGTGTGTAAACTTCGTCAACCGTAGCGCGCGGTCTCATGATTTCACTTCTGTCAATGGATGATTTTGTCCATAAGGGAACTCCACCGTACATTCTTACTAAGTCGAAATAGTAGATCGCTCTTAAAAAACGAGCTTGCATAATCATGGAACTATGAAGATCCGCACTGACTGCATCCGAAGGCATATCAATAACTGCATTGCAACGTTTGATACCTTCGTAACAGAGCCGATAGTGATTGTCCAGGAATTCGTGTGAAGCGGAAAAAGTATAGTAATGCAATTGGGAATAAGCCGCCCAACCCATATCAAACGGAATTACTTCATCTGTTCCGAATTCAGTAAGGGTAATGGTATATTTCCCGACAAAGACTTCCTGGAGCGTGCCATAAGCGGCATAAAGAGTTTGCTGCCAGTCTTCCGGTTTTTCATAAGCATTTTCCGGTGTTAGTACACTTTGGGGTGTCAAGTCAAGAAAGTTGTCGCAACTACATAATGTCAGGCAACTGAAAGCTAATATTGATAAATATTTTTTCATAATGTTTCTGTTTTTAGAAGTTAAGAGAAATACCACCGATAAAGCTACGGGCGTTCGGATAAGGATTGGTATTGTCGCTGGACTCTACATCAAATCCCGTAAATTCCGTAGCTGTGAATAGGTTTTGTACAGAGAAATAAACTCTGATATTTGAGGCTTTGATATTTCTGATGACGTTTTTCGGCAAGCTATAACCAATTTCCAGATTACGGAGGCGGAGATAATCACCTTTTTGGAGATTGGCGTCGGTACCATCTCCGTTGGCATAAGCACTACCAACTCTCGGAGCCGGATATTTGTTGTTCGGTCTGTCTTGTCTCCAATAATATTTGTAATAGTTTTCACTCATGTTTCCCCATACATTGAAAGAGTTGAGGTAACGGTTCAGTGAATTATTGATTTTATGTCCTCCTGCAAAAGTAAAGAACGCGGTAAGGTCAATACCTTTATATGAGAATGTATTCGTAAAGCTACCATAATATTTGGGAGTGGAAACTCCGCAGAAATCACGGTCTTCTCCGTTGATGACATAGTCTTTCTTGGCATCCAGAATCTTGCGGTCACCGGGTTGGGCATTGTACTTGGCAGCTTCGGCAGCTTCATTGGTTTGCCAGATACCTTCGGATTTCAATAAGTAGAACTGTCCGATAGGACGTCCCACAAACAATGTTTTATTGACATCTTGTTTGCCGTCATAAAGTTCTTTGATCTTATTGTTATTATAAGAAATCATGAAGGCAGTTGTCCATAAGAAGTCTTTGGTACTGATGTTGACCGTGTTCAGCGTAAATTCAATACCTTTGTTATCAATTTTGCCGATATTGGTAAGTGAAGTTCCGAAGCCGGATTCCAACGGAAGGGGTACTTCCCATAGCAGGTCAGTCGTACGCTTATAGTAGGCCTCGATCGTACCGGCTATCCGATTGTTGAATAACCCGAAGTCAATACCCAAGTCTAGTTGGTTGGCTTTTTCCCAAGTCAGTTCCGGGTTCGAAATAGAGGTTTGTACGGAGCCGGTTACCAGGTTATTACCTAAAATGTAATTAGCGGAAGCTCCTCCGAGGGCGATTGTCGGGGCATAAGCAAAATCTCCGATATTCTGGTTACCCAGTTTGCCGGCGCTGATTCTTAACTTCAGGTTGCTGATGACCGGAGCGTTTTCTTTGATGAAACTTTCTTCAGAAGCACGCCATGCAAGAGCCAGTGATGGAAAGAATCCCCATCGGTGTCCCGGAGCAAAACGGGAAGAACCGTCGCCGCGCATCGTCAATGTTGCCAAATAGCGGTTGCTGAAATTATAATTGAATCGTCCGTAGAAAGACACCAGAGAAGATGGGACTGCATACGAAGAGTTCGGTCCATGTTCTTCCGCTCCTTGCAAATTGTAATACTTGAGAATAGATGATAACTTTTTGGAGTCGGCGGTTACTTCTTCATAATCTGTTCTGGAAGCGGAGAAACCTGCCATTGCAGAAAGTTGATGTTCTTTATTGATGTCAAATGAATAAGTGGCAGTGTTCTCTGTTTGCCAATATCTTTTCTTGTTCGACATCACATTAGCATGGCCACCAGCCGTATAATGCTGTCCCATACGGCCGTCTTCGTAAGTATTTACTTTATAAAAGACAAGTTCTCCGCCGTTATCGGAACGTAATTTCAAGTTCTTTATCGGTTCTATCTCGATGTAGGCGGAACCTACGAATCTGGACTTGAGTGTGGCTTTGTCAAGCAGGTCAACAATAGCCACCGGATTTGCTCTCGTGTTGAGGAAACCATCGAAGTATTCTCCGTCTTCGGTATAGATAGGAGCTGTCGGTTGTGAACTAATGGCACTGAACATAGTTCCGTATCCCGAATCGGCTTCTTCATTGATATTCATGAGCTTTGACTCAATGACATTGAAACGTACACCGTATCTCAGCCACTTGTTTAGTTTGGCATCCATATTATATCGGACGGTCAGCTTATTGAAAGACGAGTTTTTGATCGTACCTTTCTGATCATACCAGTCTACTCCTAAAAAGTGTTGTATATCGTTCTTCCCTCCGGAAATCGAGAAGTTATAGTTTTGGTATTGCCCGTTTTGGGTCACTGCGTCCTGCCAGTCGGTCGATTCACCACGGCTTAGCAAGCGTAGTTCTTCTGATGTCCATTTGTAGTTAGGCTGGGCAATGGATACTAATTCATAGTATTGCTGTGCGTTCATCAAATCTTGCTTGTTCAACATTCGTTGCGTACCGAAAGAGGCATTCAGGGAGATTTTGGCTTTTCCGCTTGTACCCTTCTTGGTAGTCACGAGTACTACGCCATTAGAACCTCTCGAGCCATAGATAGATGCGGAAGAAGCGTCTTTTAATATTTCGATAGATTCAATATCACCGGAAGATAAATCCTGCAAACCTCCTTGTACGGGAATACCGTCGACGATGTATAACGGCTCGCTGCCGGCTCGGAGCGAACCTACTCCACGAATAACGACAGAAGCATCTCCACCCGGTTTTACGGAGCCAGTAGTGACTTGCACGCCGGCGGCAAGTCCTTGCAGGGCAGTTGTCACTGTTCCTACTTTGGAGTTAGTAAGATTTTCTGATTTGATAGAGGCAACGGCACCCGTTAAATCGCTCTTTTTAGCAATACCATACCCGATTGCTACTACTTCGTCCAGATTAATGGCGTCTGCTGCCATTTGTATATTAATGACATTTTGCTTTCCTACGGTAACAGATTGTTTTACCATACCCACGAAAGTAAACTCCAGAACATTTCCTCTTTGGGCCCTGATGCTGTAGTTGCCGTTTGCATCACTTACTGTTCCTGTTTGAGTACCTTTTATGGTTATAGATACACCTGGCAATGTTTCATTACTCGTGTCGGTAACGGTTCCTCTAATGCTGATTGTCTGTGCATGTAATACACTGACAAAAAAGATGGCTATAAATAATATAATGTGTTTTTTCATGACGCTTATTTTAAAGGATTGTTAGTTAATAGGCCCGGATAGGAAGAACACCAATTTTCCAACCGCTTTTTGAGCAGATTTCAGAAACGATATTAGTATCTTCGTAGAAGTTCACATAATAGGCAGACCAGCCGGCTTCCCCGTCGCCTTCACTTGAAGTCCAGTAATTGTTTGCCGGAATATTGACTCCTTTCTCTGCTAATAAACTTTTAACTTTGAATACTTCGATCAGCTCTTCTCTGGAAGGGAGGAACCAGTCGGCATATACGGCATTTCCTTCAGTGACACTGTTGTCCAGACAAAGTTGGGCGGCAATTTTGACTCCTTGCCACTCGGGCCAGTTGTTCGCACTTTGCAATGCATTAAACTTTTTGACTATATTTTGAGTGTTTGTATAGCCGCTTCCCATGTTTTGACTCGTTCCGGCCGCGTCCGACGGATTTACCTCCGGACCGAATTGTTCTGTTCCCGTACCGATGTTACTCATGTTTACGATATATCCGTGTGCCTTTGCAGCGTCCACCCAGAATACAACACCTCCTCCGAGTTTGTCGCCAACATTCGTCTCGATAGTGATTGTTCCAAGATTACTTTTCCGTTCTCCCCTGATAATCATAATAGAGTTTACCCCGTATAATCCTTCCGGAAGTGTAAATTCTACTCCTTCTTCATTAAGAGTTAATGGCAGATTGTATTCGACGCCTGTCGGGTAGAAAGAAGCATATAATACGGCGACGTCCCCTGCTTCAAATCCTTTTCCCTGAATCTCGACTTTGCTCTTGGGCTGTACATTACCTGAAGGGAGAACGATATCAATGATCGGAACAACGAAAGGCACTTTGAAAGTTCCGTTTAAAACGGTCTGTTTCCCTGCTCTTTCAATTGTTACGGTATACTCGCCGCCTGCTTCTACCGGGACGATAAACTTCAGGTAACTGTCTGTAATCTCCGTGACTTCTACCTTTTCTTTCTGGTTGTCAGCGTTACTTAAATAGACTATATCTTCTTTTGCAAAACCGAGTCCGTTGATTTGCGCAACCTGACCGGGGATGATGTCATTTTCTGAAGGAAATTTTATTTCCTTTAGAATGGGGGCTATGGGAGTAGCGGTGTGTTCGTCGTCGCTATCACAACTATAAAAGCTGCATACTATCAAGCCCGATAAAATAGGGATGAGTAGTCGTTTCAAATAGGTTTTCATGGTTCATTAAATTTAAAAGTTGAACGATAAGGCTAATTCTTTTTCAAGCATGAAGTGCTTCACTTCATCGAGAGTGGGAATAGACGGTTGTGCACCCGAGCGTGTGACTGCAATGGCTGCCGCAGTGTTGGCAAAGTTGAGTGCTTCCCGGTCTATTTCTTTTTTTGCACAAACGACCGCCAATGCGCCGCAAAAAGTGTCACCTGCGGCGATTGTGTCGATCGCATTTACTTTACAACCGGGAAGTTGGATGGTTTCTTTAGCATTTTTCATGTATGCACCTTGGCTTCCCAGTGTGATTACCACATTGCTTGTACCCGCTTTCAGCAATGTTTCGGCTATTTCCTCAAGATTGTTATCTGTATAATCTATCCCTGAGATGAATGAAGCTTCCAGCTCATTGACGACTAGTATATCAATGGCTTTCATCAGCTCCTCATCGATCAGACAGGCGGGTGCGGGATTGAACAATACCTTTTTACCTTTTTTCTTTGCTGATAGAGCTATTTTTTTTATTGTTTCGTAAGGAATCTCAGCCTGCATGACGATGATGTCGGCTTCGTCAATTACTTTTGAGAAATGGGTGATTGAACCGGGTAATAAAGAATAGTTAGCTCCGGGGGCTACTGCAATGCAGTTCTCACCACTGTCAGCCACAAAAATAAGTGCGGTTCCTGTGGGATGATTGACATCATCAATAATGTAATCGGTGGTGATACCTTCTTTTTTAAAGTGATTTTTTAAAATATCCGCGTACATATCATTCCCCAAAGAGGTGACAAACGTCACAGAGCCGCCAAGCCTGGCTGCCGCCACAGCCTGGTTGGCTCCTTTGCCTCCGAGGGACTGCATGAAATTTGCATCTCCGACTGTTTCGCCGGGTGCCGGGAGATGGCTGACTTGTGCAACCATGTCGATGTTTGAACTTCCAATAACTACTACTTTCATTTGAATCAGATTTATGTGATAGACCTAGGCTTTTTCTTTATTCTATAAGTTGACTTCCCTTTTGTATGGAATAGCACTCTGGGCACCGATGCGTGTGACGGCAATGGCGGCCGCTGCATTTGCGAATTTTACGGATTCGGCCAACGAATGTCCTTGGGATAGATACACACTGAATGCTCCGCAGAAGACATCTCCTGCTCCGGTTGTGTCGATCGTCTCTACTTCTTTTGCAGGAATCATGGTATATTCGTCCTTTTCTTTCACGTAGGCTCCGTCTTTTCCCAAAGTAATGACAACATTTTCTATACCTTTCTCTCCGATAGCTTTAGCTGCCCGGTGCGCACTCTCAACATCCATTACTTTTATTCCTGATAGCATTTCTGCTTCTATACGATTAGGCAATATAGTATGTACATTATTTAAAAAGGAGTTGCTCAACGTAGAGGCAGGCGCTGGATTGAGTATTACTTTCTTACCGTATCGGTTGGCAATAGTAGCCGCGTACTCTACTGTATCTATCGGAACTTCAAGCTGCATGAGTATAATATCGGCTTCCTTGATTTTTTCTTCCGCTTTATTGATATCTTCTGTTGAAAGCGAACGGCTGGCACCCGGTGCTACAATAATACTGTTTTCACCAAACGAATCGACAGAAATAAGAGCTACTCCTGACGGGCTTTTCTGATCGGTGAATATAAATTCAGTATTGATTTTCTCAGATCTGTATATTTCCAAAGCTTGCAGCCCGAATAGATCGTAACCAATTTTGGAGATAAAGGTGACTTCCGCTCCCAACCGGGCCGCTGCGATTGCCTGATTGGCTCCTTTTCCTCCGGGGTTCATATAGAAAGTTCCACCTAGAATGGTTTCTCCGGGGACAGGTAGTCTGTTGGCTTTCACAACCATATCGGTATTACAGCTTCCGATAACTACGATTTTGGGTCGATTGCTAGATATAGTTTCCATAATATTAATAATTAAGATGATGCAAATAAAAGGAATAATAACGCGTCGTTTTTTACATTAATATTCCATTTATATCTGTCTCTTATACACATCTGACGCTGCCGACGAATAGCCTTGTGTAG
>ERZ1026955.789-NODE-789-length-14488-cov-4.438855_pt1 | contig 14488 bp, 10 predicted proteins | sample MGYA00519459_ERZ1026955 | MGnify/ENA primary metagenome ERZ1026955 (study PRJEB26926, sample SAMN06164833) | human gut metagenome | biome: ENVO:00009003; feature: ENVO:2100002; material: ENVO:00002003 | host: Homo sapiens | place: USA | collected 2012 ...
TCGGAGATGTGTATAAGAGACAGACCAAACCCCGTTCTCCGAAAACGCGGAAATACGCCGTCTGCAAAATGCCTTTGGTGAAGCGTTGGGTGATCTGCCTCTGCCGGACGAAGTCCGGGAAGAATGGAGCACATTCCTGCAACGGCAGGCACAGCAGAAACGCAAACTTTATCTCCGCATCTGTCTATCCGGTGGTGTGGCAGCAGCCATCGCCCTGTTATTGTTACTTTGGTCCCCTTGGCACATCACGGACAAGGACAGCATCCTGCAGAACATCGAAATCTTCACCGCCCTCCATGCACCGGAACAAATTACCACTATCGAAGAAAACGGCAGAATCATCGTATCCCCCCCGCCACAACCACCCGCCTCACATTGGAGGACGGAAGTCACGTCCTTTTAAGTGCAAACAGCCGTCTGGAATACCCCAAAGAGTTTTCCTCTCAGGGAAGCCGCACCGTAAACCTCACCGGAGAAGCACGCTTCGAAGTAACCAAAGACGCCCACCGCCCCTTCATCGTCTCTGCCGATAAAATGCAGACACAAGTGCTGGGCACCGTATTCGACGTAAATGCCTATCCCGGCAATGCCCCCGCCGTCACCCTGTATCAAGGACGAGTAAAGGTCGGCAAAGCAGCCTCTCCCATTGAGAAAGAAATAGTACCCGGACAATGTGCCACACTGACCACAAGCGGCGACATTCGTCTGGCGAAAGCCACACGGACAGAAAAAGAAGGATGGACCAAAGATGAGTTTTATTATGACAACACCGAAATGATAACCGTACTGCAAAATATAGGGACCTGGTATAATATCAGCGTCATCTGCCATTCTGCAGACCTTTTACACAAACGAGTCCATTTCCGTTTCAGCCGGAATGTTCCGATAAAGACTCTACTGAATGTACTGAATGATTTAGGCATCGCACACTTCCAGTATAAAGATAAACAAATAGTAGTAGAATAAACACAATCACTTCCTGGCGAAAAAACGAGCTTTCATCTGTCATCTTTCACCATTGGTCGTCAAACTCCTTATTCATCGGAGCTTCCGATGAGGCTGACTAAAAGTCGGTAGTATCTCTATTCTCCTCCTTCCTGAAGGAGGAGAATAGAGATAGCATACGCAATATGGCACCATAAAAAACAGAAATCCCTCTTCTCCGGATATTGTTCTTCCTGCTCAATCCGTTCTTCTTCTCCCTTGTACAAAAGCCCTTCACCAACTTCGAACGTATTTCTTCTGTCTCGCATAGCTCACACCTATTCTGCACATAGGTACGTGTCAATACCAAACGAATGATTTCCCGATTCGGACAGAAGCATTCATCTTTAGCCAAAGCAGCCAGCACCACATCCAGCAGGCAAAGGGTACATCGTAATTCTGTTTCCGATAATCGGTCGATACTCTCAATCTGTCCAAAGCTGGGCCAGTTGTCTTTCAAAAAGGCAAGTTTATTGGTGGAGCTTTGTAAATCAAGCTTCATCAGGCAGGGACGGGGACAAGTAGAATCATTCATCACTACTATTTTTTATTTGTTTGTGTATTTGCGTATCTCCAAAAAGAAGGCGCAGAAACTATTACTATACTATCTCATGAGAGGCTCTGGCAAGCCCGCACTAGAATAATAAGCAATAGCTCCACGCCCATTGAGATATATAACAAATATATATACAATGTGGACGTGGAGACTGACCGCCTATTACCTGCTAGTGCTAAATGTGCCAGATTTCTCATCACAGATAATAAAAACGTTATCTCCAAATCAATAAAACATATCTTTTTTAGAAGATACGCCACAAATATAGGCATATTTTCCTAATAAGAATACCATTAAGGAAGTAAAATGAGTAAATAGAAGGGAGATGAACAAAATCGTCTACAGCCAACAGACTATGTTCCTTCATCGCACGAGATACAAGAATGATTTCCCCTTCTTATTGCCTCTGCACAAAGAACAAGCTGCACGAATACCCAAAAGAAGCAGGGATACTTTGTTTATCTCCCTATTATAGTTTATCTTTGCTACTGATATAGCTAGTTGTTCACGACCGTGATCAGCTCTTACCACGGCCGTGATCAACGCTCTTCACGGACGTGAGCAACGCTTACCACGGCCGTGAACAACTAATGACGCAAGCACCTTCATCCAACAATGCAGGCATCATAAACCAAAGATAAAGGCAGGATAACTTATGTATGAACGCTTGACAGCAAGCAGACAATCACTATATAACCTGAGTTCTGTCCAAGTCCGGAAACTAATGATTAGTTTTGCAGATCAAAGGTTTCGCCATGGACGAATACCAAAAATATCATGTCAAAACCCTGTCGCCTGTAGAAGAAGCATATTTTGACAGTATCAAAAAACTGACAACCGAAACAAAGAAGAAGAAAAAGAAATAAAATACAATAAACAGTATCATGGCAATACAATTTGAACTCTACAAGTCTCCTGCCCGGAAGGACGAAGAAGACAAGGAACTCTACCACGCACGGGTAGTCAACTTTCAGCATATCGACACCGACTATCTCGCTAAAGAAATACAACAAGCGACTTCGCTGACCGAAGGGGATGTAAAAGCCGTCCTCGAATCGCTGAGCCACTTTATGGGATCACGCCTCCGGGAAGGGGAACGTGTTCACCTCGACGGCATCGGCTACTTTCAAGTAAAGCTGAGCAGTCTGGAACCGATCACCTCGCCCAAGCTGAAAGCAAACCAAATGAAACTCAAAGCAAACATCGGCTTCAAGGCAGATAAAAAACTAAGAAGTTCGGTGAGTGTCGTCAAGGTGGAACGCAGTAAACTGAAGTTACACTCAGTGCCACGCTCCAACGAAGAGATAGACAGACTGCTGACCGCGTATTTCAGTAATAACCAAATACTGACCCGCTCGGACTTTCAAGGACTTTGCAAACTTACGCTTACCACTGCCGCCCGACATATCAAACGGCTGAAAGAAGAAAAGAAGTTGCAGAATATCAATACTCGTCAGAGTCCGGTTTATGTTCCGATGCCGGGATATTATGGTAAGCCGGAAGTAGAAGACACCGTAAAATAAGGGAAAGACAGAAAAATATGGCTTCAATAAGGGTGAGAGATGCTGCACCAGAACAAGAAAAGCAATGAGTATTGATAGAACTTTTGAACGATTGGTCTTTTTCATTTCCAAACAAGTCACTGCTTCCAAACTTTTCCTGCAATAAATGAATAGCGCCCATCGCTTCTTCGTAGGTGGCACGAAACTCCCGGCTGGGAGTAGTGGAGACTACTTCCAGTTGCTGGAAATCGTATTTATCAAGTGTGTCCAGACCATAAGTGTAGTCAGTAATGACACGCAACAGTCCGTTAGCCTCATCCAATGTTAGTTGCTTGTGCTCGATGACGTTGGAAAGGAGGTGAACAGTATTCTTCAAGTCTTCCAATTGCTCTATCTTTACTTGCTGATTGACGGCATAGCCTTTGATCAGGTATTCTTTCAAAACTTTGTTTGCCCAGACGCGGAATTGAGTGCCGCGTTGCGACTTTACACGATAGCCGACGGAGATAATCACATCCAAATTATAAACAGCCGTCTCATATTGTTGGTCACTATAACTACCCATATGTGCAAATTTTGCACATGTGATATCACGTTCAAGTTCACCTTCCCTATAGACATTATTAATATGCCTGCCTATAACAGTACGATCCTTCTGAAACAATTCTGCCATTTGAGCCTGAGTCAACCACACTGTTTCATCCTCCAACTTCACATCAATTGAAGTCTTCCCATCTTTTGTCTGATAAATGACAATATTTCCTCTATCGTTCATAAAATGCCTCCTTTTTTATGCATTGCGCCCGTCCATTGCCTTGGTTAGCAATGGACGGGCGTACAAATGTAATACTTAAAAAAAGAAAAAGGCGACATATCGGCCTTTTATTCGACCGGACAAACCCATAATTGACTCTTATATTAAAGCGATTGATTCAATAAAGTTATAATCGAACGTGCCGGAATCCGAACTGTTCTTCCACTCTTCACTTTCTCAACGGGTAGCAGATCTTCTCCTTCTACATCCGAAGTGCGATACACCTGCCATCGAGTTTTCTTGCCATTTATCTTATTGATTGAAAACTCTTTGTCTTCCTGCGCATAGTTAATGAGAACAACAGCGTATGAGCCGTCCGCATTTTGATAAGCAGAACACATCAGTCCTTTTTGGTCCGTATCGCCTCCGAGGATTAAATTCCCCGCTTGATCGAAAGCAGAAACCGACAGGCGGACAGCTCCCGGACGGATGAAACGACTATAATTACCCAAAGCCCACATGAGTTTGGAATCTTCCACACGTCCATCCTTGAGATCTTCATCGGTATATTCCCGAATCAACCCGTCTTTATAATCGCCGCCGACGGCACGCCACCACTGCCAGCTCTTCGCTCCCGCATACACGATGTCATGATGGATGATACGGGCAACGTAAAGTGCCGTCTTCATCGTACGGTCGAAGCCGTGACCGCCGCCTATCTCTTCGTCATTCCCCATGATACAGGTTTCTGACTGCCAGAAGCCGACGTTGTATTTATCCAGAGCTTCACGCAGTTGGCAGCGCATGGCACGCAGTTCACTCAGAGGAGTCGTTGTCCAGTAACTATGACCAAGCATCAGTCGGGGCACATTGGGCGTATCACCTAAATACGTATCCACACTGTCCGGGCAGAAGAAAGCCTGAATCTGATAGCCACGCTGCCAGTCCGTCTGATGGGTACGGAGCATACAGCGATAGTCCGAAGATTCGTTCACCATAATCTGTGTATTCATTTTCCGGTTCACAAACTCCCGGCTCAGCAGACGGACGGTCCGGGCTACTTCCCGATTGGTTGCCGGAGAGCCTTCCTGCTTCGGTCCTACCCAGTTCCAATGCCCGTCCGGTTCGTTGAAAGGACAGATATAGTTGAACTTTATTCCGTCGTGCTTCTCTATTCCTTCTACTACATCGGCCAGGAAACGGGCATATTTCTCGTAACATTCCGGCTTCAGATTGGCGGTTCCTCCACGACCGGTATTGGTAGCCAGACCGTTCTGAGTATAATATACGGGAGGGGAATTCAGAAATGCGAGGAATTTAGTGATGCCCCGTTCTTTTGCCAGTTTCAGAAAGTTGCGTTGCCCCTGTTGCTTGTTCCAGTCGTAGGTTCCGTCGGCTTGCAGAAAACATTCGGTACGCATCCACGAAGAACCGATCTGACTGGCTTCTCCCTGCTCGGTACTGCCTGCACCGACGTTGAAACGCCACAGAGACAAGCCGATTCCTTTCGGTTTTCCATTCGCATCGTTCTCTGTGCTGAAAAGCCAGTCGGCTATCTGGTTTTGTTTCTCCTGCGGCCACAAGCCAAGGATATGCATACTCCAGGCATCGGAAGCGCCGAAGTGTTCCATTGTCTGCAGAGGTTTGTCCACTTCAATCTGATAACGCAGGTCAGGGGCGGGTTGGGAACATCCGCCTACCATACCTATATATAAGAAAGCTAAGGCGACTGACAGTAATTTATAGTTCATCGTGAAATTTGTTTTTTATAATTTTTAAAGTGATAGTACAAAAATACGTGATTACGGCTAACCTCGGGGAATACAAAACGACCAAAAACTACCACAAATCTTGCAATGTCACAAATTATAAGGCTGAATAAAAACAAACTGGCAGGTTTAAGAATTCCTTGAACCTGCCAGTTATTATTTCATCGACTTAAAGCAACACCTTTTTCTACCTTGCTGATAACCTAATTCAGTTACTAGATTTATAAGCTCATTTAGTTGCTACCTGCATCTTCATCCTGATAGGTAAACGTACCCACCATCTGATAAGTCTTGCCATCCGCAGTATACTTATAATCTACATTAAAGACTTTCGAGTTCTGATTATAAGTACATGTACCATCAATCAAGTCAAAGTCCTCCCATGCCGAGATACTGACATTGTTACTAGCATCAACTTTCAGTACAACAGCATGTTTCTTGATATTGGCAGTTGTTTCCGCCTGTTGCTCGTTATAGAAACGTACTGCATTTTCTTCTGTAGCTTTCAATGTTCTGACTATAGTAATAGAAGTGGATGCAACTATTTCATCATTACTATCCAGTTCGTGCCGAAGAGCCTTGAAGATGTAATTACCTGAGTATTTATTTACCAGATTGAAGGATACAATAAGTGCCGAGTCCTTCTGGTTGATCTCATAACCGGCAGAAGAAGAAGCAATCTTGAAAGTTATTGCATAAAGCGAATCGCACTCCAGACCTTCTGTTTTAACTTTAAAGGGAACTCTCGCATAAGTTTCGCCGGCTTTCAATGTAGTAGTATAGGAAGGTACCTCAAAAGCACTGGTAGCAAGTCCCTGATATTTGATATCAGTCGCAAGGAACTTGAACTTTTTATTATACCAGTCAATTACACTGTTATGGCTTTCCAGAGTCACATCCACATTCCCGTCAATCAAAAGAGAGCCACTTACACCCACTGTAATGAATCCTTCCTGCACTTCACTGCTATAAGCAAGTTCTTTAGTCACAAGATTGCTGGAAGCGCCGATCAGATAGAGTGTCTTCTTATATTGCTCCTTATCAAGCGGGCTTTCATAATCACAGCTACTTAAAACGACCAATAACAAAAGTATCGGATATAGTATTTTATTGATATTCATAACAAACGTTTTTTACTTAATTATTAATTCTGTACTTCGTGTGCAAAATTACCATCCCGGATTCTGAACCAGTTTCGGGTTCTTATCCATCGTTGTACGAGGGATAGGCAGGAAGTAATCTTTATAAGAGAATACACGATGCGAACGAGTATTATTGATCACTGTTTCCGTATGGAATGCTTTACGGTCTGTGCTACGTGCAGCAATGTTCATACCTGTTACAGGCTCATTGTATGCATCGATCGCATCTCCCCATCTACGCAAATCGTGATAACGTCTGCCTTCACAGAAAAACTCCACACGTCTTTCACGCTTAATCAAATCCCGCATCGTAGTCACATCCCTTGCATCATCCGCTGTAATGCCCGGCAAACCGGCTCTATAGCGAACCATATTAAAGTATTTCACCATCTCGTCTACATCACGGCTCACTGTAATCCCATTCTCTTCGTCGGTATATGTATTACTTCCCAACTCATTCAATGCTTCCACATAGTTGAGCAGCACCTCTGCATAACGCATGATCGGGAAAGTTTTCGACTTCATCATACCTTTCAGCTGATCCTCTACATAATGAATGTACTTCTTGCAGGTAAAACCAGTGTGGTTATAATCTTCAGGATGATCGGACGACGGTGCAGCAGTACCATTAGCATAGTAAGTAACTGTCTGCTTAGTCTGATTACCTTCGGTTCCGATGTAAGAAAGTCCGCTCCAGTAGCAATGGTTAAAACCTACGCTGGCATAGAAACGCATTTCCATCTTATCAAACATCTTAGCAGCATCAGATGGAAGTGTATAGTCAGAGAAAGACTGTGAACTACCACCAATGGCTTCCCAGTAATTTGTGGGATAAAGTGGTGAGTTATTGATGTCGCTACCGTCTTCCATACGGAAAGCTTTCACAGTCGCATAAGTAATATTCAACCCATTACCACCACCCAGGCTCGTAGGAGTAGCAATCCATGCCGGAGAGTCGCCAGCTGTACTAGAGTAGCCGCACATATAAATAAACTCATCATTATTATAAGCCGGAGTTTCACCATTGAACATAAAAGCATAAGAACGAAGCGCATCTATGCCTCCCGCTCCATTAGGATAGTTTTCGTCAGGCACATTCTCCGGTAGCGGTTTTGTGTCTAGTTTTCTCTCAACAGTGTGCAGCTTATATTTAAAGCTACCAGCTTCCGAGCCCTTAATCAAACGTTTGGCAAGAAGAGCGGCTGTTCCCCATTTGGATTCGTCTTTGACCTGAGGCATAAAGTTGGTGCCGTCCGAACGCTTCCAGTCAGCATAAAACTCATTTCCGTTGTACCAAGGACTTGCTTCGATCAGTCTTACTCTTCCCATCAATGCCAATGCCGCTCCCGAGGTAGGCAGATTGACTAGGGTAGACGTACGGCTGGAAGGAAGATATTCGTATGCTTTCTCAAAATTCTCGCAGATATAGTTAATACAATTCTCGTATGTCTCTCTTTCCAATGACATGCTTTCCGCACTGGCATCCACATCATAAGCCGTTTCAGGCACAATGGGCACAGGTCCGTAAGCCTCTACCAGTTTATAATAGAAATAAGCTCTCAAGAAATAACAACGTCCCATAAAGTCACGCAAATCGCTCGTAGTAATATCCTCACATTCATTGATTCTTTCCAAGACGAGGTTGGCTTTACGAATACCTTTATACCAAGTACCATAGTTATTATAGAAATCACTCTGTGGAGTCACTTCGTCCACCATCAGCTGGATAGCTTTATGACGGGAGTCATTCCATGATGTAAAGTTCTCGTCCGAAGCTCCCTGATAAGGCGACCAAGCATTGGTCCACAAGTCTCCTTCATTAGGTAATAACTTTCCGGCACCATTGATATATTCTTCCAGATATTCCTTACGTTTAAATACAGAGTCTAGCTCAAAAATCTCATCGAAGTATGAGTCTACATCCAGGTAGTCGTCACAGGAGGTAAACATACTTCCTGTGCAACACATCAGTGCCATAGCGGCTATGCAATATATTTTTCTGAAATTCATAATTATACGATTTATGATAATGTTACAATTGAAACGGGATTAAAACGTCACATTAAGCTGAAGGGTGAATTTCCGTTGCAGAGGATACACGGCACCGTTTGACGATGCCTGCTCCGGGTCCCAAAGTTTCACCTTATCCCACACATGCAGGTTTTCGCCTACAAGGCTCAAGGTAGCGTTCTGTACACTAATCTTATCTCGCAACCATGCGCTGGTGAATCTATAAGACAACTCGATATTTTTCAATCTGAAATAGCGGCCATCTGCCAACCAAAAGGTAGATGCGCGGTTATTGTTCTTATTCTCACCATAAGTCAGACGCGGGAAACGCGCGTTCGGATTTTCCGTACTAGCGTCACCGGAATATTCTCTCGGTGTCCAGCGATTCTTTTGATCAGCTACAATGTTAAGTACATTGCCTCGCGTTTCCCAAGCAAACGGATAGTATCCTGACCCCCCATAGAAATATTGCACTTTACCTACACCTTCAAAGAAAATGCTGGCAGTAAACTGTTTGTATCTGAATTCAGCAGCAAAACCATACTGAAGAGTCGGAGTATTCGAATAGGATAACGGTACAATATCATCATCATTGATAACACCATCACCATTGACATCTTTATACTTAATGTCACCTGGACGCACATCAGAAGAATAGGTTTGAACAGGACTACTTTCAATATCTGCCTGATCTTTGAACAAACCTAAAGATATCAAACCGCGTTGCACTCCATAAGGAACGTCTACAAAAGACTGATAAGGATATACTACGCCTGATTGCTCCCAATAGGTTACGTTATTGCGGGCGAATGTCCAGTTGCCACGAACTGTCATTCCAAAATCTTTGGTGAAATTATGGTTGAACGTTATGTTTCCATCAAATCCCCATGATTCCATTCCACCGATGTTGGTATACGGATTGGTTACAAAACCTGCTTCTTCAGGAATGTTGGCACGTTGCTGGAAGATACCTTTGTTTTTATCCTTAAAGATGTCGGCAGTCAGTTCCACTTTGTCATTAAACATTTTCAGGTCTACACCAATATCCATTTTGGTTGTCTCTTCCCAGTTCAAGTCATTGGCACCTACGCGGCTCTCGCCAACGGTGCTACCAGGCCATGTTACTGAGCTATAATCGGTAGACACAGTAGAAAGGTACGGGAAGCGGATTTTCTTGATACGGTCATTACCTACTTTACCCAAAGAAGCTCTGAGTTTGAAGAAATCGAGGAACGGAAGTTTTTCACGCGTCCATTCATACTGAGTAGGCACCCATCCCAAAGCTACTGCCGGGAACCACCCGTAGCGGTTGCCTTTCTTGAATTGCTCGGAACCGGTATATCCTACATTGAATTCAAACATATAAGTATCCTTATAAGAATAAGTAGCACGAGCAGAAATAGCCTGATAACGTTTAGGAATGGAACGAATTCTTTCATCCAATGTGGTGTCGTCATCATCATTATTCAGATAAGAGTCTTTATTTTCCTGACGGTAGGCATTAAGTAATCCGGTCACACGATGGTCTTCGCCAAAGATTCTTTCGTAATTGATATTTCCTTCAAAATAATACTGACGGGCAATGCGGCGATAATCGCTGTAAGTCATATCAGTAGCACTCGATGTACGTTTAGAGATCAATGCTCCATTCTGCTTTCTTCCTGTGGCGTAATATAAGTCCGGAGTCTTGGTACGATACTGGTCAAAGTAGCCGGTATAGTTAAATGAGAATACGCCTCTTGCAGACAGTCCTTTTGTGATGAAATCCAACTTCTGATTCAGACTGGCATTCATACGGGTGGCCTGTGTTTCACTGATCTTATACCCTGTATAGTTCAACTGTACATAAGGAGAAACCTCATCCGAGTTTCTACCAAATGATGGAAGAGTACCATTGGAGTATTTCACCGGAACGATTGTTGCCGGAAGATTAGCTTGCGCCGACCATAATGCATTGTTATTATCACCATATCCCGGAGAATTACGTTTAGTGATAATCGTTTCCATATTCAAAGAAAGTAGAGTTGTTTTAGTCATATTGGCGTCTACGTTCGCTCTGAAATTATATTGATGGTAATCCACATTAGTATTATGTTTACTTACCGACTTATCTTGTTTGAAAACAGCTCCTTGGTTCATGATACCCATACTTACATAATAACGTGCATTGGTACCGCCACCAGAAAGACTCAGGTGATGTTGATTGTCAATCACATAGTCATTCAGAATCACATCTCTCCAATTCACATTCGGATAAAGATCCGGATCGAGACCGGAACGGAACAGTTGGATTTCAGAATTAGTATAAATCGGATTCTTACCTCTGACAACACGTGCTTCATTAGCAAGGTTTGCATAGCCCACTGCATCTACATACTCCGGCATGCGGGGAGAATAGGAATATGTGGCATTTGTCTTGAAGTTAACAGTTAACTTACCGGCTTTACCTCTCTTGGTAGTTACAATTACTACGCCATTGGCACCACGCACACCATATACGGCAGTTGCCGAAGCATCTTTCAAAACTGAGAAACTTTCAATATCTGCAGGGTCGAGTGTATTCAAGTCACCTTCTACACCATCAATCAAGATCAGCGCCGAAGCATTTGCCCCAAACGTACTGATACCACGTACCCAAAATTCAGAGAAGTTATTGCCCGGCTCACCACTACGAGTCACACCAATGATGCCCGGCACACGACCTTGAAGCATATTGGATACGGAAGTAGCAGGAACCTGCAATTGTGCCGGATCAACAGAAGTAATAGCTCCCACAACAGAAACTTTACGCTGTGAACCACGACCTACTACCACTACTTCATCCAAACTACTGATACTTTGTTTCAATACAATAGTCTCACGCTCTTTAGATTCGGTTACTTTCACTTCTTTATTCTCAAAACCTACATAGGAGAACACAACGATAGATTTAGGAGGAATATTGTTTAAGCGGAACTTTCCGTCCAAGTCGGTGATTACTCCGATAGATGTCCCTTTCACAGCAACACTCACGCCTATGAGTTCCAATCCGTCTTCACCGATGACAGTACCGGAATATGTCAACCCTCCCTGAGCGTATGCCATAGAAGAAAAGAGACTGCATATTATAAATAAGATGCTTATTATTTTTTTCATGATTAAATTCTGATTAATGTGTTTATTCTATTGAATACTTTCTTAATGCCGGCTGGTAGCGCATAGCAATCCAGTAACCACCATTCCCGTCATAGCTAATATCTTGAGGTCCATCAAATAAAGCAATATCAGGTGAACCATCATCGGTTCCATATACAGTGGATGTACCCAATACAGTAGTTACATATCTTTTCTCCATATTCTCATCATAAGCGATTTTACGTATTACGTGACTATTATCCCCCTGACAAACGAAAATATTACCATCTTCATCTATTGTAAGACCACGTAAATACTGGAATTTTGCTTCATCAGCCAAAAAACCGTCTGTAGTTCCTGTATTATTCTGGTTAATCTGCTCGTAAGCATGTGTACCATCTTCTTTTACCCAAACTTTCAGAATCTTATTTTTATCAGTAGTTACATAGAAACAATCTTCAAAAGCACTATAAGCGATGTAAGCGAAAGGACCACCACTAAAATCATTATGTTCAAACAAAATCTCATTATTAGTTGGATTATCTACTTCAATACGTCCTAAACGACCATTTTTCGTAACATAATACAACCATTTATTGTCACCATCCAAAGCGACAGCCCAAAGGTCAGTACCTGCACTGATATCACAAAGCCGAGAAGGAACCCATGCCTGCGATTTCTTATAGACATAAACAGTATTAGCACCATTAATGGTAGCACCATAAGCCAATGTTTTATCATTAGATATCGCCACTTTCCCAACGACAGGTCCATTCTGTATAGTAATCACAGCATCTTCGTCTATAGAGACATAACGTACACTGTTATTATTCCATGCCTGACCTATGATACCCGACTGCTCATCAATACAAGCTACACCAAACATCTGCCCAAAAGTTGCCTCAGCCAGACTTCCATCTTTACCGGCACCATCAGCTTGTACAAAATCACCGGCAATAGTAGATACATTCTCAGACACAGAATATTTAAAAGTCTCATCAGCTACCACAGTCTGATCATTCACCTTAACCGTAATCTTATTGAAACCTTCTGCCTGACGTGGCGCCATACAATAAATCGTAGTATTATCTACTCCCACTACGGCAGCCTTGTTCTCCTTTTCCATATTATCAGTGAATAATACGGTTACCGCAGATTTGTCATTTCCAAAGTTATTACCTATAATAATCACTTTCTCTGCTACCCGACCGGTGTCCGGTGTAAAATAGTCAATGGTGACTGGCTTGTTCGGGTCGTAGGAATCATTACCAGACTCCTTGTTGTCATTACAGCACATCAGTACCAATGACAAAAACCCTAATAAGGGAAGAAATAGTCTTTTCATAACGTTTTTCTTTTTACATATTAAATTATTGGTTCACTAAAAATTCTTTATTGGCATATCAGCATTATAAACGCAAGAAGATAAAACAGCACATATAATCAGGAAAAAGACACCGATTGATGAATGACTTTAGTTTTTTAAAGATTATATTAGTTTTCATTTTCATAATATTAGTTTATTTCGTTGTTATCTACAGCAAAGATACGAATGAGTGTAGATTTTACATTATAAAAATCATTCAAAAAACGTAGAGAATCATTCATAAACGATTTACACACGTTGGCTGCAAGAAACACAACCCCTTTCTTCCTATTTAACAGGACTTTATATAAATATGAATAATATAGATCAGAGTTTAATAACCCATAGAGTAGATATTCAATGATGACGGACTACCTTTATACAATGTCTCTACATTTATGATTAACGGTGCCGAATTATCGGAATTATAGCATTGAATGACTGCTTCACCCTTTTCATTCGTTTTCACATTCGGATTCCAGTATAGTGTGCGGCGAGAATCTTCCGTATAGAGAGGAGCGCCATCAGGATAAACTGGTGAATAAAATTCCAAGGGCTCATTATATCCTTGTATATAGGTATGACGAATCCCGCGCCGGGCTTTATAAGTTTTGTTCGGGTCCCAGTCATCAATCGTAGTGATGGAGCAAACTACTACTGACGATTTCTGCAACGGACCTTTCTTCATAGTCTTTCTATCTTTCTCACCCCAAAGTGCATCTGTTCCGGAATCCGCACCTATAGCATCCTGCAAAGACAAATCACTCAAATCTCCATCCTGCCAGCGACCACTCCAAAAATTATTTGCTGTAAATTTCGTCACTCTATTACTCTGCTTGTTCATCACAAAAACAGATTCCCCTCCTGCCTGATCATAATAAAGCATGATAGATTTAATAGCATCCACATCTTTGTCCAACACATAATCCGTTTTACCATAAGATAAAACCCCGCCGTTGACTATAAATAAAACTCTTGAGTTATTATAGTGCAGGCTCAATGAATCACTCAATCTGAAATTAGGATTTAATTCCTTCAACAGCATAGGCAGATTGTACACCGCTTCTCCTTTATCACGCATTTTATCTACCACCTGCGTTATATTATAATAACCCAAAATCTCTTTTTCAAAGCGTTCAGTTTGCTTCAATAACAAGTTCAGGCGCTTGGCGTTCACCACCACTTCATCCAGCAAATGATGATCCGGTCCGAATACAGAATCTTTATAAGCAATATCCAAGGCTGTCTCTTATACACATCTCCGAGCCCACGAGACTCGACGTCATCTCGT
>ERZ1026955.809-NODE-809-length-14238-cov-6.582881_pt1 | contig 14238 bp, 10 predicted proteins | sample MGYA00519459_ERZ1026955 | MGnify/ENA primary metagenome ERZ1026955 (study PRJEB26926, sample SAMN06164833) | human gut metagenome | biome: ENVO:00009003; feature: ENVO:2100002; material: ENVO:00002003 | host: Homo sapiens | place: USA | collected 2012 ...
GTTGCAGGAAACTGGAAAATGAACAAAACCCTCCAAGAGGGTATTGCTCTTGCAAAAGAACTGAATGAAACATTGGCTAACGAAAAGCCTAACTGTGATGTAATCATCTGTACTCCGTTTATCCACCTGGCATCTGTTACTCCTTTGGTAGACGCTGCCAAGATTGGTGTAGGTGCAGAAAACTGTGCAGACAAGGAGTCAGGCGCATATACCGGCGAAGTATCAGCTGCTATGGTTGCTTCTACTGGTGCAAAATATGTCATTCTGGGTCACTCTGAACGTCGTGCTTACTATGGTGAAACAGTTGCTATTCTGGAAGAAAAAGTAAAATTGGCTTTGGCTAACGGTCTGACTCCGATTTTCTGTATCGGTGAGGTATTGGAAGAACGTGAAGCAAACAAGCAGAATGAAGTGGTAGCCGCTCAGCTGGCTTCTGTATTCTCTTTGTCTGCCGAAGATTTCTCTAAGATTATTTTGGCTTACGAGCCGGTTTGGGCTATCGGTACCGGTAAGACTGCTACTGCAGAACAAGCACAGGAAATCCACGCTTTCATCCGTTCCTTGATTGCTGAAAAGTATGGTAAGGAAATTGCTGACAACTGCTCTATCCTTTATGGTGGCAGCTGTAAGCCTTCTAATGCAAAGGAACTGTTTGCCAACCCGGATGTTGACGGCGGTCTGATTGGTGGTGCTGCCTTGAAGGTTTCTGACTTCAAGGGTATCATCGATGCCTTTAATTAAATAGTTGAAAGCTGAAAGTTGAAAATGGATTGCATGTCGTATCTGCATAACTGTTTTCCATTTTCAGCTTTCCATTTTCCGTTATATAAAGATATTGACTCATGAAAAAGCTTGGTTTACTTTTGGTTGCATGTTTCGCTTTTGCAACGATTTCTGTAGCGCAGAATAATATTGTGAAAAGCCTGGAACGTAATGTGCCGGGACAAGGCAAGGTGACTATCCATCAAGATGCACGCATTGCGGCATTGATAGGTTCGGAGTATGTTCCTGCCGGTTCGGATGAGCAGAAAGTGATTAAAAGTTCGGGTTACCGCATACAAGTTTATGCAGGGAATAATACCCGTCAGGCCAAGAACGAAGCTTATGCGGTAGCTACCCGCATCAAGGAACATTTTCCCGAACTTACAGTTTATACCTCTTTCAATCCCCCCCGTTGGCTGTGCCGTGCAGGAGATTTCCGCAGTATCGAAGAAGCGGATGCCATGATGCGTCAGTTGCGGGCTACTGGTGTATTCAAGGAAGTCTCTATCGTGAAAGAGCAGATAAACATCCCCTTATAAAGAATTATCATGTTAGGAAAAGAAGAAATTGTATCTCCTTCATTAGATGAATTGAAGGAACATTATCACCGCATCCTTACTCTGTTGGGTGAAGATGCCGGACGTGAAGGTTTGCAGAAGACACCTGAACGGGTGGCGAAGGCCATGTTGTCGTTGACGAAAGGGTATCATATGGACCCTCACGAGGTACTCCGTTCAGCCAAGTTTCAAGAAGAATACAGTCAGATGGTGATTGTGAAAGACATTGATTTCTTCTCGCTTTGCGAACATCACATGCTTCCCTTCTACGGAAAGGCACATGTGGCATATATTCCTAACGGCTACATTACCGGACTGAGCAAGATAGCCCGCGTAGTGGATATTTTCTCTCACCGCCTGCAAGTGCAGGAACGTATGACTCTCCAAATAAAAGAGTGTATTCAGGAGACGCTGAATCCGCTGGGGGTTATGGTTGTTGTGGAAGCCAAACACATGTGCATGCAGATGCGCGGAGTAGAGAAACAGAACTCCATTACCACTACATCCGATTTTACCGGAGCATTCAACCAAGCGAAGACCCGCGAGGAATTTATGAATTTAATCAGGCATAATTCTTGACGGAGAACTCCCCGAATTGAATTTAAAAATTCAGGATGACTCTGTCTCCCAGCCGCTTTGCCATGATGCTTTTTACTTTGTTCAATTCGTTGTAGCGCTCCATGATGCTGTTACACTGGGTTTCATCATTGGCTATGGCAGGGTTCTGTAACGCAAATAGGGTATGCTTCAATTCTTCGCAGACGATGGCATATTTGAAGTTTATCATTAACCGTGGAATTAGCTCATAGAGGCGTTCTTCGTCCGTCACCATTTGTTCTATCTGTGATTTCCTTAACTGATAGCGGTTGCTGATAAGTTCCACACTCAGCTTGCTGATGACGGGGTCGGGATGCGCCACAAAATACCGTTCGGCGGTAAAACCCTCATTGTGGATACGTTCGGTAGCCTCTGTCAGGATTTGCCGGTGAAGCGGATTGTGGAAGGCAAGCTCGTCCTCTTTTAAATCATTGACTATATATTCAGTTACAGTGATAGGGGTTTCCTGCCCCTCTTCATTGGTGACATTGCACATCACCCGCTCACCATAGAGCACTACCATCTTCAGAATAAGTCGTTCGTATTTATAGAACTCCTGGCCCTCCTTGCCCTCCTGTGGGATGAAGGATACATATTCTTCCTCGGGTGGAAAAGGTGGAGGTGTTTCGGAAGGGAGACCGGCAGGCAGTGATTCGGACGGATAGCCAGCTTGTTGTGCGTCGGGGCTGGTAGCTGTAGCTGCAGTATGACTGCCATTGACACCTGCTTCTGCATTGGCTCTTGCGGCATTGGCCGACCGACGCTCGCGTTCTGCTCGCTCAGCTTGTTGCTCGGCTTGCTTTTCGCGACGCTTGGCAACCTCAGAAACCAGCAGTTTATCTTCTACGTGCAATAATTGGGCGCACTCCTTGATATAGACATCACGCACAATGGCTTCGGGAATGATGGAAATGCTCTGCACAAGGTTTCCGATAAGCTCGGCACGTTTGATGGGGTCTTTTCCTGCATCTTCCAGCAACAGATTGGTTTTGAAGCGGATAAAGTCCGTTTCATTCTCTTGTATGAAGGCCTGGAACTCCGTCGCATTGTGTTTGCGTGCAAAGGAGTCCGGGTCGTCACCGTCGGGCAGGAGGCAGACTTTGACGTTCATGCCTTCTTCCAGCAACATATCAATACCTCGGATAGAGGCCTTTATACCGGCAGCGTCACCGTCGTAGAGCACTGTCATATTGTTGGTGAAACGATGAATCATCCGGATTTGTCCGGGTGTCAATGCCGTGCCCGAAGAGGCAACCACATTCTCTATGCCCGATTGGTGCATGGAAATGACGTCTGTATAACCTTCGACCAGAAAACAACGGTCTTGTTTCACAATGGCTTGTTTGGCAAAATATATGCCGTACAGTTCATTGCTTTTATGGTAAATCTCCGATTCAGGCGAGTTGACGTACTTCACCTTGACGCCTTTGGTGGCGCCGGCAAGCACACGTCCCCCAAAAGCCACCACCTTGCCGGAGAGAGTGTGTACCGGAAAGATGACGCGCCCCCAGAAGCGGTCTCGCAGTCGGTGGTCGTCCGTCTCGTAGCAGAGGCCGGTCTTGACAAGATAATCCTTTTTATAGCCTTTCTTCAAAGCTTCCTGGGCAAGGGCATCGTGGCTCTCGGTACAATAGCCCAACTGGAACTTCTCGATGATGTCATCCCGGAAGCCGCGGCTGCGGAAATAGGCCATGCCGATACTCCGTCCGTCTACGTGGTTCTTTAGGATATTCTGGAAGTAGTCACGGGCAAAGTTGTTCACAATGAAGAGGCTTTCCCGTTCACCCTGTGCTATCTTCTCCTCGCTGGATAGTTCGCGTTCTTTGATTTCAATGCCGTATTTTTTTGCGAGATATTTCAGCGCCTCAGGATAAGACATCTGTTCGTGCTCCATGATGAAATGCACTGCATTTCCTCCTTTTCCACAGGCAAAGCACTTGCAGAGCCCTTTGGCGGGGGATACATAGAAAGAAGGGGTTTTGTCATCGTGGAAGGGACACAGTCCTACATAATTCACGCCGCGTTTGCGCAGGGTAACGAAGTCCGATACGACATCGTATATTTGTGCGGCATCGAGAATTCTGTCTATAGTGGGTTGGTCTATCATGAAAGCGGTTCTATTAACAGTGCAAAGATAGGAAAAATCCCTCGTTGAGGACGAGGGAACCTGATGTTTTCACAATGGACATTTTATCTATTTAATCTTTTCTCTGATTTTGGTCAGATACTTCTTCATGCCTTCCGCATCCTTGTTGTTGATGATTTCCAGCAGATTCTTCAGTTCCAGGCGGATGTTCTCCACTTGTGAGGGAGTGCGCGGGTTGAAGAGAATTTCTTGGAGCAAGTAGTCATCTTCACTCAGCAGTCCTTTGGCAATAGCCATGTGCTTCTTGAATGTAGTGCCTGGAGCTTCCTGGTGTTTCATTACCGCTGCAAACACGAAGGTGGATACAAACGGAATGGACAGCGAATAGGCTACAGTCTCATCATGCTCGTCGAATGTATATTCGAAGATGTTCAGTTTCATTGTCTGGTAGAGGTCCTTGAAGAAGATTTTTCCCAAGTGGTCACCTTCGCTGATGATGATGGCATTCTCTGTATTCAGATTGCTGAGACTGGCAAAAGTAGGGCCGAACATGGGATGTGTCGATACATATCGGAAACCGCTTTCTTCGTAAAATTTCTTCAATCCGGTCTTTACCGAAGCAATGTCACTGATGATGCAGTCCTTAGGCAGTACTGGCAGCACTTGGCGGAAGGCGTCCAGTGTGTATTTCACCGTAGCGGCATTGATGACCAGTTCCGGCTCGAACTCCTTGATTTCCTCCAATGTAGTGAAGCGGTAGGTGTTGTAGACAAAACGCAGTTGGTGCGGGTTGACATCGAACACAGCCGTCTCGTGCTGGAAACTCAATATATCTGTAAAGAAAGAGCCCATTTTTCCGGCCCCAAGTATAAGTATTCTCATGATGTTTAATGTGCTAATGTGCTAATGTGCTTATTGCCATGCGGCATCACTGCGCAGCCAATAAGCACATTGGCACATTAAATAATTACTTATTTATAATTTCCATTTGTTGCCTCACACTTTCTTCGTGTATCGCCTCAAATACCTTTTTGATGAATTCAGCATCCATGCCACACAATGCGCCTTGCGAGCCGCGTTTCTCGAGGATTTCGTTGTAGCGTCCGGTTTGCAGGATGGTCATGTCATGCTCTTTTTTGTATGTACCGATTTCACGTGCCACACGCATCCGTTTGGCCAGCTCCTGAATAAGATTGTTGTCGCATTCGTCTATCTGCTTGCGCAATTCGCTGAGGTTCTCGGTGCTTTGTGTTTCCTTGCGGATGACCAGCAGGTTGAGGATGTAATCCAGCACATCCGGGGTGACTTGCTGGGCTGCATCGCTCCAGGCACAGTCCGGGTTGCAGTGGCTCTCGATAATCAGTCCGTTGAAGCCCAAATCCATAGCTTGCTGGCAGAGTGGAGCAACCAGTTCGCGCTTTCCACCTATGTGGCTGGGGTCACAGATAATAGGAAGGTTGGGAATTCGGCGGCGCAGCTCAATGGGGATATGCCATTGGGGCAAGTTACGGTAGAGCTTTTTGTCATAGCTGCTGAATCCGCGATGGATGGCACCCAGACGTTTCAAGCCTGCATTGTTGATACGTTCCAAAGCTCCAATCCACAGCTCCAGGTCAGGATTTACCGGATTCTTCACCAGTACCGGGATATCTACGCCTTTCAGTGCATCGGCAATTTCCTGTACGGCGAAAGGATTGGCGGTGGTACGTGCACCTACCCAAAGAAGGTCAATTCCAGCCTTCAGGCATTCGTATACATGTTTGGCGGTAGCTACTTCTGTTGAAACGTACATGCCGGTTTCTTTCTTTACCTCCTTCAGCCATGCAAGGCCGTCTACGCCTACTCCTTCGAAGCCGCCCGGTTTGGTGCGCGGTTTCCAGATGCCGGCACGGAATAGCTTGAGGCCTTTGTCTGCCAATTGTTTGGCGGTGCTCATTACTTGTTCTTCGGTTTCGGCACTGCAGGGGCCGGCTATTACCATAGGGCGTTTGTCTTCAACACCAGGTAATGTGATAGGTTCTAATTCGAGTTCCATATTCTTTATTTGTTTAATAATATTCTTTAATTATGCTTTTTCTTCCTTGTGACGTTTCCTCCTTTTCAGAAGACTTTCTGAGCAAGGTCCCGGAGATTTAGTAAAACGTCGGAGAAGATTTACTAAATCGTTCCTCCCGTTTTAGTAAATCTCCGGTGGAGTTTTAGTAAACGGGATTCCGGCTTTAGGGTGTTCATCTCTTACTTGTAAGCATTTATTTCATGTCCTTGATACGCTTCAATGCTTCTGCCAGTTTATTGTCCTTACAGCAGAGGGAGATGCGGATATACCGTTTCCCGTTACTTCCGAAGATAAACCCGGGAGTAATGAACACTCTGGCTTTATGCAGCACGTGTTCAGTCAGTTCTTCCACGTCTGTACAGCTGTCGGGGATTTTGCCCCAGAGGAACATGCCTACCTGGTTTTCGTCGTAGGTGCAACCCAAGGTATGCATGATTTCTCCTGCCAACTGACGGCGGTTGCGGTAATTCGCGTTGTTGCCGTCATACCAGTCTTGCTCTGCTTCCAGGGCAGTGGCGGCTGCCAGTTGCATGGCACGGAACATACCGCTGTCGATGTTGCTTTTTACTTTCAATATCCATTGCACGAAGTCGGCATTCGAGGCAAGCATGCCGATACGCCAGCCCGGCATGTTGTGGCTTTTGCTCATGGAATTGAATTCTATGCAGCACTCTTTGGCACCCGGAATGCTGAGGATGCTGATAGGATGTTCGTTCAGGATGAAACTGTAGGGGTTGTCGTTTACGATGACGATGTCCTTGCGGCGTGCGAAGTCCACCAGTTTCCGGTACAGTTCCGGTGTTGCGTTCGCCCCGGTGGGCATATTGGGATAGTTGGTCCACATCAGTTTTACACGGCTCATGTCCATCCGTTCCAGTTCGTCGAAGTCGGGCATCCAGCCGTTTTCTTCTTTCAAGTTATAGTTCACGACCTCGGCACCCAGAATCTTGCTTAATGAAGTATAGGTGGGATAGCCGGGATTGGGAACCAATACTTGTTCACCGGGGTTGACAAAGGCCAGCGTCACGTGCAGGATGCCTTCTTTGGAGCCGATGAGCGGTTGTATCTCTGTGTTGGGATTCAATGCTACACCGTACCATTTTTGGTACCAGTCTGCAAAACCGCGGCGCAGTTCGGGGATACCTACGTAGGGCATGTAACCATGTCCGTCCGGATTGCAGGCAGCTTCGCAAAGTGTCCGGATTGTCTTTTCGGAAGGCGGCATGTCGGGGCTTCCGATTCCCAGGCTGATGACATCCATTCCTTCGGCATTCATTTGTGCCACTTCTTTCAGCTTCTTCGAGAAGTAATATTCGCTTACGCTTGCCAGGCGGTCGGCAGGCTTTATTCTACACGTTTGATTTTCCATCTTCATATTCTCCTAATATTTTCAGCTCTTTGGTCAGCGGTGTGATGGCCGCAATGGATTGTTTATATCTCAGTACATTGTCGAAGACGACATCTACGTAAAACTGGTATTCCCATTCACGCCCGATGATGGGCAGTGATTGTATCTTGGTCAGGTTGATGCGGTAGAAAGACAAAATAGACAATACTTGGGAAAGGCTTCCTTCAGTATGGGGAAGTGTGAATACCATGCTTGCCTTGTTGACGTCCTTGCTGCGATGCCGGTTCAGTTCATCTACTTGCCAAGGGTCGGCTACGACCAGGAAACGGGTGAAGTTATGTTTGTTGGTTTCGATACCTTCCTGCAGGACCTTCATGCCATAACGCTCTGCAGCAGCTTTGGAGCAGATAGCTGCATGGCCTTTCAGATGTTCCTGTTGGATGATTTCGGCACTGCGGGCGGTATCTTCGCCTTCCACCACTTTGATTCCGGGGTGTTGTCCCAGGAATTCACGGCATTGCATCAGGGCGATAGGGTGGGAGTTGACTTCGGTAATATCATCCCAGTCTTCATCGGGCAGGCAGACAAAACTATGGGAAATACGCAGCTTGTACTCGCCGACAATCTGTGCGCCACTTTGGCGTAATAGCTCATTGTTATGCAGCAAACTACCTGCAATGGTGTTTTCTATCGCCAGCATTCCTATGGTCTGACTGTCTTTTTTGATGGCACCGAACACGTCTTCAAAGTTGGCGCAACAGATTAACTCTATTTCTTCTCCTTCGAAGTACTTGTGTGCGGCGATGTCGTGATACGAGCCTAATGTTCCTTGAATGGCTACCTTTTTCATTATTTTTATTTTCTTGGTTATGCTATAAAAAAAATCCCGCTTCCATACGATGGAGCGGGATTCTGTATATTTACTTGTTTCTCTATTCAGTCCTTAAGCATCACTGTCACTTGATACATACAAACTCCCGCTCTACTTTCTGGCTAAAGTAAAAGTAAAAAAAGAAGTAATATGCATAAGTAAATGACTTCATACTTGTATTCTCTGTTTTTGAATTACGTGACAAAAGTAATGCTTTTCTTTTATATACAAACAAAAAACAATGTTTTTTTTAGGGATAGTAGCAATTTAACTTATTTCCCTTTAACTTGTACAATGACTTGAACCGGACGATGGTCGGATGAAATGGTGTCTTCTATGACTTTCCGGTATTGTACGTCAAACCGATACCCATTCTTGGAATAGCCGTAGATGTAGTCTATACATCGGTTGGGACGGTCTGCCGGGAAAGTATAAGAGGTTGTGTCATTGAGGGTGGCAAAATGTTTTGCCAATTCCAGCTGGGGAACGCTTGCTGGTGCAGAGTTCATGTCGCCTGCCATAAAGATGGGCTTATCGACGTTTTGCAAGGCTTTTTCTATCAATGGTACGGCAAGGAGCTGGTCTTCTGGAGTGAGGGACTGGTGTGTGGCACAAAATACATAATCTTTAAATTCTGCAATAATGAGGGTACGTTTTTCTTCCCGTCCGGGCATTGGAATGATTTTGTATTTTATGGGTATCTCTCTGGAGAGGATTCCGATGCCGTAGCTTCCACCCTGAAAAGGAATGGCTGCTGCATAAGTCCCGTGCATTCCGGTCAGTTTTTCTAGTTCTCCGAGAGCATGGATTCCTTTGTTGCGCACCGTTACACTGTCAAGTTCCTGCAGGGCGACTATGTCCGGAGAAGTTTGACTGATAACATTGGCAATGCGCCGGTAATTGTACTCCTTGTCCATACCTATGCAATTATGTACGTTATAGGACAATATGTTCACTTGCTGTGCATGGGCAGGTGCGAACATCAGTACAAAAAGTACTGATAGAAATAAATTTCGTTTCATTGGCGGCAATAATTGAATTTGTCATAATCCCAGGATATTACCGGTACTTCCCCCCGGTTGGTTACCATATTGTCCGTTAAAGTTCTGTATCTCTTTAGGATTGAGTTCCAGTCCTTTCTTCATGTCTTCTGCAGAGCCTTCCTTGTCTCCGTTCAGCAACTTGGCACGTCCGCGCTCATGATAGGCCTCTGCGAAATTAGGGTTCAGTTCTGTGGCTTCCGTAAAGAGCTCGATGGCTTCTGCCAGCTTGTTTTGGGTGATGTAAAGCTGTCCTAAGTAGAGGAAGGCTTGTTCGTTGAAGGGATTCAACTCTGTCACTTTCTGATAACTGCTTTCTGCTTTTTCTTTGTTTCCCGTAGCTTCTTCTATCTTTCCGCGGAGCAAGATGGCACTTTCGTCTTCCGGGTCTTGTGCCAGAATGGTGTCTATGTCTTCCATCGCTTCCTTGTATTGCTGCATTTGGACCAGTGCTTCGGCACGGAGCAGACGTGCTTCGATGAAATCATCTTTCAGTACGATGGCTTTCGTAAGATGGGCGATGCACATGATGCCGTCCCCTTGCCCATTGTCTGCTTTGCCGAGCAGGTAGTGTGCCATGGCGTTGCCCTCTTCTATTTCGATAGCTTTCTTTGCCGCTCCTGCCATGGCGGGATAGTCTTCCTGCATGTAGCATACGTTGGCTAGACTGAGGTAGGTGGAGGTATGTTCCGGCTCTATTTCGGTCATACGTTCCAGCAGTTTGTGTGCCTCGTCCAGTTCGTTGGTCTGGGTGTAGACTTGGGCAAGGTAGCCCATGGTCTCAAAGTCTTCCTGAATGGCAAGGGCTTCAGTGAAGCATTTGATGGCGTAGTCTGTACGGCCCATGCGTTGTGCACGCATACCGTCATACTTGAATATCTCAAAATTCTTCTGCTCGTTTTTTTGTTTCTCATTTGCCGGACTGTCTGACTTGCCGGAGAAAAAAGATTTAAAGAATCCCATAGGTGATTAAAAATTAAAGAATTAAAAATTAAAAAGGAAAAGGAGGGGCATGGCTGATAGGAGATGTTCCTCTCAGCGGCAGGACATTCTTTTCCAACGGCAAAAGTAATGAATTATTTTTTGATTTGAAGCATTCCGTTGACAGCAATTACCTTGCCTTCGTCCAACAATTCATGTAACACATCGATGAGCATGTTTTTATCGTCCGGTATCTGTTCTGCCAAAGTGGCTGGAGTTTGTGGTTTATCAGATAGGGCTTGAAGAATCTTTTCAGAAAGTTCCTTTTCCGAAAGGTGGCCGGAAGGTTTCTTGTTCTTCAAATTGATGCAAGTGTCGCACTGCCCGCAGTTATGCTCGTTCTTCTCTCCGAAGTAGTGTAGCAGCATCCGGCTACGGCACACGGTATCGCTGCTCACGTAATCCAGCATGGCACTTATGCGTTTCTCATATCGCTCTTTGCGTTCCTCGTACACGGTGGAAGGGATTTGCAGGTGGCGCATTTCAACCCTCTCTCGCGTGTATATTATATATGGTGTCTTTTTGCGGGGGATGTAACTGACAATATGTAGCTTGGCTAGGTGGATGAGCTGTTCATACACTTGCCGGCGTGTGAGTCCAGTGCGTATGGCCAGTGAATCTTCATTGATGAAAGCATGGTCTGTGAAAACCCCGGTATAGGAGCGGAGAATGGTTTGGATGAGTTTGTCCATATCTTCGCCGAGCTCTCTCAGTTTATAAAGTTCATCTCGACGGATAGTGAACAGTAGCCGGGATGCATTGTCTTGTTCGTCTGTATATTCCAGGTATCCCGCTTGTGTCAGAATCTTCAAGGCACTGTCCACGGGAACGGGGAAGTACTTGAACTTTCGACAAAAGTCTTCTATATTGAACTCGCGTACACAGCCTTGTCCGTCTCCCATTGCCATCTGGTAATAGTATTGAAGATGCTCATATACTTCCTTTATATACTCTTTTTCAGGAAAGGTGTCGGGAATGCGTTTGTGCAGTGTTGCCTTATCCGACTTGGCGTAAAGGACGACCGCGTAGGCTTTTTGTCCGTCCCTTCCGGCACGTCCTGCTTCCTGGAAGTAGGCTTCTATGGAATCGGGCAGGTCCATGTGGATGACAATCCGTACATCCGGTTTGTCGATACCCATACCGAATGCATTGGTGGCGACCATGACACGGCTTTCTCCTGTTTGCCAGCGTTGTTGGCGGATGTCTTTGGTGGCGTCATCCAGTCCGGCATGGTAGAAATCTGCGGTGATGCCTTCGTTGTGCAGCAGTTCGGTAATTTCCTTGGTGCGGCGGCGGTTGCGCACATAGATGATGGCGCTTCCGGGCATACGGCGCAGGATGTGCAACAGCTCTCCCGTCTTGTTTTCCGTTTTACGGACGATATAGGCGAGATTTTTGCGCTCGAAACTCATGCAGAACACATTTTCCTCACGGAAATGCAGACGGGCCTGGATATCTTTCACTACTTCCGGAGTGGCAGTGGCTGTCAGTGCCAGCACGGGTACACCGGGTAGCAGTGTGCGTATCTCGGCTATCTTCAGATAGGCAGGACGGAAGTCGTAGCCCCATTGCGATATGCAGTGGCTTTCGTCTACCGTAATCATACTGATTTTCATCTTCTGCAGTTTGGTGCGGAAGATTTCAGTATCGAGCCTTTCGGGGGAGATATAGAGGAACTTGAAATTGCCGAATATACAGTTCTCCAGTGTGACGATGATTTCCTGCCTGCTCATGCCTGAGTAGATGGCAAGCGCCTTGATTCCCCGCTTTTTCAGGTTTTGTACCTGGTCTTTCATGAGGGCAATCAACGGAGTGATGACCAGGCAAAGTCCTTCTTTAGCAAGTGCCGGAACTTGGAAAGTGATGGATTTTCCTCCTCCCGTGGGCATTAGTCCCAAAGTGTCCCGTCCCTCGGTAATGCTGTTGATGATGTCTTCCTGGATTCCCCGGAAGGTATCGTATCCCCAGTATTGCTTCAGAAGCCTCACCCCCAATCCCTCCCCCATAGGGAGGGGAGTTTTGAAGTTACTACTGCTGCTCATGGTCTTATTGAACTTTCTTGCTACTTCTTATCGTTGAATTGATATTCTTTCCTTCTCTATGCTAATAGTAGTGATTACTTATCTTATAGCATCAACCAATTTTCATCATTTCCTTAATATAAGGAGACTATTCTTATTCCCCTCCCTGTGGGGGAGGGGTTAGGGGAGAGGCTTTCAGTTCGGCTTTATGTCTTCAATCTGCAACTGCACTTCACCCCTCTTATGGGTATTCTCTTCAATGGAATAGCAGATGTCGAAGGAACGTTTGGTCTTGATGAAGCGTACGTGGGAACTTTGCCCGAAAGCGATGCCGTTCATTACATTGTTCGATTTATTATCCACCAGTTCTAGCTTGATATGTTCCTGGTCGCGGCCTACGACTTTGCTGGTACCATAATCATAGACATTGTGCGTACAGAAAATGGGTTTGGCATTGTCCGGTCCGAATGGATTGAATTTCTTCAAGTCGCTGAAGAATTTCGGAGTGATGTCTCTGAAATCAATCTCGGCATTGATGTCGATGACGGCGCATGTCTGTTCCGGCAGGATATTTTGTGATACGAACTCTTCGAAGCGTTCGATAAAGGCCGGTACATTTTCCACCTTCATGGAAAGACCGGCGGCGTAGGTATGACCTCCGAAGTTTTCCAGAAGGTCGCGGCAGTATTCAATGGCTTTGTAGACATCGAATCCGGAGACGGAACGGGCAGATCCGGTTGCCATGTCATCCGTACGTGTCAGTACTACTGCCGGCCGGTAATAGATTTCCGTCAGCCGGGAGGCTACGATGCCGATGACGCCTTTATGCCAGTCTTCATTGTACAATACGATGGAACGTCGGTCGGCAAGTCCGTCCAGGTCAGCTACAATCTTGTTGGCCTCCTCGGTCATGGTCTTGTCCAAGTCCTTGCGTGTCTCGTTGTATTGGTTGATTTGTCCGGCTTTCTCCAGGGCGAGAGAGAAATCTTTTTCAGTAAGCAAGTCAACAGCTTCTTTCCCGTTCTGGATACGTCCGGAGGCGTTGATGCGGGGACCTATTTTGAATACAATGTCACTGACGGTGATGTCCTTGTCCGTCAGTCCGCAGACATCAATGATTGCTTTCAGGCCTACGCTGGGATTACTGTTCAACTGCTTCAAACCGTGGTAGGCGAGAATGCGGTTTTCACCCATAATGGGGACAATATCCGATGCGATACTGACGGCGCAGAGGTCCAGTAAAGGGATAAGGTGATGGAACTCGATACCGTTGTTGAGGGCAAATGCCTGCATGAACTTAAAGCCTACACCGCATCCGGACAGATGTTCATAAGGATAGGTGTTGTCTTCCCGTTTGGCATTCAGAATGGCTACAGCAGGGGGCAGTACATCATCGGGGACATGATGGTCGCAGATGATGAAATCAATGCCTTTCTCCTTGGCGTATGTGATTTCTTCGACGGCTTTGATACCGCAGTCCAATACAATAATCAAACCTACACCACTCTCTGCGGCATAGTCTACTCCTTGGATTGAAACTCCATACCCCTCATTGTAACGGTCGGGGATATAGTAGTCGATGTTCGAATAGAACTGTTGAATAAACTTGTAGACCAATGCCACAGCCGTGGTACCGTCTACGTCATAATCTCCATAAACAAGAATGCGCTCTTTCTTTCCCATTGCCTTGTTCAGGCGCTCTACGGCTATATCCATATCCTTCATCAGGAATGGGTCGTATAAGTCCGGTAGTTGGGGGCGGAAAAACTTCCGGGCATCCGCTGCCGTTGTTATTCCCCGCTCCACCAGCAATTTTCCCAATATTGGGCTAATTCCCAATTCTTGGGCCAGTTGTTGGCTTGCTTCTGCCTGTTCGGGTGTAATGGGTTGATAATTCCATTTGTGATTCATTTTATATA
>ERZ1026955.811-NODE-811-length-14185-cov-4.055626_pt1 | contig 14185 bp, 8 predicted proteins | sample MGYA00519459_ERZ1026955 | MGnify/ENA primary metagenome ERZ1026955 (study PRJEB26926, sample SAMN06164833) | human gut metagenome | biome: ENVO:00009003; feature: ENVO:2100002; material: ENVO:00002003 | host: Homo sapiens | place: USA | collected 2012 ...
TCTACACAAGGCTATTCGTCGGCAGCGTCAGATGTGTATAAGAGACAGGTATTTGATATGATACTTGTAGAATTTATGCAAGGAGGTCTGTGAAAATGGCTTATAAGATTAGTGATGAGTGCATCGGCTGCGGCGCTTGCATGGACGCATGTCCAGTAGGAGCTATCTCCGAGGCTGACGGTAAGTGTGTTATTAACGCTGACGAGTGCATCGACTGCGGTTCTTGTGCAGGTACTTGCCCTGTAGGAGCACCTCAGGCTGAGTAATTTACTTAAACTAAGAGAAAACGTCTGTCATATGGCAGACGTTTTTTTGCACTTATTTTTTTGTGTATTAGTTTTCAGCACACTATCATAAAACTGTCACATTGGCGGAGTATGATATAAATACAATAAGAGAAAGACAAAAAGATGAAATTTACACATATACTTTTTTCTCCATATATACTTCATATACTTCAAAAAGGGAACGCTGGCTTGTGTCAGCGTTCTTTTTTTGCGTGGGTGATTTTGTGGATAGATATGTAAAATATCGTGGAAAATATGGGCTTTTGTAACGCAGGTGTCCGTTTTTCGGTATTATTAATAAAAGTTTTGCGAAATTTGTTAAAAATGATAAAAATAGAACCCTTATTGTCGTTCCTGGGATATAAAATGTACAATGGTTGTAACTTGATGTTCATATATACTTCATAAACGAGCGAAAAAACGGCTTGAAAATTACAATTTGATTACAATGCCCCTTGACTTTTGTAACCTTATTCATTATAATATGGTGTAGTTTATCACATTTGAAAGGAGCGTTCTGAATTGGGTTATTTGAAGTCGGGGATATCTCGCTGTGTGGCTGTGCTTTCTGCCTGCGGAGTTGTGGCAGTATCTGCTGTGACTTTTGCGACACTTGATAAAAACGTTATCCAGCCATGTGCGGTCATGCCGCCTGAAAATGCAAAGGTCATTTCTGTTGTTTCTGACAAGGAAACATCTGAGCAGATCGGGGATAACACAACTGTTCTTACAACATCAGCCGTCAAGGAAACTGCGAAAAATTCTCAGACCGAGGCTGTAAAGGCTGTAAAAACTGCAAAAAGCGAAACAACAAAGGCAGCTTCTGAAACAGCTTTGAGATCAGAGAGCGTAACGACCTCTGTAATATCACAGAAGCCAGCGTCAGTGACCGCAGTGCAGAGCGTGACTTCCGCTGACACAAAGCTTAGCATCTCAGTAAGCCTTGTGACAAAGAAAACTCAGCAGGCTTCAAAGTCTGAAACAAAGGTTTCTGCTGTTACTTCCGCCCCTGTCAGCACTACTGACAGCGATACTGTTGCCTCAAAGGCTACAAAAAAGACTACAACAGTGAAAACTACTACTGCAAAAACTACTACCACTGCAAAGACAACAACTGCCCCTGTTACGACCACAACGCCTGCGGTGACTACTACCAAGAAAAAGACCACCACCACTAAGGTGACAACAACTAAAAAGCCTGTTACAACTACAACCACTGCGCCTGTTGTTGACAACGGCAAGACCCCTGCACAGCGACTTAATTCTGCAGTGCTTGATCCAAAGGCGACGCTCAGCGCAAAGGAAGAAAAGATACTTCTGAAATATCTCAATAAAATAATATCAGATGATATGACAAACTACGAAAAGGCTGTGGCTTGCTACGATTATATTATAAAGAACACGGTCTACGATTACGGCGGCTGGGCAAATCCTGTCAAGGCTGTTCTTGAGGACGGTTACGGCACTTGCACAGAATATTCTTACGTTTACGCCGCAATGCTTGGCTACATAGGCTTTGACGCAAAGACCGTTGACGGCAAGACCGCTATGGCGGCAGGCGGTTACGGCTATCATATGTGGGTGGAGGTAACGATAAACGGTCAGGTATATGTTATGGACCCTCAGGTGGACGATAACATGAGCTGGGGAGCGTATATCTCCCATGACCGCTTCTGCAAGACCTATAGCGAGGTCAAGGGCAAGTATATAAAAGATTGATATTGTATCGGGTGGAGTTATCTGCCCGATATTTTTTTATTGTGTTTGCGTGTAGCTTGCTTGCAGTACGTTTATTTGTACATTAAATAAGAATATCCGGCATTCTTTTTGTGACAAATTTTTCTGCTTATCCTATAGACAAAAGGAAAAAAGCATGATATAATTATTCTTGATACATTGTCGGCAAATGCCGAACGTCATTTTGTACAGGAGGATAATTGATGACGGAAAATTCCACAAAAATAACGAAAAAACCTGCGACATCAGTGAAGAAAAACAGCTCTGTCAAAGGTTCGTCAAAGAATAAGAAAAGAAAGAAAAAACGCAACAATATCGGCATTATCTGCGGCACTGCGGCAGCGGCTATCGTGATAGTTGTGGGCGGAGGATATTTCATTGGAAGAGCTTACTATAGCAACAGATTTCTGAGCGGCACAACAGTGAATGGCATTGACGTGGGCGGAAAGACATTTGAACAGGCTTGCGATCTGCTCGGGGTGAACGATATGCCTTATGAGCTTACGGTCAAAACTATCGACGGCACGCCTGTTGTTTTCAAGACGGCTGATTTTGATTACAGACTAAGCGGCAAGGACGATCTTCAGAAGATCTATGACAGCGTGAACAGAAAAACATGGTTCTCTGGATTTATACAGAACTCCATCTATAGCTTTAATGAGGATATCACATTTGATGTTGAGAAGCTTCAGAAGCTTGTGGAGAAAGCAAACTGGGGCGATGTTGAAACTGCTGATGCAAAGCTTGGTCTTAACGAGGATAAGACGGCTTATGTTATCACCCCTGAGGTGCAGGGAAACAAGATAACCGATATGAAAAAGCTTGAAGCTTATGTTACACAAAGCGTGGCGGCAGGTGAGCTTAGCGTTGAGCTTGACAAGGACACAGGTTGTTATTCTCTTCCGGATGTGAAGAGCGCAGACCTTGAGGACGATTGCAAGAAACGAAATGATGTTTTCCAGCTTTCTGTCACATACGATTTTGACTACACCACAGAAACTCTCACGGGCGAGGAGCTTATGAAGATGATAAAGCTCAAAGATGACGGAAGCTACACTGTGGATAGAAAGAAAGCCATGGAGTATGTGGAAAAGCTCGCAAAGAAGTATGATACATATAATACTAAGAGAAAATTCCACGCCACTTTGCAGGGCGACATAATCGTGCCGACAAGCTCTGATGCTAAATACGGCTGGTGGATAGATCAGGAAAAGACTTGTGACGATCTTGTGGATATGCTTGAAAATGGCGAGAGCGTTGACAAGGTGGACCCTATCTATTACAGTACCGGTTATTTTGACTTTACAGGCGTTGAGTCTGCGAGAAGCAAGGACGATGATATAGGCGACACTTATATTGAGATAGACCTTACCGACCAGCACTTGTGGTATTATGAAAAGGGCAAGAAAAAGCTCGATACCTATATAGTTTCAGGTCAGACCACATCTGAGGCGAGAACAACTCTCCCTGGTGTTTATAAGCTGTGGTCAAAGGAGACCAACAAGCGTATGAAGGACACAAATGCCGACGGCGACGAGTGGGATACAAAGTGCAACTTCTGGAACAACGTTTCTCTCTGCGGAATAGGTCTTCACGATTCAACGTGGCGAGGCGGATATTTCGGCGGTGAGATATACAAATACAACGGCTCTCACGGCTGTATAAATATGAGCTATGACGACGCCAAATATGTTTATGACAACGTGCCTTATGGTACGCCTGTTGTTATGTACTACAAGTCTGCGAAATAATAAGGACGGTCAAGGTATCATGCCTTGACCGCTTTTTGTAAGGAGTGTTTTTTATGGAAAAGATATTATACAGAGAGGGCTTTACGACTGAGGAGCTTCCAAACGAGGTGATAGAGCGTATCAAAGGCGTTTCCTATAAGGAAAATCCCTATGTGAAGCTGGGCGACCTTGCCTATCTTCGTGTGAGATATTATGACTTTGAGCATAAGGTGCAGTCGGGGGAGCTTATCGTGGCGAGGAAGCTTGCGCAGGAGGTTCTGGATATCTTCTATGAGCTTTTCGAGGGCGGTTATGAGATAGAAAAAATCAGGCTCGTGGACGAGTATGACGCTGATGATGAAAGGTCAATGGCGGATAACAATTCCTCTGCCTTCAATTATAGGGTGGTGGCTGGTACCAACACTATCTCGGCTCACAGCTACGGCAGGGCGATAGACATAAACCCTCTTATAAATCCTTATATAGTGGGGAATAAGGTCATGCCTGCCAATGCTGCAGAGTATGCAGACCGTGACAAGGCTTTTGATCACAAGATTGACAGAACAGACCTTTGCTATTGCATTTTCAGGCGTCACGGCTGGAAATGGGGTGGCGACTGGAACAATTCTAAGGATTATCAGCATTTTTACAAAGAGTACGATTCTCCGCTGAAAATGGCTGTAAATAAGCTGAAAAGAGCGTTGTTACGTTAGTTTGCGAGGTTTACCTAGGAAAGCGATATGAAATCATAAGTTATATATGTATACCGATTAACTAAAAATTAATAATGAATTTATGCAAGTTTTATCATTCGCTCTTGCATTTTGCTGTAATGTGTGTTATAATGATTAAGCCGCCAAAAAAGACGGCAAAAGGCTATTTTCTTGCATTTGTGCGAAAAACCACGCTTTGGGTTTACTTGCGCTTATGCAGGATTGCAGGATTTTAATTTCTTCCTGCAAATTTTTTTATTAAAAACAGCTAAAAATCGGCTATGAGCCGTGAAATAACATACGTTGCTGAACGATAAGCTATAATTTTTTTACAGTTTGGCAGGAAAGGGTGATAAAAATGGAACGCATGGAGGATATGACTAATGTAAAAAGCCTGTATTCACCGAAATTCGAGCATGATAACTGCGGAATAGGTGCTGTTGTGAACATTAAGGGCAAAAAGAGCCACGATACTGTTGCAAATGCGCTGACTATCGTTGAAACGCTTGAGCATCGTGCTGGTAAGGACGCAGAGGGCAAAACAGGTGACGGAGTAGGTATCCTGCTTCAGATCTCACATAAATTCTTCAAGAAGATCGCTGCCGCTGAGCTTGGAATCACGCTTGGCGAGGAGAGAGATTATGCTGTTGGTATGTTCTTCTTCCCACAGAACGAGCTTGCGAGAAATCAGGCAAAGAAGATATTTGAGATAATCGCCGAAAAAGAGGGTCTGGAGATCCTTGGCTGGAGAGTCGTTCCTGCAAAGCCTGAGGTGCTTGGCAAGAGAGCTGCTGAGTGTATGCCTGCCATAATGCAGTGCTTCATCAAGCGTCCAAAGGGTGTTAAAAAGGGTCTTGACTTTGACCGCAAGCTATATGTTGCAAGACGTGTGTTCGAGCAGTCAAATGAGGACACCTACGTTGTATCACTTTCAAGCAGAACTATAGTATATAAAGGAATGTTCCTTGTGCAGGATCTCAGAAAGTTCTTCCCTGACCTTCAGGATAAGGACTACGAGTCTGCTATCGCTATGGTACATTCAAGATTTTCTACCAACACAAACCCAAGCTGGCAGAGGGCGCATCCTAACAGAATGATCGTTCACAACGGTGAGATAAACACTATCAGAGGCAATGCTGATAAAATGCTCGCTCGTGAGGAAACGATGAAGTCTGAGCATTTGAAGGGCGATCTTGATAAGGTCACACCTGTTGTAAACACAGAAGGCTCTGACTCTGCAATGCTCGACAACACACTTGAATTTTTGGTCATGAGTGGAATGGATCTGCCACTGGCTGTCATGATAACGATCCCTGAGCCATGGGATAACAACGGCACGATGAGTCAGGCTAAGAAAGATTTCTATCAGTATTACGCAACTATGATGGAGCCATGGGACGGACCTGCTTCTATCCTTTTCTCTGATGGAGATATCATGGGTGCAGTGCTTGACAGAAACGGTCTGCGTCCGTCAAGATATTATATCACAAAGGACGGCAATCTTATCCTTTCATCTGAGGTTGGCGCACTTCCTATCCCGTCAGACAATATCGTTGAAAAGGAAAGACTTCGCCCAGGCAAAATGCTTCTTGTTGATACTGTTCAGGGCAGAGTTATCGACGATGACGAGCTTAAGGAATACTATGCTTCAAAGCAGCCTTACGGCGAGTGGCTTGACAGCAACCTTGTCAGACTTAAAGACCTTAAGATACCAAACATCAAGGTAGAGGAACACGGCTACGAGGAAAGACAGAGACTTCAGAAAGCTTTTGGCTATACCTATGAGGACGTTATGACATCTATCCTGCCAATGGCAAAGAACGGCTCTGAGTCTATTGCCGCTATGGGTACAGACAGCCCGCTTGCGGTGCTTTCAAAAGAGCCTCAGCCACTGTTCAACTACTTCAAACAGCTCTTTGCACAGGTAACAAATCCTCCTATAGACGCTATCAGAGAGGAAATAGTTACCTCCACAACTGTCTATATCGGTGAGGACGGCAACATTCTTGAAGAAAAGCCTGAAAACTGCAAGGTAATGAAGATACACGACCCTATCCTTACCTCGACAGATATCCTTAAAATAAAGAATATGCACATTCCTGGCTTTAAGGTAGCTGTTATCCCTATACTTTATTATAAGAACACAAGACTTGAAAAGGCTATAAACAGACTTTATATAGAAGCAGACAAGGCGTTCAGCGAGGGCGCAAATATCCTTATCCTTTCAGACAGGGGAGTTGACGAGAACCACCTTGCTATCCCGTCACTGCTTGCAGTATCAGCGCTTCATCAGCACCTTGTTGTTACAAAGAAGAGAACATCTCTTGCTATTATCCTCGAAAGCGGCGAGCCTAGAGAAGTTCATCACTTTGCAACACTGCTTGGCTATGGTGCTTCCGCTATCAACCCTTATCTTGCTCAGGAAACTATCCACGAGCTTATTGCTGACGACCTTCTCGACAAGGATTACTATGCCGCTGTTGACGATTATAATGCGGCTGTTCTCCATGGTATCGTAAAGATAGCTTCAAAAATGGGTATCTCTACTATACAGTCATATCAAGGCTCACAGATATTCGAGGCTATCGGTATCGGTCAGGACGTTATAAACAAGTATTTCACAGGCACTGTCAGCAGGATAGGCGGTATCACAATATCTGACATCGAGAAAAATGTTGACAGACTTCATACATCAGCCTTTGACCCTCTTGGACTTGGCACAGACACAGAGCTTGAATCAAGAGGAAGCCACAAGTTCAGAAGCGGCAAGGAGGAGCATCTCTACAATCCTCAGTCTATCTATCTGCTCCAGCAGGCTGCAAGGACTGGCGACTATGAAACATACAAGAAGTATTCAAAGCTTATCTCTGAGGAAATGGACCCTGTGAACATCAGAGGTCTTATGGATTTCAACTTTGCTGAAAATCCTGTTCCGCTGGAGGAAGTTGAGAGCGTTGACTCTATTGTAAGAAGATTTAAGACGGGCGCTATGTCCTACGGCTCTATCTCGCAGGAAGCTCATGAAGCACTTGCTATCGCAATGAACAGACTTCACGGCAAGTCAAACTCAGGCGAGGGCGGTGAGAGCCTTGACAGACTTCTCACAAAGGGTACTTCTGAGGACAGATGTTCAGCTATCAAGCAGGTGGCTTCGGGACGTTTCGGTGTAACTTCAAGATACCTCACATCTGCTGATGAGATACAGATAAAAATGGCACAGGGCGCAAAGCCTGGCGAGGGCGGACATCTTCCTGGCAAAAAGGTTTATCCATGGATAGCTAAAACAAGACACTCCACACCTGGCGTGTCGCTTATCTCACCTCCGCCACACCACGATATCTATTCTATCGAGGACTTGGCTCAGCTTATCTATGACCTGAAAAACGCAAACAAGAACGCAAGAATTTCTGTAAAGCTCGTTTCTGAGTGCGGTGTTGGTACAGTTGCGGCAGGCGTTGCAAAGGCAGGCGCAGGTGTTATCCTTATCTCAGGCTATGACGGCGGTACAGGTGCGGCTCCGAGAAACTCTATCTACAATGCAGGACTTCCATGGGAGCTTGGACTTGCAGAAGCACATCAGACCCTTATCAAGAACGGTCTTAGAAACAAGGTCGTTATCGAAACAGACGGCAAGCTCATGACAGGCCGTGACGTTGTTATCGCAGCGATCCTTGGCGCAGAGGAGTTCGGCTTTGCAACAGCTCCGCTGATAACACTCGGCTGTGCAATGATGAGAGTATGTAATCTTGATACTTGTCCATTTGGTGTTGCAACACAGAACCCAGAGCTTAGAAAGAAGTTCCCTGGCAAGCCTGAATATGTAATGAACTTTATGATATTTGTGGCTTCCGAGCTTAGAGAATATATGTCAAAGCTTGGCGTAAGAACAGTTGACGAGCTTGTGGGAAGAATTGACCTTATCAAGCCAAAGGCTGGTATCACAGGCACTGCGGCACAAGTTGACCTTTCTAATATCATCAACTCTGATTACGTTTCAGAAAAGGTAGAATACAACAAGAAATCCAAGTATGACTTCAAGCTTGAAAACACTCTTGATGAAAAGGTGCTCATGAAGGAGTTCGAGAAAAATCTTAAGAGTGGTGAGAAGAAGTCTATCACAGTAAATGTCAAGAACACAGACCGTTCATTCGGTACTATCTTCGGCTCAGAGATAACAAGAAAGTATTATAACACACTTGCTGACGATACATACAAGATAGTCTGCAACGGCTCAGGCGGACAGAGCTTCGGCGCATTTATCCCGAACGGCTTGACCCTCGAGCTTGTGGGCGACTCTAACGATTATTTCGGAAAGGGACTTTCAGGCGGTAAGCTCGTTGTTTATCCTCCGAAGGATTCCACTTTCAAAGCCGAGGACAATATCATTATCGGTAACGTTGCACTTTACGGCGCAACAAGCGGTAAGGCGTTCATCGACGGTGTTGCAGGCGAGCGTTTCTGCGTAAGAAACTCAGGCGCAGTGGCAGTTGTCGAGGGCGTTGGCGACCACGGCTGTGAGTATATGACAGGCGGCTGTGTGGTAGTTATCGGCAAGACGGGCAAAAACTTTGCGGCAGGTATGTCAGGCGGTGTAGCTTACGTTCTTGACGAGGACAGACACCTTTACACAAGACTCAACAAGGAAATGGTACTTTTCTCTGAGGTCAAGGAGAAGTACGATATCATTCAGCTCAAAGACCTTATCCAGCAGCACGTTGACGCAACAGGCTCTGAAAAGGGCAAGCGTATTCTTGATGACTTTGAGGAATATCTGCCTAAGTTTAAGAAGATAATCCCTCACGATTACAAGAAGATGATGTCTGCTATAGCTTCAATGGAAGAAAAGGGTATGAGTAGCGATCAGGCGCAGATAGAAGCATTCTATCAGATCATCAACGGCAAGCAGTAAGCCTGCGCACATGAGATATTGTACTTTTAAAATCGAAAGGAGGATATACTTGCTGTGAAAGCAAGTATAGTTGAGATATGGGAAAGCCAACTGGTTTTATGGACTATAAGCGTGAGGACGCAGCAGCGTTCTCCGTTGAGGAACGTATAAAGAATTTTAATGAATTTCACACTCCTCTTTCAAAGGAGGAGCAGCAAAAGCAGGGAGCAAGATGTATGGACTGCGGTGTGCCGTTCTGTCAGGCAGGAATGAAGATAGGCAACGCATTTTCAGGCTGTCCGCTTAACAATCTTATCCCTGAATGGAACGACCTTATATACAAGGGCAACTGGGAGCAGGCATATTACAGACTTCATATGACGAACAATTTTCCTGAGTTCACATCAAGAGTTTGTCCTGCACTTTGCGAAAAAGCCTGCACCTGCGGAGCTAATGGCGACGCTGTTACCACAAAGGCTAACGAATACGGCATTATCGAAAATGCTTATGCCTGCGGATATGCTTCAGCAAGAGTGCCAAAGGTAAGAACAGGAAAGACTATCGCTGTTATAGGCTCAGGTCCGTCAGGTCTTGCTGCCGCTGACCAGCTCAATCAGAGAGGTCACAGTGTAACAGTTTTCGAGCGTGAGGACAGAGTGGGTGGTCTGCTTATGTACGGCATACCGAACATGAAGCTTGAAAAGCAGATAATCGAGCGCAAGATAAACATAATGAAAGAAGAGGGCATCGAGTTCCGCACAGGCGTTAATGTGGGCAAGGATATCACAGCGGCTGAGCTTCTCAATGACTTCGACAGAGTAATACTTTGTTGTGGTGCTTCAAACCCTAGAGATATCAAAGCCGAGGGCAGAGATGCAAAGGGTATCTATTTTGCAGTGGATTTTCTGAAATCCACAACTAAGGCGCTGCTGAACGGCGGTCTTACGGATAAAAACCATATTTCCGCAAAGGGCAAGAACGTCATGGTAATAGGCGGCGGAGATACAGGAAATGACTGTGTTGGTACAAGCGTAAGACATGGCGCAAAGAGCGTTTTGCAGCTTGAAATGATGCCAAAGCTTCCTGACACGAGAGCTGAGAACAACCCATGGCCGCAGTGGCCAATGGTCTGCAAGACAGATTACGGTCAGGAGGAAGCCATCGGTGTGTTCGGTCATGACCCGAGAGTTTATCAGACAACTGTCAAGGAGTTTCTCAAAGACAAAAAGGGCAATCTTAAGGGCGCAGTGCTTGTAAAACTCTCCCCGGAGAAAGACCCTAAGTCAGGCAGAACGATAATGAAGCCTGTTGAGGGCAGCGAATACAAGGTAGAAACCGAGCTTGTTCTTATTGCGGCAGGCTTTCTGGGATCTGAAAGCTATCTCACAAAGGCTTTTGGCGTTGAGGTAGACGGCAGAACGAATATCGCAACAGCCGACGGCACACATCAGACAAACGTAAAGAACGTCTTTGCCGCAGGCGACGTGCGCAGAGGACAGTCACTTGTAGTATGGGCTATCAGAGAGGGCAGAGATGTTGCCCGTGAGGTGGATAAGAGCCTTATGGAGTATACAAATCTGTAATACGAGATAAAAATATAACACCGTCCGAGGAGTTCGGGCGGTGTTTTTTGTGTGTAGGGTATTGTGGCAGGGGAAAAAGCGGGACGTCGGATTTCTGTGAAACAGAAATTGCGTCGCTCCTCTACATAAATATGCAAAAAAACGTGACAAGCAATGCCCGTCACGGCGAGTATTCAAAGCTATTGTTTTTGATTTGCTTTTTGAGCGGCAATAAAAAACCGCCCTACATTTTGTAAGGCGGAATATGGTACAGGTGCAAGCACCTGTGGAGCTGCTAACCAGGCTTGAACCGGTGACCTCGTCCTTACCAACCAATCAAGAAATGCCGTAAAATCGGCGCTTATCGGTGAAATGTTCCACTAATGTTCCACTGGCTTTCTTAACTTTGACATTTCTTCCGCTAGTGCTTTTGCGTCCTGCCCTGAGTGATTGTATATATCTGCCGTTGTTTCATACTTGGCATGACCGATGATACGTTGTAATTTTTCGGGCTGCATACCGCAATCTGCTGAGAGGGTGGCGAAAGTGTGACGGCAACAATGTGGCGTTATCTCTGTGTCATATTTCTTTGTCGTTTTGCCGCTTTTTAGCTCTGTAACTGTCGGCTCAGGTATCACACCGCATTCGGCAAGTGCAGGGTAAAAATTGCGTTTTCTGAAATTGTTTACATCTCCATTCAGCAAAAAATCTGTCTTGCTTTCATTGTACCAATCTTGTACAAACGTCTTTATTTCGGGTATCTGTGACGGAAACGGCACAAGTCTGTCCTTGCCCGCTTCGGTCTTGATGCCGCCGATCATGTAGTTCTCGGCAAGGTGGACATTCTTTTTAAGTATCGTGAACACCTCACCGATACGAAAGCCTGTGTAGATCATAAACAAAATGACTTGGACAGATCTATCCGAAGAGTGTTTCCACAGCTTTTCAAGCTCTTCCGCTGTAAAAATTCTTTTCTCTTTCTTAACCTCTTTTGGAAGTGTTATGTATTCAGCATAGTTTTTGTCTATGATGTCATTTTGGGCGGCATACTTGCAGAGCTGTGAGCATAGCTGCTTGATTTTTGCGCATTGCGAACGGCTGAAACGTTTGGCACATTCGGTTATGCACCTCTGATAATCTGCTGTTTTAAGCTCTGACATTTTCCTGCCTGCGATACTATCAAGGTATCTCCATGCGGTCTTGTAGCCCTGCTCACCGCTCTTTGTAAGGCTTTCAAAATGCTCGGAACTCCAATTCTCATACGCTTGTGCAAGAGTTAGGCTGGAATGATCTATGTGCGTAGAGTTGAAGTAACTATCAAGGGCGGCTTGTGTCTCTGCTGCCGTTTTGAAGCAGCCGATGTACTTTTCACCTGTGCCGGACGTTGTTCGAGGGCTGAAAACCACATATGGGCGGTTTTTGTATTCAGGCTTGTATCTTATCGTGCCTGTTCCTCTTGCTCTGCGACGTGTTTTTCTTTTGGTAGTTTCCTGCTTCTTGCCACAGTAGTTGCAATAAATAGAGCCGTCAGGAATTTCCTTACGGCATTTTTTACATAGCATATATTCCTCCTATTCTTGACACTCCTAAAAAAGTGTGCTACAATAAAAGGGCAGAATAAGCCCTTTCGTGGTTGTTGGGTTTTGTTCATTCTGAGCTGATATTGGTAGTATCTGCTCTGCTCGCCTCTGAGTGTTGGTAGCACTTGGGGGCGTTTTTTTTGTTATGATTTTATTCTGTATTTTCTTGGTGTACGAACAATGATAGTTATCATATCATTCTCGTTTTGCACTATATCAATTACTTTCGCTTTAGTTATTTTGGAAATTGCTTTCTTCTTTGCCTTTACATTCTCGATGTCATCTGCAAATTTTAATTTAAGGGTAAATGACAGTGTTTTGGTATCTGTATTTATATTTTCTATCCTTGAATAAATTCCACACTTTTCGAGATAAGCAACTAGCATTGTAGATGAGTTGGTCAAATAAGATCTGAATAAATTAAGCTTATCATCAAATGACTTTTCTGTTCTATTAACCATATGTGAAAGCGTATCTCTATCCAACAGCTCTATATCATTCACCTGTGCAAGCTGTTTGGCAGGCTCGGTAAAATACTGATTTGTCATAACGGCACCCTTGTCACATTGGTAGTACGCAAGTCCGCCGACAACTTCTTGTATAGGTGTGTTGTCAAGTTTGTGGTTGTATCTTTTACATTGTATCGCATATCTGACCTTGTCTTTCTCTGCAATGATATCAACGCCAAAGTCACCGGAGCCTCTTGTCACCTTAACGTGTTTGTAGCCGTTGGCTTTCAGAATATCAGCACAGGCATATTCAAATTGGTGTCCGTCCATTTTATCAAGCTGTTTCAAAGTATACTTCCTGTGAAACTTGCGGTAAATGGTGCAGACCATGCTCAGAAATACCACAACTGCGATCACGATAGCAACTATCATAAGATTATGTTTAGCTTGCTCAGATATGTGAGTTCTTATAAGGTCTATGATAAGTGCGATTATGCAAGCAAATATCAGATAGCCAAATATAGTGGCGATACAGCCTAGCTCTGATTTGCGTTTCTTTTTACCCATATACGTTTCTCCTAATTGATATTTGAAGTATCAGCAGGAAGTTATCCTCTTGGACTTAATCTGGAAGTTTTGCTATACCAATAACTCTGCCAATACAAACTATTTCGCCGTTTTCAGGAAGAATGTCTGGATAATCTGGATTATGTGAAATAAGGCGATTACTACCTTTTTCTTTTATGTAACCCGCACCATTCTGACGGAACAATCCAATTTCACCAACAGGAACATCAGAATCGGTGGCTATATATACAATACTGCCGTCACTAATCGTAGGCTCCATGCTGTGTCCATCAACTTCAACTGCAAAATCCGCTTCATGGGCTTCTGGGGTATCTATTACTTCAATTTCTCTCCATACATCTGAATTGCTCAAATCATATCCACAGCCTGCCGAAGCTTTATTCACGTTAAAGCGCTTGAATGTGATTGTTTTAGACTTGTTTCTATTTGTTTCTGTGCAACGTTTATACTCTATATCTAGTATACTTTCCACAGCCTTTTTACCATGTTCGTCAAGAGCATGGTATTTTTTTGTGATTTCTTTTATTACCATGTCTAGTAGCGAAGTAGGCATTGATTCCATTCCTAGATTTGCAGGTTTAAACTGAGTACATGATTCATCAGTGTAAACTGCATAAGTACTGTCTCTTATACACATCTGACGCTGCCGAC
>ERZ1026955.863-NODE-863-length-13372-cov-6.833521_pt1 | contig 13372 bp, 14 predicted proteins | sample MGYA00519459_ERZ1026955 | MGnify/ENA primary metagenome ERZ1026955 (study PRJEB26926, sample SAMN06164833) | human gut metagenome | biome: ENVO:00009003; feature: ENVO:2100002; material: ENVO:00002003 | host: Homo sapiens | place: USA | collected 2012 ...
GCTACATCCGGAAAGCCCGGATACTAAACGAGAACTACTGAACAACTTTTCTCACCACAGATATGTTTCTTTCTTACCACACCCGTGTTTCTTTCTTTCCACAGCTGTGGTAAGAAAAGAACATTGCTGTGGAAAGACTAGTTTTTAGAGAAACAGACTCAGAAAGTAAAGAGATAGCAATTATATCTGGCATTTTAGAAACTAACTATCCATAAAGAACGAAATGAAATACTTCAAAGATAAAAGAAAAGAGAATGAAATCTCCCACAATACTGTGACAAACCGAAAAACTCAGCGACAGATAGGGTAAATATCAACCTAATTATTTATCTTTGTTAGCTTTTAAAAGTTAGCATACTAAAAACAATAAAGTGCAATGAAAGATTTTCTGAAATTTACGTTTGCCACCATTACCGGCATCATCGTATCAGTCGTTGTTTTAGTTTTCATCAGTATTCTGGTGGTTTTCAGCATGGTATCATCTTCGGAGTCAGAAACGCAAGTACGCAAAAACTCCATTATGATGCTGGATTTGAATGGTGCACTGGCTGAACGCAGCCAAGACAATCCGTTCGATGCCCTTATGGGAGACAATTACAAGACTTATGGCCTGGATGATATCCTCTCTTCTATCAAAAAAGCAAAAGAGAATGACGACATTAAAGGTATCTATATAGAAGCGACTTCGCTGGGTGCAGGATTTGCTTCACGCGAAGAAATACGCAATGCATTGAAGGATTTCAAGGAATCGGGAAAATTCATCGTGGCTTATGGTGACAGCTATTCCCAAGGTCTTTATTATCTGTCAAGTGTAGCCGACAAGGTGTTGCTGAACCCGCAAGGTATGGTCGAGTGGAGGGGCTTGGCCGCTACCCCCATGTTCTTCAAGGATTTGCTGGCCAAAATCGGAGTAGAAATGCAGATATTCAAAGTAGGTACCTACAAATCGGCTGTAGAGCCTTTCATCTCTACCGAAATGAGCCCTGCCAACCGTGAACAAATCGACGCTTACCTGACCTCCATCTGGGGACAAGTGACCAATGATGTTGCAGAATCACGCAAAATATCTGTAGACTCACTAAACGCCATTGCCGACCGCATGTTGATGTTCTATCCCGCAGAAGAAAGTGTGCAATGCGGACTGGTCGATACATTAATATATAAGAATGATGTGCGCAACTACCTGAAAGCGATGGTAGGCATCGACAAAGACGACCGCATGCCCGTACTTGGTTTGCAGGACATGATTAACGTAAAGAAGAACGTTCCCAAAGACAAAAGTGGAAATGTGATTGCCGTATACTATGCCTATGGAGAAATTGACGGTGGTTCATCTTCTGCCTCCAGCGAAGAAGGCATCGACTCTAAAAAGGTGATTAAAGACCTGCGCAAGCTGAAAGATGACGAAGATGTAAAAGCGGTAGTATTACGCGTAAACTCACCGGGCGGAAGCGCCTATGGTTCAGAACAGATATGGTATGCCGTCAGCGAATTGAAGAAAGAGAAACCAGTCATTGTTTCCATGGGTGACTATGCAGCTTCAGGAGGTTACTACATTTCTTGTAATGCAGACACCATCGTGGCCGAGCCTACCACACTGACGGGTTCTATCGGCATCTTCGGCATGTTCCCCAACGCAAAGGGGCTGACTGATAAAATCGGGGTAAATTTTGATGTAGTGAAAACCAATAAATACGCAGACTTCGGCATGCTGACACGCCCGATGAATGACGGTGAAAAAGGGCTGATGCAAATGTATGTGAACAACGGATATGACCTCTTCCTCACCCGCTGCTCTGATGGCCGAGGCATCAGCAAGGAAGACCTGGATAAAATTGCCCAAGGTCGTGTATGGACCGGAAGCAAGGCCAAGGAACTAGGACTGGTCGACGAATTGGGTGGTTTGGACAAAGCTTTGGACATTGCCATTGCAAAGGCCGGAGTAGATGCCTATACCGTGATGAGCTATCCGAAAAAGGAAAGTTTCTTTGAAAGCCTGATGAACACCAATCCGGGTAACTACGTCAAAGCACGCATGCTGAAAGGCACAATGGGCGAGATATACCAGCAGTTCAGCGTCCTGGAGAATTTTGACAAATGTGACCGTATACAAGCACGTGTACCCTTTGAACTGAATATTCAATAAATGGAAGAAAACTTTATCAAGATATATCATTGGCTATATCCCCTATCATGGCTTTATGGAATAGGGGTATGCTTGCGAAATAAACTCTTTGACTGGGGCTGGCTCCGGTCAAAGAGTTTTGACGTTCCAGTAATATGCGTGGGCAATCTTGCTGTGGGCGGAACTGGCAAGACGCCACATACCGAATATCTGATAAAGCTATTACAAAAAAACGGAGTGAATGTAGCCACCCTCAGTCGGGGTTACAAGCGTAAAAGCCGAGGCTATGTATTGGCCGATGACAAGAGCAATGTACGCCAAATAGGTGACGAGCCGTATCAAATTAAAAATAAATTCCCCAATGCACGGGTAGCGGTAGACGAAAACCGTTGCCACGGCATTGAGCAACTGCTGAAACTGGAAAATCCCACTGTAGAAGCCATCATCCTGGACGATGCCTTCCAACATCGCCATGTAAAAGCCGGACTGAACATTCTACTGACTGATTTTCACCGGTTACTGTGCGATGATGCCTTGCTCCCAGCCGGAAGACTCCGCGAACCTTCAAGCGGTAAAAACCGGGCACAGATGGTCATCGTTACCAAATGTCCGGATGATATCAAGCCGATAGACTTCAACATCATAGCTAAACGGCTCCACCTCTATCCATACCAACAACTGTATTTCTCCAGATTCCGCTATGGAATGTTGACACCGCTATTTCCCGAGAAAACGAACAGCCGGAAAGTGCTCTCCTCCCTCACCGGAGACGAGCAAGTACTGCTGGTGACAGGCATCGCCTCCCCCGCCCCCTTGCAGAAAGAAGTGGAATCTTACACGCCACACGTCAAATTGCTGGCATTTGATGACCATCATGACTTTACTCCCAAGGATTTATTGCAAATAAAGGAACAATTCCAGCACCTGGAAGAGTGGAAAAGACTGATAATCACCACGGAGAAAGATGCGGCAAGGTTGAAACTCCATCCCGCACTGGACGAAACACTAAAGCCGTACATCTACGTGCTGCCGATAGAAATAGAAATCTTACAAAATCAACAATATATATTTAACCAAAACATTATTGGCTATGTTAGAGCGCATTCAAGAAACAGCAGCCTTTCTGAAGGGAAAGATGCACACCCAGCCTGAGACAGCAATCATCCTCGGTACCGGACTCGGCAGTCTTGCCGGTGAAATCACTGAAAAGTATGAGATAAGGTACGAAGAAATCCCCAATTTCCCCGTCTCTACCGTAGAGGGGCACAGCGGAAAACTTATCTTCGGCAAACTGGGCCATAAAGACATCATGGCGATGCAGGGACGTTTCCATTTTTACGAGGGCTATTCCATGAAGGAAGTAACCTTCCCGGTACGTGTAATGCGCGAACTGGGTATCAAGACCTTATTCGTTTCCAATGCCAGTGGCGGCACAAATCCGGATTTTGCGATCGGTGACCTGATGATTATCACCGACCATATAAACTACTTCCCCGAACATCCATTGCGTGGCAAAAACATACCTTACGGTCCTCGCTTCCCGGATATGAGCGAAGCTTATGACAAAGAGCTGATTCGTAAGGCCGACGCCATTGCGGCAGAAAAGGGCATCAAGGTTCAGCACGGTGTCTATATCGGTACGCAAGGTCCCACATTCGAAACACCTGCGGAATACAAGATGTTCCATATTCTGGGTGCCGATGCAGTGGGCATGTCCACCGTGCCGGAAGTCATCGTGGCAAATCATTGCGGAATCAAAGTGTTCGGCGTATCTGTCATTACAGACCTGGGGGTAGAAGGTAAAATCGTAGAAGTCTCTCACGAAGAAGTGCAGAAAGCTGCAGACGAGGCACAACCGAGAATGACAGAGATTATGCGTGAATTGATTAATAGAGCATAAGAAAGCATGAGAACAGAAATAGCTACCCTCGGTGAATTCGGCCTCATCCGCCACCTCACCGAAGGCATTGAACTAAAGAATGAGTCGAGCCGATATGGTGTCGGAGATGATGCTGCCGTCCTCTCCTACCCGGCCGAAAAGGAAGTGCTCGTTACTACCGACTTGCTGATGGAAGGCGTCCACTTCGACCTTGTGTATGTACCGCTCAAGCATTTGGGGTATAAATCGGCCGTAGTCAATTTCTCTGATATCTATGCCATGAACGGCACACCGAAGCAGATTACCGTTTCCTTGGGCATATCCAAGCGTTTCAGTATAGAAGACATGGAGGAACTCTATGCCGGCATCCGTTTGGCTTGCGAAGAATATGATGTTGACATCGTGGGAGGAGACACCTCCGCTTCCTATACTGGGCTTACCATCAGCATCACCTGCATAGGCGAGGGTGAGAAAGGAAAAGTGGTCTACCGTAATGGTGCCCGCGAAACCGACCTGATTTGCGTCAGCGGCGACTTGGGTGCCGCCTACATGGGACTACAGCTTTTGGAACGCGAAAAGGCGGTGCTCAAAGGAGGTGACAAAGACTTGCAACCGGACTTCTCGGGGAAGGAGTATCTTCTGGAACGTCAACTGAAGCCCGAAGCACGCCGTGACATCATTCAGAAACTGGCAGAAGAAGGTATACAACCCACCTCCATGATGGATATATCGGACGGACTTTCTTCGGAATTACTGCATATCTGTACCCAAAGCAAAGTGGGTTGCCGAGTTTACGAAGAACATATTCCTATCGACTATCAGACGGCTGTAATGGCAGAAGAATTCAATATGAACCTGAGCACTTGTGCACTGAACGGAGGCGAGGATTATGAGTTATTGTTCACCGTCCCCATTGCCGACCATGAAAAGGTTGCCGAAATGGAAGGCGTCAAGCTGATTGGCCATATCACCAAACCGGAATTAGGCTGCGCCCTAATTACCCGTGACGGTCAAGAGTTTGAACTCAAAGCACAAGGATGGAATCCTTTGAAGGAAGAAGAAGCGGAAAAAGCATAACTATAAAACTTTTTCAGTATTTTTTCTCAAATCATAAACGCTGATAATTAGCCATATAGCCAATTATCAGCGTTTTTTATCATGAAAGCTATTGCATAGTCCAAAAGTTTCACTACCTTTGCAACCGCAAAAGAGATAAACATGGTGCCATAGCTCAGTTGGTAGAGCAAAGGACTGAAAATCCTTGTGTCCCCGGTTCGATTCCTGGTGGCACCACTTTCAAAAGACATCAAATTTGATAAATCCCTGAAAATTAAACATTTCAGGGATTTTCTTTTTCTCCCAATCCGCATATTTTTGGCAAAATTACGCACTTCCGTAGTGCTAAATCGTGGACAATTTTAGTCTCGAAAAAAATGTCCACGAATTGTACCGTAAGTCGTTGATTGTCTTATCGTTTAATTCTTGCTATTCTGCACGATTCAGTAACTTTAAACATTAATTTTTAGAGTATGAAACGACAGACTTTCAACGTGCTGTTCTTCATCCGCAAGACAAGAACAGTAAAATCTGGTGAGACACCAATCATGTTGCGGATAACAATTCAAGGGCAATTAGCAGAAATGCAGCTAAAACGAACCGTTAAGCCTGAACTTTGGTCGCAAGCTAAGGAACGGTGTACGGGCAAAGATTCTAAATCTGTAGAAGTAAACCGTTATCTGGAATCGGTAAAATTACGCTTGTATGAGATTCATCGAACTTTAGAAGATGAAAACAAACTTATTAACCCAATGGAGATTAAGAGACGTTTTCTCGGACTGGATGAAAAGCATAAGATGTTCTTTGAAGTATTCCAAGAACATAACGACAAATGCAGGGAACTGATAGGCAAGGATTATGCAAAGGTCACTATCTCCCGTTTTGATACATGCTTGAAGTATTTTAAAGAAATGCTTCTAAAACAGTATCATCTAAAGGATATTCCAATGAAAGAAATAAATAATGCCATCATTCAGGACTATATTCATTTCTTGAAGTCAAAAAAGAATCTGCAAGAAAATACGGTTATCCGCTACATGAAAGTAGTCAAGAAGATTACTAACATGGCTCTTGCAAATGACTGGATAGATAAAAATCCATTTATGAATATCCATTTTCATGAGCAGGAAGTACATAAGGAATTCCTAACCAAAGAAGAATTAGAGGTTTTGCAGAATAAGACTTTCAGCATTCCACGCTTAGAACTTGTACGTGATATTTTCTTATTTCAATGTTGGACTGGATTAGCTTTCATAGATGTATCGGAATTAAAGCCCGAACATTTGGTGACAGATAATCAAGGGAATGTCTGGATAAGAAAAACTCGCCAAAAGACAAAAGTTATGTGCAATATTCCACTCTTGGATATTCCGCTAGCTATATTGGATAAGTACAAAGGCTATCCGCTTTGCGAAAAGAAAGGCACTTTATTACCAGTTCCATGTAACCAAAAAGCAAATAGTTATTTGAAAGAAATTGCTGATTTATGCGGTATTAAGAAGAATTTAACCACGCATACCGGACGTCATACATTTTCGACAGTTGTTACGCTGGCTAACAATGTTTCACTGGAAAATGTATCTAAGATGCTCGGTCATACCAATACGAAAATGACACAACGATACGCAAAAGTATTAGACCAAAGTATTCTCCGAGATATGCAGAATGTACGGGAGAGCTTCTCGACTAAAACCACCTAAAGATAAAAACGGCTGCCCAATCCATCCGGACGGTAGCCGTTTTTCTGTACTCACCATTAAAGACTAAAGGGGATAATCTTCAATATTATAAGCTGGACGGAACCTATCTTCCAAAACTTTTCTAATATCCGATTCTCGAAATAGCACTTTACCCGGTAGTTGAATAAAAGGGAATACCCCATTATCCCGATATTCTTGTAAAGTTCTACGGCTGATTTTGAGGATAGAACAAAGTTCTTCACTTGTCAGATACCGTTCTCCCTCAAATGCTAATTTACCATTTTTCAAAGCATACTCTATATATAATAGAGCCTTATCCAATGACAGCATCAATTCCCGACTATCCTCATTTGTGTATAAATCCATAAGCAATTATTTTTTAGCGGTTATTTTTATTCTTCCTGAATCCAGTAGCTTTTGTACTTCGGCTACTTTATAATAGACTTTCCTCCCGATAGTTGAAAAGGAAAGTTTGCCCCTCTCCCTTAAAGTTTGCAGACTTCGCAGGGAAATATGCAAAGAAGTCGCCAATGTTTTACCCTCTATCCATTCTTTGTCAAGGTGCATATCGGAGGAAGACAGAGAGCCATTATCTACCAATGATATTATTTGTTCCAGTTTCTTTTTAAAAGAATCAAAGGAAGCTCTTTCTATTGCTATTATATCCATATAAAAACAAGTATTTTAGATTTCGACAGCAAATATAGAAATCAAAACTATCTATTTAATAATAAGATCTTTGCTGTCTGAATAGTGTTATTACTGGCTATATAGCGAATGTTAAAATGTACCATTTTATACTTACTACTAAGTAAATTGCCTATATTTGCGGCATGAATGATACAAGAAGCGAAATAATACGTATGGCAGACGAGCTAATAAAGACTATTGGCTACAATGCTTTTAGTTATGCTGATATATCCAAACAGCTTAACATAAAGAATGCAGCCATACATTATTATTTTCCTGCTAAATCAGATTTAGGAATAGCTGTGATTAGGAGCAATTCGGAAGCATTTAAGGAAAGAATTGGGTTGTGGGCTACTTTAGACGAAAGGCAACAATACATTAATTATATTACTATGCACGACAGTTTCGTTCAACAACACTGGACTTGTATAGTCGGTTCTCTTGCTCCAGCCTATGACACACTTCCTGAAAATATGCAGAAAGAATTGCATAGCCTAATTAATACAATTCTTAATTGGCTGACAATCCTATTAGAAAAAGGTAAGAAGAACAAAATCTTTCATTTTAAGGGGAACGCCAAAGACCAAGCTAATCTGACGCACTCTGCTCTCTTATCTTCTTTACAGATGAATAAAGTTCTACGCAATGATATATACTCTTCCATACAGGAAAAGTTATTAAGCATATAATTTTTTTGCCCATATTACTTACTTATTAGTAAGTATACAAATAATAACTAATCATCAAAAAATAGATTAAACATGAATGCTACAATTAGTTCAATAGGAGTTTATCATCCCAAAAGGGAAGTTTACAATTCTTTTTTCGAAAAGTCCTTAGACACATCCGACGAATGGATCAGAGAAAGAACCGGTATAGAAAGACGCTTCTTTGCTGCCCCAAATGAATTTACCAGTGATATGTGTGTAAAGGCAGCCGAAAACTTATCTGCAAACTATAATAAAGATTTGGCAGATGTAGATTTCATTATCGTGGCAACTACTACACCCGATCAGATTGTTCCAAGTGTTGCAAGCCAAGTACAAGCCAGACTGAGAATACCTCATGCCGGAGCTATTGACATATCATGTGCCTGTGCAGGTTTCTGCAATGGTTTGATTTTAGCAAAGGGATTGATTGCTTCGGGTTCGCATAAGAAAGTATTAGTTTTTGGTGCTGATACGCTATCTAAAGTGACAGACTTTACAGACAGAACCACTTGTATCTTATTCGGGGATGCAGCCGGAGCAGTTATTGTAGAAGCATCTATAGAGAACCATCTATTAAATACCATCACAGAAACAAATGGTCACTATGGAAAAGATTTATATCTAACCAGTTCAAAAACACATATCAATGATGAAGAAGTTATAGCCAATAACAAACTACATCAAAATGGGAGAACAGTCTATAAATGGGCTGTTCAAACTTTGGCAAAAGGGTTAAAAGTATTGGCTATAAAGAACGACATCGAACTGGATGATGTGAACTATTTTCTACCACACAGTGCAAATTATAGATTATTGGAAGCTGTTTTCAATGAATTGGAAATACCAATGGAACAATGCTTAGATAGTGTTAGAAGATACGGTAATACTTCCGCTTCCTCCATACCTTTAGCATGGTATAATGGCATTCGGGAGGATAAGATACAATTGAATGATACATTGATGCTAATGGGCTTTGGCGGAGGATTTACTTATGGTGGGTTGTGTATTCAAAACAATATCTGTAAAGTAGATAATATGTAGAACCGATCATTCAAGCAAGCTAGGCAATATGAAAGATTTATTCCATGAAATCTTGATTTCAATCAATAATGAAATCAATGCACTAAATCTGGATGGAGTGATTTCTATAGATAATGCTGTATATATGCTTAAGGTGATAAATCCTCTGTTTAGTAAACTTCAAGAAACAGCCGTGAACTATCAGTTTCAAACAGAAGCCGATGAGATTTATTATTTCAAGAAGTTAAAGCCTGCCATATTAGGCAAATACCTATTCTTTAACAAGATATATAATATAGAATCACAAATACCAATAGGGAATAAGGAGGTAATAAAGCATTATCTATCGGAAGAACTTAATAGCCTAACACACTATTTCTATAAGAACAAAGAGTTCTATCAATACTATCGGACTGGGCAAACTCATTTTGACAATACATATTTTGTTCGTGGAAGTTGCAAGCCTTTCTTTTGCGGTGATAGCATACACATAGATAAAGATCCCAGATCTTCAACAGGATACGATTATAAGGTAGGTAAGATTTTGGCAAATGAACAACTACAGGCATACTTAGAAAAAAGAATAAAGAATATTGAATGTTTAGAAAAACTTACCGATACATTGTCTAAGCTCTCCTTTCCTAACTTAACATGGACTGGAAAGAAAGTTTTCCTGATAGAATTGGGGTATTCTTTATATTCCTCATGTGACATCAATGGAGGAAAAGCAACTATCAGTGAAATAATGGATGCTCTTAGTATTCTGTTCAATACTGACTTAGGCGATTATTATCGTGTATATCTGAACTTGAAAAGTAGAAAAAAGGATAGAACTTCCTATCTAAACTCACTGATTGACAGTTTGATAAAACGCATGGATGAAGATGATGCTAAATAGTTCATAAAACAAAAATCCGATGCAAAATATAACAAATACGTGATGTGTTCTATTGAACAACCGCTTATTATTGCTACATTTGCATTGAAGAAATAGAAAAGAGAGGCAAGTCAAAAGATTTGCTTTTACATATAACATAACATTCGCAGAAGCTCTCTGTATAGGAAACTGGCACTTTCAACAGAAACGAGGTTTTTAGCGCAATGTCTATGCTATACTTTCGTATAGCGTGGACTTGCCTGTCCCGTTTCTAAGGTATGCCAGTACCTCTATACAGGAACAGCGTGGGTTCACGCTTTTCTTATGTTATCCCCTCAAAATCCAAACAACAATTAATTTTTAAAGAATTATGAGACGAATCAAACTTTATATTTCTACCTCACTTGATGGTTATATTGCAACACCTGATGGTGGAGTAGAATGGCTAACCCAGTTTCCCAATCCAACAAATGATGATTATAAATACAATGAACTCCTACAGTCTATTGATATAGTCTTAATGGGTGGTAGAACTTATAGAGAAATTATCGGGTTTGGTGGTGAATGGTCTTACCGAAAAAAACAAACTTATGTTGTGTCACACAAGAATATCAACTTAACACCAAAAGAGCCAGTCCAATTTATAACGGAGAGTATTAACGAGGAAATTACGAAGTTAAAGAACAGTCAAGGCAGAGATATTTGGCTTGTAGGTGGTGGAGAGCTAGTTTCAATGTTAATAGACCTTGACCTTATAGATGAAATGCAAATCTGTGTTTTCCCTATTATTTTAGGGCAAGGTATACCTTTATTTCCTAACAAGCCCAAAGAAAGAAACTGGAAACTAAAAAGTAGCCAAACATTTCAGAGTGGAGCTATTTTAAGTGCTTATTATAAGTAAGTTATACATAGAAACTATCAGGTTGATTAGTACTTGATAGTTTCACTTTGGCAAAGAAATGACTAGTTATCTTTTACCTATGAAAGCTATTATGATATCTATTCCAATGATATAAAGGGATTTATATCAAAAAATTATTTTTATCAAGTTGATAATCCCTTGTCAATTCATCTTCATTATTCTTCCGAATTTTGCATCATCAATCGATTGAATACAATAATGTTAAACTAAAAATTGAAGCAAAATGTATATAGACAACGAAAACTTCGAGAAGTGGATGGAGAAGTTATCCAAGAAACTCACCGAAATCGGGCAAGACCTGAAATCCCTTATCAATACCGACACCGTATTTGATGAAAATGAAAAGCTATTGGATAATCAAGATTTAGCTTTTCTGCTAAAAGCCTCTTTCAGAACCCTACAACGCTATCGGGCAAACGGTACTCTGCCCTACTTCAACATTGGACGGAAGACATACTATAGAGCAAACGATATTCGGGCTTTTGTTCGTGAACGTGCCGACTCTCAAACTTATAAACAGTTTGAAAGAGCCAATCAACTAGAGAATAAACCTTGAAAGCAAAAGGTAGCAGAGGAAAGAAGCCAGTGTTTTGGCTATTCCTCTATGCTACTACCCCAATTTAGCACAAACAGCTTCACCTATCGGTTCAGCCCGTTTCGCTAAATTGAGCAAGAGGGAACTGGACAAGTCCTGTTCTTCCCTCTTGCCCTGCGGGGCAAAGCCTTCGGCTTTAGCGTGTTACAAGAACACGCTGTAATGACACCTGTAATAAGCATTTTTTTTGTAATGCTTATTATCAGGTATTTATCTATTCATATTTCTATAAAAAAGTAATTACCATGCCAAACAGCAGTCGAAAAACGATATTCACTACCATTTCCATAGACAAGGAAACGGCAGCTTTGGTAGAGAAGATATGCAAACGCTATTCACTGAAAAAGAGTGAAGTTGTAAAGTTGGCGTTTAGGTATATAGATAAGGCACATATCAATCCATCCGAGGCTCCTGAATCTGTAAAATCAGAATTGGCGAAAATAAATAAGAGGCAGGATGATATTATTCGCTTCATCCGTCACTATGAGGAAGAACAACTAAATCCCATGATACGGGCAACAAATTCTATCGCTTTGCGTTTCGATGCTATTGGCAAAACTTTGGAAACTCTTATTCTCTCTCAACTGGAAACCAGTCAGGAACGACAAACAGCCGTGCTTAAAAAGCTAAGTGAGCAATTTTGCAATCATGCCGACGTGATTAACAACCAGTCCAAGCAAATTAACGCACTTTACCAGATACACCAACGGGATTATAAGAAATTGCTCCACCTGATACAACTCTATTCGGAACTTTCCGTTTGTGGGGTGATGGATAGCAAAAAGAAAGAGAACCTGAAAAACGAAATTGGTAATCTAATAAATACATAGAGCCATGCACATAGATTTTGCACCTCCATCTAACGGTACATATAATAATGCTGGTAGTTGCCGACAGTTGGCTAATTATTTAGAACATGAAGATTTGGAACGCATGGAAAAGGGTATTTACACCGAAGGCTTTTTCAATCTTACAGATGATAACATCTACAAGTCAAAGGTCATAAAAGATATAGATAGTAATATCGGGCAACTTCTGAAAACGGATGCTAAGTTTTATGCTATCCATGTCAGCCCATCGGAAAAGGAACTTAGAGCAATGGGTAACACAGAACTGGATCAAGCCGAAGCTATGAAACGCTATATTCGTGAGGTGTTTGTTCCTGAATATGCCAAGAACTTCAATAAAGGACTATCTGAAACTGATATAAAGTTCTATGGTAAGATTCATTTTGACCGTAACCGTTCCAAGAATGGACTGAATATGCACTGTCATTTGATTGTGAGCCGAAAAGACCAAACTAACAAAAAGAAGCTATCTCCGCTTACCAACCACAAGAACACTAAGAACGGAGTAATAAAAGGTGGCTTCGACCGTATAAATCTCTTTCAACAAGCAGAACAGGGCTTTGATAAGCTGTTTGGCTACGACCGCCAACAATCCGAATGGTTTGACTACCACAACACGATGAAGAACGGTTCGATTTCCGAACAGCTTGAATTACAGAATCAAATGTTTACTGGCGAAAAGAAAAAAGACATAATACAAACCAGTAAAAAAGAAAATAATATTTCTTGTAACCTTGACAACAAGGAAGAAAATAGGCACTCTAACAATCAGCAGTACGATAGTAGAGGTGATGCTCTCTTGTCTATTTTCTCCTTGGGAGGTAACAATAATCACAATACAACTTTATTAGAGGAGTTGCAGGTACAGAAACGTCAGAAGAAAAAGAAGAAGATACAACAGCGGCAAACTTTTTTTGTTTGATAATTGATTGATAACCAGTAGTTAGTTT
>ERZ1026955.869-NODE-869-length-13300-cov-4.569800_pt1 | contig 13300 bp, 10 predicted proteins | sample MGYA00519459_ERZ1026955 | MGnify/ENA primary metagenome ERZ1026955 (study PRJEB26926, sample SAMN06164833) | human gut metagenome | biome: ENVO:00009003; feature: ENVO:2100002; material: ENVO:00002003 | host: Homo sapiens | place: USA | collected 2012 ...
CACAAGGCTATTCGTCGGCAGCGTCAGATGTGTATAAGAGACAGGAACTCCTCGTTGGTGTTGGTCATTCCCATCTGCTTCTGGAGGAACTCTATGGCCTCGACGGGCGTCATGTCCGAAAGGTATTTGCGCAGCACCCACGTGCGGTTCATCACGTCGCGCGGCAGGAGCAGGTCTTCGCGGCGCGTACCCGATGCGATGACGTCGACCGCCGGGTAGACACGTTTGTTGGCGAGCTTGCGGTCGAGCTGGAGCTCCATGTTGCCCGTGCCCTTGAACTCTTCGAAAATCACCTCGTCCATCTTCGAACCGGTGTCGATCAGCGCCGTGGCGATGATCGTCAGCGACCCTTTCTCCTCCGTGTTGCGGGCTGCACCGAAGAAACGCTTGGGTTTGTGGAGCGCGTTGGCATCCACACCGCCCGAGAGCACCTTGCCCGATGCGGGCTGGACGGAGTTGTAGGCACGTGCCAGGCGGGTGATCGAGTCGAGGAAGATCACCACGTCGTGTCCGCATTCGACCATGCGCTTGGCCTTGTCGAGTACCATTTCCGCGACTTTCACATGGCGCGACGCCTGTTCGTCGAAGGTCGATGCCACGACCTCGGCCTTGGAGTTGCGGGCCATCTCGGTCACCTCCTCCGGGCGCTCGTCGATCAGCAGCACGATGATGTATACTTCGGGATGGTTGTCGGCGATGGCGTTGATGATCGACTGCATGAGCACCGTCTTACCCGTCTTGGGCTGTGCTACGATCAGCGCGCGCTGTCCCTTGCCGATGGGCGAAAAGAGGTCGACCACGCGCGTCGACATGTTGTTGTGTCCGTTGCCCGTAAGGCAGAATTTCTCGCTCGGGAAGAGCGGCGTCATGAATTCGAACTGTACGCGGTCGCGGATGAACTCCGGCGCCAGGCCGTTGATCTCGTTCACGCGTACCAGCGGAAAATATTTCTCCCCCTCCTTCGGCGGGCGTATGGCGCCGTTCACCGTGTCGCCGGGCTTCAGCCCGAAGAGTTTGATCTGCGACGGCGAAACGTAAATGTCGTCGGGCGAGTTCAGGTAGTTGTAGTCGGCCGAACGCAGGAACCCGTATCCGTCGGGCATGATCTCCAGCACGCCTTCGCCCTCGATCTCCCCGGCGAAATCGTCCTTGGTGATCACCTCGCCGTCGAAGGATTGCGCATCGGCTGCTGCCTGGGTAGCCTGGGTAGCCTGGGCAGCTTGGGCAGCCGGGGGTGTTGCGGCGGCGGGTTCTGCTGCCTCTTCCTGTGCTTGTGCTTGTGCTTGTGCCTTGGGCTTGCGGCCGCGGCGCTTGGGCTCGGCCTTCTCCTCGCGGGGTGCCTGTACGGTTTCTGCCGCTGCCGCTGGTGCAGGTGCCGGGACGCTTTCCATCGGGAGCTCCGGCTCGGCAGGGGGGCCGGCGACCGTGATGGGCGGACGCTGTGCTGGTGCGGTGTTTTCGGTCTTCGTATTGGTGATGCGCGGCCGACGGCCTCGCGGGGCCTGGGGAACGGTTTCGGGAGCGGCTTCCGCCTTTACGGCGGCGGGTTCGGCTATGGCTGCCGTCTGCTGCATTTCCGTTGCGGGAACCTCCTTTTTCCGGCCTCGTCCTCTTTTCTCTTTATTTTCTGCGGGGGCGCCTTCGGAAGCGGAGAACCCGGCGATTTTCTCGATCAGTTCGCGCTTCTTCAATGTGGTGTCCCCGATACCGATAGCTTTTGCTATTTCACGCAGTTCGACGAGGCTTTTCCCTTCGAGCGCTTTCAAATCCTGCATATATTTCTATTTCAAAGTGATTTTCAGAACCCCGGCGGGCGCCGGGACATTGGAATTTGCTTGCAAAGATAGTGCATTATTTCGAAATTCAAAATAAAAAATTGCAGATCACGCCCTTCCGCCGGGGCTTTCACCATAAATTGGGAGTGCCCGGACGTAAAATACTCATTTATGGCGATTGTACGACCCGGAAATTACCCCCACCTTTGTATCCGGAACAACAGATCTATTCAGCCATTGCGTTGTTTGTATTGTTAATGTTTGTGTGTGCAAAAACCTCCCGGGAAGCCCGGGAGGTTTTTCTTCGGTGTCGTTCCGGCGTCCTGCCGGGGCGCGTGCCGGCGGCGGGAGCCTCCGGGGGTTATTCGTTGCGCCGCAGGTTCCACTTGTTGTTGTTGCAGATCACGGCCCTGACCAGGTCGTCGCCGTAGACCTGCATGTTCGAGTAGGTCTGCCCGTAGGTCATCGTGGCGTGCGATGCCGCCGCGAAGTCCATCAGCACGATGCCGACGTTCCCGCGGAAATCGTACCTGTCGATCTTGTCGGCCGTATACCTGTTGTATTTGTTCGCGCAGTAGTCGTAGTCGCCCACTGCGCCGAACAGGCTGATCCCCGACACGCTGCAATGGGCCGTGTCGTAGCAGCTCACATAATTCATGCACCACCGCGTCGGGTCGTCCGTATTATAGGTATAGGCGATGCACTCGTCGATGGCCGCATACTTGGTCTTGCCGTCCGATGCCCCGTTCTTGATGTTGTAGAGGTCGTTCACGCGGATCGGGGCCTTCCCCACGCCGTTGCCGCTGAGCGTCGTGTCGAAGACCACCTTGTCGTGCGTCCAGTTCAGGTAGGCGCCGAAATACCGGCCGTTGTTCGACGATTTGTAATCCTCGCGGATCACGAAGAGTATCTTGCCGCGGGCGTCGGCCAGCGTCATCAGGGGGTGGAAGTCGGCCACATAGCCGCTGCAATGCGATTTGATCAGGCTGACCACGCTTTTGTCCCACCCCGTCTTATTGGCGCTGGTGCTGGTGTTCTCGTATTTCATGTGCACGAGCACCGTCTCGCCCGGATGTTCGTCGAGGAATCCCACGAAACGGTCGAGCAGGTGCGAAAGCATGAAGGGCGAAAGCTCCTGGCGGCCGGAGCTGCCCGGGGCGTAGCCGCCCAGCGTCGGGTCGCCCAGCGGGGCTATGCCGTGATGGATCGGGAGGTCGCGCACCGAGGAGCTCGACGAGGAGGGGCGCAGGTCGAACATGCGAACCCCGGCCGCAAGCTGCTCTTCGATGGATAGCTCCTGTGCCTTGATGATCTTGGTCGTGTTCATATAGCCGAATACGACGTTCTGCAACCATTTGAAATGGTACCTATCGTCGGGCATCCCGTCTTTGTACTCGTAATGCGAACCGTAGATCGTGCAGGCGTCGTGCGACCCGGGGATGGAAACCTGCGACAGGTAGGTGTTGTCGGGCAGGTAGGCCATCCAGTCGGAATAACCTTCCGAGGTCTGTTGCGCCTGCGCCTGCATGTCGCCGATCGTGAACGAATAACGGTGTCCGGCCTTGAGCGTTGCCGGGGTCGTGTAGCTGTAGGTCTTCCCCTGCGTCGTGACGGCGGAGAGCGTAAGCCCTTCGATGTCCTGCGGCAGCATGAACGCCGTGACCGCGACCTTCGACCCTGCGCTGAGCTGGATATAGGGGACGTCCCCCGACATCAGGTGCAGGGCCAGCACGTTCGATCCCTTGCCCGGGATAACCGAGCACCGGTCGGTTTCGATGTCGAACGTGAAGCCGCCCGCTATGGGGCCGTTTTCGCTCGACAGCACGAGCTTCTGTACCTCCGCGGCCTCCGAGAATCCCACCTGGATCGTAACCGTGGTCATCAGCGGGCGGAATCTGAAGGGTACCTCCGCGCCGCGTTCCACCCCTTGGGTGCATGCCGCCATATAGGCGTACTGCATGTTGCATTCGCCGTTGTGGTAGGTCTGTACGGCCGGGATTCCCGTCACGACGATCGAGCCGCTGTTGGTCTGCACGGCGTCTGCCGGATAGAAGGCGTAAAAATCGTAGCTGGGACTGCTCCCCCACTGCATCCCCGTGTTGCTCAGGTCGGCTTCGCTTTCGGTCGCCCCGGAGACGCTGACTTCGACTTCCGCCCATTGCGGGGTCGTTTGCGGGCAGATGATCCCCACCCGGTCGGCGTTGCGCCAGTAGATCGGGTAGTAGCCGTCCTGTAACGGGCCGTAGGCCGTGCGGGTTTCGTCCGTGGTGTCGGGCGCTTCGTTGCCGATCGACAACCGGCAGACGATGGCATCGCCTCCTGTCGCGGGAGTTTCGGGCCCTTCGGGCAGTTCTGTCGTATCCTTTCCGCAACCGGCCAGCAGGAGCGCGAGTAGCGACAGTCGGAAAATAGGTTTGTGTTTCATAACGTCAGGTTCGAATTGGCGGTTTTTGGTTCAGTACTCGTCGTCCGCATAATTCACCGAGCTGGGCCCGAGTTCGCCGCCGTGCGGCTGTGAAATCGCGAACCCTGCTTCCGCCGCAATTACGAGTATCTCCAATTCCGGCTTTATGTATGCTGCTTTCATCAGATTCGGTTTATAGATAAATCGGGACGGTGTTCTCTCCGTCCCGATCTGAAAAATTATTTTATCGAAATTATTCGATCGTGTAGGTGAAATTCGCGAACTCTACGTGGTAAGATCCTGCGGTAGATAGTATCTTGATCATGAGACGCTGTCCGTTGGTGACCGTAAACGTATGGGTCTGCGTACCGGATTTGCACTTTTGGTCGTTGCCGTTCAGGATGTTGTTCCTGTCGCGGAGCCACGATTCGGTGATCGGGCCGTTGCCCGTTACGCCGATCCTGTACTCAATATTGCCTATACGGTTGGTCGCTACCTCGAAGGATACCTTCACGGTTTTCGAACCATCGCACTGGATCGGGGCCGTCACGAAAGCGCCGTTGTTTGCGTTGTTGAAGCCCGCAGGAATCTGCAGCTGGATGCGGTTCTTCTTGAGTTTGTCGTCGCCGTTCTTGTCGCTCTTGATCTCTGCCTGGTAAAAATACCAGTCATTGAAAATTCCTTCCGGGTCGTATTGGGAATCGACCGTGTAGAATCCGTTGTCCTGATAGGTATGCGTACCGTACTTCTGGTCGATGGCATCGGGTACGGTGATCGTCACCGTTTTCTTGTTGCAGGGTACGCTCATCGTGTAGTGGTGGTTGCGCTTCAGGCCGGCCAGCGTGAACGACTTGTCCGAGTAGGTCAGCCCGTCGGTAGTCATTACCTTCACGGTCATGGTCGAGTGGATGCCCACGGGGAGCAGGCCCACTACGAACTCTTTCCGGTTCGTGGGAACTGCGATCGAATTGGTTACGGACGATGCCGTGAAGTTCTCCAGGGCGTCGATCGTACCGGAGGTCGGCAATACGTTGCTGTCGGTCTCCAGGATGACTTTCTTGGGCGTTTCGTTCGCACCCAGTCCGAGCGAGATCTTGATGCGGGCCATCAGCGGTTTGAACGTGAAGTGTACGGGCAGTTGGGTCGTGGTCTCGTTGATTTCGAACGGCTCCTCCCAGATGTTCGTATACATGAAGTCATAGGCAGCCAGGTTGTCCGTGCAGTATTCCGATCCCCAGGTGTGCTTGAAGGTCTTGTTCACGGCGTCGAACGTGGCGTTGCAGTCGTACGGATAATAAGCCGCCGCCAGCGAGTAGGAACCGATGGGCACCTCGCCCGAGAACGTCGTGGTCGGGCCCGACTTGTCGGCCGTGAACTGGCATGTCATCGTCGCAGCTCCGTCGTAGAGGAGCACGGCGACCTTGTCGCCGGCCACCCAGTTGGTCGTGGTGCCGTCGATGGAAGTACGGGTCTCCCCGGAAACCATATCCTCGGGGATGGTCACCTGAACATACTTTTTCGGGCCGGCGGCCGGAGCCGTATCGTCCTTGCTGCACGCGGCCATACCGACCGTTGCGAGCATTGCTATAACGAATAATTTTTTCATGGTGCGTTTTCTGTTTTTGTCGTTAATTCCCAATGGATGCGTCGCTATTCGTAGTCATCGTAAGAGAGCGACCTGGTTCCGCCCAGCTCACCGCCGTCGGTTCCCGGTTCGATGCTGCTGCTTGCCGCGAATCCTTTTTCCACGCATACGGAGATCAGGTACAGCTCCGGTGCTTCGTAAGTCATAGTTTGTTTTTTCATGGTCTTTTTTATTATGTGTAGTTGCTTTTATTCCATGTCCGTTTCGGGTTGGCGCTACGCCCTTACGCAGAGCACGCGCATGCCGCGCTGCACCCCCGCCGCGGACAGGCATATTTCGACGATGCCTGTCCTTTGTCCCGTTCGGTGGATCCGCTGCAGCTCCGCTTCGACGCGCGTCTCTTCCGCTTCGGGAAGCTGCACCCCGATCCATATGTCGGATTTGTCGGGGGCGTATACGCGAACCCGTCCTTCTTCCAGATATGCGAGCAGGTAGTGCGGCGCCCGGCCGGATCCGGCGGTTGTGTCCGCTGCGGTCGATGTCTCTGTCCGGGGCATGCGGTAAAGTCCGTTAGGGTTTGCCAATCTCCATTTGTCTTGCTTATTCCACGATTACGGCGCGGTTCAGTTCCGGCTCTGCGAACCGGTTGTTGGTGTCGCCTTCGGCTTTCTTGACCAAACGGGACGGGTCGATGCCGTACTTGTCCTTCAAGAGGTTGTAGACGTACTCCATGCGCTGTTCGCTCAGCCGCTGGTTGATCTCCTTCGTGCCGGTATCCTTGTCTGCCGAGCCGATCAGCGTGAAGGTCTTGTCCTTGTCGGCCTTCATGGCGTTCCTTACGTAGAATTCGAGGTTGGTCAGTTCTTTCTTGTCGAGCGTGGCCTTGCCGATCTTGAAGAAGAGCGCCACGGGCGATGCGGATACCTTCTGTTCGACGACGACCTTGGCGGGCGCGTTGCGCAGTTTCTCGTTCTCGTCGCTCAGTTCCGAATTCTGCGATGCGAGTTCGTTGTTGGTGTTTTCGAGCCGCTTGATACGATCCAGGTACGACGTGTAGTCCACGGGCTGAGCCTGCGAGGCTCGCTTGAAGCCGCGGCGGTTCAGGTTGAACGACAGCCCTGCCGTTACCGAGAGCATACCTTCGCCGATGCGGCCGCCGCCCACGCCGTCGAAACGCTGGTTGACCAGCAGGCAGCGAGCTTCGAGCGTCAGGTCGAGCAGATCGCAGAGGCGCACTACATTCAGCAGACCTGCGTCGAAGCCGATTTCGTTGTCGTGGGTGTCGTTGCCGTAGGAACGCGCCCAACCCACTCCGACGAAGGGTACGAAATTCCAGGTGCGGGTCTCCTTGTAGCCGCTCACGGCGTTCGAGAAGTTCCACATTGCATCGGCATGCAGGTACGATACGCCGAATTTCTCCTTGAACATGCTTCCGTCGGCACCCTTTGCGTATTTGGTGCCTGCGGTCGTCCACCCTTTGGCCTGCAGGCCGGAGTATCCGACGCGGGCGCCGATCGAGGGGGTGAACCATTTTCCGACATGGATGTCCAGTGCCGGGGCCATGCGTTTGCCGAATTTGCCGTAGGAGTCGTGTTCGCCGAAATAGATATTTACACCGCCGGCGACGCCGACGAAGATGTTGTCGAAAAAGCGGTTCGTTTCATAGGGGCCGCGTACGATGCGGTTCTGCGCATCGCGCGATTGGCCGTTCTCCTGTGCCGTGGCGGCAAGGCTGACGATGATAAAGAGGGCAATAAGGTAGAGGCGTTTCATGTTTGAATGTTTTTGTAGTGATTAGAATTTTTTCCGGTATGTGTGGTCTCGTTGCGAGTCCGTTATTCGTGTTATCTGCCGTGTCCGGTACATGTGGCAGGCTACGGCTACCGCCAATGCCGGGGCGGCGATTGCCGGTAGCGACAGGATGAAAATGGTCGGTGGTTGTTTGTTTTTCCATGAATGTGTTTTTGTTCGCTGACGAGAGAGGGCTAAAGCGAGCCTGTTCCTGTGTCCCCCGTGACCTGGGGCGTTGCCTGCGGCAACCGGAACCGGCTTTGCCTGAACAGGGCGGGTGATTCCAATTCTTCTATGTATATTTCTGATAAATAGGTTTGTATGAGGTTGTCGTACTCCTTGCACACTTTCTGGAGGGGCTGCATCGTGCGTGTATTTTCGTATGTCCAGAACGTGTGCGAGACTTCATGCATGCCTCCGTCCAGCCTGCGGATCAGGTCGTGCAGCGTCGGGCGGTGGTTCGGGTTCCATTGGTAGAAGGTTCTTCCCGACTGGAATACGCAAATCAGGTAGTCCGTCTTGGCCGCAAGTTCCCGTAAAGTACGGCGGTACATATAGGTGTCCGTATCGGGGCCTACACATGCAGCCTGCAACTCGCGTCCTTTCATCAGGGGAGTCCCTGCTTCCGACGCCTTGTGCAGTACGAGCAGTATCTTTACCGCCCACAGGATTCTTGCGGAAAACATCGAATGTAAATTGTTAGTAACCAGTGGCTTGTGTGCATTGTTCGTGACCCATTATTACCAATAATGGGTCTCTTTTGGCGTATGTGCTTGGTTACCAGTCGGTAAATACGCTGTTTGGACACTTTCCCGAAGGCATGGTGGGGGCTTTCAGGACATTTTCGGTCTGTCCGGATGAAAAAGATAAATAAAACGATACAATATTCTTATTTTCAGTTTATTACGCTGAGGTATGCGTTTTTTCCTTCTGAAAAATTTGGTTATGAATATAATTAATTCTATTTTTGCGGATGAATTGAAACGTCTATAATACAACTTATTACGATTTCAAGATACATTATTGGTAATAATGGGTCTTGATTTTTTTGTTGCCTGTTTCTATTCCTTCTAACCGAAAAATCCGGATATTATACGAAACCGCCTTTTACTGCAGGTCGATGATTTTTCGATTGGCTTTGTCGATGATGTTGTGGTCGAGTTGTGCGAGATAGATGCGCGTCGTCCTTTCGGACGTGTGTCCCATCCCGGCGCTGATCACCGTGAGCGGTGTGCCGCAATCTCGGGCCAGAGTTGCCCATGAGTGTCGTGCGACATAGAATGTCAGCGGTTCCGGGATATTGAGCAGGACTCCGATTTTTCGGATAAATTTATTCAGCTCGCGCTGCTGCTGGCGGTAATTGTCATAGCTGTCGTCTTTTGCCAGTACGGGGAGTATATAGGGCGAAGCATTGCTATAACGGTCGATGATGTGCTGCAGCTGCGGCTCGATGCGCATCGAGAGCATCTGCCCCGTTTTGTGGCGTGCATAGGTCAATACGCCGTCATGGATGTCGCTGTTGCGCAGGTAGACCATATCTACGAACGACATGCCGCGGGTGAAGAAACTGAACATGAAGATGTCGCGTGCGAGGGAGTACTTGGGATGCAGCGCCGAGAGGTCGGCCGTGCATATCCGTTTGATGGTTTCGCGTGAGAGCGCCCGTTTGCGCGTTACGGTCTGCCTGACGGTCAGATGGGTGAAGGGATTGGGAAATGAGGCCGGTATGAGCCGTTTTTTTACGGATCGGTTGTAGACTGCCCTCAGGTTGCGCAGGTGGAACGTCACCGTGTTGGTTGTCACGCCCCGTGCCCTGAGCCAGCGTTCGTAACGCTCTGCCCAGCGGGCCGAGAGGTGTTGCGACGTCAGGTGCTGGCCGTCGAGGAAACTCAGCAGCAGCCTGTATGACGACCGGTAGTTCGCAGCCGAGCCTTTGCGCCCGGCTTTCTCGTAGTCGGAGATGTGTTTCGAGAAACACGACATGAAGTCGAATTCATAATTACGGGTGCGTGTCATCCTGGCCGGGTATGGCCCGACAACCGGATGCCGCCCCGTAAAGGCGGAATCTGGCGAATACATAATCAAGTAAATTTAATAAGAAGAGTTGGTCACTGGGTGCAAAGATACAAAATTATAGCCAATTATCCGCATTTATGTCGATGATATTGTGTGCTTTAGTGGCCTTTGAAGCGTATTTGCAGGGACTGTCATTTATATATAATATACTGATAATGCAATATTTAATGCCCGGATTTGCCTCCGGATCCATCTCCTGTTTTATTTATCTGAAATTTAGCGGACTAAATGAAATATTCACCCCGGAAACCGGTTTCCGTCGCGGTCATGTCCGGCACGGTAACGGTTTATGATGATTATTCGCTTTCGGCCTCCCCTCCCCGCTTCCTGCCGGATACGAAAAAGCCGCTCCCCTGTCAGGAGCGGCCATGGAGGAGGTATGGGGGCTGCTGCCGTCAGCCGCACATATAGACGCATCCGTAAATCAGCCCTGCGGCGAGTGCGCCCAGTACGGGCCCCGTTACGGGTACCCAGCTGTAACCCCACCCGCTCGTGCCCTTCCCCCTGATGGGCAGGATGCTGTGGGCCACACGCGGAGGCAGGTCGCGCGCCGGGTTGATGGCATAGCCCGTCGTGCCGCCCAGCGACATGCCGATGGCCATGATGAGCATCGTCACGGGCAGGCTTCCGAGGCTTCCCATCCCGATTTCAGGGGTGTTCTGTTCGTTGCCGATGGCCAGGATCACGAACACCAGCAGGAACGTGCCGAGGAATTCGCAGAAGAGGTTGCGCGGCTTGTCCATGATCGCGGGCATGGTGCAGAATACGCCGAGCTTGGTCGCCGGGTCGTCCGTGGCGTCGAAGTGGTCTTTGTAATAGACATAGACCAGTACGGCCCCGCAGAAGCCGCCCAGCAGCTGTGCCGCGATGTACCCGGGCACGAACGCCCACGGGAACGACCCCGCCACGGCCAGCCCGACCGAGACCGCGGGGTTGAGATGTGCCCCCGAATAGGGGCCCGCGATCAGCACGCCGCACATCACGGCCAGGCCCCACGCGATTGTGATTACGGCCCATCCGCCGTTAAAACCTTTCGATTGTTTCAGTACCGTCGATGCGACGACCCCGTCGCCCAGCAGTACGAGCACCAGTGTCCCGATGAATTCGAACAGGCACTTGGTAAACAGTGTGATTTCCATAATCCCGGTATTTTAGTCTTTGCTGTTGCGCAGTACCCTGCGTACGGCGTCTTCCCACCCTGCGACGGCCTTCCCGATCTGCGAGCGGTCGGCCGTGGGTTCGAATACGTGCTCCGCCTGCCATTGCTGCCGGATTTCGTCGATGCTTCCCCAGTAGCCTACGGCCAGTCCGGCCAGGTAAGCCGCACCCAGCGCCGTGGTTTCCGTCACGCCCGGGCGTATGACGCGCGTGTCCAGCAGGTCGGACTGGAACTGCATCAGCAGGTTGTTGCGCGCCGCGCCGCCGTCGACCTTCAGCTCCCGGAGCGTGATGCCCGAGTCGCGCTGCATGGCGCCCACGATGTCCAGCGTCTGGTAGGCGATCCCCTCCAGCGCCGCGCGGGCGATATGCGCGGCCGTCGTGCCGCGGCTGATGCCGCTGATGGCTCCCCGGGCATACTGATCCCAGTACGGGGCTGCCAGCCCCGTGAGCGCCGGCACGAAATAGACGCCGTTGGTGTCGGGTACCGAAGCGGCCAGGGCTTCGACTTCGGACGACGAGCGGATGATCCCCAGCCCGTCGCGCAGCCACTGCACGACCGACCCGCCGACGAAGATGCTCCCTTCGAGCGCGTAGTCGACCTTGTCGCCGATCTTCCATGCGATGGTCGTCAGCAGGTTGTTCGACGATGTGATGGGCTTTTCCCCGCTGTTCATCAGCAGGAAGCACCCCGTGCCGTAGGTGTTTTTCACCGACCCGGGCTCGACGCACATCTGCCCGAACAGCGCTGCCTGCTGGTCGCCCGCGATGCCCGCGATGGGTACCTTGTGGGCGAAGATCGTGGTCTTCGTCGCGCCGTATACCTCGCTCGACGACTTCACCTGGGGCATCATCGAAGCGGGGATGCCGAACAGCCTCAGCAGCTCCTCGTCCCATTGCAGCGTATGGATGTTGAAGAGCATCGTGCGCGAGGCGTTGCTCACGTCCGTCACGTGCACCTCGCCGCGCGTGAGGCGCCAGATGAGCCACGAGTCGACCGTGCCGAACATCAGTTTGCCCTTCTCGGCCCGCTCTCTCGCCCCCGCCACGTTGTCCAGAATCCATTTGATCTTCGTGGCGCTGAAATAGGCGTCGACGATCAACCCCGTCCTTTCGCGGATGAATTCGGTCTGCCCCTCGGCCTTCAGCCGGTCACAGTACTCCGAGGTGCGGCGATCCTGCCAGACGATGGCGTTGTAGACCGGCTCTTCGGTCTCCGAATCCCACACGATCGTGGTCTCCCGCTGGTTGGTGATGCCGATGCCCGCGATGTTCAGGCCGTTGATGTCGATGGCCGCGATCGCCTCGGCGATCACCGAAGCCTGCGACGACCATATCTCGTGCGGGTTGTGTTCCACCCATCCCGGCTTGGGGAATATCTGCGTGAATTCCCGCTGTGCCATCGAGCATATCTGCCCTTTCCGGTCGAATACGATCGCACGGGAACTGCTCGTCCCCTGATCCAATGACAAAATGTACTGTTCCATATATTCGAGTTGTTATAGATGCGTCGTTGCCGCTTTTGTCCGCATTCCGTTCCCGTGCCGGGGACTACCCTGCGGCGGCCTTTACAAATCTATAAAAAATATCCGGGATTCGAAACGAAAGTGACAAGTTTTTTTTCGAAACCTTCCGTGGGGCGTTCCCTACCCTCCTCTCCCGTCCGCCTTCTTCTGTCGCCTTTTCCCGTACGCTTTCTCGTGTCGCCTTGCCGCCCTCTCCCGTCCGCCTTCTTCTGTCGCTTTTCCCGTACGCTTTCTCGTGTCGCCTTGCCGCCCTCTCCCGTCCGCCGTGTACCTAATATACATATATAATCCCCGCAAAACCCGGTGGCTTTGCGGGGAATTCCCCGGCGTTGCGGGAGGGCTCCCGGCCGGGGCGCTTGCTGGGCTATCCCTTCCGCAGCAGATGCTTCGACAGAAATTTGCGCACCGGTTCGTCGTACAGCCTCAGGCACAGCCATGCCAGGATTACCGAACCGAAGAAAAGTGCCAGGGCACCTGGCAGCGACTCCCGGAACGTGAGGTCGCCGTTCTTGACCCAGGCGTAGTAGAGGTATATGAAGGGATAGTGCACCATGTAGAGGGGATAGGATATGTCCCCCAGGAATTTGCACACCCGGGCGGTGACTTTGTCGGTGGTCTTGCCCGACGCCCCGAGAAAAACCAGCAGGGGGAAGGCGACGACGGCGCAGAATGTATCGTACAGTCCGTTCATCCACAAATTCTCACTGCCGCCGATGCGCGGAACCGACAGCAGGGCGACGACGCACAGGCCGCATATCCAGAAGGCGCCCCGGATATGCACGGGTTTGAATACGCGCGAGAGCAGTAGACCGGCCGAGAACGCGAACATCAGGCGCAGCGAACCGCCGATCATATTTTCTTCGGTCATGGCGAACCCGACGCAGATGTCGCCCAGCGGCCCCCAGACGGCGAATGCCGCCAGCCCGCACCCGGCCAGGAAAACCACGACGGAAAGTGCCCCGGTCGAAAGTTTGCGGATGAAGAA